>FTLB01805844.1_pt1 | contig 14732 bp, 10 predicted proteins | sample 1658291 | NCBI WGS metagenome assembly FTLB01 (sample SAMEA3914812, study PRJEB12502) | metagenome | biome: forest; material: soil | place: Canada | collected 2011-07-07 | depth 0.1 m
CCAATTCAGGCGTCTAATACTGCTGGGTATCATGAAATGTCCCCTTCCACCAACGGTGTAGACTTTCTTCATGTCTCATCCCCAGACTAGATAGCTTCAGTGCTTCAGTCGAGGCCGGGAAATGCGGCACTTCTCCCCGTCCCTTTCTTGCCCTTCTTGCGCTTCTTCTTGGCTGGCTTCGAGCGTGCATCGTCACTATCGTTACCATCTTCATTGGAATTTTCGGCATCATTCGCGAATCTCTTGGCGCCATCGCCATCTCGTGGCTCCTCCTCATCATCCTCCTCTTCCTCCTCCTCCTCCTCCTCGGCCGCAACCTCAGATTTGGCTGCCCAGACTTTGACAGTCCTACCCCCGCCACTGATCAGCCTGTTCTGATAGTCGAAGTTCAAAGCTGCAACACCCTCGATATCATCATGCTTCAGGACTGATTGCACCTCCCGGACACGGAGATCAACCACGCTCATACTGCCATCCCCGACGCCAACAACCACCTTCTTGCCCCAGCCGAGCTCGTCTGGTAGCCGCACAATGGCATCAAGACTCTCACCGTCGCGTTTGGTCTGCCCAACGGAGACATTAATGCGTTCCTGCTGGTCATCCCAGGAGCCACGGTCCCAGAGGGTCAGAACACCGCCACCTGTGCCGACGGCCACCACGGCGTTGCTACGCATTTTCTTCGGGCCCAGCCCGGAAGGAATGATTGTTCCGCACAAAAGCTCATCCTCTTGATCCTCCGACGTAACCATGATCCCGTGGCGAAGATCGGTCACCGCCAAGGTTGTACCTCCAGTGGATACCCATTGCTTTGGGAAACCCGACGTCGACTCGCTAGAAGCTGGTAGGGGCGTGATACTCGTTATATAATCAGTGTGCGGGAGATGCTTTCGGACAGGCTTGGGGTCAATGCTCCCATTCTGGCGCATGTCAAAGATGTAGAGGCTGCCGAAGTCGGTACCCAGGAGCAGCGTCTGGGGCGAAAGGGTGTGCATAATGACCGGGCAATCGGTGCGGCTGCTCGCGCTATTTCGAGGAGGAAGGCCAATCTTGGATATGACGACGCCAGTCTCCGGCGAGAAATGCTTGACCAGCGAGTCAGTGCCCGCGGAATAGAGCGCTGTACTCGATACACGGAGTCAGAAACATGGGTCGCGAACTGAAAGGTGAGAAGACAGTTTCCTACCTTCTGCGTCATGACTGTACGTGAGGCAACGGCAGCTTCCTTTGTGTCGCCGCGTCCGCCATACGCTCTTGATCAGGCCCTTTCCCTCGGTTGTGCTGCTGTTCTCATCGTCGTCGCCCGATGGCGAGGCATCTTCGCTAGATGGTAGTCGGAAGGTCTCGACATGGCCATTCGACAAACCCACAGTTAGTAGAGGGTTGGTAGGGTGCAATGCCTGGGTGAATAGCTCCGAATTCAATGGGAGAGTGCAAAGATTCTCGAACATGGCGTATCGTTGTCCGAAGAGCGGATCAAGTTACCGTCGAGTTCGAGTTCGTAGATGAGCGCGGCAAAGACTGGAGAGCTGACAAGGAAATTTTCTACAAGTCGGCCAATGCGCCATGGCCCGCGTGTGGGGAAGCCAGGGGAGCTTTGAGGTCTAGCTCGTGGGGATCTGAGCCGGGATACCCACCGCGGGGTAAGTGCGTTGCAGTAAAAAAAAAAGAATGCAGAGACGCTGGCCTGGTTCCAATCGTCCTCTAAGGTATCCAATCTTTCTGTACTGTAAAGGTCCGAAGTAGGGCTCCGTACCTGTACAGGAAAACTAAGGTACAGTACGGAGCACCTGGGCCTCATTCCAGCAGGATACCTTGATCAATTGATCTCGACCCCAACCCAAAAGGGGAAAAAGGAATCCTCTTCAAAAGGCTTCGAAGGTACTACCTTACTGACTTACTCGTCAATACGGGTACTTTTGCCATATTATTTTACAGGTACCTTTCAACGCCTTAGCAAATACAACCTACCGCAAATCCTCCTCCTGTAGCTTCGAGTCCATGGGTGGTGCCTTTGATTCGCGTTTCGGGGGCGAAAACCACTAACATTATTTGTCTGCTTTGTCTAGGACCGGGCTACAAGCCACAACACATCTCACATCCAGTATCAACAAGCGCGAGTACAATGCACTCGATCCGGCTTCTTATTTTGTCATGGCTGGCAATGGCAGCCGTTCATGTCAGCGCCAGCCCACCTTCCCGGTGCATCATGTATTTGACAGGGTGAGCAGAGCCGAAATATGACTTTTGGCTCTTCTCGTCGGTTTTGCTGACACTCTCTCCCAGCCAGCACCCACTGGTCCCCTCCATTGATCAGGTCAAGTACGTGACACACGTGGCATTGGCCTTTCTCAGCCCTACCATCTTTCATGAACCTGCCCGCTCTGAGTGGCCCTTGTTCTTGCCTGTCGACAGCATCAGGCATCAATTCCCTGAGGGAACGAAGATTCTGGTTGCCATCGGGGGCTGGGGGGATACTCTGGGCTTCTCACTTGCCGCGGTGGACGAGGCTAGCCGGAAGTCCTTCGCCGAGAATGTTGCCAGAATGGTTATGGACACTGGAGCTGACGGTATATTGCCTCATCCAGCCCCATCCCCAGGATGGGGCTTCGTCTGTCGGTACTGATTCTTCTTGCCAGGTGTGGACGTGGACTGGGAATATCCCGGGTAAGGATCCCATCCCATAGCCGTCAGTTTTGGTTCCAATAGCTCAGTATACTAATTGAACCATCTACGGCAGAGGAAACGGTGAGGACTACAGGCAGGTGCCGAATTCCGCGAAGACCTGGGAGATCAGCGCCTACCCTCTCCTCCTTGCTGAGATCCGAGCAGCTTTGGGTCCTGAGAAGGTCCTCTCCGCTGCCGTGCCTGGCTTGGAGCGCGACATGCTTGCATTCACACGCGAGACAGTCCCACGCATCATGCGTCATCTTGACTTTCTCAACGTAATGACATACGATCTTATGAACCGCCGGGATAACGTCACCAAACATCACACAAGTATTCGGCAAAGCATTGAGGCGCTCGACGCCTATGTTACCAATGGAGCGGCACCCCAGACTCTCAACCTCGGCCTCGCCTTCTATACGAAATACTTCCGTACTGAGCACAAGCGATGCGCCGAGCTTGGCTCCCCTCTTGGATGTCCTACTTTGCTACTTGAGGATCCCGAGAGCGGAGCAGATCTAGGGCGGGCGGGCGCCTTCTCGTGGCATGACTCGGTTCCCGAGAATGTTGCAGAATCGTTCACGCGTGCGCTTGATTTTGGCAATTATGACGACAAATACGGAGCGTATTATCACTTTGACGAAGAGGAGGATCTCTGGTGGTCGTTTGATACGCCTGATGCTATCAAGCGTAAGATATCCTCTGTATTTGGCCAAAGGAGAATTGGCGGCGTTTTCGCCTGGGGCCTGGGCGAGGATGCACCGGTATTTGAACACTTGGCTGCTCTCAACTCAGCTATGGTTAATGGGCCTGCTGCCCAAAAGGATGAACTCTGAGTCTCCACGTCATGAGTCGATTTTGGCTCTTGTAGTCTCTGTCGCGCACACTGATGTGGGAAATCCTAGTCAAGATCAGTAGCTATTGATCAAGTTCTTTTTAGGGTTCGGGCAGTCATACCCAGCTCTAACTACATACATCACAGTACCTGGAGCAGGGGTCGAAGGGGTCGAAGGTTTTATATGGTCGGACAGATGAGCTGGCTCTAGGAATTTCTCGAAGTGGGGAGGGAGGTTTATGAGCAACTATCCACATCGGGTATAATGTGTGTGCTACCGCTCGTCGCTGATCCGATATGCGGCGACATCCTGCCCGCATATCTTCCGAGTCAGAGACCTCTCCAATCTTAGCCACTAATCTTTCTCGAGACTTGCTCGACTTCAGTAAATCGTGCACAATGGGTGATTCCCGGCAGATACCTCACCAGCCTCTCCATCCTTTGATCAGGGAGAAGTTGGATTCGGCGTACGTCAAACTACACGACGAAGTTATCCAGTTCGTTACCCCTGTAGAATCACAAGTCTGGACTCCCGACTCTTTGTTGGCGCCGAATCCATTTGCAGGGGGAGCTCAGGCCTTGTCTGAAGTAGGTCTCACGTTGGATCGGGAGGTCGGTGACTTCCAGGCCAGAGTGCTTGTGCCCGATGGTTCAGCCCCAGAGACCGGGTGGCCCTGCTTAATTTGGGTAGGCAGTCGAAACTGTCCATTGTTAGGAGCGCAAGTCTGACCTGATTCATGATAAGTACCACGGAGGCGGATGGGTCTACGGGGGCCTTGACAGCGAGAATGCATTCTTAACACATGTTTGCAAACGTAAGCCTTACTCGACTTCATATCTAGGTGTTGCTCTTTATCAGCTTACACCAACTGTATGCCATAGATGTCGGCTGCGCCGTGGTATCTATCAACTACAGGCATGCCCCTACCTATACGTACCCTACCGCTATGAAAGACTCCGTCTCCGGATTCCGGTGGGTCACCTCAGCTGAAACTATCGCATCCTTCTCCCTGGATCCGGCTCGTGTTGCTTTAGGCGGGCTATCAGCGTAGGTATATCGAGGCTCTCAAGTCCCCAATTGCGCAGATGCTAACACAATCGGCCCAGGGGAGGTGGATTAGCAACCATCGTGGCCATGAAGACAGGTCTTCAAGCTAGCCAAGTTCCGAAGCCCGTATTCCAGCTTCTGTTATGCCCAGTCATTGACAACACGGCAACCATTGATTCAGTTTGGGCCACGTCTCAGCATGCACCTTGGTTAACACCGGGCCGTATGTCGTGGTATCGCAAACAATATTTCCAGTCTACCTTGGATACTCACCATTGGGATGCATCTCCAAATTTGGCCCCTGCTGATGCCCTCAAGGAGAATCCCGCTACCTTCATAGCTGTCGCCGAATGCGACTTGCTGGCGCCAGAGGGCCTTGCATATGCACAGTCTCTCAAGGATGCTGGCGTGGATACGGAGGTCAAGGTGTACAAGGGAGCAACGCACTCTATCCTACTGCTTGCAGGGTAAGCATACTTTCGACGCGCAGTTGCTCTTGATCTCATCGCGATTTCTCACCACTAACACTGTCACGTAGGACTCACAAACTCAGCCAGCAGCTTGTCCATGACTCCTGCGAGGCATTGGCGCGGCACCTCCATACGTCGTATAGGAGGGATGATGCGCCTATAGTTGCACGGAATCCGGGTTCAAGCACTTAACGAAACGGTGGCCGATGTCGACGCGGAGCATTTTTCATAATGTTTGCGGTCAAGTGAAGCTTAGATGACTGCCACGAGTCCTAGATCTGCACCATAGGCCGAATGTATTTGGTGGGGGGGGGGGGGCGAACCGCTCTCGTCTAGCGTATGTACTTGGAGTGCTTCGTAGAACTGCACCACCGCTGCAAGAATCTAAAGGGGCAACGGAGGATCACGTCTTTTCCCTTAGTAGCAAGTCGCAGCTATAACGTAAGGCGTAGCCAAGGGCTCAGCTATCAGAGTAGCAGCACATCAATACGCCTTCGCCGTCAAACCTGGTTGTTCTTGACTTTCCATATCTAAAGATTTGAGGTGTGTCGTACAGGTGATGCCATCTCCATGTTCACGTTTTATTGATACGTACAAAGTAGAGATGACCCTTGGCTGGCAAGGCTGGGTGAGCGTCTCGCCGACGTCATCCACTAATTTTCTTGAATCGTGGTTGGCCGAGAGTGCTTTAAGCTCTTTCATATCCACAGATCGGTGCCACGCCACCTAGCTAACGGCCCCGCTACTGCCCCCAACGGCTCTGAAATATTCCCTATGACCTCATCCTAATGCGGTGGAGTGCAGATTTTGCAGGAAGGAGACGTTCCAGTCGTCAAATATCAAGATTCACGGGCGGGGAATTAGGAAAGAGTCGGTAACATGGCTCGCATGGGTTTGCTGGCTTGGCTATACCACGTCATAGCCAACCAGAATCCTGTCTAACTTCTTACGGATCGTTGATGGCTTTAGGTAGAAATAAGAAGTCTCGCCGTTGAACCTTTTTCTCCTGTCCTATTTCATTAGACCTAACCACCAAACCCTCAACCAATAGCCTCCAGAAGCTTACACACCTAGCAACTGAGCCGACTCGAGACCGAGCGACTAGCATCGAAGGCGTGCATTAACTTCCTTTGTCGTGCCTGACTTTCGTCCCCCAGAATGGCGTACGAATTCGTCCCCGCGGTCCACATCGTGGCCATGGTCTTCTCGCTCGTCGAGCTTGGCCTCACAGCATATCGTGAGTCTTGAGCTGCTCCTCACTCTCCAATACCGGAGGAGGCCACCATGTGTTAACTCTACTCAGTCGTCAGCGCCTACGACCACCCTTGGGCCGAGACGCCTAGCCAGGAGAGTTTCATGCTCTTCAACTCGATATGGTCTCTCCTTATCCTCGCCTACGTAGGCCTAGCTCCCCTCTACTACACCCGAGTATTCCACAGACTCGCCTCGTTGGGCCTCGAGATTATCACCATGCTCTTCTGGTTCGCCGGCTCCATCGCACTTGCTGTCTACGTCGGTGGCCCGTACTACTGCGGGGGTTCACATTATTGCGGAGCCCTTGAAGCTGCCGTTGCATTCGGATTCTTTCTTTGGGCTCTATTCTCGTTCCTCGTTGCCCTGGATGCCATTGAAGCGATGCGATCCCGAAATCACGGCACCACGCACGCCCATACGAAGCCATACGCCGGCGCGTAATGCGCCCGATGTCAAACTGCTCGGCTATACCAGAGAATAGACAAAACACGACTGCTGGACTCGCTTGGTATCATGCCGGACAAAGCGAGGGAAAATTCGACGGAGGGAATACCACGATATGCGAGAGAATGCGAATATTTTACTTGGCAATGGACATTAATACCCCAGCGGCGGTGGAGAAATCTGATACCACGGGCTGTACGACGGAGTTTGGCATGTCCCTTTCTTTTCTGTCTTTTCCAGTGACCCTGAATATAATTAGTAGTGCAGAGGCCGGTGTTACAATAATAATGCTACCGTTCACACTCGTCATCGTGATTCTCCTAATCAATAGTAGCTTTAATCTCGTGTATTCGACTTAACGATCTAGTGCAGATTCACGTGTGAACGTACTTGGATTCTGGTGTCCTGGCTAACTGGGCAGCTCGACTGGGCAAAGAAACAGGAAGTAACTATCGCACGCTGTGGGAAGAAATAAACATACTGAAGATGCCTTGGTGACAGGACCCGACTATAACCCGCACCAGGATTTCTACCGACGGGGAAGGGCGATTCGAGCTTATAATCTATCGGCTGCGGTTGACGTCCAGCAGGCAAGTGTTGATCATTTACCGACGCCTTCTGTTTCTGCAATTCGAAAGACGTATTTGACTGCATTTGCCTTGCCCTCTTTGAGCTTTTCCAACGCGGTTTGGATGCCACCAAGCCCGCCCGGTACGACCTCTTGTCTCTGGGCTCGGAACCAGCCTTCTTGCAGTCCTCTCGCGATATACCTGAAGAAGACAAAGCCGAAGTCCTTGTCATCCCGGTGAACTGATCCAACCCCTGTTGTGCTCTTCTTCAAGGAATCTGGCAATGGGTCGTCCGCTTTCTCATGCAGTACCAGGGTAATTCTAGCCCCCGGGGCAAGTACTTTGGCTAAGTTCTGATAGCTGCCTTTCTCTGAAACGGCATCGAGTGCATGAAGCAGAGGCTTCCCCCCAGATGCCTCCTTAAGGCTAGCCACGACGGCATCATTCCCTGATCGGTAGTCGATAACAGTATCACCCTTGCTTCGATCGATCAGGGTCTCGACATAATCAACAGAAGTACCGGCCACACAGATGAGGGGGTGTATCTCGCTCTTGGTCGCAAGCTGAACAGCATAGGCACCCACAGAGGATGCTGCACCGTATATGATGAGTGGTATAGGCTCTTTTGCTGGTGCCCAGGGTTCTGGGAGTGATAGGCGGTTGTACAGCCCGACGGCCGACGTCATGGCAGCGAGAGGGACAGCTGCGGCCTCTGGTGTCCGACTTCCCGTCAGTTCTCATGCTTTCGTGCTGTCTCCAGCAGATGGTGGACAAGAGGTGTTCGGGTGGCAGGCTCGTACCTTCAAAGCTAATATTCTTGGGGATATGAAAGGTTGTATGGGCCCACGATATGGCATATTCTGCGTAGCTATTCGGGATGCTCAGTGTGCCACCCGATATGACTCCAAGCTCAGAAACCACAATACTCAAAACAAGTAACTAGTCCAACGAACAAAGTGCTAGACGTACCTGCCATGAGGAGTTCCAATCTCGTGGAAAGCACCAACGCGATCTCCAGCCTTGAATTCAACTACGTTGGCCCCAACCATCTGAACAACCCCGGCGATGTCGTCTCCCTGGTTGATCACTGTACCTCGCCACTCGGGGCCTTTCCAGTCCTTAGGATTGGACCCGCTTACGATGACCTTGATGAGTACTTGGTCGTCATTGGGCTCTGGGATCGGGGACTCGATGATGCTGACCCTAGGCCCTTGAAACACTGTCAGTCTTGTCCTTCTCGCGATAGGGGGAGGACCTAGACGGCCTATGCTTACCCTTTCCAACGATGGCTTCCTTCATCTTGCTGGGCTGCATGTAATATTGGCTGGCTAGATGGACTTCGCTGGCTTGGTGGGGTGGCTACTTTCTTTTTTTACCTGCCTAGGCAAAGGGATGACGAGGGCGAAAGGGGAGGAGAGGGGTATTGCAGACGGTACAGAGCTCCTTACATATACATTGAATGATTTCAGGGAGTACAAATTATACCAATGTCGCTTTGGTCGTTAATAGTTTCCCGAAGGGCATCCGCTTGGCCACTGTGGGTTTGTCCGCAGGCTTTCGAACCACCTCTCCCCTCTGAATCGTCGGCCCGGCTCAAGGAACCGTTGTGGTATTTCCATTGCGTGATCCCTGCTTGATATTTCGTGAGGATTATCACCCCTCTCCCGTCCTCACCAGCCGCTTCGGCAATAGCTGAACGCAGCATCTCGCATACGGCAATTGTTGGACAATTAGGCACGGCGTATATGTATGTCTCCCTCCCCAATGCAATATAGGGTTCAACCTATCACGTCCATCACAGAAGGCTGTATATTTAGTAATTATGATCCTTGCTCTTCTTACGAGCTAGAGCGCAAGCCTGGCTGTTTAGTTCGAACAGTAGACATATCAAAGTTTGGAACCCTTGCATCGACGCCAGTACATGACAGCCTACATCATTTAGCAGTGTACAGGAACATCAAACGGACTGGATTCTTGAATACGGAGCAAGAGGAGAAAGAAGTAGATTGATTTGATAATACATAAAAGGCGTTCAGCCCGAGCGCAGAGAGCCACGCTGGCTGTAAACAACTTCACAGAGACTGAAGTCTTGGGCTTTCTCTCCCTCCTGTGTGCTCCGCCAGGACAAATTAGTCGTGGCCAACAAGACCAGGCTGGGGGGCGTTGTCCGGATTGATGTTGGTGCCTGCGAAGCCCAACGCAGTGTTCCATGCGTTTGCAGTACTGGCGTCCTTAGTTCCAAGGGAGGAAATCTGGGTCTTCGCGGATTGGCAGGCATCCTTGGCAGCCTGGTTGGCTTTGCAGACATTGGTCAGCTGATCGCAGATGCGGTTGGTGATGATGTTGGGGTTCAAGGCCTCCTCCTGGCCCTTGTTGACGAGAGGGTCAATGGCCTGGAATGTGAACTCGGTATCCTTACGGCCGTCGAGTCCGGCCTCGAACTTCATAGTGGGGACGCAAAGGCCAAAGTCAAGACCAGAAATGGTGGACTTCTGAACAGATCCATCTGAACTGCTGCTGCTGCTGCCGCTGCTGCTCTCCGAAGCGGCAGCAGTCGAAGTTGCAGCGGCACCTGAGGTCACTGTGACAGTCAGCGCTCCAGCGCAAGGAACGGTAGCCTCAGAAGTGCCTGCTGCCGCCACAGTTGTTGCAGTTGCCGAGGCACCACTGCCGGTCTGAGTGGAACCATCCGAGCCCTGAAGTGTGAAGTTGGAGAATCCGTTGGCCTTGGCAACATCGGCAACGCTCAATCCATTGGCGTTGAACGGAGTCTTCAAGGAAGTTGCGGAATTGGCGTTCTCGACATCGGATCCAGTGACAGCAGGGTCGACTAAGGGCACGATGCCCCGGAGCGCCTCGGTGGCAGGGAGAGTTGTATCAGAGCAGAGACTCGGAATGGAGACGGCAAAGGGGTTGAAGTTCTTCTCAGCAGCGACGAGAGCAGCGGCTGCCGCGATGACCTGTGTATCATTGCCGAGCTCTGACACGATCTGGTCGGCGAGCGAGAGCTTGGCGCAGGCATTAGCGCCCGCGAGAAGAACACCCGGAGTGGCACCCGCCAGAGTGGCAGCCTGCCCGGGCTGTCCAAAGTTGGAGAGAGCTGAGACGATGCTGGCGACTGCCTGCTCCTGGCCGAAGCGAGCCTCCGCGAGGGCCAAAAGGCCGGCGACGAAAATAACCTTAGACATGCTGGTGTTCAGAACAAACTTGGTCCTTGCCTATTGTAAGGAGTCGAGTGGTATACCAAACGGGGTATACGAGAGCAGATCAAGAGTCGAAGAATAGAAAACCGGCCAGGCGGTGGAAGACAAAAGTTGAAGAATGGGTATCAAGAAGAGAACGTCGTTTGAAGGAGCGTGGAGAACAGAAAGGAGTTCACAGAACTACAAGAATAAAGAGCGAAGGAAAGAAAAGAAAGACTGAAGATCACGAATGCTGCTTGGACAGGTAGAGAGGCATCATCTTTGCTCGGCAGACGACGGGGAAATATATAGAGATTGACAGCCGAGGGAAGTCCGGCTTGTTGATAGACAAAACAAAGACGACACGGGCCAAGGCGATCAGCTTGCCTACCCAGGCGCTAACCCCTTGGCGGCGATCATACAATGGCATTGTAGATGCGATGAGGAAGCATGACTTGCAAGCCATAGACGTGGCCCGGGATGTCGTCCCATCTTTCTCATAGCACGTCATCCCTTGTCGCAGAAGTGAAGTTCGGCTGCTACGAATGTGGGCTTCGTGGGCTAATCCTGGTGCAAAGGAGGCTCTATCCCGTTTCCAACCTGGCCCAAGACCCTGGTTACGCTCCTGTACGCGGCCAGACCAGCAGCTCATGATGTTTTGCTATGGAATATCGGGAAGCGAGCCGTGAATGGCGTGGTGTCCCCACCACCCAAGCCAGGCACAGCTGCGCTGGTATTGGCGAGCGTGAACGAAGCATCGTTCAACAGTCCATATTTTATACCTGGGCGCGGCGTCATGCGAAACAGAGTGTCCGCTGTTCTCGCAGTGGCTCTGCAGCCCATGCTGGTTCTTGCCTGGCCTTGGACCAGCACCCAAGAGCAAGCCAGGGTCAAAGTGGATGGCCCATGGCTACCAGTTGTTTGCCGCCGCCCAAGGGCTCGTCGGATGCTCCAGCTTCCATATGCACCACGAGGACGTACTAAGTATTGATGACGAAGCCGGTTCTGGGCCTAGAGATGAATTCCTCAACCTAGATGAGAGGGGCCTAGCAATTGGAAGGCTTGCTGTTTTGAGAGATGTCCGTGAGACACGGAGATGTGGAGGTCCAGGGGCGCTTGGCGAGCAGGTCCTCGTCACTGGCGGAAATGAATCGTCAAAACAAGAACCAGTGCCAGAATATCTCTTGGTCTTGTTCTGCACGGCGACCCTGAAAACCGGGATGATGGTCCCCGCCTCGATTGCATGAACATAAATAAGCGCCGCCGTCATGGCCGCTCTACCACGGCGCTCTACGGCCGTGCCAGCGTTAGCCGAGCTTTGAGACTCTGTCCCCCCTCTCCTCCAAGCATCTTCTCACTCTCTCACTTCGGTCCAGGAGCAGCCTTAGCAATTTAGCTAGGAGTGCTTTGTGGAGTTGACCAAGAACCCCAACCAAGGACCACCTGCCTCGAGTAGATCAGAGCCCGTGTGGACAACTTTGGACTTCGTCGAATAAAAGAGGAGCACGACCGTTTCATCCGAGCTTCGTAGCGGCCGGGTCGAACACGACGATCTGGACCTACGAATCCGGAAAACGACAGGGGTATAAATGCTCGTGCTTGAACCATGTTCGTGGGTCGTGCCGCGTAGCTAAGCTGATTTCGCCAGATCGCCTAAACATCGTGAGACGCTTCCGAGACCTCACCAGTTTGATGCGCTTGCCCTGTAATGATTGGCCGGACGAACGCTTCAGGTTCATTTGCCTTGGAGCTGCCACGTGATATTATCGAGGTATCACCATCTTGTCCGCTTCATTTACCGAGACGAACGGTCAGCATAATATATTTTTTGGGGGTTCACAGAGGATGGATTGGCAATGTCTAGTGTGGCATGACGAACTTGCCTCGGCATGTGTTCATGAGGCAAGTAAAGCTAGAAAGGGCTCCCTCCGTACAGTCTTGAGGAATTCGACTTGTCCCTTTGGTCATACCCTTTCTCGTTCCTAACGACGTAGTACGGCAGCGCTGGATAATCTACGACAGTTTGACTCGATGTTCGGCAATTAAGCGCCCATGGCGTTTTATGCTTGGTATTATTCTACGAAAGTTCTTAATCTGTAGTTTTCCCTCTCTTCACGCTAGCTGCATGGCCTTGGATCTGTGTGATGCTGGACATACCACGAGACAAGTTGAAGTTGGCAAACATACAAAGTGACGAGCCGGAAAACTTGGATTGTGATTCCGGTGAGCTCAGCCTGTAGGCTCTATTTGCTCTGCAGTGTACCCTGCTCTAGAGCCGAAGAGGCAGATAGGGCGAGCTAGCCAACCTGTCTGCGGTTTAAGATACACGCGGGGAGCGATTCAATAGTCAGCTCGGTAACTAGTTGTCTCATCCTAGAGCCAAGTTGGATGCATCTAAATGACACGCAGAAGATATATCTGACAATCCCCATCCCCAAGTGATTGGTCTTGATCGATTTTGACCTCTCAGGTTCTCTCTAAATATGACAAAAGCCCGTAATCTCCCAAAGCCCCAAAGCGTACCATAACGGTTAGGATAGTCGATGAGCATACGATCTCCTTCAGCTTCTTGGATACCTAGTCCCCAGCAGCTCGACAAACCTCAAACCGAACGGATTTGGCTGCTTGGAACGCTAATAATGCGAGTGACAGTCCAGCGAGAAGAAAAGTGCGCAGGTAGAGAATATTTAAAGCCAGACAGAGCAAAGAGTTTGGCTGCTGGTCTTGAGACCTGGGCTTTCCGAATCATCTTTGAATATCGTACCGTTTCCCTTGCTGACGTCCCCGGTGTATTACCTATAAGCCACCTTGCTGCTGAGATGCGCCTAGTCGTACCATTGCGGACTATGTCCTTCAGTCATCGTCGGTATACCGTGGACCGCTCGCGGCTGGCGTCTCCGGCGCGCCGCCATACGCACCTGGGGTTGGCGCACCGTAGTAACCACCACTCGCAGCTGGTGTTGGCGCAGCAGCGGCAGGAGTCGGTGCGGTATCAGCACCCCAGCCGCCTTGCCAGGCACCGGGTGTCGGCGCACTGACAGCAGCCGGGGTTGGAGCAGAGTACGCGCCGGGAGTTGGGGCGTTGAGCGCTGCCGGGGTTGGGGCACCAAGGCCGACACCAGGTGTAGGTGCATCGTACGGGTGCGACGAGCCACTCGGACCGGGGGTATATCCCCACGTGTCGCTTGCGCCGCTTGCACCGGGAGTTGGTGCGGAGACGCCGTAGGCTGGTGTCTTGGAACCGGAGCCCCAGGCGTCGCTTGCGCCATAGGCTGGTGTCTTGGCACCGGACGACCAAGCGGGGGTTCGAGAGCCTCCCCCATACGAGGTTGCGCCGCCATATGAAGTGCGGCTTCCGTCGTACGGGTTGACGGTTCGAGAGCCATCTCCCCAGGCGGGTGTGCGCGAGCCTGACACATCACGATTCCAAGCAGGAGTATGCGATGTCGCTGCGAAGCGGTTAGTTTTGGGTCTCCGGAGGTCCAAAAAAGTTACATAGCAGAGCATACCTTTCGAAGAGCCCCACGCAGGTGTCCGTTCTGCACCTCCCGACACGACAGGCGTGCGGCTTCCACCGCTCCAATCTCCATTGCTGCCACCGCGCCCACCGGCACCGTGCCCGCCACGTCCACCTCGGCTGTTAATATCAATCACTCGGCCTGTCACCTTGTCCTTGAAAACGAGATCTGCTTTCGGCACCGTGATAATCTTGCCTTTGGTGTGAAGTTCTACCCTGCAGTGGGTATCGGTAGCGTCCTTGACGATGCCCAAGAGGCCTTTATAGCCTCCCCGTCTGATAGTGACGGTTTGGTTGATGGAGCGATCCATTCCCATCGCCTTGGGAGGCTGCATGTTGTTATTACCAGTTGGATTGCGCTTCAATGCTGGGTTCATGGTGTCGAGATCCGGGCCGGCGCTGGCAGCATTGATACGACCGCCCTTGGCCGCAATCGTGTTGACGTTGCTAGACCTCGTGACGAAGACTCCGGCGTTCTCAGACGTTGCATTGCTGTGAAGGTAGATGTACGAGCGATGAATATGGATGATCTTGCCTTGGCGCTGCTGGCCACCATACTCCCGGACAATGTCGTCAAGTCTGATCTCTGAGCCGTTGCGATCCGCCGCAACCGCCATCTTCCGTTTGGGAAGCTTGTTGGTGATTTGCGAGGGCATTATTTGTCTCGTATCGCCGTTTTGGTCGAGCACGACGAGAGACTCTCGGTCTACCTTGACGATGCAGCCGACTGTGGCCGGATCGAGTTGCAC
>FTLB01843266.1_pt1 | contig 14622 bp, 12 predicted proteins | sample 1658291 | NCBI WGS metagenome assembly FTLB01 (sample SAMEA3914812, study PRJEB12502) | metagenome | biome: forest; material: soil | place: Canada | collected 2011-07-07 | depth 0.1 m
GGGGTGGGGGGGGGGGGGCGGTCATCATGTCGCACACGGGCTTCGGTTGCCGCCTTTGCTCTCGTCCTTTCCGCACGTTGGAATAAGAGGACCGCGCACCGAATGCGAGAAAAAAAAAGTGTAATGATCAATCCGAATATTTTTACCTTTTCCTTTCTCAATTTTTTTTCAAGATTTTCTTTTTACCTTCTTCATTTGTCCGCTTGCTATAGAAGCAGGTGAAATATAGCCGACCTATTCGGGCCTACGTGCAGCGTATATCCCCCTCCCCCGGATACGCACATGCAAAACGGATGGACATACAAGGTCCAGGCTGTGACTACAGGTAGGTGTGTGCCCCAAGCCGACGGGACCGAGAGGGGAGTTTCTCTGTGCGGTGTTTTCATGTACGTAGTATACATATTGTATAAACCATATATATATATATAGCCATGTAATATATACTTGACTCGTAGGGAGATTCGCCTATGTGCTGCTCAGGTATCCGACTACGCAATCCAATATACAGCGTAGCAGTAAGAGAGGGACAGAGCCAGGACGAGCGAGGTGCATGTGAGCGCCGAAAGGTGCTGGCAAGGCTATGCCTGCTGGCTGGCTTCACGGGCTTTTTTTTTTCTTGCTACAAGGGACGAACCCTGGCCCGGACACTAGGAGCTACAGCTCCCCTGTTGATGCCTCCCACTAGCCGAGGAGCAGCTCTAACACGGATACCTCTCTCCCGCTCGGTGTGCAAGTAACTTAGTGTAGATAAGGTGAATGCCTACCTTGCCTTTTTTCTCCTGCGGAAAACAAGGAAGAGGAGAGAAAAAAAGGAATGCGATGAAGCAAAGGGCTCTCGCACAGGCGCTTCGGCGAAGCGGTGTGCCGGGCTCTCGATACGATTCGCTTGCCGCCTCCTCTTTGAGGCTGGCGCCTGTCGATACAGGGATTTGTCAGTAGTGGTACTGTACACTGTAGTCTGAATCCCGCCCGCCAGGTCTTTGTTTCCCATTTGACAGGAGCAGGACCCAAACCTTGGGACGCAGGTGACGGGACGCACGAGGTTTGATCGATACCGTGCCTGGGTGCTAAAGCATGCAAAGACGGGAAAGAGAGTTTTGCGCCGGCGCCGGCGGGTGTGTCTGCGAGTGGCCAGAAGCCTTTTGGTGCTCGTGCCTTTGGATGGTCCTGTCCTGCCGTGCGCCTGTGTGATCATCGACCGGCGGCAACAGAGACACTTGGTACCACGGAAGAGACGAAGGAGTTTAAAAATTAAACACAGCATTTTCTTTACTTGAGCACCAAGAATACCTACTGTACCTGTGTAGGTATGTTTCAAGCCTAACATGCGCAACTCTCTCCCCCCTCTCCCGCGCATCTCGAAAGACACGGAGACTGCCCTGCTCAGAGGGGTTTGATCGGGGGATTTGAGGCTGGAACAGGGAAGGAAGAGCAAAAGCTCGCATGGGTTATGACACCGAGCGAGCGGATAAGCCAGTGCGGAGGCGCGGGACTTTGACCCGTGGAGGAGCTTTGGATCGACATGCCCTTTAGCAATTCTCGAGCTGAACTAGATAGCGAAGGTTTTCGATAGTCGAGGTTTTTCTGTGACTCCGTCCATGCTGTAACATAAAAGTGCTCAGCCGCCAGGAACAGGGTCCGAGAGAGACAGGTTATATTACTTGTTCCTGCTTCCCTCTATCCGAAGCAATCCTGTCTGTTATTTTTGGTAATAGATAGGGCTGCAGAAAGCAACTCCATCCCGCGCTCCGTGTGCTTGCGTTGTCCCTGGAAGCTGAATGTCGAGCGGAGGTGAATAATTTACCTAGAACGTGGTAAAATGAACTGCTGCATGTACCCGGAGGAATATTGCGTAAAGCTGAGGGCTTCTATCTCGCTCTCGTCTGCGCAAAATCACACATCACGCAGATCGAACAACCACAGCCGCAAAAGCCCGCGAGATCCAGTCGGCCAACGTCCGCGGATCCCAACAGGGTCAGCGCTTGTCTTGTCTTGTCGACGGGCGAAGAGACAGTGTGAATAGGCGAGCTAAGGACACCCAGAAAGAGCAGCACGTCGACACTTTTACGACGCGGCAATATCCTCTCCATCTAATCTCCCAAATTCATGCGCCGGGCTCCGATGATGACGTGACGTCGACGAGTTTCCCGTATTTCGCACCCGACCGAGTCGCGTCACAGCTCTTCCCGAATATAAGGCGGGCTGAGGGCTTTATCAGATCACCGCCGGGGCTAGTGGGTGCTGCGGCCCCATGGTGTCAGCGATTGGTACAGGGATCTAAAGTGCTTGCAGTTCAGCTTGACAAGGCCATGGGATGGTGGAGGTTGGGGGTCAGTTCAACCAACTGATGTGGCCAGCAATCTTTTTTGCGCTAGGGGCCCAGATCTGAGTCGTTTCTTGGGTACAGCATTCTTCCGTACCTGTTCCCCCTCCTTCTCGAAGTACAAGCTGCAGCTATGTACTCTGTACAATTTCCTCCATTCGTTTCTATTTTTGCTGAGACCACCTCACGTGGACACTCTGTGCTGCCCGGGGGGTAGAGGATAGTTCAGATGAAAGTGTTACGAAAGCACGTGGTGAGGTATGTACTGTACTTGTTGGTTCCAGCTATTGGATATCATCTTGGCAGCCTCATCGGGGACCCTCGACATGCCAATGCAGATGGCCCAAGCATGAATGGACTCGAATCTTTACACATACACCTCCAAGCTGGTGGCGACCTACACGCAATCCAAGGAGAAGCAGTTGGGGCCCAAGGGGGCTCCCAAGGAGGTTCGTTGGAATTGGTTGGCCTGGGAGATCAGGTGGCAAATGAGCTACCCAAGCCGCCCAGGGGCCATCATGAACTCATCATTCCGTCGACATCTCTCTCTGGTGGCTATGCGCCCTCGAGTAAAGGTCAAAAGGAGGGGCCAGCGGCGAAAAGCCTCTGGCAGCAGCCAACGAAACCGCAGCTCTGGAGCTCTGGATACAATACTGACCTTGAGTACTTATGTAGCAAAGAGGGGGAAAGCGGCTGAGGGGTAATGAATTGCTGCTTTGCATCTGGCACAGTTCTCCGGTTTAGGATTCCCGTATGTTTGTCTACTCGGCGGTTCGCCAATCAGGTTTCTGGAACCCCACGTGCCACTAAGGGGGTGCAGGACCTCTGTCGACACTTGGTATCCAGTCGATTGCCTCTCTCCGTACAAAGTTCCAACATATGTACCCTTACGAAAGACCACAAGTCCGTGATGTTTCGTTTCGTAGGATCGGCTCCGGCCCCCCGAATCGACTGTCGAGCCTGTCTATTGGCCCATCTGGTTCTGGCTCGCACTCGGCTTTGAGGAATCTTTGCTACCGAACGATCCATCTTGGTTAAAAGTAACCTGTATCTGACATGCATTGCGCTGATGTACGAGCATCGACCGATATATTGAGGGGCCGCAAAGGGGGAGGGCAGGTAAGGGGGGGGCATTGTCCTTTGGATTGGATCCAATTCGACACACATCTCTGGGCATCTGAGCGAGCCCGTTTCGATACGCCATGTTCTTCTTACGTTCTGTCCATTTTCTGGGGTGGACGCACTGCTACGTTGTCTCGGTGATTACCATGTCGGAACGGAGCAAGGCAATGAATGTCTAGGGCAGAACCAAGAGTTGCACAGCGGCGGAAATTGCTCCCCAGCTTTTTTCCCAGTTATTCTACGTCGTTCTGCCGAGCATCGGCCATAGATCAATGGTGACGATCTCCGAGGGGCGCGTGCCGCTGTCGAGCCCCTTTGGGGAAATGACCGATGCTGGCTGAGTGAACCTGCAGACATCCCCTACATTTTGTATGTATAGGACTTCCGTTGAGTTGCGTTGCGTGGCCTTAGCCTCTGCTAACCATGTCGTCGCCCTTGTTCGAGAGCGCCTCTTTGGGTATATATCTATGCACGGATCGGGGTGGTTCGGCAAATGAGACCTCGCCATTTCAGAGAACATACTCCGTTCCGAACCATAGCATCCAACACGACTGATTCCAAAATAAAATAAAATTGCAAAGGAGTAAGAAATTTGACTACTGCAGTACCTACGTGCTGAATCATCAAACTAAATATCAATATGTATGCAGTGATGAGTGATGGCATAGTCTTGTCAACAGCTCCGGGGGGGTTCATGCCAGGCACGGGGGCGTCTCCTACGGCCCTATGCGGAGGCGGGATTGGGGAATTGGGGAGGGGCGGAAGACGCAGGCCAGAGTCGCATCGCGTTGACGCAGGAACATGAATGGAAGAGCGACAGTTGGTCGAGCCCATCTTTTTTTTTGGTACCCAGGTCATGCAAGATGAACCGCCTTTCGTGTAAGGTACTGATGCCCAACCCGCTCAGTCATAAATAAAGGCGGCAGCAGCAGCCCTGGAGCCCCCCGTGACAAGGGCGGCTCTCCGGGGACCTGCAGGAGGAAGATGCATTGTAAAATTGCCCCTTGGCTATTGGACTCGCAAGGCGCCCGAGTAATTAGGAGCTGCAGCAAAACGACGCCGCTGCGTATGTGTCCTCAACGCACGCTCGAGCTGCCAAGGATTGAGGATGCAAGGGGTGGAAGAGAATAAAATAAAATATAAATAACTAAATAAAAAAATAAATGGTTCTCTAGGGAGAAAGATACAGAGGCACGTCGAAATCGACCACGGTGTTAGTCCAATAAGAGTCGTTCTTTGGTTTACCGGTGCCAACAGAATTTGGCGGTGTCGGTGGCGTCGCGGCCGAACCCGGGCTCGTCTTCCGGAATTGCCTCCCTCACCCGGGAGGATTGACTCTGACTCTCTCTACCGTATTCTTGGGGGAAGGAATCAGTCGGGAGCTGTTTGATACTAACCCGGACAAGCAAATTACTGGTTCGTAATGCCTTGAGGGAAATGGGAGTAACTAAGGTACTCCTACCGTTGTAACTAGGAGCAACGCAAAACGGTTCGAGTCCCCTTCTTTGTCGTCACTCCACAGTTGTCTCTACAATATTGTAGCTGTTTCCCTACACCGCTACAGTATGCTCCTGGATCGCAACTCGTTCTTTGAAATCAGCGATATAAATTAGTAGCACAGGCAGGCTGGGTGGACGAGTCTGCTTGTATCGAGACAAGGTTGCAGATTGCTCCGCACTGGTAATTATCAAATACTCAGATATGTCCGAGCAAACAGGCTACTCTACCTGGCTGTACCAGACACAGACAGCAAGGAGGGCAAATTTCGAGGACCGCTCGGCACGATCCTTAGCGGTCCCCACGTTTGTCTGCTGCTATGAAATTTTGGTAGCAAGCCCGCTGGAATCTGGAATTCGGCTCGGAAGCCCTTGCAAGGCCGTGGCTCGCTGTCACCGGGAACCCAATCCCTGGAATGCCATCTGCAGGATGGGATGGATCCCAATGGGCCGGGAGAAGGCGAGACAAGGACGGCACAGAATGCGCGGTGAGGGAAAAACCCTGGAGGGAGGGAGGGAGGTGAGAAACTAAGAAGCCGTCTTGGAAATTGCGGGAAACCTTCGAGACATTGGCAACAAAATTGTTCATCGGGAGAATGTGAGAATGTCTCAACGAATGATTGGCCACATTGGATTCGGGACAGCAAGTTGAGTGATTTTTTGTTTGCCTGTTGACATGTCCGTGGGCTGAAGAGGAGGAGCGCGAGAGGCGCAATTGTACTCGGTCAAGAGAGGACTCAACAATACCAAAGTACCAGGTTGGTTGGTTGGCTCATCCGGGCCAGAGGGGAGGCCGAGATAACCAAAAGTACGGAATACAGTGGGCGAACAGGGAAGAGGAAACAAGCCTGAACTGCTCTCGCTGCGTTGGCTTAAACCCGCCACTTGAAACCACATGTAGAATGGGTTGGTTTCCCAAAGCGGAAACTAGACGGGTGCGTTCCAGCTGAACACTCTTGTCAGAGGCCCCAGATGGCCTGATCTTCACGAACCAACGGAGCTTAAAAGAGAGGGAGAGCGACGATGGCTGCTTCGAGAGAGTGGATATTGGTAGATCTCTCCACCCCAAGGCCTTGCCGGGAATACTCGCATAGTAATAGCTTCTCATCGTCCTCTTACTCCGTTCCACTGGACGAGCCTGGCGTGGGCCAAACTCGGGCTTTTGCAGTGGGACGTTTCTCCCAGACGTTTTGCAACCCGAACCAAACAAGAATGGGGGCGGCTGAGAATGAGTGGACATTTACCTCTCAAACTTTTTTTCCTTTTCTCTTCTCCCCTGTCGTTCTGCTTGGTTTGGGGCTCCTCCCTCTCGCTGCTTTCCACCGCCAAGAGGAGACTGATGGTGCGGAGCAGGGTTCCCCCCTTCAACTCACCTCTGTAGCTCCTCGTGCGGCCGCACGGCATTACACCGTACGTCCAGCTCCCAAGGATCTGTTGACTCATCTGCCCATGCATATCTCGTCTCAGGCACTGCGAGTGCCTCGCCTCTCGGGCCAATGAATCTGGGGCGGGCCAACCGCCGACGTTGGCAGTGCTTACGGACCATTGGTAGAAAATGCTTCATGCTATTCCCACTGCATTATTCCCCCCGGAGCTTGCAGCTAGGAACTAAAGCCTAGCCTCTGGACTGCTCCGTTGAGAAGACAAACACGTCAGGAGTCTGGAGTTGGTTAGAGACGACCGACTGATAAGGCGGCAAGCCAAGGCAATAGGAGGTAGGTAGCCAAGGAAAGCTAACCACCTACACGTAAAGAGTACATACATACGTCTATATACTGTATGTAAAATACCCTATTATTTCCGTGGTTAGTCGAGGGGACTGTAGAATAATCAAGTCGCATATGCAGCATAGAACCAGCCTTTTGGCGTCTCCATTTTGCTTGTCAGACCCCACGAACCTGGTCATTTTGCCTAGCCAAGGTAGCATACCTTTTTCCCTTCTCTTCTCTCGCTCTCTCTCTCTCTCTCTCCTTCTCTCTCTCTTGCTCCGACCGAGTCAGCCCTGTCATGCTCCTAGGCGGTTACTACCGTACCGAAGCAACGTAGCGAGAAGGTGGTCGGAGACATTCGAAGCACGGAGAGCCAGCCGTTTCGGGTACGCCTCTGAGAAGCATTGGAGAATGGAAACCGAAAGCACATGCATGCTGTAATACTCCGTACATGCCTTTTTTTACGAGTACTTACCTGGTCAGGCTAGCCAAGCTACTCAAAATGGCTCCGAACCTGTCGTAGCGCATCCAGCAAGGCAGCTACTGTAAGGCTAAGGCACCTTAGTTTCTCTCGCATGGGGGATGTGAAGAGCAGCTCTTCCCCACTCTAGGCATGCGCTGTGGAGTACGGCGCTACGGGGTCTTTAAGAGAAGCCCAAGCTCTGCATGTCACTGCGAGACAGACTCGGAGCAGAAACTGCAGTTCCGGCCTCTACTTCGTACTGCTGGAAGGAAATCACTGGCATTCGGGTCTTCTCGCTAATAGTACAGGAGCTGCCTGAGGGAGAGCTTCCACTTCTTACGTTGTCATTCTGGTTATTTCATTTCAGAAACATGGCGGTGTAATTATTTGAATAGACCGAGAGAGGATTGGATTTTGCATGCCCGTCGGATAATCCCTTCTACTTTTTCTCTTTGATTTATCATTTTACTGGCAATGACTGTATACTCAAAAGGTCGTCCCTGCGGAGCAGTAGTGCGTACATCCATACCACACCATACTATGCCTACGTCTTACGGTAATTTTTCCATACCTTGGACAGCTCCAGTATCTATCTGCGACCAACGATATTCTCTTGCCTGGAAAGTGGACCGATAGTTAGAGGTCCGTTAGGTAGGTGTTTCTCTCATCGTCTTTCTTCCCCTATGGTAGTATGGACCAATGCAAAATACAATCCTATAGTACCTTACATACCTGCTGTAGGGTCCTTTCATAACAAGGAAACGTATCTACTGTAAGGAGGCATGTAAATAAGTACACACCAGGAACCGGCCTGCATACATTCGTTACATTATGAGCAAAACTTTCTAAACAGCTTAGCTTGCATCGTTACGGCATAATCTCGCTCCGTTTCCTGCTTTTCTCCCAGCTACAAGGGACTAAGTGAATCTCTGTACCTTACGTTGGTACTATAGCTCCCCGCTAGGTAGTTATAAGGTAGCAATTGGAGCTCGGTAGCCGTCGGCCGGATTTTGATACCGCATACTCCGTATTGTCACCCACAATCCAACTCTCACACACTCACTGACGCCTACCTCCCCAAGGCCAGCCCAGCAGCACCGGAGACAGACGGGAGACAGACGGACACACGCACACATACGCACACATACGCACACTCGCTCTCGCAGCTCTATTTTAGCACTGCGGACCTCCAGGCAGTGATCGCCCTTGAAAGTAAGCCAAAGGTGGAGAGGCAAGGAGTCTCGTGCGTCGTTGCTTCCCGACTTTTCGGTTTTCAGCATTATTTCCCATAGAAAAGTATTTTCCAAACTTTTCTCTACGACTCTGCTCTGCCTCTCAACTTCCAGCTCTTAGCCCCCTTATTCATACTTCCCCTGCGTCATAACACTTATCAGAATAATTTACTTGATCAGCACGCCTCGTTTCCCCCAATTCCCCCCCACATCCACTCTGCTAACGGGTTGGCCGGCGTCTTTAGCCAGGAGGGACACAAGAAGAAAAAAAGAGAGCCTCAGGAACCCGAAGACAAAGACCTGAAATTCGATTCGTCCTCTAGCCGGGCTACCCAGGGGCTAACTACTTCAGACCCGGCGCTTCTAGGAACTGGCCTGGAGCACTAAGCCTACCCGAGAGAGCACCGAGTTCAACGCAATCCAGAGAGCGAGAGAACACTCACTGCCTTAATTACAACGAGCGAGCACACAAGGCAAGCCAGCTCGCCAGCTCGCCAGCCAGCCATCAAGCAAGGACACAGACCGCTCTCTTCCAGAACAAGCTCCGGTAATTTTCTTTTCCCTCCCTCCCTCTCTCTCTATAACCGTCCCTTTGGCCCCCAGGATTGGTCCGAAATATATTTCGTCCATTACTTCCCCCCCTTCCATCGTTGGAAACGGCTGTAACCCTTTTTTCTGTTGAAATTCTGTGCATCTTTTATTTTCCCTCCGTCTCTAAGCCTCCTTGTTTGCCCCTCTCGTATCTTGCTGCTTTTTTTCTTGTCCGGTAGTTATACCTTCCCCCCTCTCTCCACATTCTATTAAACCCCCCCCTCCACCCGTTCAGCCGTCACAGGGCCTGTCTAGATGTCGCTCTCGTGCCCACCCCAACTAACATGACTCTCTGCTAGGACAGATTTAACGACTGCTTCTCTTGCTTGCGAGTACGAATTTTCCGACGACGAAAGACGCTTCAGTCATGAGCAATGATATACGAGAGCTTTTATAATCTTTGAACCATTCCAGAAACGCTTAACGACCACATCCGCCTCTTCACCCTCTGCCTCTCGCTTGCGATATATCCGTTTGCCTGTCTCCGGCCGTCGACATTAAGACACACATATATCCCAGACACGGAAGGGATTAAGGAAGCTACTCTGTCACTGCTGCACGCACTGGAGGAAACGGGAAATAAACAAGACACTAGAGAATCTACCAAAAAGCGTGCCACGGTACTGTCTGAGAGGTCTGCCATATCAAATTAAAACTGCTATGAGCGGGGATCAACCACCCTCTAGGTTCGTTTGCACACTTCTATCCAATCTGTTGTCGAGCCCAAAGCTACTATACCTTCCTCCCTTATTCGAGAGAATCCCTTACCTTTTTCTTTTCTGGCTAACTTATTTTCTCCCACAGCAGCTTGGGGGATCCGAACGGTCAGCCGCCTACGCCTAAACAGACTCCTACCTCAGCCGCCTTTCCCAGTCCCGTCTTCCAGACTCCAAAGACCCGCCAGGGCCAGTTCGACGACTCGGGCGGCTGGACTCCGCGTTTTGCCGAGGAATATTCCGTCTTCAACTCGACACCGGGTAACCTCAGGGGTTCGCAGGGTCCGTTCGTCGACTTCGGGTCTATAACACAGTATCAATCCTCCTCCTCCGGCCAGAAGAGACGACTGTCCGTCGAGGGACTTGCTGCGGACATCGCAACCCATGCGACACAGTTCTCGCCCAATCCCAACCTCTCATTGCCCCCTGTCGACCCTTCCAGGCGACTACCGTCGTCGCCCGGTCTCCTGACGCCCTCGCTCAAGAGCTCCGACGCCGGGGAGGAGTCGAGCCCCGCGGAGAGGACGTCCAAGAAACCCCGGCGTAGTGCTGCAACCACCGAACACCCGAGCCAGACCGCAACGCCTCCGCCCTCGGTCCACAAAGGTAGTCGGAAGCTTGCGCCACGGCCGGACGTCGAGAAGATGCAGAGTGACCAGGTGTTCGGACAACCCGACTTCGGGGGTGCTACGGCGCAACAACCGAGCATGGGCAACACCTTTGTGACCTCGCCGAGCGAGATGTTTGGGTTTCCATCCCTCTCAGGCCCGACCTCGGCTCCAGTGTTCTCGGACCAGCGAGCGTTCTGGGATCCCGAGTCCAGCATGCAAGGCATGGACATCGACTTCAGTGCCGATGTGTTCCAGACACCAACGCAAGGCGGGCGCCCCCTTGGCTCCATGGACTGGGGACGGTCGGATGAGCTCTTCCAGGGCACAGGCGAGATGCCGGGGTCCAGCCACGGAGTGGTCCCCGTTGGCAAAGACCAGCGTTCCCTCGTACCGAGACAGCTGATACCGGCGATTGACACCTCGGGCGCGGACCAGGCCCTGTTCGCAAGCACGTACCCTACGCCCGTCGATGACCCCTTTGGCCTTGTCGCGGGCGCCGGAGTCAACCCCGGACTGCTCTTCACGCGGCCTCCGTCGTCCGACATGCAGGCAGCGCCGTTTAATCCGTTGCAGGCTCCCGGTGCCTCCACGGCTCCTCCCGCGCAACAGCAGGTTCTATTGGCCCACGCAGAGAAGACCATATTACCCAAACCCCCGGCTCAACAGCCCCCACCACTCCGACGGGCAGCTAGCGTCAAGGAACTCGGCACGAGCACTGGCGCCAGGACCCTGGCAAGCTCTCCAATCAAGCAGTCCGCCGCCCGGCCCGGCCTGTCTCGGAGCTTCAGCGAGAACCGGGGCAAGAAACCAAACAGCCGCTCTGCGCTGCCAGCCCTGGCACCAGCGGCCAAGTCCCACAATCCGATCCCGGGAAATGCTGTCGCCCCCCACGGCAACCGGCCCGTCGTATCCCAGCCTGGGCGATCGAGTGGCAGGATTTCTCCGCTCAAGTCCCAGAATCATCACCGGCTCTCGAGCCTGTCGTCGATCCCCGAGAGCGCGGGGCCGCGGATTCGCACCCAGGCCAAGTTCACCATCGACGCGGATGGCCGAGCCAGGGTCGAGACGACAGTCGTGGTGGATGACGAGCCGAGCCCGAGCCCCCAGAAGCGACACAGCGTTCAGGCGACAGCAAGAAGCCGCCAATGGAGTGCGGCCTCTGAAGACGACGAGTCCTCGTCGGACGACGAGCCTATTATTATCCCCAGCCGGCCCACGTCCTTTGTGCTCCCGGACCCCTTGAAACCCACCAGGCCTCACCCCTTCCACCAGTCGCGGCGGAGCATGAGCGAGCGCAGCACGGCCTCGTTCGCAACCTTCGCGGGCATCTCGCAGGACGAGGAGAGCGAGGCGGAGACGGTCATGAACGGCGCGACGCCGATCGGCAAGTCAGGCGACGCGGCCAGCGAGCTGCAGAAACTGCGGGACAGCCGGCAGAGGCAGGCATCTGCTTCGAAGCAGGGACGGTTCATGCCGGGCCTTGGACTGGATCTGGGATTTCAGCGCAGACGGTCTAGCCAAATCGACGTCTCGCCGACGACACTGACCGAAGGTAGCCTCCCCACCCCGTCGACTGCTTCGAGGAGCCGCGGCATCCGTTGCGTCTGCAACCAAGTCAGTCGGGAGGGGGACGGCTTCATGGTCCAGTGGTAAGTTTTTTTCCCACTCTCTTCTCTCCACAACCCTCCTCTCTCCGTGCCTATTTGTTGGCTAACATAGACCTGGTTAGTGAATCCTGCGAGCTGTGGCTCCACGGCCAGTGCATCAACATCACAGAGCGGACCCTACCTTCTGTGTATATCTGTCGATTTTGTGCTAATACTCCGAATATGCGTGGCGGGCGGATCCGAGACAATGGGCACATGGCTGGCGGTGTTATGGCCCCCCCGGGCAACGCCACGTCTCCCTTGGCGCACAAGTCATTCAGGTCCTTCCGGTAGCGAGAGTCCAGCACGGGATGCGAGCCATCATGCGACGATGTATGAGAAGACGATGCTACTCCCTTGCTGTCGAGCAGAATCGGCGTTCGATAGTGATACCTACTGTCTCATCGCCTGGATTCTCGAGGGAAGTTCTTTGGGAGAAGAACTTGGACAAACAAACCGAACATATATATGTATGTGTGTGTGTTTGTGTGTTCGTGGGTGTTTACACCTCTTCGGTCTTGCCATCCCCCCCCCCTCCCCACAAGAGGGCAGAGCTTTTTCTACCAGCTCTTCGCGTTCCATATTTTTTTTTTCAGGTTCTTCAAACACCATACACTCTCTCGGCTTCGCACTCGCCCGCTTCACGTCCTGCGGGTCTTTTTCAGCAATCCATCTCCTCTTCGCGCTCCGGATTTTTTTCCCAGGTTCTTCAAACACCATAACCTCCCTCAGCTTCGCTCTTGCCCGCGATATCCTGATGTTTTCTGGCAAGTCTTTTCGGCTTTTCTCGACCGCTAGCCCTGTGCTCCCCATCGCCGAATTTGACAAAAGTTATTCAGGTTCGACCGTTTCCTAACTTCTCTCTCATAGCATTCGTCATCTCGTCAATCGTTCCTGGAGTCCTCGCTATCGAGTTCACCAACCCATCGTCGAGTCCCTCATCTACAATCAAGATGGCTCCCAAGGGCCAACGACCTACCCCGAACAAGTCGGTGCCAGCCACTCTTGTGTTCAAGAGCGGCCACTAGATCTCATCTAGCGGATCTGACATACGGGTAACGCTGGATATTCCCATCCTACGATGACGCCTTTGTTGGGCTATGCATCTGCTTTCCCCTGGACGATGACGTTGTGAAAACCACTTCTTGCGGCTTGAGTGGGCCAAGTGAGTACCAGCGATTCCTGTGTTCCAGAGCATTTATTGACCGCTTGAGTCTCTCTTTTGCAGGGTCACGCACCTCGTTGACTGTTTCTGAGGTTCTCGCTTGTCGAGTCCCTCATTCAGAATCAAGATGGCTACCAGGGGCCACGGGGCTACCCCGAACAAGTGGATGCCAGCCACTCTTATGTTCAAGAGCGATCACCAGATCCCGCCTAAAGGATATAAAATCAAGGTAACGCTAGGCTGGTCGTTCCTATCCTATGTCTTTTTTTTGTGCTGGTTTTTTTTACGGTTTTGGCAGTGGTTATTTAAATGGGCTGAGTAGTTTTTTTTTAGTAGGGGTTTTAGTGCGGCACTAGGTTTTTTATTAAGTTTTTAGGGATTTTAGTGGTGTTTTTCGATAAGATTTTAGTGGTTACGGGGGAGGTTTTTAAATGGAGTTTTCAGTAGGTTTTAGTGAGTTTTAAATGGTTTTGGTGCTGGTTTTAGTGGTTAATCAGGCTGTGTAGGGTTAGAGTTCAAAGGATTGACGGATTTTAGGCTCTTCAATAGACTTAATTTGGCTAGTTTCGATGCGGGGAAGATTCATTTCCACTACCTATTGCTACTCCTTCGTAACACCCGAAAATCCAGGCTGGCCGAAATAATAGCTACCCTCTTATTCACTATAAACCACCGTAGGAAAGCTATAAACCTATCAATATTAAAATAATCAATATTCTTGTCTATATTTTTTTTTTTTTTACCAAATATAAGCCCTTTAACAGTATAAGAGAGCGACCTTTGGCAGCCCTATCAACCACTAAAACCACCACCAAAACCACTAAAAGCTCACTAAAGCCCACTGAAAACTCCATTAAAAAAACCTCCCGGTAACCACTAAAATCTTATCAAAAAAAAAACACCGCTAAAATCCCTAGAAACCCACTGAAAAAGCACTAACAACCCTAGCCAAAAAACTCTACGGCCCTGCCTAGAGAAAGAGCACATTAGAGGAAGAAACTTTGGCATTAAGCGCACAAGAGAGTGGCAATTTAGTGCTGCCCGAAGGTAGAGGCACTCAGATGCTCAAATTTTCAAGCCATTCTTTATTAGTCAAAGCTCTTACTCCTGTACAGTCTCGGCAGGGCATACCACTCTAGTTTGTACTTGGATTTCCCAGCCTTTAAGAGATCGTGAGATGTTCTCTTTCGTTTGAGTATTATAATAAAACGTATTACTATCCCGGATCAGGCTTATATCCGTGTCGATGGAGACAGAGTCGGATTTCTTTCTGCTCCTCTTTCACGCTTTTGAAAGGATAGTACACACCGCCGTATCGATTCCAATGTACCAGTGACGTTGATAATTGTACTCGCGGTGAAAGATGCAGGAGTTTGGATCGAACTGACAGCGTATTTAACTTCTCAGATTAAATAACTTTGCGTTACTGACAGAATATCCATGGGAAATCAGTTGTCTACATACTTTGAAAGTCTAATCTAGAAATATCAACAAGACGCCGGTTCTATCTATGATATATTGCAGGCTAGATCCCACTCATGACTATTT
>FTLB01002724.1_pt1 | contig 14618 bp, 7 predicted proteins | sample 1658291 | NCBI WGS metagenome assembly FTLB01 (sample SAMEA3914812, study PRJEB12502) | metagenome | biome: forest; material: soil | place: Canada | collected 2011-07-07 | depth 0.1 m
GTGATTAAGATATTCATTTTTATAGTTTTTTAATTGTTTTTATTTCAGTTCTTGCTGGAGTACTAGGCTGCAACGAAGAAATGAACAAGTTAAGTTACCCTAAACTTGAGTCAGTGGGGGAAATCATTATTCATAAAATTCGTATTCAAAAAAACCAGGACGAAGTTTAGAGAGGGCTTTAATTAGCAATCCTTTATCGTTATAATAAAAAGTGGTTAATTCATCATGACCATTTTTTTCATACTCAACCATTTTAATTATTTTACCTTCTTTATCAAATTCATGGCTATAGTTGTAAGTCCAACACTTTCCGTATGTTCCTTTATCACACCCTGAATATTTAATTTTTTGATTTGGCTTTTCGTATACTGCAGTATCCTGCCTATATATTGCACCTGCACTATTATACCATTCTCTTATATTAATTCTTCTGTTATTTTGATATAAGTCAACAAATCTGATTGAGTTATCTGGATTAAAAGAGATGATTTTAATTAACTCATTACCAGAATAGTTTAGTTCATAAGCGCCAATTTCAAATTTGGGTTTCTTTTTTTCCTTTTTGGCGTCATAATTTATTTTAAGCCCCATTGACTCTAACTGTTTAATTTTCTCCATATCAGCTTTGCCATTTTTAATGGTATCTACCATACTAACTAGCTTACCTGTTTCATCATAGACATAATATGTGGTTGTTTGAGAGCCCGTAAGTGTTGGTTGATTTTCATATTTTATCAATCTTCCCTCAGTATCGTAGTAAGTAATGATGGTAAGAGCCTTATTTGTCCCTGTATACCACCTTCGAAGTTTAATCTTATTTTTCTTATAAGTACTATTTGACTGGTAAGTTTGCGGCTCCTGAGAGAAGGCTAGTGCCGATATAAATAGTAATACGAATGTGAAATTTATTTTCATAACCATATCTACCTCCCCGCACTAATAAATACAGAACCATAGTTGGAGTTTACTGTTACTTCATGCACTTCGCCGTCGCTGGCTACTACTATCTGTTCCTGTCCGTCCAATAGTTCTTTGTAGGTTCCCGCTTTGGGGAAGGGCAAAGAAACGGTTTGCGCCACATCGCCAAAGTTTAGTACTACCATAGCTACGTCGGCGGTGTCGACAGACTGCCTGCTGTAGGCTATTACCTTTGTAACCTGCGGGTTGGATTGCACGTTGTAGTAGTAGCTGATGCGGCTCCTTAGGCATTTGTAGGTAGTTCTCAGGTTCGCCATGCTGCGGTATACGCGTATAAGGCTCTGCCCAATGCTGTCGTAAAAGTATTCCCAATGCATTTCCCTTGGAAAAGAGATGCGCAGGTTGCCGCCGTCGGGCAGCGTGTAGTTCTCTGCAAACTCCTGCCCCTGCCACAGCATAGGTATGCCCATGCAGGTGTACAGGGCTATTACGTAGGGTTGCAGCTTGTAAAACTTATCGCGGTTGCCGTACTGTACGTCGCCGGGGCCGCCCAGCGGAGGCAGCAGCTCTACAGCCGTTATCAAATAACTATGGTCGTGCGAGTCCAGGTACTGGAAAGGGGCCACTGGCATGGTAATGCCGTCTACTAGTCGGCTTTGCGGGTAGCCGTTAAAGCCGGTGTCCAGCAAGTGGGCAAAGCCATCGTCAACCGTTTGGGAGCTGGCCATGTAGCGCACTTTGTTTAATAGTTCGTCCTGCCAGGTAGCGTTGGAGTAGGTGTTGGCCAGTATTCCCCTGGGGTCGTCCAAGTCCTCGGCGCATTGTATTATGCGGCTAAACTTTAGCGGGTCTTTAAAGCGGGACATGCCCAGCGAGTATTGGTAGGTGTTGTACGCCAGCTCCGCATAGCCTTCGCCTTCTGGCCCGTCGTAATAGCCAGGCACATAGTCGTAACGGAAGCCGTCTACATGAAACTCGTCCAGCCAATACTGATTTATCTGTAAAAAATATTCGCGACAAAACTGCTGGCTGTAGTTGGCCTCCGGGCCATAAGGCTGGTTTGGCCCCACGGTAATCATGGGGCTGGCCTCGCCAGAGTTGGTATATACCTGGCAGTAGGCAAAGTCCGGGTCTACGTGTTGGTAAACAGAGTCAAGTATTACCGCAATGCCGTTGCTGTGGCAGGCGTCTACCAGCCGCTTAAAACCGGTTATGCCGCCGTACGCCTCTTTGGGAGACATAAAATGCAGGGGGCCGTAACCCCAGTCGAACTCCTCTTTGGTAGTAGTAATGGGCATCAGTTCTATCACGTTTACGCCCAAGCCCTTCAGGTATTCCAGGCGATCTACCACCCCGTCGAAAGTTCCGTTAAACTCCGCCACGTTCAGTTCATATACTATCATGTCGTCCAGCGCGGGAACTACAAAGTTCTGGTCCGTCCATTTAAATGCAGCGGCGGCAGGAACGGCCACCAGGCCAAGTTCCCCTACATCCGAAGCTCTGGCAAAGGGGTCGGTGAACCATAGGGTGCTCACTTTTCCATTTTTCAACACCTGGTAGCGGTACAGGTAGTTTCCGGTTTTGCCAAAGCTGGAATCGGTATCGGTAACGGAGTAGGAGGAGAGGTCTATGGTAACGCTCCACAAGGTATATTCGTTGCTGGTGTCGCAGCTCAACTCAAATTGCTGAGGGGGAATTGCGGGGGTAAACTGGTCGTTCTCGTGAATGATGAGGACTACAACAGAGTACCCTTTTTGTGGGGTGATGTTTGGTAAATATACTCCTAAATTTATTTTAAGGGCATCAACAGAGGCTCCTACTTCGGATAAATTGATCATAGCGTTAAAAATTGCTTTTAAGCTTTAATATAGGAATAAGAATTTTACCGGCTGCAAAGGCCTGTAGGTTTTAATTTATGGGTTACAATAGATATTATTTTTCGTAGATGCATTGGGATTATATGGGGATGGAGTGTAAATATAATGTTTAGTTTAATTTTATTGAGCACAAACTCAGCTAGTACTAATTAAATTTAGGTACTTTACACTATGTATTGAGGTAATGTAATGTATGGAGGTAAATATATGCCAATTGTCATTATAGAATCATACTGATATTTATCATAAGCTTATATAAGAATCTTAAAGTAAAAATCGTTATATAGGCATTGTATAAAAAGTAACTGTTGTTACCTTTGTATCGTATGTATATACAATATAAGAACTAGATTTAGAATCTCTTTGTAAACCTTTTTATTATTAGAGGAGTTTTTAAAGTGGGTTAATATAAATAATACAATTATGAATGAGACCAAAATTAGAACTGATTTCTTGTTACCAAGATTTTCGTTCATTACGGGGGCAGGTACTATTTTTAACATAGGAGGCAATTTTTTTGAATTTAATACATCAAAATCTGAGATAGAAGCTGACTATAAAGCTATTAAATCAGATTGGGACATGGTTGGTGAAGATGTAAGTGAATCATTAAAAGATATTCTACTTAAAAATAATGGGTAAAAGCAAGACCCCTAATAAAACACAAAATAGTTTTCCAGAAAACATATCTCCAGAGGTTGCAAAAATTATTAATGATGCGCCTCCTGCTCAAAAGAATCTTATATTAAGCCTTTTAGTTAAATCACATTCCGGACCGCTTCCTGACGTAGAAACACTGAGAGGATATAATGAGATTATTCCAAATTCAGCAGAACGATTACTGAAGCATATGGAAATTCAAAGAGAGCACAGAATTGAGCTAGAGAAAAAAGCACTTCGTAGTTCGTTAACACAAAGCAATACTGGGCAATATATGGCATTTTTTATAGCCTTAATTTTTGGTGCAGGCGCATACGATTTAATTAAATCAGGGCACGATATTGCAGGAACTATATTAGGAAGCGTAGATTTAGTAGGATTGGTATCTGTATTTATTCTAGGAAAAAGAAAGCAAAAATAGCATAAAGAGATCCCCATCCTGGCGCAAGTTTAGCGAAGCGTAACTTGTGCCATTCTATCTTAGATATTTTATTTCCAATAAGCCTTTTATGCCCGAATAATCTCTGGAGCTACTATAACAATAAGAAAACTCATTGTCGGTAATACCTGCTTTTACAGGGTTCTTATGAATCTATCCAGTATACTACTGCAAAGCTTACAAAATATTGTTTTTCCTGATCTTGAAATTTATATTTTGAACTCATAGTTATGAAGTCTAAATATAAAAATAGTATTAAGAAGGCACAAGTTACGACGTTGAATTTGCGGTAGGAAGGATTAGGGAGGCACAAGTTACGCTACGCTAAACTTGCGCAGGGAGGGGACTTAATATAAAATAGTTTAAGAAGATTAGATATAAAAAGTTTAAGAAGGCACAAGTTACGCTTCGCTAAACTTGCGCCAGGAAGGAATGCAATATGAATTGATTTTAAAGATTTTATTAGAGGGAGGAAAAAACAAAATCCCGAAAGCGAGAGCCTTCGGGATTAATAAACTAAGGTTACTATTAATTAATCTAACTTAACCCACTTTGTCCTTTCGGTTGTTTCTGGTGTTATTACTTCTATAATATAAATTCCGGTAGCTAGATTTTGCCCAAATTTATATGGTTGATTAGTTTTGATATCATTAATGGTAAGTACCAATACTCCGTTTACATTATAAATATTAGCAGTAGCCTGCTCAGCATATCCAGATTTAACAGCAATATTAGCCGTGCCTGATGAAGGGTTTGGATAAATAATTACATCAGGAACCACTGTAGCATCTAGTGAATCATGGCTTATTTTAGTGTTGTTATTAGCTGGGTTATATGCCAACCTTGCGCCAGTTGAGCAGCTAAATGAATTATCCCAGGTAGGGTCTATAGTTTGTGTAGATGTAGTTGTACCAAGTATACCATTTTCAACATTAGTAGCGCTACGGTCGGCAAAGTTTTGTCCAGAACCATCGTCCATAGGCCAGAATCCTACAAGATACTTTTCTGAACCCCTCAAATAAGTTTGTTGGTTTTCCAGCGCTGTAGTTGCGTTCATACTGGAATCCCATAATTGTAAAAAGGAGATATCGCCGTCGAAATAAGTATTGGAATTTCCCGTTACAAGATCTGTGCCTACTAATAAGTCCTGAGTAGTGCTACTGCTCATGCTGTGGCTACTTGTAAAGGTGCTAACAGCAGAACCATCTACAAAAAATGTACAAGTTGTTCCATTACGGCTTACACCTACATTATGGCAATTGCCATCCATAACGTTTGTAGATGAAGCGTCTATGTGATTAGGAGTTCCGCCCAACTGCATAAATAAATAACCTGTTCCGCTACCCGCATTCCATATACCAAACATAAAACCATCAGAAGTAGTTGTTCTTTTTGATAGTATTTGTGGAGTACTACCTGGTGTAGAAGCGCTTGCTTTAATGGTTGCCAGAATGGTGAAATCGCCAGCGCCTAAATCGAAAGCCGAATTATCTGGTATCTCTGCATATTCAGAATTGGAAGGGTTAAACTCTAAGGCAGAGCTTACACGGCCAATAGTTAAATTTTGGCTCGAAAAAGCAATCACTCCTGCCGCTGTTTGTATTTCATGTGTAATGGTAAATGTACCGGGAGTTTGATAAGAATAAGTTGCCGGAGAACTAGTCTGGCCCAAAAGCCTGTCTTGTTGTTCTCCAATCCACCAGAAATGCACATCTCCGGTGTTATTTTGATTGGCTGTCATAGTTATTGTCTGTCCAACTCTTAAAGTTCCGCTGTAGGTGAAGGTGGCATCAGCCCCTGTACATCCGCAAGCCGAACCCTGAAAAACTATTCTTCCGTAATCTATCGGGTCATATAAAGTAGACCCGCCAGTTTGGTTAAACGCTATCTCACCATTATTTAAGTTACCCGGATTTATATTAGTAAAACAAGCGCTGCTTGGTTTAGCAAGAACTGTAAAATTGAAGGCAACCATGTTAAAGCCGGAAATAAGAGTATTGCCCGTACCATTGGAGGTGTTAATGTCAACCGTTGAGGGGAAGGTAAGAGTAGCCGTTGTTATATTGCCGCTACTGGCAGTATATGAAAGGGTAGTACCGGAAGGTAGCCCTGAGTTTAGTGTATAAGCAGGTGAAGCCAGGGAAAGTATGCTAGGATCCCATGTTAAGCTAAATGTAATACTATTTGTATTAGGAATACCTGCATGCACGCTTAAATAGGTAGATTCTACTACTCCGCTTGTGCCATAGCTATCTGTATTGCAATTTGTTACAGGGTTTCCCCACGATGCCGGGCAGCCCATTACTACCTTTTGTGGCGTTGTTAAAGTAATTGTACTACATGACGGAGTTGAAACTGTAAAAGTTTCAGTAAAAGAAGTAAGATAGGGAGCAGCATAATAACCTGTAAAATATAAAACCGCATTACCCCCGGCAGATATATTAACTGTACCTGTGGAAGTGGTAGCTCCAGACGGTATTGGAAAAGGATTGTAGCCAGAAGACGTTACACTTTGATTGTATGCTACCTTAATGCCTGTAACAGTAAAAGGATCAAGTGCGTTTGGCGAGTTTGCCACTACTACACCATTAAGCGCTATGTTATCATTAACAGCGTATGTACTATTATTATTTATTATAACAGCATACGTTTCGCCGCCCATCACATAAGCGGGGTCTTCACTGGGCCAAAGAGTTGTTGTAACAGTTGGGCAATAGGTAAAGTTAATAACTAATGTAGGGCGTAAAGTACTAGTGGAATTTTCTTTTGAGCCAAAGTTAAGATTGCCATAGATGGCCTCTGTAGCCTGTTTTATTTCAAACCCGTAATTTGTACTTGGATTGGCTATCATATTCTGTACCAAAGTTTTTACATCAAGACTATAGGTTTCATTGCTGCTTGTTGATTGTGGTAGTGCAACAGTTGTAGGACTGCCAGGTAATGTTGGTTGGTTGTTCCAGGTCAGTCCACCCTCTGTCCATGCGCCAGTTGCCTGAAAAAGGACCGCAGCATCGTCGCCTCCTCCAGGATCCTGATCGCCGCCAGATATAAAATCAGTCACATCGGTATATAAATTTAATGTAGCGCTGGTAATAGTAGCCCCGGCAGGAATGTTTGTGGTTGATAAGTCAAATTGTAAAAAGCTACGCATACTATATGGGTTATAGTTACCGGTGATCGTGCTGAACGTCCAGGTACCAGCATTTATATCGGGATTAGACCCATAATTACTATTAGGGGAAAGCTGCCAAATAAATGCATCGGCCGTTGGCGATAATGTAACAGAACCAGTAGGCTGTGCTACCGAAATTATACTTAATGTTATTCCCAATAACATTAAATAGATTTTTTTGAATTGTAAAAATGTTTTTTTCATAAAAAATATAGTTGGTTTAAAGATGTTCCAATTATACAACAATATATTTGATATCTCAAAGAGTTATTAGCATAAACTTCTATTTTAATACGATGAAACTGTATATTGAAATGACTAACGATGTTTATAATTTATTGGAACGGAATAAAATAACCAATTAAAAAAACAGTAAATGTTTTTTTAATTAAATTTTTAGATACAATAGCTATAAATATTGATTTAATTTGAAACGAATTATGCCAAAAGTAGCTTATTTTATTATAGATATAATTGTATAAATAAATGATTATCAGTTATTTATACAATTAACATAAAACGCTAAAAGTCAGCGTTGAACGTAAATAACTGTTGTTTGAACTTGGATTTTATAAAAAAGCAGGAATAGGGGTGATCTTGAAATTTATATTGAGAACTGATAGTTTATGAAGGCAAAATATAAAAATAGTATTAAGAAGGCACAAGTTACGCTACGCTATACTTGGGAGGATTAAGAAGGCACAAGTTCCTTGCCCAAGTATGGAAGGCTAGATATAAGAATAGTGTTAAGAAGGGACAAGTTGCGTTACAATAAACTTGGGAGGATTAAGAAGGCGCAAGTTTAGCGTAGCGTAACTTGCGCCAGTGTGGGTTTTCTTACTCTTTAATAAGCTTATATACTTTTTCCAGGCCGTCTACGCCGCTTATTTTTACAAAGTATACCGAAGCCGGTAAAGAGCTTATGGAAACGCCAACGCTGTTCACGCCCTCGTTTACTGTTAATGCCTGTTCCAGTACTATTACTCCCACCTCGCTATAGAAGGTAAGCAATGCTTTAGAAGCTGCGGTAGCAGAGAATGCCACCGTTACCTGCCCGGCAGTTGGGTTTGGGTAAATAGTAACGTTGCCCGTGCCAGTAGCATTTATGGCGATTACTTTACTGTACTGTTGGTTGCCGTTATAGTCTACCTGGTTAAGGCGATAGTAAAGCGTTTGATCTGGGGCGTTCTTATCTGTAAAATTGTACTGGTTTATGCTGGCGCTGGTTCCGCTGCCTTTTACCGTTCCTATGGAGCTGAAGTTTAAACCGTCTGGCGCGCGTTCTACCATAAAATAGTTGTTCTGTATTTCTGTAGCGGTAGACCAGTTAAGAAGGTTATTCTGCCCTACGCGGCTGCCTTCAAAATCTACATAGGTAACAGGCGTTACAACTCCAGGGCAGCTTACTACAGCTTGCGCCCCCGGGTTGGGGCTAATGCCTTGTATACTCATGTAGGCGGTGTTGGCAATGTACGTTAGCCCGGTGCAGTTTACCGTTCCCTGCCAGGTATACACTACAGAGTCTCCGGCGAGTATTGGCCCGGGAATGGTCTTCCAGCGCACTATATTAGATGAATCTTTGCCCGTATAGGCGGTGGCAGCATTGTTCCATACGGCATTGTTGACGGAGCTATAGGTTACTCCCGCTGGTATTGGGTCATACATGTACACGTTAAAGGCGGCGTCTGTAGAAGTTGACCACGCCGTTAGCTCATTGTTACTATCTCCTGTACTGCCAGAAGGGTTACTATTATAATAACCAAAGTACCCTGCAGAAGTATAAGTAATGCCTGCAACTGTAAATAACGGAGGGCCGGTTAAATTATTCATCCATACCTGCATAGTACCCCCAATAAGACTTACTGTTACTGTAACAGGAGTATTGCTTCCTCCAAATTCTCCGAAGCTGGTACTAAAGTAAGAAGGTGTGCCGGTTCGGGTTACTCCGTTGTCTGTTACGTCCATTTCTACGGTGTTAGAACCAGATACGCCAAATTTCAAATGCAACATTACACTCTTTGTTATTGGGCTGCCTGGCGCATAACGCATCACCACCGACATATCAGAAGAACCACCAGGGATAATAGTAAAGGTAACAGAGCCGTTTGCTCCATAAGACTGGTTATAGGCAAAAGAATAATGATTGGCATTAGGTCTGTTCGTATTTTTATTCGGATCAAGATATAAAACACCATGAGTAAGATCTGGTATAGATCCATTTGCCATAGTTATCCAACCGGTTGGGGCCACATAAGCAGGAGAGGTGGTAACAGGCGATACCGTTGTACCCTGGGTGTTTACCCATTTTATCTTATAGGTAATTGCATCTCCGGTAGCGTAGCTGGTTTTATTAGCCGTTTTGGTCATAGAAGTACCGGGGGGCGCAAGGGGCGGAAGAGCGGTACAGGTAACGGTTACAGAGGCTTCGGAAGAAATAGGAGAGTCTGTAGATGAATAAATCCATCCGAAATTATGTATCACACTGTCTGGTTTAGGACAAGCGCCATTTGCTTTTGCTTTGTATGCTATTTGTCCCGAATCATTTATCAGCATTACAGGTATTTCCCAGGTTATAACTCTGTTGGTAGCGTTGTAGGTGGCAGTTATACCAAGTGTGGTGGCTTCGGTAAAGCCAACCCAAGTAAGTCCTTTAGGCAGTGTATCAGTTACAACTACATTGTACATTTCCCTGCCTGGCGTAGGGCCATTGCCTAATATCCTGCGCCAGGTATAACCATCGTACTCCTCAACAAGTATCCGGTTAAAGCTTAGATTAGGAGAAGGCGCTGTACAAACATCCGTCTCATAGTAATTAATTACCAGTGGAGGAATAGTTACATCTTCATAATTATCAGTAATAGGGAAGAAGCGGCTTTTATCATTACTACCGACATCCAAGGCTGCGGAATAAGACCAGTCATTGGCAATTGCAGGAAGAATAGGAATAGGCGGATTAGTCTGGTATTGTATCTGAAGCTTCATTGGCCTCATAACTCCTTTATGTATCTGAAATGCATTAGTAGTATAGTCGTACAATAAAGAAGAAGGGGCTGCAATGGCAGAATCAAAATTCATAATAAAGCGCTGGTTCCAGGCTCCATTAGCATCGCTGCCATAAGGTATAGACTGGTATGAAAAAGTAATATCGCCCGGGGTTGTTCCATTATTGTTATCTAAACCTTCTGTTATGGTAGGCGTAAACGACCAGCCTGTTGGGTTGCTAGCGGCATTGTATAATCCTACGTTGGCAACGCTATTTAAGAAATAAGATATCCTGTAATTGTGATAGTTTATGTAAGCTTCCTGAGCGTTGTTCCAAAATCTGAAATACCAATACGCGCTGTTAGGGCCAGCCTCGCCATTGGCAAAAGAAACATTTACACCCTGTCTTCCGCCGTTTAACCAGCCGCCATTGGTAGTATTTTTAAAATTAATAGTATAAATAACGGTATCAGAGGGATTAATTTTAGTTGCATTGGCGGTTTTGGCAATAGCAAGCGACCTGGTTCCCAATATATCTACACAATTACGCTGCATGGTATAGCTTGCGTTGTTAGGGTATTCGTTGCTTGTCCATCCCGTGCCGTTGGTAGCGCTAATAGTAGAGCTCATACATACCCTGCCGGTAGCGGAGGGAGCAACTTGTACTGTAAAAGTCATACTTCCTTCCGTTGGCGTAATGCCGGTAGTAGAGTTAAAACCCGGCACAGAACCAACGTTCCATGTTACTGTACTTCCCGAAAGTGAGCCGCCACTAGAGGCAGAAACAAATTGATACTGTGATGGAATAGGAGTAGTAATTTTTACTCCTGAAGCAGTTACTGACCCATAATTTCGGTACGAAACCGTATAAGTAACCAGATCTCCGGAATAAGCAAAAGTTTTGTTCACTGCCATATACACCTTCATGTTGGCGCCCGCTACCATTTCGGAAGGCGGGTGCGCATTGCCGCTGGCCACCAGCATACCCAACATGCGGAACCAGTCGTGAAAATACTTAGGAGTACTGTTAATATACCGTTGGTTGTCAGTGGCCGTTGTTGGAAGAGCAGGGTTCGAATCGTCCCATTTTAGCTCACATTGCCGATATAGCAATGCAAGTAGAGTTGTATCTTCTGCAGCTACAGCGCTTGGCGTTCCGGTACCCAGGCTATAATTGGTCCTATAATTATCCATTGGAGCTCCGGTGGTAGTGTAAGCCTGGTTTAGCGTGGCGATTCCCTTATATTCCGGGACACTGGGGTCATATCCAAGCGTCTGGCAGGGATCGGGATTATTTAAGAACTTGGCATAATTGCTTGCTACACTTTGTTCATATGTATTTCCTCCTGCTACAGTTTCGTGCGTTGTTGGGTTCCATGTAGTAGTAGGGTTGCCATGCCAAACGTAATTAAGCACAGTCCTCCATGGCAATCTGAAATCTTCTCCGTCGCTAAATGACCCAAAAGTAACAGCATTAGCGGCAGATATAGAATAAATTCCCGCTTGGGGAACTGAGGTTCCAAGCTGTCCCATAACCCAGTCGCTTGCAGCCTCTGTTCGTTGGTACTGGCCTATACGCCAGGGCGTGCTTCCCTGCGCGGTTAAAAAACTGGCAAATTCATGGTAGTATCCAGGAGCCAAATAGTCTACATACTTACTCTGTGTCGTCATAAAATAGGGTGTAATGGTAGCCCAGGGATAAGTAGTCTGCGTACCATAGCGCCAGTTTGTAATTTCTCCCCAAGTATTACCACTTTTTACGTAACCGTCTACCCCAATATCACCAGAAGCAAATCCTACAGGCCCCCCCCCATCAGGAGCAGCCATAGTATCCACCATTGTCGTTATAAATGTTAGCGCTTCCTGTAGGTAAGATATACTAGTTGCAGACCCAAATGGAGTACGACCCATTGACGGCCCCCATTGCATATAGGCCATTAATAAAGCCAGGGCAACATCATCGTCGCCGTCTGTGGCAGCATCCCAATCGGTGGGAGTAGCATCCGTAGCGGTGGCCACCCAGCCGTTGGTATGTGTTTTGCCCTTATTGTAAGTTCCCCTTAAAGTTGTGCCGTCTAAAAAACGTGTTACGTTATCAAAACGATTATCGTGTATCCAGCAGTATAATCCGTCAAACGTGGTTTTATCGCCCATATAAGCGGCCACCAATAAGGCATAACCATCACTTTCGGAAACAAAAGTATTATTGTTGTATGGTACAACAGCCTCATTATAAGCAATATATTTTAATCCGTTTAAAACATCGCCAGTATAAATAGACCTGTTCATCATAATGCGGTAACCCTCGCGCATGGCCTTTTCCATATCGGCATGGGTTACGCCTTGGGCGTTGTACAAGGCGAGGCTTTTTCCTGCTTTATACTCATTAAACTGCGGAAATGGAAAATTGGGATTGCCAGAATTGATATTGACTTGGATGGTATCGGCTGGCCAGTTTTGGGCCATTGCGCGGGTAAAACACGAAAGCACTACTAAAATTAATAAAACCCTTATTTTCATAGGAATATACTTCTGCCCTTATAGACAGATAAAACTTGCTTAAACACTAACAAGTTAGGTAGGGAGACTGCCGAATAAGTGTACTATTTTATTTTAAAATATAACTATTTTATCCCAATAGATTAAAAACTTGATTATTAGGGATGCGATTAGATTGTACTATAAATGCTTTTGTGGGCGCTGTGTTTTTTAAGTTAGTTCGTATGCCTTGTAGTCTGTCAGGTATTAATTTATAACAAAATCTACCCTGCGATTTTTAACGTTTTTGGGTATGGACGTTCCATTGTAGATCAGTTTGCTCTCTCCCAGGCCTTGCACGTTTAGCCTTTTAGCGCTAACGCCTTTTGCTATTAAGTACTTATGTACTTCCAGCGCCCTTTTTACAGATAACCTGTCGTTGTAGCTGTCTTGGCCGTACATATCTGTATACGCTATAATCTTAATGGTTATGGCGGGGCAGTCTGTAAGCAGTGTCAATAGCGTTTCCATCTTGTTTTTAGAAAACTCTGTTAAGGCGCTTTCATTAAACGGGAAGTGCACCAGGCCGCTAATGGTGTCGCCGGGGTTGGGGCAATTGTTTACTACGGGCGGCGCAACTATAGGTGCAGGTTCCCCTTTTGTTTTAATAAGTTGTATGTCGTCTATAGCCAGGTCGTTGCCGTCCGAAGCCGGGTTTTTATTTATTAAACAAACAGTAGCGGTTTTAGCGGCGCCAGAAAGCCATTGCCAGCTTAACTGCTGCCAGTTGTTGTTGGCGTCCGAAAGAGGATCGGCGGCCCCTGTAACGCTGTCGTTGATCAATAGCCCCACCTCTGATGGATTTTTGAAGAACGTATTTATATTGGCGGCCCATACCTGAACCAGGTACTCTGAATTGGGATCTACCGGCACAGTGGCGCACCAGAATTTTTTATCCTCGGTTCCATCGGCGTCTACTACTAAATAGTAACCATTCCCTGTGGTATGGTCTGGCAGGGCGCTAAAGGATCCATTGTAGTTTGAGGCATTTTTTACAACTGCATATTCGCCAGGGTTAACAGAAATATCTTGATAGGCGTACTCAGAACTGAAATCCTGGTTGCCTTTTTCAAAGTTTCCGTTTGGGATAAGGTTCAGGCCCTGCGGCGCGGCATCGGTTTGTGCGTAGCTGTGTACATAAAAAAGTAAGGAGATGCCTAGCAGAGTTATCTTTTTCACAGGGTATGTAGTTTACCTCAAAAATAATAAAATAGTTTATACGCCGTCTATAAACTATTCAACCAAGTAGCTTAGGCTGCCATGTCTTTAAGATAAATTTTAAAAATGCTTCCTTCCCCTGGCTTGCTATCAATTTCTATTCTTCCGCCATTCTCGTCAACAATCTTAGCTACAATAGCCATTCCTACTCCTGTGCCTTCCACATTCGTTTGCAATCTTTGGTACATAGCGAAAACGTTCCTCTTATCCTCTTCTTTTATTCCTTGTCCATTGTCAGCTACCGTTAGCAAAGTAAAGTTTTCGATTTTTTCTGTCCGTATTATAATTTCAGGCCCCCTCTCTGGCGAGCGATATTTTATAGCATTAGAGACAAGGTTATATAAAATACTTCTGATATTCTTTCTTGAATAATTTATTTTAAGTTCTTGTAAGTCTTCATAAAAAACTGCTCCGGACTTTGTAATTTCATCAGACAAGCTAAACTTTATATCCTCCAATATTTCTTTAAAAGATTGTTCATTGTACCCCTTCTCAATTGCATCTATCTTTGCTGTTATTGCTAAATCGGTAATGTTAGACCGAAATTTCCCAATGGCTGTTTTCATCATATTCATTAAGTCCGTTACTGTCTCTTTGGCATTCGCTTCTTCAGATAGTTCTGTTTGAAGCGCAGACAATAAGCCTTCCATATTATTAAGAGGAGCTTTTAAATCATGAGATGCCGTGTACACAAAATTATCCAGGTCGCTGTTTAACCTTTTTAAGTCAATAACAGTCTTAGATAATTCCTCGGTTCTGGTCTTAACTTTGGCTTCTAATTCCGCATTCAATTTATGAAGAGCATTCTCAGAAT
>FTLB01021780.1_pt1 | contig 14617 bp, 9 predicted proteins | sample 1658291 | NCBI WGS metagenome assembly FTLB01 (sample SAMEA3914812, study PRJEB12502) | metagenome | biome: forest; material: soil | place: Canada | collected 2011-07-07 | depth 0.1 m
TAGCATACGTTGTTGTACACGCCAGTGACAATCACAGTGCCGATCATGAGGAGCCAGTTGGCCATGGGCATGTATACTTGCTCATGGAAGCGCTTGCTCGTATGGACGACCTTGATGTGCGGGAAGTACGACAGGCGCATCACCTGGACGAGGAGCTGGAAGGTACTGGTGATCATGGCCTGCGACGCCACGATGGCAGCGAGAATAGCAATCACCATGCTGCGCAATCGTTATCGTCAGTATAATCAATTCTTGCTCCCGCTCGCGCTGAATCCTAGAGGCGACGCACCTGAAGTAAAAAGATCCCGGCGGCACGGTGTAGAAGAACGGGTTGGTGTAGGCGATCTGCTGCTCATCCGTAGAGATGTAGGCAGCCTGTCCAATGTACGCGAGGAGCAGGCACGGGTACGCGAGCGCCAGCCAGGACAGCTGGATGGCTCTCTTGCTGAATGCACCTAGATCGGCGAACAGGGCCTCCACGCCGGTAAACGCCAGCAAGAGGCCGCCGAGGCTCCTCCAGCCCGCGTCGCCGTTGCGGATGAGATAGGTAAAGGCAAAGTAGGGACTGAAAGCCTTCAGGACAGTGTAGTCGTGCATTACCAGGTTGTAGATACCAGCGCAGAAGTTGAAGAGCAGCCACACGGTGACGATGGGAGCGAAGGACGTGCCAATCTTGGCTGTCCCGAAGGGCTGGATGATGAAGAGGCAGACCAGGATGGCGCAGGTAACACCGACGATCGTGGGAGTTCCCAAGTCGGGCTTGACGACCAACAAGCCCTGGATGGCACCGAGGACCGACTGGGCCGGCGTGAGAACGCCATCGGCCATGACCATAGACACGCCCAAGACGCCAATCACTTTCAGCAAGAACTGGATGGCGCGAGATTTCTCGATCCAGTCTCGAAGGCTGCGACCAGCCGGCCGCAGGTCGTTGGTCTTGTATCGCTCCATCTTGACGGTATCGCTGAGATTGGGCCCGCGGCTGGTGATGTTTGTATACCGGGCCAGGAGCGAGTACAGGGCGAAGGTGCCGCCCTGTCCATCGTCGTCGGCCGCCAGCACGATGAACGTATACTTGACCGTGACGATCAGGGTAAGAGACCAGATGATGATGGACAGCGCGCCGACAAGATCGTCCCAGGAAGGCTGCGACGAGAATGTGGAAGAATACACATAGAGAGGCGACTATGAGCAGCCGATCCAGTTAGTGGTCGTTTCCCGCGACTCTCTCACCCGAGCACCAAGAAGAAAGGGAAGAAAGGGAGCGTCCGCCCGTCGTCACCACTGTGTCGTGGCGCAAAGACCGGCGGCGCTGGAGGGAGTCGAAGAGACCAACTTACAGTTCCAATGTCGCCGTAGATGACACCAGTTGACTGGAAGGCCAGCCAAGCGAGGACGAAGCCGCTGTACGTCTATAAACCCTTGAAATCAGATAAATCCGGTGCCCTAGGCGGGATGTGCTTAACGACATACTTGCTTACGCGTGCCGTGGATGTCCTGATCGGCAATCTTCCTGGCCTGCTCCTCGTCGTCGAGGTTGCTGATGCCATGAGTCTTGGCCGCTTCATTGTCCAGCTCGCCATCGGACATGGACCGATTGTTGGGGTGGATGCCGTCCCCGATGCGAACGCCTTGCGGCGCTGACGCCAAGCCCTTCTCGTCTGCCATGACGGCGCGGCGGAGAAAGAGAACAGAGGGATAGAAATGCAACAACTGCGACTATGAGTGCGGAGGCGATTGTGGTACACGAGAATAAGCACACGAGGGTGATGCAGATTGTGCGAGACCTCAGAAGAAAGAGTAGAGCACAGGTAGGGGGGGGGAGGGTGAGAATGTTGGAAAGGGACGAGATGTTGCGGTGCCTTAAGGATAGACATCTTTGGTATTGCTCCCATTAGCGTCCCATGTGCTAGTGGTCTCCTATGAAATTTGACAAAATCTATAGTGTCAAGTCCACTCGCGCATGCCTCGAATTTGCAAGGCCGCGAAGGTACCAACTGATAAGCATTAACACCCGGGTCGTACCAGAGACCTGATCAGATGCGTTGACCAGATGCGCGGAAAGCTGTATTATCTCACCCATGGCTGATAGAGCCGTTACGCATGCTACTTTGAAGCTAGCGCACTGGCTCCCAGGCAGGGGACTGGCTCCTAGGTCCTTACCCAAAAATCGCGCATAGTGGACAGAATGGGGAGGGATGCGACCCCCGAGCTTATGAAGGCGTATATTGTGTAGTGCGCTAATCGGCACTTTTGCGTGGACCGTATTTTTGAAATTTCAAATCAAACAAATCAAACCAAATCCACCAAACACGATCCGCAACTCTCTACTGCTCATTAGACAGATGTTATAAAAGCGGTGCGTGATAGAACAGAATGGAGCACCGGCGCGTCCAGGCTGTGGGTAGCAGAGGAACTGCGTGGGAACCGCTTGAAACCCTGCCGCTGTCCACTACATGAGACCTGACTGCAGGGGACATAGCACATGGACGGGACATACCATGTGCACGGCAGGGGACACACTACATGGTGCAGGCTGCGGGGAGTGGCACGGGCAGAGAGGTGCAGCCTGTTAGTTAGCCCACCCGCCGAAGCATTTGACTAAAGATCCGACATATCGTATACAAGCATTCGCTGTACCAATAGGACAGCAAGCTCAATGGTTCCAAGAATTCTAAGGCCGTCAATAACCCGCCAGGCCCTGTCAGCTTATTGTTTGCTGAATATCCCGGCGCTTGGCGCTCCTCCCCAAAAAAGCTGAGAATGATGAGAGGGTCCTGTCCCTCGTCCTACCCATTTTCGGGATGCTCATTGAGGATGACGATTGTCACTATCGAGAAAATTTTTATTTTTTTGTTTTGGCTAGCTAGCCCTATCTATGATTGTAAGTGAGAGCTTGGAAGTTGTATCCTCCCTCTGCTCTGGTTCCTGAATTTGGGACCCGTGATAAGCCAACCCATAGATGTCTTGTCCTACATGTGTCTTTTCCTCTGCCGTGTACAGCATCATCCCAGAATATATACGCATACACGTAGGTAAAGCACGTCTGTTACACCTAGTTCTGATACTCGGCTGTGGGCACGGAGCCGTTTGAAGAGGGCCATAGGCTTGTATTGCAGTTCTACTTTGCCAAAGCAGCAGACTATCTGGCCGTAATCTCGAGTTCCGGCCATATTTGCGATCCGAGACTCTGCGAGGCGACCTCGCTGACTTGAAGAATAACATTCCCCAAGGGGCTCTATGACTGCTATCCGCATGGCAAAGTATCGGCGACATGCGGCACTGGATAGCTGCTTGGACGCTGATATACTCCTCCACGTTATCTACCTCTGTGTCGCGCTTCCCGGGTCCAGAGTTTCCAACAATGTAGCTGTCGGAGGTTGGCGTGGACGTCGTTCTGGTGTTGAAGTCGGCGGTTGTGGCATCGCTGGAAACGGATTGCGGCGAGGGTCTAGGCGCAGAGCAGCCATGCGGAACGACGAAACTGCTCCCCTTCTCAAACTCTGTTCCCTGCGTTAGACTGTATGCGGGCCTTGACCGTGGTGTACACTTAACTCTCGTTCCCAGGTGCAATGTAAACTGAGCACCCAACACTGGAGACGGTCGAACGGGGAGCGGACGGAGGGAGGTGAGTGCGACTTGAATGTCAAGCCGGCTGTGTGGAGGGCAACGAAAAGAGCCTCATTAGTTCTGCGAACGTGTGGATGAAGCGGACGTTGAGGGACATACCAGAGAGGGCAGGTGACAGCAGATCGTGTCAGCCAGCGATCGATGCAGGTTATGTGGAAAACGTGAGCACACGGCAGCTGGCGCAGCTGCGTGCCGTACTTGAAGCTTTCGGTGCAAACGGCGCAGCTCTGCGACTCACGAATAGCGCTTGTGCTATGTCCGTCTACGGGCGGGGAGAAGCTTGTCTTGTGCCATGGCGATGCACCGTACTTGAGTGTACAGATACCGTCAACGGCTTCCTGGCTTAAGAGTACGGCCGGCTTGCTTCGCGACCTTGGCGCCAGCGGGAGAGTTCGCACACCGCGAGACCCATCCCTAGGGAGAATTCGAGCCAGAAAGAAGAAGCCCAGGAAAGCCAGGACAGTCAGAACGATGACCACTGCAATCGGCACCGTTCCGCCATCCGTCTTCTGAGGTGGCCCGTCTGCAGGAGCCGCAGTCGCACGCGAAGTGATCAATCTTGCCAGAAGCACAGGCATCTCGAACCTCTTGAGTCCCTAAGTACAGTGACGGCACGAGATGGTGCAAAGAGAACCGAGAGCCAGGATGCAGGAGACTGCTGGCTTTCATACGATGCTCTGACACTGGGAAAAACCCTCACTTAGACGGATAGCAGCACTGCTCGAAGCGAGGCGGAGGCCCAAGCGGGGCATACCCCGGTACAGGGGTCGACACTATCCTCTTTGAGGGATTTTTGGCGGCTTGGGCAGTCTTCGCTCGTCTGGGTTCTCGAATGTCCCTGTATCACACCGATATTACATCTTTCGACATTCTGAAAGCCGTCGCGTGGCATCCGAAATAGGACCTCTGAGTCGCCCATATTCTATCGAAACAGCCATATAGCTCGGCTTCTTCTTCTCCCGCTTTAAAGGTAGTCCGTGGTATTCTCCAACACGGAGGTGTAGAGGCGCCCTGGGATCATGATCACAAGTCCTCCGGCCATCTCTTGACGAGGGGCTAACCCTGCCGCGCAACTGCCAAAGATCTGGTACGCTGCGAGGTTGGGCGCCATGTCATGCTATCCCAGGCCGTAAGTTCCATTGCATATTCTCCGCGACGCGGTATGTTACCGTCGACCCTAGGGTCTCAACCCTAGGCTCTCCAGCTTGTCAACGCTTGTCAAAGGTACATAGAGTAAATACGTATCACCGGCCTATGTCGATGGGATGGGCCGCGCCTCGCCACCATTTAATTCACCCTGCCTATGGCTCCGAACACCAGCTCTCAAGACTAAATTTTTTTAAAAAAAAATTGTCCCCATCATCTAGATTGCTTTCCAGTCTCTGCTCTCTCGCTATCAGTCCATCCCTCGGCATGGCTACCCAGGCATTACTGCCGAAATCAATCAGGATGTCACCAGGCTTGCTGTCTTCCCGTACAATACTAAGACTAAGCAGCGCCCAGATTGCATCTTGAGTTTATCATGCCTGATGTTTTTGTAATTTAATCCGCGTACTAATCATTATATGTGATATGTTTCAGGATATGTTTTCGGATACTATAACTATAGTTTGTTCAAGGTGAGGAATCTAGGTGTTATAAAGAAACCCAGTAAACAAGTGTATCTCTATAAACCAATGATATATCTCGCGTCTTAGATACCTCTACATTTGCGTTTAGAGGTCGTTGGTCTCTACAAATTGATATTGGTGCACCCAGTCCCTGTCTTCTATATTGTTCGAGACGAAAGCGGTCTTGAGGCCGCAAAATTTGCCACAAACGGTTGTAGTTAGCTAAATATACAATACCTTGATCGTAAACATGGCACATCTTAAGAGCAAAGGCGAATCAATGTTCTGTACCAACTTGAAAGTGTTGCCGCAGAATTACCCCTTAATTGAAATAGATAGCAATGGTTTTTTGTCGTAGCATCTTTAATATTATACTGTTCCATGGGTATATTGTACATTGGCATGTGGGAGCACGAGAACTATTTGGTAGATGCAATGCTGTAGGTAGGTAGGGCAGTCTAGCAAGCCCTATACGGCGCGTGGATCTGGCTAGGATGCACAGTAATTTTGCCGTGTCTCGAAGATAGGCCGGCTTACTGTTGCTGAGACATCGCCCCGGTAGGACGTACGATAGGGTTGGGCCAGTGCTAAAGGGGCGCACTACGCAATGAAGAATAGGGCAACGCCAGCGCTGCTTCCTCTGCGAGTAAGCTGTAGCGGCACCGGGTAGATTGATCGCCAAATCTCTGCATCGAGACCCTGCACCCGGACGAGGCCTTCCTCCCTCTATCCTAGCGGTCGGGGCTTGCTCCGGGTGAATCCAACCCCCCACAGGCCTCGCTCTCACCGCTGGGTACAGCTGCGTGGGAAAATTTCAGAGGAAAAAAAATTGGATACAGTAGTTAGCACCAGCGGCATCAGGCGGTTCGAACAATTAGCAACTGCCGAATTGCCACTGGTGAGCACTGGCGAGGTTGGAGCTAAGAATGACGGTCATGATGCTTTCGGCCTAGGCCTGGGCGATTCGGGCTATTGCTGGCTTGCCGCCAAATCTCTCAGTTTTGAGGCTTTTTACTGTGATGGAGCCCTGAAAGGGGTTTATTAGTTTTTCGGTCGTAATTTCCCAGTCACAAACGTCTCGGTGGTGAATGTACATAGGATATCTACACGAATCTTTTCTCCCGTCCGTCGTCTGATTCCCCGTCGTAAAATTTTTGGCAAGACTAGACTGGAAACTGGACATCAGGTGCTAGCGATTCATCTAAGAAGATGGTCATCGTCTCCTCCGAGACAAAGAAAGCTCCAGCCCCTCGGAGCGGGACTCGCGCGTGCGCATGCACGGTACATGTTTATCTTGTTAGTAGGACGCATGCTGGACGTATGCGTAGACATATGGGCTGTTCGCTCTACTGCTCAACCTCCACATACAGCGCCATCATATACAGCTCCATCACAAACAGCTCCAGTTAGGAGTCTCTGCTCGACAGAACCCACGTGCGACAAGGGTCAGTTTGCATCAGACGGAACGCAGCCATTGGCTGACTGAGACACAGTTGCCTGGCGTAGTGGGCCAGTCTCCATGGCCTTTGTGTGCTCTGGAGCGCGAGAGGGTGATTGGCCTATCAGTTGCAAGCGTAGCTACGGTAGCACGTGTCTGAGACTAACTAGTACGACGAGCCGCGGTATAGGGCTGCTGAGGACTGGGCGGCGACAGCCCGAGTAACGTTTGCGCGGCCCGTCGAGCTAAACGCGCCGCTCAAGTTTTGTGAACACCAAAGATTTTTGACGGTTTTGTTCCGATATTCAGGCCTTCTCCTCGCCCCCTCTGTCTCCACTGCGCAAGCCTACTAGACAAAATTCGACACGCAGGCGGGATTGCACAAATCCCTCAACTCCTCAGGCTGTGCCAGGCCCCCAATGCAGGTGTCTGGTGAGGAAAATCCCCCGGGACCAATTACCTGCGAATAACTTAGGTAAAATGGACGTAATCGTGGAGGCGATTGATCGAGGAATGTTGGAACAGAGCCAGGTACTGTGTCCACTGTCCGGTGATATTATGAGGCATTTTCCAAACTATAGGTCCCAGGCCAGAGAAGCCCACCTCGGATTCTCTATCGCCCTGTAGCACATGATCTAATTCCCGACTCTGATCTGCCCAAACCCCTGCCGCCTTTGAGAGCAGTGGTGATGCAGAGAAACGGGACGCATGCGCCTGCCGTGTTCTTGGTAGCAATATATATAAAGGGTGCCTCTTTGTTATGGCGACGTTGGCGACTGAGAGACGACTTTTCTTTCAGAAACAGCTCTCTCAGCAGCCGATCTTGCGTCATATCCACCACGTGCTTGAGCTTCTGCCCAACTCGCATCTAAGCCATCGCCGTGCACCACCTTCGCTAGCTTAACCTTCGTCTGGCCGTTGGTCTTTCGACACTTTCCTGTCCCTAACTCGATCTGCGGCGCCGATAGTAGCGTGGTAGAGCACCATGGCAGACGAACCGCCAAGCGTTGACGATGCGCCCGAGAAGGACCTCGAGGCCAACCGCGACGTGCGCATCACCTTCCAGGAGGAAGACGAGATGCAGCGTGAGGGTCGCGGGCGGGCCAACCGTGGCCCGTTCCGCGATGCATCTCGCTCGCGACGCTCCGCGAGCCGCGAGTCTCGCTCTAGCTCCATCAGCCGCCGCGTCCCTGCCTCTCCGTATTCGGGCGTCCAGATCGAGTACCGCACCTTGTCCATCCAGGTCGCCGAATCCCACAACGTCGATTCGAACGAGCTGAACCTGAAGGAAAAAGAGGCCAAGAAGGATGTCGCTGCGGAGGACTACTTTGCCAATCTCAGCTACCACCAGCTCGACGCCGCGACCATCTGCCAGCAGCTCAATGTGGACAGGGATGCTGGTCTGTCGGACTCGGCCGCGGCAACGCGTCTGGCTCGCGACGGGCCAAACTCCCTCCCCAGAGCGCGAACAAACTATCTGAAGAAGCTGTTTTTCTACCTCTTTGGCGGCTTCTGCTCGATCCTCTGGGTCGGCGTGATCATCTTCTTCATCTGCTGGCAGCCGCTGAGCAACCCGCCTTCGCCTACGAATCTCGCCCTGGCTATTCTCGTCATTATCGTCATCTTGCTGCAGGCTGGCTTCTCGGGCTTTCAGGACTGGTCCACCACGCGTACGATGCAGTCCATCCTCGACCTCCTCCCAGCCGAGACGTCGGTCCTCCGCAACGGCTCTCTGCAGCGCATCCAAGCCGTGAACCTTGTCGCCGGAGATATCGTTCATCTTCATATCGGCGACAAGGTGCCTGCCGACCTCCGCTTGCTCAGTCATTCGGGCGATATTCGATTCGACCGTGCCGTTCTTACGGGAGAGTCGGATGAGATCGAGGGCGCGGTCGATGTCACGGATCCCAACTTTCTCGAGAGCCGCAATATCGCGCTTATGGGTACGATAGTAGTCAACGGAAGCGGTGTCGGCATGGTCGTCCTCACCGGCGCTCGCTCCGTGATGGGCCGTATTGCCCAGGCGACGAGCGGTGTCAAGGAAGTCCCTACATTGATCCAGCGAGAGATCTGGCGCTTTGTCCGCATTATTATCTGCCTGACCGCTCTCCTGGCCCTGGTGATCTTACTGACCTGGGTTGGCTGGCTACGTGTGGACCACTTTGGCTATATGAACGTCGTGGCGATGCTCAATAACGTTATGGGCTGCGTCGTGGCGTTTATCCCCGAGGGTATGCCTGTTGCCGTTGCGTTGACGTTGATGATGGTTGCGCGCCGGATGAAGGCGAACAATATCCTCCCCAAGGGTCTTTCTACCGTGGAAACTCTGGGGTGTGTTAATGTCATCTGTTCCGACAAGACCGGAACCCTGACGCTTAACGAGATGACGGTTAGCTCTGTCGCCTTCGTTGACCAGTTGCTTGCGTCGCCTGTGGATTTTCATGCCAACCTGTCCAGCGCGACACCGAGCCAGAGCGCAAAGGCGCTCCATCACGCGGCAACGCTCTGCAACGACGCGACCTTTGAAGCTACGACACTCAATCTCCCTCCGAGCCAGCGCCAGGTACAGGGCAACGCGACGGATGGCGCTGTGCTAAAGTTCGCTGCCGAGAGCAAGGCATTCGACGGCCTCGGTGCTGCTAACCCGCGCATCTTCGAAGTTCCTTTTAACTCGAAGAACAAGTGGATGCTGAGTCTCTTCCGCGACTCTGCATCTCTTCTTGGTAAGGGCGCAGGATATAAGGCCTTCGTCAAAGGCGCACCAGATGTCCTGCTTCCCGCCTGCACCAAGTACTGGTCGTACTCCCAAGACTCTGTCTTGCCCTTCGACGGCAACGCTCGCTCTGCATTCAAGGCAATCCAGGATCAGCTATCGCGCAACGCCGAGCGCGTCATCGTGCTATGCGAGAAGACACTTCACCCGGCTGGTGTACCCGGCACCAATGCCTTCAGCGACGAGATTACACTCACGGCTATCGAAGACCTCACCGTCGTCGGTATCCTCGGCATCGTCGACCCCCCTCGCCCCGAGACAGCCGCCACAGTTGAAGCCTGCCGCCGCGGCGGTGCTCGCTTCTTTATGGTGACGGGCGACTATGGCCTTACGGCAGCCGCTATTGCACGAAACATTGGTATCTTTACGACCGAGGCGGAACCAGACAACCTCGAGCGCATGCGCACGCGCCATCATCTATCGTTGGATTCATCGCCGTCCGACGAGCTTCCGACGAGCACGAAGAAGGAGAAGAAGGCAGACAAGAAGGCAGATGTCGTCGTCAACCAAGGAACAACACTACTGCTCGAAGGCACATCAATTGCGCGCCTGAACCAGGCCGACTGGGACGCTGTCTGTGCCTACGAAGAAATCGTCTTTGCCCGCACGACGCCCGAGCAGAAACTACGCATTGTCAACGAACTCCGCAATCGAAATAATATCGTGGCGGTGACTGGCGACGGCGTTAACGATGCGCCGGCCCTACGAGCTGCTGACGTAGGTGTCGCTGTTGTTACGGGTAGCGACGTAGCCATCGATGCTGCGGACCTAGTCCTCCTCGATCGCTTCGATAGCATCGTAGAGGCGATTCGCCACGGGCGGCTTGTGTTCCAGAACCTTCAGAAGGTCATTGCCTATCTCCTCCCTGCTGGTTCTTGGTCTGAGATCTGGCCTGTATTGGTTAACGTCTTCCTTGGCGTACCTTTACCGTTGTCGTCCTTCCTCATGATCATTATCTGTGTGTTTACCGACCTTTTCCTCTCTCTGTCGCTGATCATGGAGAAGGAGGAATTCGACCTTATGGCTGTGCCGCCACGCAATACGCGCCGCGAGCACCTGATCTCAATGAAGATATATGCCCAAGCCTATCTCTTCGTTGGTACCATGGAGACGGTCACGGCGCATTCCATGTACTTCCTCTACCTATGGCGCTACGCAGGTATCCCGGTGAGCGAGCTCTTTCTCCTCTTCGAAGGCTATGCAGAAGGCTTCCACGGATATACCAACGACGAGCTTGTATACTTCAACTCGGTCGGTCAGTGCGTATATTTCGTGACGCTCGTCGTGCTCCAATGGGGCAACATTCTGTCGGTGCGCAACCGGCGGCAGAGTATCCTGCAGGCGGACCCGTTCACCAAGAAACGGCGAAACCCGTGGCTGATCCTTTCCATGTTGATCAGCCTGGGTATCGCCATCTTTGTCACCGAGGTGCCCGGCATCCAGACCCTGTTTGGTACGGCATCGGTGCCGCTCGAGTTTTGGTTTATTCCCTTGCCTTTGGCGCTAGGCATCCTGATGATGGACGAGATCAGGAAGCTGCTGGTGCGCCTTTTCCCACGAGGTCCTCTGGCCAAGATCGCATGGTGAGAAGTCGTATCAGACTTGTTAAAAGAAGCGTTGGCGTTGGTTGGGAATGTAGAGCGCTACGTGGCTGACTAAACCTATTGGCCTGCCGACCAGAATAGCGGGCAGTTATGATGATCAATTAGATATACAATACTATAATTTGACCTCTATCCCTATAGAGTCGTTTCGCCGATGAACTTTGAACCCAGTGACACCCACTAGCCAATGCAGAGTGGCGATTTACATCTGCCGAACCTGGATGTAACAGAAGCATTGTTTAGACGCAATGCAACTCTCTGTCCCAGTCAGAAGTCGGCCAGAGAGTTGACCCGTCCGACCCATCAAGGTCCAACCTGGCGGAAGAATTTTAGATTTGGACATTTGAGGCGTAGGCTATCACCGGTGCCACGAGGGCCAGTGAAATTGTTGTGCAGGAGGTGGGACAGCCCTTTAAGGCGCTTTTAGCTCCCTTGCAGCTTCTAGCGCAGCACCTCCTACGTAATGATGCGGAGTCATTCCCAAGATGGCAATTCTGACACACACCTCTCTTTCGGCGAGCCGAATATGGTTCCTCCCTGCGATGTGGATCGCCAGGCTTCAGCTTGTCCACGAATATCTAACATGCAGTCCGACTATTTGGACACCATTAGCCTACCTTTGTGTACATCAAATGCGCTGATTTGCGAATCTTCAAAAATCTCGTGAAGAAATCTCGGTCGAACTTCGTCCCGGCCTTACTACCGCAAAAAACCCCCAACAATCAGAATGAATCTTCTTGTCTTTGGCGGCACTTCATTTGTCGGGCGCGCAATAGCCGAGGAGGCCATATCACGCGGGCACGGCGTGACTGTCTTCAACCGTGGCATTCACCAAGCGCCAGCCGGGGCAACCCAGCTGACGGGCGATCGCCTCGCAACCGACGGGTACATCGAGTTGAAGGGAAAGACGTTCGATGCCGTCCTGGACACATGGCAGCTCGACCCCATTGCTGTCGAGCGCGCCGTCGCCGTGCTCCGCGGCAAGGTGGGCCGATACGTGTACGTCAGTACCATCAGTGTCTATGACGATGCCAAGTTGGGAGAGACCGAGAGGTTGAACGAGAATTCTCCTGTCCTTGATCCTACTCAAGAAGGGATTCTCAAGTACAGTGCCAACAAGCGCGGCGCAGAACTGGCGCTCCTGTCCGCTGGATCCGATTTCCCCGTGCTGATCGCACGTCCAGGGCTGATCCTGGGACCGGGGGAGGGTCCCATGCGCCTCCCTTGGTGGCTGCAGAGGCTTCAGCGAGGCGGGAAGACGCTGGCTCCGGGTCCCGAGGATAGGGGACTGCAGTACGTCGATTCCAGAGATTTAGCGGCATTTTTGTTGGATGGAGTGGAACATAAGCTGGAAGGCGTCTTCAATACGATCAGTGAGCCTGGTCATTCGACCATGAGTGAACTGCTGGAGACGGCAAACGGGATCGTGGGTGGCGGAGCAGAGTTGGTTTGGAAGAGTCCGGCGGAAATACTGGAAGCGGGCATCAAGCCTTGGAGCGAGCTCCCTATCTGGTTGCCGCCTAGTCCGGACGCGGATTTTGTGTACAACAGCGATACGAGCAAGGCGTATGGAGCGGGACTGCGAGTGAGACCCATGGCTGAAACTATTCGCGACACGTGGGCATGGCTGACGAGCGGGGATGGTGTACCTTCAAACGACAAGCCCGTGGAAGGCTCGGCAGCTAGACTGGACCCGGAAAAAGAGGACAAGTTTCTCCGAGGCGAGGCTTTGAATAAGTCGGATACGGCCAAGTAATCTGTCTTAGAGCATGATCGTAGAATATTTACAAGCTATTGTCGAGAACCGGCTGACATTAAACATACCTTTTCCCCGACATGGGCTAAACGTCGCAAGTGGCGTGTCAAATTATACAACCCTTTTGTATGTGATTACGTTGACTTAAAAGGAAGCCTCACAAGAAGCGCGGCCAAGTCCCCGCATTACCACATTGAGTGGTCAGGGATGCTGAGAAGCAAGCGGCAGCATGCATGCAAACCCCTCATAGACCGGAATAGTTGGAGACATTTTCAATCCAGAAACCAAAGCCCCCCAAAAGGCCCATTAGCATCGCCGGCACCAGACACAAGCGACCCGAAACTCCCAGCGGAGGTTCTGACAAAAAGGCATGTATGAACCGGTCTGGGATGATAAGGAAGATGGTGGCGGCGCCGGACCGGGAGAACCCTCTCATCACACAAGGGAACCGCCACTTGTCTCACGCACTATGAAGACGCAGACGGTCAAGATAGTCGCGTCTAGGTCCCTCGGGCTCTCCAGTTATGCCGAGCTCCTAATGCTGCTTCAGCAGCGCGCTTCGAGCTTCACCGAAGGCGACCCACGGGACCTGATCCAAATCAAGCCCCCCGCGCTCTGCAGCGTATGCTACAACCTGGATCCCTACGAGGCGCCGCCGGACCGCAGCGGTCGCGACGCCAAGTGGGCGTGGCCCCGGGACGAGTACGCGCTGCTACCGGGGATGCCGATTGCGAAGATCACGGTGCGCAAATCGGCGGAGCTGCTGGAGTCTGCACAGCGCGGGTGTCTCACCTGCACCATGATCAGCGCGTCACTCAGCGGCGTCTCGCCCGGCTGGGACGAGGGCACATCCTACATGCATCTCTGCTTGGCTCCCACCCTGCCTTTGGTGGTGAGATTGCATCCCGGTGGCACCACGGAGAGTCTGACACAGGGGCGCCAGGCGCTGCTCGATCTCGGCGTAGTGATGCCCGAGGGTTCAACGATCGACTGGGAGATTGAGATCACGGTGAGCGACGACAAGGCAGGGCCGCAGCCGCTGGAGATAGAAATCTATCGACGGAATGTTGCGCCTGGGCAATCCACCGTCGGCGGTACGTTGCTTGCCCCCTGGATCCCTACCCGAACATAGATCACGACTGCTGACAACCCCTTGTTCTTCTCGCAGAGCTCGTCCTTGGTGAGCTCATCAGGCACATGGGCACTGCTTCCCGTATCTCCCCGCATGCCGGTTCGATCGAGTGCTTCCAGTTCATCAAATCCCATGTCGAGACGTGCATGCTAAGCCACAAGTGCTCGCGGGGAGGCCATCTCCCTAAACTACCCGACCGGGTCGTCTGGGTCAAGGCGCCCCTGAGTGAGACGCCTAGCGGCATCCGACTGGTAGAGACGACGCAGGGACAGAAGAAGAAGGCCCCTTACCTGACGCTGAGCTACTGCTGGGGCCCCGTCTCGCCCTCGACCTTCCTGACCGATGCGTCCAACCTCGAGACGCGCAAGGCAGGCATTGCATACGACGATCTGCCGCCGCTGTTTCAGGACGTCGTGGACGTCGCCCGCCTCCTGGCCATCGAGTACGTCTGGATCGACCGGCTGTGCATCATCCAGGGGTCCAGCACCGACTTTGCGCGGCAGGCGCCCAAGATGGGAACCATTTACGGCAACGCCACGCTGACCGTCACCGCTGCCTCGGCGGTTTGTATATTTCTGTTCCGTGACGCACACTTTGGAAAACGAATCACTAACGTGCTTCTGCTACGGTCAGACATCCGAGAACGACCGCATCCTCGTCGAGCGTGATCAGAA
>FTLB01007419.1_pt1 | contig 14586 bp, 16 predicted proteins | sample 1658291 | NCBI WGS metagenome assembly FTLB01 (sample SAMEA3914812, study PRJEB12502) | metagenome | biome: forest; material: soil | place: Canada | collected 2011-07-07 | depth 0.1 m
GAGGATCCCACCTTCCGTCTGTACGTGGACGAGGAGTCCGAGGAGACGATCATGAGCGGAATGGGCGAGTTGCACCTCGAAATCTACGTAGAGCGTCTGCGCCGCGAGTACAAGGTAGACTGCGAGACTGGCCAGCCTCGTGTTGCCTACCGAGAGACCATCGCCCGCCGAGCTGAGTTCGACTTCTTGCTCAAGCGACAGTCCGGTGGACCCGGTGACTACGCCCGTGTCGTCGGCTGGATTGCGCCTAACGACGCCAGCCCGGAGGCGAACCACTTCGAGACCCAGGTTATCGGCGGTAACATTCCCGACAAGTTCCTCTCGGCTTGCGGCAAGGGATTCGAAGAGGCCTGCGATAAGGGCCCATTGCTCGGCCACAAGGTCATCGGTGCGTCGATGGTCATCACCGATGGCGCGACGCACGTCACGGATTCCAGTGACTATGCTTTCAACCTGGCAACCCAGATGGCGTTCGGCAAGGCCTTCAAGGAAGCCGGCGGAGCTGTCCTGGAGCCTATGATGAAGACGACCATCACGGCTCCCAACGAGTTCCAGGGCAATGTCCTCATGATGTTGAACAAGCGCGGCACCATCATCGACACCGAGATCGGCCCGGACGACTTCACCATCACCGCTGATTGCAGTTTGAACTCCATGTTCGGCTTCAGCTCTCACCTCCGAGCGGCAACCCAGGGCAAGGGCGAGTTCAGCATGGAGTTCAGCCACTATGCCGCCGCGCCTCCCCAGCTCCAGTACGTCTACTTCTCCCTCCTCTCCTCCCACCCCACCTCTGATTTGATGTCTCTTTTGGCCGCACGACTAACAACAAATCTGCGCTTAGGAAGGAATTGGTTGCGAAGTACCAGCAGGAGCTGGAAGCTAAGAGGACGAAATGATCGCATCGGCTGTAAAACCTCATGTATATATATGATAGACTTGCCTTCTGTCGTTATGTCTTTTTATAGACTCGGGAGGGCGCAAAGAAACTTCCCAAAAACTCATCTCACGACAAGTCTTGCCTGTCTTCATGAAGCGTAGTACTCGATTCCGCAGTGAGGCATGCGTCAATTTCACAATCACAAGGCCACAGGTACGTAGGCTGAGAATTTCAGAACTCTACATATTGGTATGCAAGTGAATGGTATCAATATTTTCGTTAGTGTAGTAATGGTAAATATACCGGAATCATCCCTATGCTAGCGCCGGTAACAAAGCCATCCATGTAATCCATACCGCGTACAACACCACCCATGTTACTTTCTGTAGTCTTTCCAGTGTATATTATGAACATATTTTTTTGGGGTCCTCCGCCGTGGTCTTTCCACATCTCCGTGGCCATTGAGATGCCAAGCTCTGCGTTTTGATCTGGGCGGCATTCTTTACGAGGTTCGAGGTAGAGACGGTCGTCACGCTTCATCGCGCCGATTTCACGACCTAGAAGAGGGCGTCGCTCTCTTAGAAGAGCATGAACAGGCCAGAGCCAGTGAGGGTCAGTGCCATGGCGGCGCCGAGAACGGCCAGCTGTGCCATGTCGAAGGTGGGCGGCAGGCCGGGGGAGGCGTTCTTGGAGCTAGAGCTGGAGCCGCCGGAGCCTCCAGCGGTGCCCGAGGCAGTATCACTGAAGCCGGGCTCGGCTGCGAAAGCGGGTGTGGTAAAGGCCGGAGACTGGGTGGCTTGGTTTTGGTTGGGCGCGAGAGTAGCAGACGGAATGGGCGCGCCGGAGCTCGCGAAGGCAACCACGTTGCTGCCGGTGGCATTGAAGTCGGTAGGGGCGATGGCGACCTCGTTGTTGATCAGGTCGTACACGACGTACGCGGAGCGCAGGAAGGTATCGCCGAGGAGGAAAGGATCGGAGCTGGTATTCTGGATTCCGAATGTGCACGCAGTCTGGCCCTGATACACGCCGCTCGGGAAGGCGACGGACCTGCCCTCGGGAGCAAAAGCGACCACGAGCTCGGACATGGAAACGTTGATCTGCGGGCCATTGGGACCAGCGAAGCCGTATGTGAAGAAACCACCACTGTTCTGCAGGGAGCAGGGAACCAGCGCTACACCCGCGTCGGGCTCGTAGACGGCACCAGCTTCTTTCCACGCCTGCTCGGCGATATCGTCGGGCAAGTATGTCAGAGTAGTACCGGAGTCGAGCACAGCGGAGATAGGGAATGACCGCGAACTCAAGGCATCGCTACCACTGGAGCTAGTCGCCCTGAGGGAGGTCATGTATACTTGGAAAGCGGTGAAGATATCGGGCTGGGTGGGTTGGACCTGAATCCTCGTCAAATCACCCTTGTACTTGGCAGTATCGATGCCGCCAAAGAGAATGGTTCCGGTGTTGGAGTCGAGATCGTTGAGCCACAGACTGTAAGCATTGGTGTTGATAATGCCCTCGGCGACCATGTTCTGAGGCAGATTAACATACGCGGAGGATAGCTCGTGGGTGTCGCCCACAATGGCTTCATCCGACGCGTATCCGACACCGATCACGCCATTGGAAACGGAGGTCGACAGGCCCAGGCCCATGGTCATGTTCGTGAGACTGGAGCCGCCAATGGTGAAGACATCGGTGAAGTAGTCGCCCGACGACGAGGAACCGTCGACGTAGGTGATGTCGAAGTCGCCTTTACCGACGTCCTTGAAGGTACTGGATTTGCTCGAAGTAACTGCGAGACGAGGTCAGCATGGCTCATTCTACCGATGTAAGACCAAACAATCACGGGACTCAATGACACGTACAGGAACCTTGCGGGCACCCTCCTTCGGTGGAGCTCTTGCATATGCTCGCCGAGCTGGATGGGACCCAAATATCACTGCTTCCAGTATCCAACAGAAGAGATAGCTTCTGCCCCGGTGTGCCAACTTCGCAGTCGGTGAAGTAGCCTCCTAGATTCAGATCATTGCTTATTTGTGTGTTCAAGGTCGAGGCGCGTTTCTTCAGCCTGGCAAGATCATCGGGATTCGTGAGTTGCCTTCTCTCGATGCCCCACTGGACAACTTGCGAGTGAGCGACTCCGGCCAGGACCGAGCCGAGAGCGGCCGCGGTTGAGGTCTTCATTCCAATAGATTATTCGGAGGGATCGGCTGAAGAGGGGAGGGTCGCCGGGTATTTTGGACCGAAAGGACGCAGGTTATATGAGGTTGCACGCAGCTTCCGTTCTAGACGGGGGAGAAAAAAATAACAAATCTTCGAAAGGGGAGGATGCGAAGTAGGTATTTAATGACTGATGTTGGTCCGAAGGCCCGAAAGATCCAAGGACAAAGAGACAAACGCAGGAAAGGATCGGGATAAGTATGCTACTGAAGGCTCGGAGTGCACCAAAGGAGTCTTGACTGCGAGGCCGAGAGGTCGAGGATACGAGGGAGTGTGGGCTAAGAGATACCTAAAAGCAAAGGGATTGCGCCTCAGCCACGCAAGAAAAAAAAAAAAAGCTAGTAAACAGTCTATGACAAGAATCACGCCCTTAGCGGGAAGCGGGAAGCAGGAAGCATAAGCTTCAAGGGAACAGGACATGCATGGTAAGGGATCCAAGCAACCGAGATGGCCAGGCCGCCTGGCCGCGTCTGACTCTGTGAGAGGCGCTCCACAGAACGGTTCAGGAGGCGAGCAGGGATCTGACTGAGATGTTGTTCCTCGGTCCGGGGCCTGATGCGTCATGGCCCACCAGTAGTGAGCCTGGACGAGGTGTGCCCTGCTGGGAGTCCACTGGGACAGGGGGGTGGGAGAGCCTCCAAATGCTCCATTCACTCTTTCACACAGGATACAAGGGAAATTCACTGCTTTGCCGTAATCCGATATTACCAACCTTACTCGATCCAGAGACTTGTAACACTTGCCCAAGTCGCTCTAGCTAAGACGGCGGCCCAGAGAGGAACTGCGCCCAGCCACTGCGTACCCAGCGCCTCTCCGTGGCAAATCATTGAACCAGGCCAGTTAGCTTCATGAAACCAACTGAAGAGCAGGACCTTGAAATTGCCCCGTTGCTTCAGCCCAGCCAGTTCATCGGAGGTGGCTTGGACAATGGGACACCAACTTGCGACCCACTTTGGCAAGAGGGAAGACGCGGCCCCCCTGGTGTGATATTTTAAGCTACTGGCCTGGCGAAGCCTGGCTTGCCCGGCTCGTGGATTGCCTCCGGGCTGTGCATCCCCCCATTGGACGCGCAATGGCCAGACCGACTAAGGTTTTTTCGGCCGCGTAATTCTCCCACTCGCTGGTCAGTCACCTGAGACTCAAAGAGTCCCGGCGAGCCGGGTCCTGAGTTTCCTACAGGCTCCAAGTGGCCAGGCAGTCTATCCAACGCCACCATCATCGAAATCAACATGCACTGAGCTGCCAACTTGGCGCCCTTTTGCTCTTTAAATTTTCTCAACCACGGCAGCAGCCGACGCCAGGTGGGCAAATAAACGTTGTGCCACTGAGACAGCGATGTCATCAGAGACAAAGAAGAGAAAAAGAGAAGGAAAAAAACGGAAAACGGGGGAGGGGTTTGAGAAGCTAAGCTACCTTAGGGTCACGTTGTTCGTAGGAAGCGCCCTGAAACCAGTCACAGGTGTTTCAGTTCCTTGGCAAGTTTAGGTGGTGAGGCCTGACTTCAGAGTTTCAACTCGGTACATAGAAGGTAGTGAGTGGGTCATGTCTCGAAGATGGCCAACGCAAGGGATCGAAATTGTCCTATGATCCGATCAAGTCTCCCACGAATGCGGTATAAAAATTATGTACGAAATAGAACAACTGTTGGTTTGCCAGGCTGGCTAGACTCGCCAGGGAACGATGAGGATAGGTCTAAACCGGGATAAAGACCTTGATGTGGCTGTATAGAGGCCACAGGACGGAGCTCAAGCTACGGGGTACAGGTATAGTAGTTGAGTAGGTACCGTAGAGCAACCATCTGGTGCGCTGGACCGGGTGTTGCAAAAAAAGGGTACGGACTCACGGAGATACCAGCGCCGGGAATATCGATCAATTAATCATTCCGATCCTGTCTAGGGAACGATACCGGAGCCGAGAAATAATCGCAGATATTCCTCCGCTCCCGGCTCAAGTTTCTTGGTGGTTTCCTTTTTTGGCTTTCTTCAGAATGCTGACACGCACTGAGTCAAAGACTTTCATTCTCTCCGCTTATAGTTATCCATAAGCTTTCCCATCGTATTTCCCTAGACCCGTTGGCTTGAAAGAAACCGACAGGTACAGTATCTAACCTAGTGGAGGCGACATAATTCTGCCCGAGAATGACGTCTGCCAGCTTCGGGAGTTTTCTAGGCTGGAGGCTGAAGCCCCGGATGCGGAAGAGAACATAGGCATCCGGCACCATCCCAACCCTTCAAAGCTGCGCCTTGTGTCGATATCATTCCTATCATTCCTATCGTTCCACCCTCGCCTGCTTCGCCGCACCGATAGCCCGTTTGTCCGTCTACCTAGAGTAAATACGCCTCGACATATTGGCCCAGCTTCTGTAACGCTTCCGTCAAAACCTCGGCGTGGCAGACGTATCCGATTCGTACATGGCCGCGGAAATCCTGACCGTCGCCAAAACAAGGAGATGCAGGTAGGAAGAGCACCTTCGTCTTGTCTAGCACCTCGGGCACGAATGCTGCATCATCGACAAGCTCACCTTTCCTCTTAAACTGGACCAAGGCGGTGGTGCCTGACGTGGGCTTCGTCCAGGAGCACACTGTGTTGTATTTCTCCACGAACGCAGCCAGGTGTCCAAGGTTAGTTCTGGCCAACGCCAAGTTCCTCTGCATCAGTGAAGGCAGCACATGGTCGGAGAGAGCGTACGAAGCGACCTGGTCGTCGAGCTGTGAGACACTAATCGTCGTGTAATCCCTAGCCGCGAGCGCCAGCTCGATGATGCTCTTGTCCCGGGAAGCAATCCATCCCAATCTGATCCCGGCAAGAGCATAGGCCTTGGACATGGAGCCAGTGGCAATCGTCTTTTCATACCCAAACGAGAGGATAGATGGCGGCGGATCCTGCCCGTCAGGTAGCGAGTGGTACAATGGACTGTAAACCTCATCGGCAAGAACGATGATATTCCTAGCTCTCGCAAACTCGACAATCTGACTGAGTATAGTCTTCGGAATTGTGGTTCCCGTAGGGTTGTTCGGGTTATTGATGACAATTAACTTCGTCTCGTTAGCATTGACGGTACTGGTACTCAGTCTCTCCGAGACAAGCGCCAGCTCCGAGCATCATGAGATAGGCTATGGGAGTCTGTCTACCTTTGTGTTTGACTGAACCAGGCTCTCGAGGCCGGAGACGCTTGGCATGTAACCATCCTCCTCCTTAAGCTTCCACAGCGACACGTCGGCACCAAGGCTACGAGGTACGGCATAGAGCTGAGCATATGTCGGGTATACACATACTACATGATCGCCGGGTCCAACAAGAGTGTAGAAGAGGAGAAAATTCGCGACGATGGCGCCTTGGGTGATGAGGACATTCTCCGGCGACAGAGGGGCTGGGGCATCCCGGCTGAAGAGTGAGGCGACTCGCTCACGAAGCTTGTCAGAGCCTCGGATTGCTCCGTAGGTCATCTTAGTTGACAGTGTCAAGGGCCCCGGAGCTGTCTTGTCAGTGGACATGTCCACCAACTCGTCAATGGAGACAGACGCAGCGCATGTCTCGGCGATGTTGAGAACGCCTGGGGTGTTCTCATATCGGTCCATCCATTGCTCCACCTCGAACGGCTCAATCTTGACCATCTTTGTGGCTTAGAATTCCGTAGATGATCCGAAGACTAGACAGTGTGCTTAATAGAGGTCGGGGAGGCAGGTGCTATTGGGCTCGAGAGGAAGCTTTGGGGCGATGCCTCCTGGAGGGCACAGAATATATAGTTTATACTTTGGACATATGATCCATTGCCCTTTTGGGTCGACCCAGAGTGATCTCTCTGACCGCCGGATCACTGCTTGGCAAAGGGCGCGCCTCAGTTGGAACCCCGGAAGGCGGAGAAGGTTTCTCGAGCTCGGCATCTCCCGCTGCACCACGCACTAAAGAGGGGGGAATCTGGGTTGACCACACCTAAGATGCCATAAGTTAGATACCCTTTCTTCCCAGGTCCGGTCCCCGAGTCGCTCTCGCGCCGTGAGGGGTCCAGTCTAAGCTTGTAGGGGAACATTAGAATTCATGTACCTGCAACTGATGCGGTAACTACCTTGTAGGGCTACTTTTGAACGACAGCATCGTCGTTGTTGTATCTATGGCTCCCAGATGTTTCCGGAAGTTGGTTGCCTTCCCCACAGCTCCTAGATGATTGGGGGTCTAGGAACTGTACCTTACCTCAGTCGTGAGGGCAAAACATCAAATCGGGGCAATACGGCTGTTCAGAGCCAAGAAAGATGGCTTGCTAAAATATACTTCGCTTTTCCTCCTTGACTTGATTTTTACTTGACTGTTGCTTCACTCCGAGAAAGCGAAACCAGCAGCATATGTTCTGCTCCTCTCTCTCCTTTCCCTCGGGTTTTCATTCCCCTTTGGTGTCTAAGGTACTGTAAATCAGGGCCAACCGGGCCGCATCGCCCCCCCCTTCTCCTCCCAAGCAGCTGTTCTCCGCAATGGCATGCTCCTCACGCTAGACGGAATGGAAGACCTCAGGACAAGGCACCAGCTATGCGTATGATGCGTACACACGAGTTGCTATCGCTGAAAAAGGGAAGTTGATGAGATGTGCCTTGACCAACCCACAGGAGCAGCTATTTGCATATATGCGCTCCTTGATAAGTCTCAATGTGCTTATGAAGGAGGGTGTAGGTCTGGTCATGCATCGTCTCAGCGCACATGTGACAAGCGACTCTCTCCTCAAGACTGCAACCTGTCTTTTCCCCGCGTGATAGGTGCTTCACTAGTTGTAGAGAGCTGCCAACTTGTCGTGACGCAGAGTCCCCGCTCTAGGGAAATTCGGCGTTGTCCCAGTGAACTGACTATCGTCCCACGGGATCCAATTGCAGCCATGTGGGGTCAGGCACAGGCCGCACAACCCCCAAGCCGGAGGTGCTTACGCCTAGGTACTCCGTAACTGCGCAAGCTAAGTAACGTTGGCCTCCAGCCTCCGCTTCCGCCTAGGTCGTGCTTGAGCCGATCTGAGACGCCTCGAGAGAGAAGCTTCGCCATCTCAACCCACCTCGAAATCCATCACCCATTCTCGCAAGTCGCAACCATGGCGTCGCAGCTATACCGCGCGGTCGCGGTTGCTGCGCTCTCCTTGTCATGTGTCGCCTCCGCGTATAGTAATTACTCGTCCGTCGACATGATGCGGGCGCATCTCTCTCTGATGGATGATCGGCCGAAGGACTGCCCTCCTTGGTACGCATCCTACTCTCCTACTCCTCTTCCCTGCCTCTTCTGGCCCGAGTCATACTGACCAGAAACCCGTCAAAAGCTTCAACTGTCTGCTCCCGGCGTTTTCCTGCGGCCAGTTCTCCCCTTGCAACGAATACAATGGGAAATGCGACTGCCCTCCGGGCTTCGGTGGTGACGATTGCTTAGAACCTTGTAGGTGCTCCCCTCTCCGCTTTGTTCCCTCTCCCCCGCCCCCCTTACACAACGCCAAATGGCGTGGGTCAATATGGCTTGCTCACTTTAATGCTCGATGACAGTATGCGGTTCCCTCAGCCGTGGGCTCGATCGGCCGATGCGCAATGGGCCCAGCTGCGGGTGCGACGAAGGCTGGACCGGCATCAACTGCAATGTCTGCTCAGACGACCGTTCCTGCGATGCTCTTATGGAAACCAAGGAAGGCGGAGTGTGCTATACAGGCGGCGAGGTCGTCTATCACAACTACCAAATGTGTGATGTCACCAATAAGGCTATTCGTTCGATGCTGGGCGACCAGGTACCGCAGGTTACGTTCACGTGCAAGGCCGAAGACAGCACTTGCGACTTTCAGTGTGAGTTACCCAGCCCTCCGTCTCATTGCTTGCCCTCCTTGGCGCTTGCTCTCCACCCCCTACGCTAGATGCTGAACAACTTGGAATCACAGTCTGGGTCGACGAGAAAGAATCCTTCATGTGCCATCTGAACGAGTGCGAGTCCACCGCGAGCTTCGATCCGACCGGCAAGAAGAACAGCACATCCTACGAGTGCGCAAAGGTTGCATGCGAGTGCGTCCCGGACCGCATGCTCTGTGGTGCCGACGGCTCGGTCGATATCAGCGATTTCTTAACCATCGAAATCAAAGGCCCGGCAAGCTTCCGGTGCACCCAGGAGGCCGGTGACGGCAAGAAGTGTGCATTCAGCGAACCTGCTATGAATGACCTCATCAACTCTATCTTCGCTGATAACAACATCGAGCTGAGCTGCCAGGCGGGAGAATGCCTCTATCATACCCAAGTACCAGGCTATGCGCCACAAGTACCGAAGATCAATACTCCGTTGATTGCCGGGGTCATTGCCGCGTGCTCGCTCTTCCTCGTTGCCGTCATCCTCTTGACCTGGAATCTTTCTCGCAGGAAGTTCAAGTACGGCCCCATCCACCTCGACGACTCGGATGATGAGGCTGTCAAGCTCATGGCGGACCACAAGCCGGCCTCGCTGTACTTTCAAAATGTTACCTACTCGCTGAATGGCAAACAAATTCTGTCCGGGATCCAAGGCGTCGCGCACCCCGGAGAGATCACAGCGGTCATGGGAGCCTCTGGAGCCGGCAAGACTACTTTCTTGGACATTCTTGCCCGGAAGAACAAGCGAGGACAGGTCGGCGGAGATTTCTACGTCAACGGCGAGAAGGTCAGCGATACGGACTACAGGAATGCCGTCGGTTTTGTCGACCAAGAGGACACTATGCTTCCCACCCTGACCGTTCACGAGACCATTCTGACCAGCGCCCTGCTGCGCCTTCCGAAGGATATGGGCAGGGCCGCAAAGGAGCAACGGGTGTTCGAGGTCGAGAAGCAACTGGGAATATATCATATCCGAGACTCGCTAATTGGATCCGAAGAGGGCAAGGGTCGCGGGATATCGGGCGGAGAGAAGCGACGAGTTGGAATTGCCTGCGAACTCGTCACCAGCCCATCCATTCTGTTCCTGGACGAACCTACCAGCGGCTTGGACGCCTTCAACGCTTATAACGTCATCGAATGCTTGGTCACCTTGGCGAAGACGTACAAGCGAACTGTCATATTCACGATCCACCAGCCTCGGTCTAATATCGTGGCCCTCTTTGACCGGCTGGTCCTTCTGGCTCAGGGAAAGACCGTCTATTCTGGCCCCTTCCACCAGTGCCAAGATTACTTCGACCATATTGGATACAGCTGCCCCCCCGGCTTCAACATCGCCGATTACCTGGTCGATCTAACCATGCACGCCGGATCGCGGTCCTCGTATGACGACGGAACTGTAGCTGCGGACACGGCCAGTCTCGGTAACATCAGCACGACAGCGGTGAAATCGGTTGCCAGCGTATCGGGGGCAAGCATTGCGGAGGAGAATGCGGTCGAAGCATCCTCTTCGCGGCCCAAGTCCAGGCGCCGTGATTCTGTCAAGGTGCGCCAGGAGCGAGAGCTTTTCACGCGGCGGAAGCATGCTGGTGATACTGCCGCCTCCTCGGACGCCGGAGAAGAGATTGGCGCCTATCGGCTGCAGAAGCAAGCTCCAGGCGGCGTCGCTTCCGAGACGGCAGACGATCTCCATGACCTGCCACCGGCTGCAACGACAGGCACCGACTTGGACATCTTGGTACATTCGTACATTCAATCCGATATCGCCGGCAACACGCACGACGAGATCTCCGCCGCCGTTGAGAGTGCGCAGGGCAGCAACGGACAGAACTCCAACGGGTATACCCCGAACGGTCCCAACATCAACATCGGCGGCATGGGCAGAGGTTATGCCCGAGTTGGCTACCTCCGTCAGTTCGTCATCCTCTCGCAGCGTACCTGGCGGAATCTCTATCGGAACCCACTCCTCATGCTCACGCACTACGCTATCGCCATCCTGCTTGCCGTTTTTGCGGGCTTCCTATTCTACGGCCTAACGAGCGATATTCCTGGCTTCCAAAACCGGCTGGGTCTGTTCTTCTTCATCCTCGCTCTGTTTGGTTTCAGCACTTTGACGAGCTTGGGCGTCTTCTCCTCCGAACGACTCCTGTTCGTGCGTGAGCGTGCGAACGGCTACTACTCTCCGGTGACGTACTTTGCTGCCAAGGTGGTCTTCGACATCGTGCCGCTTCGAATCATCCCGCCAATCCTGCTGGGTTCCATCATCTACCCGATGACCGGGCTTGTCCCCGAGTTCGGGCACTTCTTTACCTTCATTCTCGTGCTGGTCTTGTTCAACCTAGCCGCCGCAGCCATCTGCTTGTTTATTGGCATCGTCTGCAAAGACGGCGGTGTCGCCAATCTCATTGGGAGCTTGGTGATGCTCTTCAGCTTGCTCTTCGCCGGCCTGCTTCTGAATCACGATGCCATCCCTTCGACAGCTGTCTGGCTCCAGTGGCTCTCCATCTTCCACTATGCCTTCGAGTCCCTCATCGTAAACGAAGTCAGTCACCTGACCCTTATTGACGAGAAATATGGCTTGAATATCACCGTCCCGGGAGGCGCCATCCTTAGCTCGTTCGGTTTCAACAATGCGGCCATGTGGCCCGATATTATCAACCTCGGCGTATTTGCCGCCGTTTTTGTCGTCCTGGCCTATGTAGCGATGCACGTGCTCCTCGTTGAGAAACGATAAGTACCACTGCTACTACTTGGGTTTTCTTTTGTGGGATATATAGAGACTTTTCGTGTGTGTAGGATATCTAAGGGGATGGCATACAAACACGTACATTAGGATCAAGCTTGGAGGGAAACCGAGGCTTTCGAATCCGTTCATACTTACTAACGACATTGTTATTTTGCTTCCAATCACAATCGCGAACACGAGGTATTTCTCTCAAGCCCGCCATATCCAAACTCGGGGCACACTCAAGGCATCATGTTTTTTTTTTTTTGCTAGATTGAGCTTAGCCGTCACTTACGGCAGCAAGAACCGATTAGCCATACACTATATTACAGTACTCCCATATGATGAATTTGTCTTAGCATACATGATACTTCAACACCGTATCGCTCACTCATTTGATACGCACAGCTCCCCTAGACTCATGATGATGGCCATGACGTTGGGTAGTACGAAGCCGCTCGTTATTCCATCTTGCCGCCAGTGAGCTCCTCCGCTAGCTGCTTCTGCCGCGTTGTCGTAAGAGTTGCCTGCTTCGAGTCTCGGCTGTCTCCAAGGTTTGATTCCTCCATCATCCTGCGCAAGTTGGAGATGCTAACCGGTGCACCGTAGCCCCACTGGCTCTCGTTCTTGTCCATCGTCGTCATGACAAACTTGGGATTGTCGAATATATCGTTCACTCTAGCTTCCAGCTCGGCTTCGTCCACGATGAAATCCGACGAGGCCATATACAGCTGGGCCAAAGCATCCTGTCGCGCCTCGCTCTTCTCGGCCAGCTTCGACGCATGCGCCTCCCGGGCTTTCTCCGCCCGCTCGAATCGTTCGGGGTCCAAAGCGACCCCAGTCGCCCGCGCCGTAGCGCCCAGGACCGTCGCTCGCGTGAACACTTCGTCCAGCCTGTCGGGCCGGCGCGCGTCCCGCCTGTTGCGTTGGAACTTCATCCGGGACTGCTGCAGCCGCTCGCGGTCGTGCGTCGACTTGCGCTCCCACAGGCCCTTGATACCCTCCGCGAGGGAGCGGCGCCGAGCCTCGGCCAGCTCCCACTTGTGTGCCTGCACATCGCTCTTGGGTTTGCGGCCCAGCAGCTGCGAGTGGGACAGCGGAGCGGTCTGTTCGACGAACTCGGGGTCGAGCTTCCGGTAGCCGCCGCGTTGCTTGAAGATCTGGCGCGGCCTCGGCAAGTGGCCGCGAACGGGTGGTAGCTTCTCCTCGGACGACTGTGGAGGTGTTGGGACTGTGATATAGAGCGGTGACTCTGGCGGGACAACGACCCGGGAACGCGTATTGGTTGTGCTGAATGCCTGGCTTCTCGAAGCTAACGTGATCGCTGGGAGAGTTCTCGAGCCCGAAGCCATAGCGCGGGCCGAGACGGCGCTATGGAGGAAAGCGAGTGGCTGGCATTGCAATGATGGCCGCATCTTGACCCGTCGCTGCCGTCGAGATTGGCCACAGAGAGAAGACAATAGGTGAGTCTGCTGAAGCTCCCAGCTTGTGAGAGAAACGCAGGTTCGGAATCTGCTCGACTTAGGATCAATTGAAATTCTGCTCCAGCTGGGACGATCCACTATTCCGTATCTGGTTAGCTTTTATGCACCACTAAAGTACTGCCGTCTTCACCGCCAAAAAAAATAGGCTTGAGAAAATCGGATTGTACCTTTCTCCCGCCTCCCCCATCTCTCTTACCACAAACCTCACGCTGGGTACCTCTCAAAGGAAGGACCAGCAAAATCTTCCCAGTCACGATGGGGACAGGGAAAAAGGAAAAAACGCGGCTGGCCCGCCAGGGCAAGACGAGTATGTCAAATGTGAAAGTGAAGGGGTACGTACGGAACAAAATTTGGAATGCCAGATGTGGGAAACTAATATGTGGGATGCAGAGAGAACTTTTACACCACCTCCAAGCAGGCGAGAATCAAAGTTTGTTTCCTGGCTCCTCGGTATATCGAATTGATCATGAACGTCTTGCTCATTCTGGATTAGAAAACTCTGCAAGAGACGGGTGCGCCTGTTAGAAATAAGGATGGCAAGATTGTTGCGGGGGCCAAGTACCAGTCTCGGGCAATCCCTACCGCAGTGATTGAGCCATCCAGAAGATGGTTCTCTTCGAGCCGAGTTATTTCCCAAGACGCAGTACGTTCTCACATCCTCAGTATACAGATAATGCATGCTAATGTCGTTTGAAGCTTAAATCCTTCCGAGAGGCCGTGGCGGAGAAAGACCGAGATCCAAACACCGTGCTGCTCAAGAGCAACAAGGTTCGTGATGCCATTGCTCTCGCGCCTGTGTCTGAGAAAGTCCACTGACCTAATGCAGCTTCCACTCTCCTTGATTCGAGATGCCGATCCTTCGGAAGGTGCCTCCAAGCGCCAGACGAAGATGACTATCGAAACCTCCCCTTACGCTGAGACCTTCGGACCCAAAGCTCAGAGGAAGCGAGTCAAACTCGGTGTGGGCTCTATCTTGGAACTTGCCGATGATTCGGAAAAGAGCTTGGATACGTACCAAGACCGGCTTGACCAGAAACGACTCTTGAGCGGGACATCGGGTGCCACAGGCGACGGCGCCGCTTCTGATGAAGAGGAGAGGCTCTACAATGGCTCAATGAGTCAATTTTCTAAGGGACAGAGCAAACGTATCTGGAATGAACTGTATAAGGTCCTCGATAGCGTTGACGTCGTCCTACAAGTCGTCGATGCTCGCGACCCCTTGGGTACTAGGTGCCGCAGCGTCGAAAAATATTTACGCACTGAGGCGCCACACAAGCACCATATCTTCGTCTTGGTAAGGAAGGCACTTTCCATTCAAGTGGCCGTGCTTCAACGCTAATCGCCGTATTTTATAGAACAAGACTGATTTGGTTCCTACCAAAGTTGCGGTAAGTACAACCTTGGCATTTTCTTTCCATCGGCGGCGCGCCCCCCCCCCCCCCC
>FTLB01780923.1_pt1 | contig 14575 bp, 12 predicted proteins | sample 1658291 | NCBI WGS metagenome assembly FTLB01 (sample SAMEA3914812, study PRJEB12502) | metagenome | biome: forest; material: soil | place: Canada | collected 2011-07-07 | depth 0.1 m
GAAGAAGAGGATGACTTGCCGTTTTAAAGCCGTATAAACAAGACTATAGTTTTCTAATAATACATGCCGGAGCCTTCCGGCATTTTTTGTTAATTAAATAAAAATAAAAACACATCAATTCTTTTTACTATTTTCGTTAACACATTTGTATGCTTAAAAAGCTTCCCTTTTTTCTTATTCTATTTGCAACGCTTACCGCCTGCGAGGAAAACTATACCCCGAAAGCAAAAGGGTACAACCGTATAGATCTTCCCGAGCATAGCTATCAGCCCTTGAAAGGCGATTATCCTTATACTTTTGAATATTCCTCTCATGCTTTTGTGCAACCCCATAAGTCCACGTTTACAGAGCCTTATTGGATTGATATTGTCTATCCTGATATGAAGGGTACGCTGGAAATCACCTACAAGAAAATAGAAAACAAGAAGCAACTACTGGATGAACTGGTAGACGACTCGCATAAGCTGGCCTCCAAACACAACGTTAAAGCTACCGCCATAGACGAGGCCGTAATAAAAACACCAAAAGGATACACAGCGGCGATTTTTGAACTGGAAGGCGAAGTGCCCAGCCAGTTCCAGTTTTATGTTACAGATTCTACTAGTAATTTCCTTCGCGGAGCTTTATATTTTCCTATTGCTACAAAAAACGATTCTTTAAAACCAGTGATAGATTATATAAAACAAGACGTACTAAACTTGCTAAATACACTGGAGTGGAAATAATAATAGTTTTCCATGTCAAACTTTTTTCAAAATAAAATAGAGTTCTTAAAAGGCATAGGGCCGCAAAAAGCTGCGCTGCTCAATACCGAATTGCGCCTATTTACCTACGGAGACCTTATCCAGTATTACCCTTTCCGCTACGAAGACCGTTCCGAGTTTACACGTATTTCAGATATATCAGAAGAGCAGACATCAGTACAATTAAAAGGACAAATTACAAGTATTGCCCTGGTAGGAGGAGGTAGGGCAAAAAGGCTGGTAGCTGATTTTAGAGACGATACCGGCTCCATAGAACTGGTTTGGTTCCAGGGAATAAAATGGGTAAGCAAATCGCTGGCAACTAAAATAGACTATGTAGTATTTGGCAAGCCCAGTTTGTTTGGCAGAAAATTTAACATAGCCCATCCCGAAGTAGAGCCTTTTACACCTTCCTCTGCTTCCAAAGGCTTGCAACCTATATACAATACTACCGAAAAGCTTAAAAATAATTTTCTGGATAGTAAAGGCATCTCTAAGCTTCAGCAAAAACTGGTAGAAGTTGTTCTGCCTCATATAAGAGAAACCTTACCAGAAAGTTTAATAAGCAGATTCCGACTGGTGTCTAAAAAAGAAGCTGTTGCCAATATTCATTTTCCGCAAAATGCCGATAAACTATTAAAAGCACAGCAACGTCTAAAGTTCGAAGAACTGTTTTACATACAGCTTAAAATACTGCGCCAGAAAACACAGCGAAAGGCAGAGTTCAGAGGCTTAATATTTAAAAATACTGCCTCGCTAAATTTATTTTACAAAAACCACCTACCATTCGATTTAACCGATGCACAGAAAAGAGTAATACGGGAAATATACAAAGACATGTGCAGCGGCAAACAGATGAACAGGCTGTTGCAGGGCGATGTAGGAAGCGGTAAAACGATAGTAGCGTTTATTTGTATGCTGATAGCGATTGACAATGACTCTCAGGCATGCCTTATGGCGCCTACCGAAATACTGGCCGATCAGCATTACCGGGGGCTAAAAGAATATGCCGACCTGATGGGTATTACTATAGCAAAGCTAACTGGCTCTTCCAAAACAAAAGAACGAAAAGCTATTCATGAGACATTGGAGTCTGGGGAGCTTAAAATAATAATAGGAACGCATGCCTTACTGGAAGATGTAGTAAAGTTCAAGAACCTGGGGCTTTGCGTTATAGACGAGCAGCACCGCTTTGGCGTGGCACAGCGCGCAAAACTCTGGAAAAAGAATGCAGAGGTGCATCCACATGTACTGGTAATGACGGCCACACCAATACCCCGCACCCTGGCAATGACACTTTATGGAGAACTTGATATTTCTGTAATAGACCAGTTGCCCTCTGGCAGAAAGCCAATCCGCACAGAACATCGCTACGAGAAAGACCGCCTTAAAGTATTTGGCTTTATAAAAAGAGAAGTTGAGCTGGGCAGGCAGGTATACGTGGTATATCCTCTCATCGAGGAATCGGAAACGATGGATTTTAAAAACCTGATGGAAGGCTTCGAAAGCATTTCAAGGGCTTTTCCCGAATACCCTGTCAGCATAGTGCATGGCAAAATGAAATCTGACGCTAAAGATTTTGAGATGGCTCGCTTTGTAAAAGGTGAAACCAAAATAATGGTAGCCACTACCGTAATAGAAGTAGGAGTAAATGTACCCAATGCCTCTATTATGATAATAGAAAATGCAGAACGTTTCGGGCTATCGCAGCTTCACCAGTTAAGAGGCAGAGTAGGCCGTGGTGCAGAGCAATCGTATTGCATACTTATGACGGACGTAAAGTTGGGCAAAGAAAGCCGCATGCGTATGGAAACGCTGGTGCGGACCAATAACGGTTTTGAAATTGCCGATGTAGATTTAAAAATGAGGGGCCCCGGCGACCTGGCTGGCACTCAACAAAGCGGTGTGTTAGACCTGCTCATCTCAGACCTGTCTCAGGATGCGCTCATCCTTGCAAAGGCAAGAGAGGCAGCAATGGAAATTCTTGATCAAGACCCAGAATTAACAAATTCCGAGAACCGTAACATAAAAAACCATATCGATTCCTTAGCCAGAAACACCGTAAACTGGAGCCGTATAAGCTAGTTTTGTCTTTTTATGTAAAAGTTTACCTGTCCTGGGCTCTTGGCATCACCCGACACCTTAGACACCTTCACCAATCCATACTTGCCAGTCTCGTCTATCTGGTAGGCAAATACTGTTCCAGGGCGCGCTGGTATTTTAGTATATAAAGGAGTGTCCGAAGCTATCCATGCTCTTTGCAAAATTTCTCTATCGTATGCCAAGCGGTCAAAGTCGTCTTCTGTTAGCCCGGTAAATTTGAAATAGGTTTTATTTTGTGAAGGCCATGCGCGTACATTTTTTCTCACAAGCTGAAGAGTGGTATCGCTTGGGGCTGCAAAAAAAGGATTAGAAGCCGAATCGTGAAAGAAGACAAAATCAATAAATTTTATCTGCCCGTCGCAGGAATCTTCTCCAAACGATTTATTTCGTTCCGCATCGTAGTAGCCGTGGGTAGATGACCATTGGTTGCCAAGCGCTACTTTATGGTCTATGGTAATGGGCGCAATCTCTATAGCTGCTACTGCCTGTTTAGCTTCCTCCTCGCGATTTCCGCAGCTAAAAATAATCAGTAAAAAAAACAGTGGAAATATTCTTCTCATATCGTAAACATCTTCTCTTTATATAAATAACTTTTAAAAAGACAGTATGTTTACGTACAACGCGATTTCTTACCGCTACTATTACAAAATAGCTATCCTCTTAAAATAGGCAAGGTAAGGCAATGAGGGCCGCCCCGCGCCCTGGAGAGTTCCGAAGAAGGAAGTGTAATGATAGTTTTATGTACTTGCTCAGATTTTAGACCTGCTTTAAATTCTTTTATCAGGTTTTCCGCTTTTACAATCCTGTACCCCCTTTTTTCAAAAGCGGCATTGGTTCGTATGTTTCTGTCATAGGCAAAAGCAACGCCGTCGCTAATGCAAAAAAGGTTACAGCCGTCTGTCCATTGCTCCCGTTCGTCATGCGGAAAAACTCCTTCTCCGCAGGCTACAAATTCCGCCCCTGGTTTTTCTTGTAAAACTACTTGCGCTAACGAAGTGTAAACGCCAGGTTCATTTTCTCCTTTAGTATAAGTATGCACTAACATTTTATCTTCTTCCAATACAAGCGGCGCATAAACTACATATTCATTACAGCTTAGCTGTGTAAATACGGTATCCAGGTGCATACAATACCTTACCTTTGGCATTTCCACAACAGAGACCTTAGTTACACTGTTACGCTCAAATAACTTTTTAATAATCAGTTGTATGCTTTCCGGGTAAGTGCGCTCGCTATTGCCAATAAGCAAATGGTTAGGGCTAAGCATAGAAAAATCTCCTCCTTCAAAAGCAGGGGCATTGTCTAAAGCAATAATTCCCTCATTTTCATTAAGATTTTTAAATAAGGGATGATTCCTGAATATTGCTTCGCATAAAATACTTTCCCTGGAACGGGCTTCTTTGGCAAAATGAGAAATCAGTAGGTTATCTTTAATCATTATGCCGATATCCCTGGTAAAAATCAGGTTCGGCAAAGGATAAAAAACAGGTATTCTTTTTTTATGGTAAAATACTCCACTTATTAAGGTATTGGCCAACACCGTCGGATCAGTTTCCTTTAAAAATTCTTCTACTCGCTCGGCGCATTTCTCCTTAATACAAACAGTATGAACCAGTTGATGCCTTACAGCGTCTATTTTTAATATGTCTGCCAGAAGGCTTTGTATGTCAAAAATATTTTCCCGGCCAATAAAGCAAGCTATTGCCTCAGTAAATACATCGTGCTCCTGCTGCATTTTTGGTAAAAAAACAATGTCTTCATACAACAACTGCACAGCGCGGGAAGGGGTCACCTTCTCTATTCCCACATCGGGGCGATGAATGATAAGTTTCTTTAAGGCAGAAACTTCTGAATCACTATATAGCGCCTTCTCCTCCACTTGTTTTGCTTTATATTATGTAACGCAATTTTTTAAAATTAGTCCTAAAATTCTATACAGAAATTTGATATACAATATTAAATAAGGATTTATTACAATAGAAAATCTTCCAAAAATAGCTTTCAAACAGAATTGATAACAGCCAAAAGTTTAATTCTTACATTTCTCTTACATCTTTTTTGATTGAATTCATTTTGCCATACATTTGTAAGATTTTTGCAATTCATTAAACAGTCTTCCGTACAATGCCAAAAGATACAAGCATCAGGTCAGTTCTGATAATAGGTAGTGGTCCCATCGTAATAGGGCAAGCGTGTGAATTTGATTACGCGGGCTCTCAGGCAGCTCGCTCTTTGCGGGAGGAAGGCATAGAAGTTACCCTGATTAATTCCAATCCGGCTACTATTATGACCGACAAGGTAATGGCAGACAACATTTACCTGCGCCCGTTGGAGAAAAAGTACATTATAGAAATACTTGAAAAACATAAAATAGATGCCGTGCTGCCTACCATGGGCGGGCAAACTGCCTTGAACCTTGCCATAGACTGCGATAAGGCGGGAATATGGAAAAAGTACGGCGTTAGGATAATAGGGGTAGACATTAAAGCCATAGAAACTACCGAGGACAGAGAAAAATTCAGGCTAAAAATGCTGGAGTTGGGGGTTACCGTTTGCAAAGGCGCAACGGCAACCTCGTTTCTTCAGGGCAAAGAAATTGCCCAGCAAATTGGTTTTCCTTTGGTAATAAGACCTTCCTTTACATTAGGAGGCACCGGAGGCGGTATTGTAGATGACGCTGCTGAATTTGATAAGGCCTTAACCGCAGGCTTGCATGCCTCGCCCATACACGAGGTATTGGTAGAGCAAAGTATAATGGGATGGAAAGAATACGAGTTGGAATTGCTGCGAGATAATATTGGCAATGTCATTATCATCTGCTCCATAGAAAATTTTGACCCTATGGGCATACATACCGGCGACTCCATTACGGTTGCCCCTGCCATGACGCTGCCCGACACTACCTACCAGCACATGCGCGACCTTGCCATAAAAATGATGAACGGCATAGGCATGTTTGCCGGGGGCTGCAACGTTCAGTTTGCCGTTAACCCAGAAGACGATACTATAGTAGGGATTGAGATAAACCCAAGAGTTTCGCGCTCTTCAGCGCTGGCTTCCAAAGCTACAGGCTACCCTATCGCAAAAATTGCCTCTAAGTTGGCAATTGGCTATAACCTGGACGAACTAAAGAATGCCATTACAGGTAACACCAGCGCTTTCTTTGAACCTGCGCTGGACTATGTAATAGTTAAAATACCGCGTTGGAATTTCGACAAATTTAAAGGAGCAGACAGACGTCTTGGCCTTCAAATGAAATCCGTGGGCGAGGCAATGGGTATTGGCCGCAATTTTCAGGAAGCCTTGCAGAAAGCCTGCCAGTCGCTGGAAATAAAAAGAAACGGCTTAGGGGCAGACGGCAAAGAGCTTACAAACCAGGAAGCCATACTGGAAAGCCTTGCAAAACCAAGCTGGAACAGGCTGTTCCATATTAAAGATGCATTCTCACTAGGCATTCCGTTTAAGACAATACGGAAGCTTACCAAAATAGATCCATGGTTCCTTCACCAAGTGGAAGAACTGTACCAAATGGACAAGGAAATTCAAAAATACGATATAGATACCATCACTAAAGATATTCTTAAAATAGCCAAGCAAAAAGGATATGCCGACAGGCAAATTGCCCATTTGCTGCAATGCCTGGAAAGTGAAGTTTACAACAAACGAAACGAGTTAGGAATTAAGAGAGTATACAAAGTAGTAGACACCTGCGCCGCCGAGTTCGAGGCCAGCACTCCTTACTACTACTCTACCTTTGAAGGCGAGAATGAATCAATCCCTTCCAGCAAAAAAAAGGTAATCATATTAGGTTCAGGGCCAAACCGCATTGGGCAGGGCATCGAGTTCGATTACTCTTGCGTACACGGCGTGCTTGCCGCCAAAGAATGCGGTTACGAAACCATCATGATCAACTGCAACCCCGAAACAGTATCTACCGACTTCGACGTAGCCGACAAGCTATACTTCGAGCCGGTATTCTGGGAGCATATTTACGACATTATTCAGCACGAAAAACCAGAAGGGGTAATTGTTCAGCTAGGTGGACAAACAGCCCTAAAGCTGGCAGAAAAGCTTGACCGTTACGGAATAAAAATTATAGGCACCACCTTCAAGTCTCTTGACCTGGCGGAAGACCGTGGTAGCTTCTCTTCTTTATTAAAAGAAAATAATATTCCATATCCAAAGTTTGGTGTAATACAAGATGCCGAAGAAGCGTTAGAACTATGTAAGGAACTTGGTTTCCCTTTGCTGGTTCGTCCTTCATACGTATTGGGCGGCCAGGGCATGAAGATTGTTATTAACGAGAAGGAGTTGGAGTCTCACGTGGTAGATATACTAAAGGACATACCTGAGAACAGAGTGCTGCTTGACCACTTTCTGGAAAATGCCATAGAAGCAGAGGCTGACGCTATCTGTGATGGCGAAGGCGTTTACATCATTGGAATTATGGAGCATATTGAACCTGCGGGCATACACTCAGGAGATTCTTATGCAGTGCTTCCTCCATTCGATTTGAGCGATAAAGTAATAAAGCAAATTGAGGAGTATACCCGTAAAATTGCTTTGGCGCTGCGCACCGTTGGTTTAATAAATATACAATTCGCTATAAAAGACGAGTTGGTATACATTATTGAAGCCAATCCCAGAGCGTCCAGAACTGTTCCGTTCATTTGCAAAGCCTACGATGAGCCTTATGTAAATTACGCTACAAAAGTAATGCTGGGAGAAGCCTTGGTGAAAGACATTAAATTCCAACCCAAGAAAAAAGGCTACGCCATTAAAATACCGGTATTCTCTTTTAGCAAATTCCCGAATGTAAATAAGGAGCTGGGCCCGGAAATGAAATCAACCGGAGAAGCCATATACTTTATTGATGATCTTCAGGACGATTTCTTCATAAAAGTGTACTCAGAAAGGAACTTATATTTAAGCAGGTAGTTTTATATAGAATAATAATTTCATAGAACATGGGGTTAATCAGATTTGTATTTATTGTATTTTGCCTATACCTGGCATGGCAATGGATAATTAAGCCTATCCTAAAACTCGCTCTTTTAGGTTTTATAAAGAAAACAGTAGAAAAACAAGGGCAGCAGTTTAACGGAGGGCAGCAAAGGCCAAAAAGAGCCGATGGAAGCATAAATGTGGACTATATACCAAGAGATAAGAAGACAAGCAAGAAAGACAGCGAAGGCGAATACATTGATTTTGAGGAAGTAAAATAAATTTTGTCCGCTATATTGCTCAATTCTTCTTATTTCTCAGTTAGTTACAAGCATAAGCAAACTACCGCTTCCCTATACAAAAGCAGCATTCTTGCATGATAAGAAAAATTAGATATATTTGTAAGTTAACTATATACGTTAAATTGTACTATTCTAATATTTAAAAGATGGAATACAATCAACTAGTAACTCTTCTTGCTAAAGAAGGGGAATCTCTTTTAAAGCACAAGTGCAATACCATTTTAAAAGAATCCATAAGAAATACCGCTGGTAATTATGTAGATGATTCTTTTATAACTTCAAATAGAAATCCTCAGGTGTTAAGAAGTCTTGGAAATCTATTTTCTCATGGCAGGCTTGCCAATACGGGTTATATTTCCATACTTCCGGTTGACCAGGGAATAGAACATACGGCAGGAGCCTCATTTGCTCCTAACCCCATGTATTTCGATCCTGAAAATATTATTAAACTAGCCATGGAAGGCGGCTGTAGCGCAGTGGCAAGCACCTTTGGAACGCTAGCCATCAATTCAAGAAAATACGCCCACAAAATTCCCTTCCTTGTTAAAATAAACCATAACGAACTGCTAACCTACCCCAACAAATACGACCAGATCATGTTTGGCAGCGTAAAGGAAGCCTGGAACTTAGGGGCAGTGGCAGTGGGAGCCACCATTTATTTTGGTTCAGAAGAATCGGACAGGCAGCTAATGGAAGTATCTGAAGCCTTTGAACTTGCGCATGAGCTGGGAATGGCTACTGTGTTATGGTGCTATACAAGAAATAACGCCTTCAAAAAAGACGGAGTGGATTACCACAACGCCACAGACATAAGCAGCCAGGCTACTCATATAGGGGTAACCATACAGGCCGACCTTATTAAACAAAAAATGCCGGAAAACAACGGGGGCTTTAAAGCGTTAAACTTTGGTAAGTACAATGAACTAATGTATACGCAATTAAGTACTAACCACCCTATTGACCTATGCCGTTATATGGTGGCCAATTGCTACATGGGCAAGATAGGGCTAATCAACTCTGGCGGAGAATCCAAAGGAACAGCAGACCTTACAGACGCAGTAAAAACAGCGGTAATAAATAAAAGAGCGGGAGGCGTTGGCCTTATTATGGGAAGAAAAGCTTTTCAGCGGCCATTTAAAGATGGCGTAGAGCTTTTAAATGCAGTTCAGGATGTTTACCTCGCTAAAGAGATAGACTTGGCCTGAGTTTTAGTTTAAAGATTGGAACAAAATGTCATCTTGGTTTAAAAGAACAGAAAAAGGGATACATACCCCCACAGAACTTAAGAAAGAAGTGCCTGATGGCTTGTGGTACCAGTGTCCGGAGTGTAAAAAAGTAATGCAATCCAGAGAGCATATAAACAATGCTTATACCTGTGTGGAATGTAATTACCATTCAAGAATTGGCTCTGCAGAATATTTCGAGGTACTATTCGACAACAACGAGTTTGAAGAATTAGACGCTGATATGACCTCCGGAGACCCATTGGAATTTGTAGACAGCCAACCTTACCCGGATAGAGTGGCCTCTTCGCAAAAAAAGACGCAGCTGAAAGACGCCGTGCGAACGGCTTATGGAAGAATTAACGATTTAAACATAGTAATTGCCTGTATGGACTTCCGCTTTATTGGCGGCTCTATGGGTTCTGTAGTAGGAGAAAAAATTTCAAGGGCTATAGATTTTGCCAGGGCGCATAAATACCCTATGCTTATCATTTCCAAAACAGGAGGAGCGCGAATGATGGAAGCAGGCTTTTCCTTAATGCAAATGGCTAAAACATCTGCAAAATTAGCCCTGCTCGATCGGGCAAAAATTCCTTATATATCGCTGATTACCGACCCAACAACCGGAGGGGTTACCGCATCTTATGCCATGCTTGGGGACTTTAACATTTCTGAACCAGGCGCGCTAATTGGCTTTGCAGGCCCTCGCGTAATAAGGGAAACTATTGGCAAAGACCTACCTAAAGATTTCCAAAGCGCTGAGTTTGTTATGGAACACGGCTTTCTTGATTTTATTGTAGACAGAAAAGAACTGAAGCAAAAGCTTACCGATTTGATAAGCATGCTTATGAAATAAGGCAAAGGCAGTTCTTTATTTTTTAATTGCCTCGTAATGTTTTTAAACGTTTATTTACTAAGAGCTGACTAATAATTAGCTCTTAGTTTTTTATAGGGCTTCCGATACTATAGCTATCAGTTGGCTATCTTTTTAATAATCTTTTTTAAACCTAACCCCATAATTAAAATGGAGCAAAACAGAATAGAAATGTTCATAGCCACCGTGAGCGACAAATTCCCCGCTGAAAAATTAATGCTGATCAGAGACCAACTTTCAAGGCTTGACGACAGTAAATTGCCCATCATTCAATCTGTTGAATACAAAAACCCCACAACCCTTCTCATAATTTCAATATTCCTGGGTGGTTTTGGCGTAGACCGCTTTATGCTTGAGCAAACAGGGCTAGGGGTTGCTAAGCTTTTAACTTGCGGTGGCATGGGCATATGGTCTATAGTGGACTGGTTTACAGTTATGGCCAGAACAAAAGAACTGAACTTCCGCAAATTTATACAAGTTGCTGTTTAAGCTTAAACATAACTTTTATGCAAAATACCTACTAGCAATTTCATCTATTGCTGGCGGGTATTTGGCATTAGTTTTAATGGACAACTTAAGCCATAACAAGCACATAGCCTTGTGTGCATTTAAATTAGCAACAGGCATTCCTTGCCCCGGCTGCGGAATGGGACGTGCCACGCTTAGTATACTAAAAGGAGACTTAGAAGCTTCTTTCAATTACAATATTTTGTGTATTCCCTTTACCTTGGCAGTTGTAGCAGCATTTAGTTGGTTACTACTAGATGCTATAAAAAGGAAAGAGACCTTTTTTCAATTTATTAAAACCGACTTCAGAATAGAATACAAGGTACTACTAGTTACTATTATCTTAGTTGACTGGGCGGTTAATATTATCAGGCATATTTAATAAATAAAAAAGACTGCCCTAGAAGAGCAGCCTTTTTTATTTATGTATAAAACCTAAGCTTACAAACCTATTTTAGCGTTAGCGTTCAAAGAGTTAAGATCTTCATAGGCTCCTTTAAGTCTCTTCACAAGGCTCTTTTCGCCTTCTCTCAACCATACGCGAGGGTCATAGAATTTCTTGTTCGGAGCGTCTTCCCCTTTAGGGTTCCCAATTTGTCCTTGCAGGTAGCCTTCGTTCTTTTTATAATACTGAAGAACGCCTTCCCAGAATGCCCACTGAAGGTCAGTGTCAATATTCATTTTTATTGCTCCATAAGAAATAGCCTCTCTTATTTGCTCCTGAGATGAGCCAGAACCGCCGTGGAACACAAAGTTTACAGGGTTTTCTTCTTTCCTGTTAAATTTCTGCTTTATATAATCTTGTGAGTTTTTAAGAATCTTAGGCTCCAGCTTTACGCTGCCAGATTTATAAACGCCATGTACATTACCAAAAGCAGCAGCTATGGTAAACTTATCGCTCACCTTGCTTAGCTCTTCGTAAGCGTGTGCAACCTCTTCCGGCTGTGTATATAATTTTGAGTTATCTATTCCGCTGTTGTCTACGCCGTCTTCCTCGCCGCCGGTTACGCCAAGTTCTATTTCCAACGTCATACCCATTTTGCTCATTCTTTTCAGGTATTCCACACATATTTCAATGTTTTCTTCCAGAGGCTCTTCTGAAAGGTCAAGCATGTGAGATGAAAAAAGAGGTTTTTTATGCGTTTTGTAAAACTCTTCTCCAGCGGCAAGCAGGCCGTCTATCCATGGCAAAAGGTTTTTTGCGGCATGGTCGGTATGAAGGATTACAGGAACTTCATAAAGTTTAGAAAGTAAATGTACATGATGAGCTGCAGAAACAGAGCCTGCTATAGAAGCCTGTTGTTTATCGTTAGGAAGCGATTTTCCCGCAAAAAACTGCCCTCCACCATTGGAAAGCTGAATAATAACCGGGGAATTTACTTCTTTGGCGGTTTCCATTACGGCGTTAATGGAATCTGTTCCAATAACATTTACGGCAGGCAGGGCAAATTGATGTTTCTTCGCAGCTGCAAATATTTCCTGAACCTGGTCTCCGCTTATTACACCTTTTAGGGCAGGGGTTTTAACATTCTCAAGCATAATACTCTTTTTTAGTGGATTTAAAAGCTAAATATAAGTAAATAAAAAAGTATTTTAAAGCTCATTTGCTGTTTTTAAATTGTACTATTGCTTGATTTTACTGGCAAAATCCCATAACTTATAACAATTACCCCTAAATCATGAGGCTTATATCGCATCCTGTTCTTTGTAACTACTACGTTACCTACCGTTGCAATGCCAGTTGCAACTTTTGCGATATCTGGGAAAAGCCCTCGCCCTATGTAACCCTTCAAAGCGCCCAGCAAAACTTTAAAGACCTTAAACGCCTGGGGGTAAAAGTAATAGACTTTACAGGCGGCGAACCTCTACTGCACCGACAAATAGACCAGCTACTGGAAATGGCAAAGCAGCAGGGTTTTATTACTACCCTAACCACCAATACTATCCTATATCCCAAGCTTGCGCAAAAGCTGAAAGGCAAAATAGATATGCTACACTTCTCGCTGGATTCGCCTAGCAAAGAAAAGCATGATGCCATGCGAGGCATTGCCTGTTACGACTTTCTTATCGAATCCATAAAAATAGCTAAAGAACTAGGCGAAAGGCCAGATATACTATTTACTGTTTTTGAACACAACCTGCACGAAATAGAGGAAATCTATAAAAATATTATTATTCCCAATAACCTTGTTCTTATTCTAAACCCAGCCTTTCAGTACAATGCAGTAACCGCCGATAGTAATTTGTCCGAAACACAATTGGCCATTCTGTCTGCTTGGGGTAAAAGGAAAAATGTGTACTTAAATGAAGGATTTATAAAGCTGCGTAAAGAGGGTGGAAACCATATAGAAAAACCTATTTGTAAAGCTGCCAGTACTACCATAGTTATTTCGCCGGAAAACAAACTGCTTTTGCCCTGCTACCACTTGGGAATAGAATCATTAGAAATAAAAGATAATCTGTTTGAGTTGTACAACTCCCCAAAAGTGCAGCAGCTTGTTGCCCTGGAAGGTAGGTACGCCAAGTGCGAGGGCTGTACTATTAACTGTTACATGCAACCCTCGTTTGCCGTAGAACTTAACAGTTACTGGTGGGCTGCCTTGCCCAGCACTATAAAATACAACCGCATAAAAGGTACCTGGAAAAAGCTATTAATGGCTTGAAAGGACTGCTATAGGATGGTTTTTTAACGTGATAGTAAATACAGACCCAACCGTTGCTGTACTTTGTAATGTTATGCAGCCCTCTAGCCGCTCTACAGAACTTTTTACCATGTAAAGGCCAAGCCCTGAGCCAGAGGAATCCTGGTTTACTTTATAAAACATATCAAATATTTTTTCGGCATACTCTTGCTCTATTCCCAATCCGTTATCCTTAAATTCTACGGTAGCCAAAGAGTCTTTTATTTCCAGCTTAATATCCAGCGATGATCTTTCTTTTCCAGTATCACGGTACTTTATAGCGTTCTCTATCATGTTCTGAAATACAGAATAAATTATTTTCTCATCCGAGAAAAAATCCTCCTGTCCATCTATAGAGAAATTAATATCCATATCCGCATACTCAGGCAAATGGTCTAAATTATATAGAATCTCTTTTATTATTTTCTCAAAATCAATGTTGGTTACTTTTAACCGCGATTCTTTCACCTGTGTAACAGCCAGTAAGTCTGCCACCAAATGATCTAGCCTTTTTGAACTTTTCAGAATATGTTCAAAATAATTTAATGCCGTACTGTCTTTTATATCTTTTAAACCTACTGTAGTTAACCCTATAATAGATTTAAGCGGGCCTTTTATATCGTGCGAAGCCCTGTATACAAAGGTATCCAGTTCCTTATTTTTAAATTCCAGCTCTTTAGTCCGTTCTTTTACCTTACTCTCCAGTTCCAGATTTACCTTGTCTTTTAGCAATTCGTTTTCCTGTAGCTGGGCAATAGTGGCTTTTTGTGCAATTTCTTTTTCTATATTCAGCACTTTAATGCGATCTGCTAGCGCCAGAGACAGTAACATCATTTCACATAAAACTCCTGCATTAAAACTATAGACAGAGAGAATACTATCTTCAATAAGATGAAGGTGTTCAAGGCCGGTAATTATAAAGCCCGCAAACAGCATGGTAAAAGCAAGCACATAAAAACGAGCCATTCGATGACCGGATAAGAAGCAAATAATACCGGCCAGGTAGGCTGCAAATAATGGGATAAGGTCTATCCATATAATGAAGGCAATGGCCGGGTAAAAGAACTCTACTATAAAAACAGCTGTCCGCACAATAATAAGCCCAATAATAACTTTGTCCACCTTTGGAGAAAGCTTTCTTGTGTTAAGAAAACTGCGGGCATAAAATAAAGCCCATAATACCATAGAGTATATAGAT
>FTLB01691506.1_pt1 | contig 14570 bp, 16 predicted proteins | sample 1658291 | NCBI WGS metagenome assembly FTLB01 (sample SAMEA3914812, study PRJEB12502) | metagenome | biome: forest; material: soil | place: Canada | collected 2011-07-07 | depth 0.1 m
CCCCCTACTCGCCGCCCCTCTTCCCCCTTCCCACACGCCCCCTTAACACAAGGAGGAACCCTGATAGTGATCTCAGCCAATGGTTGGCTAGATTCAAGGTGACCATCCCCTGCAGCCATCTGTCCTAAAATTGACCAGCCCGCCTTCTTGGCTTGACTGGAGTACTGCAGATACTATTTTCTAGAAGGCCCCGCGCGGTAGCAACGTGACTGTTGCATTTTCTGCTCTACTCAAATTACATCAAGAAGACGGGAACGAGACAGGGAAGGAAGGGAAAAATAAAACGAAAAGAAAAATAAAATAAAATAAACAATATCATCTGATAAATGCAGAAAAAAGAAAGTCAAGTGTGTTCATCCCGACAGTGTAAGTAAGGTACCTAAGATACTTGTTCTTGATGAGACAGTTGTACGACACAAAAGCACTATGATACAGCCTTCCAGTTCCAGCCCCTTGGGCACCTAAGGTAGTAGTAGTATGCAACATACTGTACGGAATACCTTCCTACGGTCTGCGGCAAAGTACCAGGTATCTAATTCAAAGTACCTGGGGTACAGCACAGTACATAAGGGACTTAGGTTCCTTACCTTACATCTTCCCAGACGATAAGAGTGCCTTCGGTAAGGTACCCAAAGCCTCACAAGCTACCATCGATCGGTAGGGAGAGCCCATACCTAAAGCGCGATCTTGATTCAGTAGTTATATGCGTCACAGTCTCAATCCTCCGATAACGTGGCGCTGCCTTGTGGGTACCATTTCTACAGTCCGGTATGCAATATGTATGTACAATCATGGGTCCAGGCGACGATGCAGACCAGCCAGGAGAGCTCGGTTGGCCGGTTGCATGCCGTGAGCCGTGGACTACCAGAAAGGGGAAACGTGCACTCCCCCTTCCCCAAATTGTCCCGAATGTGAGTCTGGGAGTTTCTACCGAGTATGCTCGCTGTCTTGTCTCGTGGTCGTCGTAGTCTTTTCAAAGCGCAGCTCTGCATGCTTCAACCTCCAGGAGCTCTCTTCACGAGGGACCTCGACTTGGGTGGAGCCACGAAGGGGAAGGGGGGCGGAGGAGGCCCAAGCCAGGTGGTCAAGGACTCAGGAGAAGAGACTTGAGCTTCATGTCCACCGTCAAATGTTTCAACTGGCGATAGCTGGAGATACCCCAATTTTTTTTGGATATTATAGGAAGTCAAAGGTGACGGGCTTACATGCTTACATTGGCACTTTATGCTTATCTGATTGGACCACCAGCGTACCGTATGGTGTAATACAGGATTACTCGCAGTCTAACGAAACAGGAAGGGATAGAGAAAGTGTGTGAGAGAGACGGGGCAGAAAAAAAAAGAGAAACATAATCAGGTGGCTAAGATCCAACTAGAGAGTCTTGCTGGCATCGGACGAAGGAGCCTTCGCAATCGAATGACCATCGAACATGACTGTCATCGGGCTTGTCCAACCAGCCGAGAAGAGTTCAGGCGCGCGATTCGACGCAGTTCTTGTAACATGGCTCTTCCTATGGAACACCCGACGAGGCTCTCGCGCGGTGGGACGGACCCAGGGGCTGGTCAAGGCGGAAATGCTGCTCACTCGATTCGTCTGCCGTTACCAGGACTCTAACGGCGCTCAAGAGCATCCCATCGCGTCGGACCGCTCAGCTCGCTTCCCTCCCCTCCATCTTGGTGCGCACAAACGCACACGCGCATGCATAGACACTCACACAATGGAGGCATAGCTCATACCTGGTTGTGGCTTGGAAGAAAGGCATTTGGCCCGTCGTGTGTACTTGGGCACTTGCATTTGGCGGCAGCCATGGTTAAGGATATGTAAGCACAAAGAGTGCGACATCATCAATTGCTCGTATGGGACATGCGGTAGTTGTTAAACGTGAAATGCAGAGACTTTGCGGCCACTATCCATTAATTAACCCCAGGCCGAGCTGTTGGTTGATTCTCCCGCACAGCCTGCCGGGATCTCTCCTAGCTCAGGTCAACGCAAGACGAGCCAAGCACAGAGTACTGTCACAGGCAGCGTAGGTCTTTGCCGCCCGCTGATGATCGGCACCGTCTACCAACCGGAACAGCCAAATGCCCACGGTGCTGCCAGCTCAACTTGGCTGGAGAACAGGACTTCCACTCATATTGCGACTCTGTTCGAGCCCCGGTCGAGAGCTTGCCGTCCAGTTTGAAGCGACTGGTGGTTCACGTCCGTGGGTATTTGTCGGTGAGTAACTGGCCGATCGCTCAGGCGCTTGGCACATATGGCCTCGACGGCCAAGCACCTGTTGAAGAACTGGGGCTTCTTAGTGGGACAGCCGATCGTCCATGATCAGCTGGCGAATGTGACGACGTACAGCACAGTACAGTAAACTTTCAAACCCACTAACATCTCAAGATCGGGTTTCTCCTCCCTAGACCCTTTGGTCTTCTAACTAGACAGTTGTGCGTGAGGAGGTGAGTTTAAAAGTTGGCTGGCAGACAGGCCCCGGGTTGGAAATGTGCAGTCTTGCCCGAGACATACCCACCGATTGTGTGATCTGCCGGGGTTCATGCCAATCGCGCCCCTCTACACGCACTGACTGATCTTCACTATGGAGTGGGATGATGGCGATAGTGATGGGCTGGAGACGGATAAGAGCAAAAGAGTCACCAGCCGCATCAACAACGAAAACCATCTTGGCAGTCTCCTGAATCTCGTTCGTAGCATGCCATCAGTAAATAGAACTGTGAGCTTTGAAGAAAGTGTCAATCCTGCAATTGTCTGGACTTTCCATAGTCATTTGCAGGGTTCCGGGCACGCAAACGCTGTCGCATAATTCTTCGTACATACCACGTGACTTCGAGGAACAGTGTTGGGGTTCTAGAACGCGTCTCCAGCAATAGGAAAGCGCGTCTGCTCTACATAAGGTAGGTACACTTTAATCCTATCAAACGGTCCGCCGACCACAAAACAGGAAGCTAAACCCCTCAATGCGACGGCAACGATCGATAACTTCAATACGCCAAAGAATATCCAATGCCTAGCTATTCAAAGCTATCCGTATACCGCTACGACCGAACTCGAAACCTCTCTGTGACCAAGATCGTCCTGGCCGGATACGAAATCTTGCCCCGCCCTGTGGGATAGACGCGTGAGGACGAGAAGGACAAGAGAATAACAAGGAAATGCGATGAACAGCCGGCCAGGGACCGATGAGCCGTCGAGCCATATCGGCCTCGACGCAAACGAAGAAGATACGACTTTGTGGTTTGAAAGTGGCTCGGCTAGGAGGAGGAGCAACGCCGCGCAAAGAACGCCTTCACAACGAGCTACCCGCGACGGCGCTTCGTCAAGAACACCGGCTCACGTTGGCCAAGATGGGGGCATACCACCCGGCAGTGCGCGCACCAACTCCCAAATAACTCCGTCGCCAGGCCGGGGATTGCTCAGCTCGAGGCGTCCGAGCAGTCTCCGATTCGAGTTGAGACCCGAGCCGGAGACGATTCCCATTGCATCAGCAACGCCAGGCCAGCCGACACCCTCCAATCGGTCGCGGATAGGTCTTCCATCACCAGGGACCTATATAACACCGCGCAGCCGAGCGATGCGCCAGCGGCAGTCTATAGGGGCAACGCCGCACAAGAAGGCAGCCGACAAGGTCAAGGAGCTACGACGGCGCGCCATGCTCAATACTCCGGGAAGATCACGGCGGCTGAGCGGACGGATTGAGCGCAATGATCCGATGGAGAACCTACGGCGGCTGGCTAGGAACCTAGCGCCGAAGACTCGGCTGATTCCATCCTCCTCTCCCGTTGAAGCCACCACCCCTGCGCAACCTGAAAGGAGCAACGATGACGACGATGATGATCTGCTGCTGGAAAGCCCACGTATCCGGGTGCCGCTGGATTCCGATTCCGACGAGGATTACGGCGCTCCCGAAGAGAGCCTCCGGGACGCCCTTGAGCGTACTAGGGTGCTCGAGGAGCAGGACCTCACCATGCATTCAGTCGAACTACCCAGGAGAATGGCTCCAGAGATGCCAGAGGATCCAACCATTCGACGGCGGTCGAGCATGTTCGAAGGGTTTAAGGATCCCGAGAGCGACGCCGGTCGCGACGTTAGCATGGGACTGCGGCTCGACTCGTCTCCCCAGCGCCGGGTACCGTTCGCAGACGACAGCGACTTCCGTATCGAGCTGCCCGAAGAGGAGCCTCTACTAGACATCGAACAGAGCACCTTCACTATCGCGGGTGGCCCCGGGCGCCAGTCTGGGACGCAATTCGACCTTCCACTGCCTGTGGTCGATGACGATCTCGCGCCATCGTATTCCGACGATGGTGGCGACATCGGCATGCCGTTTGACGTTGATGATTATCCCTCTGGCGGATACGGCGCCGATGGAAGCCCGGCCGAGAGCGTGGGCGAAGAAGAGGACGGGGAGGGAGACGAGGATGAGGTGGAGGTGGAGGTGGCGGCAGCAGATCAGGGAAAGCGGCGCGAGTCTATGATGACCAAGCCTCAACAGCCCCGTCGCAAAGGGCAAAGACATGCCCTTGCGATACCCGACAAGCACATCAAGGCGATCGCCGGACGGTTCTTCTCTCAACGGAACGGAAAGAAACCCAGGTTTTCCCAGGAAACCTTAGACCGCCTCGGTCTGCAATCAGACTGGTTCTTTGAACGGCTCGGGAAAACACTCGAGGCGTACGCGAAGCACGCAGGCAGGAAGACTATCCAGGATCGAGATATGCACCTGGTAATGAAGAGGTATGTTGTGCGTCCCAGTGTCTCTTGGGGGTATCTATCTCTAAGCGTGCCCTTCTCGTACACGATTCCTACTATACATTTTTTTCCTTCACACTACTGACACACGACCCCAACCAAGACAGCGTATAATCGGAGAGAAGAGTACGCCATTCTTCCTGGCCAACAAATATGTACCAGAACTGCAGCGGCTTATCCGCGATCCACCCTGGCTGTTCCCGCAGCCCAAGGCTCGCCGCCGACCACAAGGCCGAGTCGACAGCGACGACAACCCTGATGACGATACCGAGCTTGCGTAGGAACGGTTGATTACTCCATCGCCGGGATCCTACCACGTTTTGTTCATACGAACCCGTTTGGTAATGTCAGAAGATGGCTTCTTTACCACCATGTAGAACATGATAGACGTTGCAACCGCAAGGCCATACCTGAATGTGTTAGAGGCACTCTGTTGAGGTATCGGATGGATCATGGTGGGGAAAGGAGACACGGGGAAGAGGGGAATGGATAATGACTTATGATCTTTGACGAACTGAACTCACCAGGTGAATATGTACTGCGCATGGTTGTTGCGTAGAGTCACCTCGGCGGGCTTCCCGATAGGGATGCCCTTGGCTTGGAAGTCTTGAACCTGGAAAAAGTCGGGTTCTAATGCCAAGTCTCAATGTTAGCAGCACTCTAGATATCCAAACATGTACACAACGTCTCCTCTGATCGATGCGAAGCTTCGTTCCTACGGAGCTTCCCAAGGGGAAAAGGCGAGGCACTCACCCATAGTCTGTTCCACCCAGACCGGCTGGCTCCCCGTCAGAGCCGCCATCTCCTGCACGTCCGGGAAGTAGAACTCGCCCTTGTCCGGCCGATTCGCAGGTGTGAACGTGTTCTTCTTCCAGGGCTTCCGCAGCATTCCATCCACCCTCACCTCCCCCCGCGGCAGGCTGTCTGGGTGGCGGGTCTTCTGGTCCGCCTTCGCCTTGCTGATCCAGCCGCGATTCACAAGCACCGTCGTGCCCGCCTCGGCGCCGCCCTCCCGCTCCAGCGGCGTCACGACCATGTACCCGGACTCGCCGTCGCGCACGCGCGGTCCTACCAACATCTCCTGGTCATGCCGCAGCCGGCCGCTCGCGTAGACGCGGCGGTAGTCGAAGTCGGCGGCCGCCTCCGGATCGATCCTCGGGGGCAGCGGGAGAGGCTCCCGCACGAGCCGGTCTTCCGACTTGGCGATCAAATCCGTCTTCCACTTCAAGCGTTGGACCTGCCAGGTGCCGAGGACGAAGGCGGTTATAGGTATGATTGCTGAAAGAGGGAGCATATCTTAGTACCCGGAGTCGAGGACGAAACGGACGAGGAAGGGGATCTTTCATGGCACCTACCAAGTACTATAAGCCCCTTTCCATGTCTCTTGCCGCTGCGCACGAGCTCCGGCGGGTTGTCGAGGATCGAGGTAAAGTTTGGGTCGTCGGCGGCTTGCCTGTTGCACCGGCGCGGGGAGCTCGAGATCTGGCGACGACAGCGAGAGAGGTGCGCGGGAGCCTGTCGGGAGCTCGGTCGGGGTAGTATCTTCGACAGGCCCTGGCCCGAAAGGGGTCGTATTAAGCAATTGAGCCCCTTCATGGTCAATTTTCCACGTGGGTAGATGCTTGCCACGAAAGAAGGGACAGGTGCATCGGTGCAGAGCTTCCGGCTCGGTAGTGGTGAAATCGTGCCGTTTTCTGCCTCTATCGATTTCGCTCATGGGACCCGCCGTCTCCCCCAATCAGAGCAACCTGCTGGCAGGGCCCATTTTGTCCCTCTCTCCCCAGGCTCCAGATCGCTGGAAAGCCGCTGGGACGCAGCTTTCAGAGCTGTGGAGCAGCGGGGCTTGGCACTGATTGGGTCCCGCGGATAGAACTATTGACTTACAACAACGGGTAACTAGCACATGTGGCTTCAGTGCGCTGCGCATCTCACCTAGTACCTACCTCCGATACGTTTCTGTGAGGAATCAAAGTTAGGTCAAGAAAGAAAAATCATCTCCGGATTCCTTCGCACAGCTTCAAAGAATGCGTGCTTGTAGAAGGACTCTAGGATTCTTTTTTTGAAGAAATACCCATTGTTTGTTCCTCAGCACCCTTGCTGGTCCTTCGCTTGCTTCGGTGGTCAAATCCAAATCCCTTGATTCCTAGTTTCTGTGTTTGTCAGCTCGAGCCAGTTCGCCACGTCAACCCCAATCGCTGCATCCAACTTGCAGCAGTCCCGCAGAGTGCGACAATGTTCTTCCAAGGCTCCCTGCAAGAGGGCATATCCCAGGCTGTCCAGCAGGCCAGGTTGGTCATTTGCTTCGTGACGGAGGGAGGCGCAGAGAGCATAGAGTGGGAAGAGAACATCCTAATGCATGACGATGTCAAGTCCCTCCTGGAATCTCAGTCGGTTCTCCTGCGATTAGAGGCGGGATCCGAGAATGAAGCATTTCTGGCGCAGCTCTACCCGCTCCCCAAGAAACCGACCTTGGTATGCATCAAAGGTGGCGAGCTAAAGGAATACATCGCAGGAGGTACGCCCACGGAGCTCATTCTTCAGAGGCTGCAGAAGGCCCTCCAGCCCGCCCAGGAGGCTGCTCAGCCAGTGGCCCATTCGCCGCCTCAGGCCACCTCAAGCAGCTCCCAGAGCCTGGCGCCGCCGCCAGTACCGAGCACAGTTTCTCCGGTCGCATCCGAGGACACGAGCCCCGGGCAAGCAACACCGTCTTCGACCAGCAGCAACAACAACAGCAACCCTCAGCAAGTGCAATCGCTGTTGGTGGAACGAGCTGCCCGGCTTGAAGCCCAACGCAAGAGAGAAGCCGAGGAGGCTAAACGGCGCCGGGAGGAGAAGGGCAAGGCCAAGGCGGAAGAGCTCGCCGCCAACCCTTCCAAGAAGGCTGAAACGAAGGATAAGCACGCCGACCAGTACAAGAAGCGGAAACAGGCCGAGCGAGATGAGCGTGCTAGGATCCTCAAGGCCATCGAGGACGACAAGACTGCTCGCAAGGCACGGCAAGCTGACCGCGAGGCCGAGCGACGGGCTGCCCTCGAGCTCGAACAAGGCGGCTATGGTGAGACGCCGCTCGCGCCCGCGAGCCAATTGCTTCCGTCGACCGGCCGCCTGAGTGAGCATTGCTCTCTTCAGGTACGATTATTCGACGGGTCGACGCTCCGCAGCCGTTTCTCCAGCCGCGAGACGGTGCGGAAGGATGTACGCCAGTTTGTGGACGAGAATCGCACGGACGGCGACGCACCGTACACCTTCAAGGTGCTTCTCACGCCGCTCCCGAATAAGACCATCGACGTAACAGAGGAGAACAAGTCGCTCCAGGAACTGCAACTGACCCCGAGCGCAACGCTGATCCTGCTGCCTGTCCAGAAATACGCAGGAGCGTATGCGGGAGAAGGCAGCATCTTCCAGAGACTTCTCGCCTTCATCTTGGCCTTCTTCGCGCCCATAGCTACATTCTTCACCACCATGTTCAGCGTCAGTGGGCCACCACAGGCGCCCGACGCGACCGAGGCTCACACATCTCAGAGCGAGGAGCGGGAGAAGCGACTCCGAGGGCTCAGGGACCGTGGCGAGCGACCGAACGATCAACAGTTCTACAACGGCAACTCTGTAAGTCAACCCACACTTTCCTGGCTAATATATGCATGCAAAAGGGACATTTCTGACTAGTAACAGACCAATTTTGAACCAAATGTCGACGATGGACAGAATTAGTTCTTTTCCAGACGGATTCTTCCAGACTTCTACGAGCAACATGGGGACAAGTCAATATCTATTGCCATCATACTGGATCTCACTCCAAATCTCGGCTGTCCCAGAAGGCTCCAGTACCATTCTGCTCACGGCCGAGGGGTACCTCTTGGTGGCAGCGTAATTGTAACCTTTTGCCTAGCTTTAAGTCATGATTTTCTCTGCCGGGAGGCATAAGTACGACGGCAAACCCATCTTGAATCAGGGTCAACCCCCAAAGCTGATAGTCAGTAAGAGGCACGAGGGGATGTCTTGGCAGGTCAGAGCTGGTTCATACAAGGCCATGGATGGGCATCCCGCGATGCAGAAGTTCAGGGTCGAGTTCCCCGATTCCTTTATTTTGTTATTGTCACAGTCCAAAGAGGCCAGTTTTCTTCGAGGTGCATGATGCCAAGATGACACGAGCTATTTCCCATCTGCTTCGCCCTGGATTGGAGCTTCTCTTTTCAAAAATTTTACTTTCATATTTGGGACATGTAATTTAAGGCAAGCCACAGGAGAGTGGAATTGGTGCCGTTTTTCTTGGGAGTATTGTACAGATACATCAGGCCTCTAATGCAAACCATCCCGGCACGCCTGCTTCCAAATGCGACGCGGTGATTTAATTTTCCTTTTTTTCTTCTCTCATGCAAGGATGCGCCATGCTTTCACATAATATCTCCGGCCTCTTTATGCCCGCTCGTCTCGAGGTGTGTCTTCGCTCTAGTACTGGCTGGCGGCGGCCTGGCAAGCCTTCTGTTTCGGGGGTCAGCAATCCCATCGATCTCTGGGGTTTCGCGTCCAAAGACGCAGAGGGTCTGGTGCTGCTTACCAACTGATCCAGGTACCATCCGCAGATGCCCATGTTGCCACCGTTCTCGTCCATGCACTTGGTGAACTGCTGGGTCGCGCCGGCGCAGTTGTTGCCCCAGCTGCTGTTCTGCTGCTGGGCAGGGGCCGCTGCCTGGACGGGCTCGGCCGGGGCGCTGGAACCGCCGAAGAGGCCGCCGATAGCGTGGCCGATGGAAGATCCTATCGCGACACCACTGTGATAGTTCGACGTTAGTATATGTGCCACTCGCGAGGTCTAGCGACTCTGTTTTCTTTTGTCTCTGCGCCTCTCTCTCTCTCCCGCCTTCGTTACCGAGGACCAAAGCCATCGAGGAAGCCGCGAAGGGAGGAGAAAGGCCAAGTTTCTCAGGGAGTTGGGAGTTGGAGAAGCAACGTACGCAGCAGTGCTAGCGATCTGACCGAGCATGCCGGGACCCTGGGAGACGGGGGCTTGCTGAGGCATGGCCTGCTGGGGATGCTGCTGGCCGGCCGGAGCATAGGTGGTCGCAGGGCGAGTCTGCTGCTGCTGGGTCGGGGCAGGAGCCGAGCGGGCAGGGACGGTAGGGCGAGCAGGAGCCCGGGCGGAGGACCTTTGACGAGGCATGACGGCGGTGGTCTGTGGTATACCGGAGGAGAGGGAGGGTTCCGAGGGTTTGCTTGGAGTGGTTGATGGGACTTCGGAAGACTTCGAGGTTCTACGAAAAGAGAGAGACGACTAAAGCCGGGGCCGGGGTTGTGTTTTCGCCGAGCTTAAAGTCTGGAAGCCAATCGAACGCCAGAAGTGGCAACGTGGAGAAGCTAGGCCGAGAAAACCGTCAGAGGGTTAGGGTCGTCACATCTGGGGCGTCTAAGCCCGTGAAGACCTAAGGTATGAGAGGGAAATGGTTACGAAGTCACCCTTGTATTCTGTCTAAAAAAGGTTTCCCATGCTTGCGAGTAGCAAGTATACTGTATACTTCTACTGAGTCCAGAAGTTTGATTTATCACTACCTAAACATACGCCTTATCCGGACTCCAAGTAGAGATGTGCAGTACCACGCCGGCCACATCCTCCTCCAAGTGCACCGGAAATCCATGCACAATAAATGAATAGCTGCTCCCAGCGACTCAGGTCTCATCTCGAAGTGGAAGGGAAAGTTCGCACTAATGAAAAGGCTTCTGGCCACCCTGTGCAAAATACTCCTGCACAGGCATGGGTTTAGCAGGATCCCAATTCCCTGCTCCCACTGTCGGCTTATATGCCGGGTAGCTGAACTCTGACAAGGTGCCCGCAGGGTTGAGACGGTAGTAGGTCCCCTGGCCCCCCGAGTTGTGAGCACCCTGAGGATGTTCCACGTATGCAGCCCACAGGACCTGTTGAGCAGTATTGAGCTGGCCTGGAGGCACCTGTACCCACTGCGCCTTGCGCACGATCTCCGGAGGCTGACCGGGACGGCCAGGCACCCAGTAGCTCTGATGATGGACCGTGTACATCGGAGTTGATGACATTGTGCTTCGTTGGTTAAATATTCCCTGGCTGTCTACTACTGACAACGTGAAAAATGTCAGTATTTGTAAAGAGGAAGATTGGGAATGGAGGGTGGTCTTAAAACATATGACGGTCTGTTTCTTATATCGTGAAAGCAAACAAGGATGTTGAGAGTGACTCGAATCACAAGCTTTTGGTAGCTTCTTGCCAGGAAAACCTCTCATGATCATCGGTGACAGGAGAGGCATGTCTTCAGAGATGGACGTGAATGGGCGGCCATGTTTTTCAGCAGACATACGGTCGAATCACACGAGTCTCCGTGCCGTGAGGAACAACCGAAAATCCACGAGTGCCTGCAGCTGCGGACAGCAAAGTCTTGCATTCAAGACTCAAGCTTCTCAATTGCATTTGCTATTAGCCTCTGAATCTGCTTCCATCGACGGCTCAGCACGTCCCGGTGGCATTCCTGGCCGACCTCTATGGCGCCTACTTCCACGACCCTCTTCGTGGCCACCTTCTCATATTTTTTCAGCATTGACAAAAGCAATCGATCCACTTTCTCCTGTTCTCTCTCGCCGTCGTCCATTCCATCAGCGAAGGCCTCCCACTTGTCTCTGGAGACGCAAAGAATCCGTAGGGCGACCTGTGTCCTGTGGCAGACGTTCTCAGCATCGACCATGTACTTTCCCAGGAAACCACGTTCCTCCAGCTGCTCCTTCTGTCGGCCAGAAAGTTCGGGTAAGACGACATCGTCGATGCACGCTTCGTCCCACCGGTTGGTCTCCAGGATAAAGCCGTACTCTACTAGGAGAAGGTCGTTGCTGTGACTCCCATAGGAGATATATACTTCCTCTCCCTTCGCGTAGGGACGTTTGGATAGGAATTCAAAGCTCGTAGCATCAAACTGCACGCCACAACCCTCGTCTGCGTGATTAAACAAGTCTGCGACAGGCTGCAGAACCATGCATTCGTGCGGGGGCAACTTCTCGGTCTTTTTGTTGGTGTAGTAAAATGTTCTTGTATTGACGAGGAGCCATGCGTATAGATAGTCGTCATACGAAGCATCGGGGAAAGCAGGGAGTACCATGTCCCAATCCCGCTTCACTTTGGCCGACTGCTTCTTGAGGAGATCTTTTCCTGACACTGGCAGCAACGCCTGGAGATCCGGGTGCCAAGTGATAGGCAAGGTTGCCCAGATATCCTCCCGAGTAGGGGTCACGGCATCCCACTCCTTGAACTTGGTCGTCTGGTTGAACGCCAAGTCTGCGGCGAGAAGTCCTTGAACCGTAATAAGCTTAGGGAGCTTCCGAGAGATCCGTTTCGGGACCCTGTCAGAAGTCCTCATCAATGAGGTCGGGACTTCGAGGAGAACCTGGTCGGCCTAGACGCGTTTTTACGTTCAGAGAGCTGTGACCAGGAGCTACAAGCCATATATGTTGGAATCAAAATGACAAACCTTGAGGTCTCTCGTAGCCACAAGGCCAATTCCCCGTCCTGGAATTCTCCGGGGCTCAATTCCGTGTAATTCGACCCCTTCTTGCTGGGCCCAGCGTAGTAGATCCCTGTGTGCGTCCATCGATGGCGTGCTTACCGTACCCGTACCAGGAGTGTTGCCAGGAAAAATTATCGAGGAAATGGCGAAGTAGAGGGTTTGATATACTGGTCAACTACTCGAATCCTGCATGGTGGGCATCGCCCTGAGGTTGTCACACAATGGGGTTTGTTGGAGGGTGATGTTTGAGATTCAAGCTTGTTCCGCCTCCGCAGGTTGTATGCCGGTAAGCGGCATACGTCGGTCTCTTGCCCTTGGAGTAAATCCAGTATGGACCAAAGGCACGAAGCGGGTAGCCCGCTTCTTCGTTTTGAGGCCCCGCTAAAGGTTCTAGGTATCGAGATGTCGCAGTTTCATGCGGCCGTCTCGAGACACCTTGTTCATCTTAACAACGAAGTGTGTATGCTGCAAGAATCCCCATAGTCTGAGCTAGAGGCTCGGTTTCTCATGAGAAAGCCTCCTACGGCGGTTTCAAGGTAGTGCGTAAACACGGCCATTTCTGAGCGAATCTCGCCTTATACAGCAGTCTTGGTCGTCATCAAATGGCGAGGTTCGTTAGTGGTAGAGGAATTCCCTATGAAATGGTTTTCCGTGGCTCCACCCACACCCAGTCGCAAGGCTCGCCAGGGTGGCTTAGTCCCACTATACTTCCCGATAAGGTCCGATAAAGCTCTCATTCACATCGAACGATTTTATGACCTGAGAAAGAGTCGTCGAGTTCGCTCTCGACCACGACACGCGCTTCCGGTGCGACACAGTCTAGTCGACCATGAAGAGTGCTGTTCGACGCTCGGCGGCCGCGGTGGCCCTCAAAGAGGCTGTTCGGGGATCTTCGCTCCTCCCCGGCATTGTTTCGTCCAGAAAGCACTTCTCGGTCTTGAACCGACCTCCGCCAAACTACCCCGGCCATGTCCCTCTCACGTTTCTCGAGCGTACCGGGTTGGCAATTGGGTCGGGAATCATGTCTTTGATCGATCCTCATCGCGGGGGTAAGCTCTTTGGGTCTCTCGGTCGGTCACTACTATCGGCTTCTCGGGCTAATCTCCTTCTTCAGATCTCATCGCCGCCTTCGCCGAGGCCACTGCCACACCGTACTTTATATACCGTCTTCGAGATGCCATGCTCGCCTCGCCCACCGGCCGACGTATCCTTCGGGATCGACCGCGTCTGACCTCGACCTCTCTCAACCTCCCATACCTCCGCTCCCTACCGCCCAACACGGTCGGCCGAACATACATCGCGTGGCTGGACCGTGAAGGCGTCTCGCCTGATACACGCGCCGAGGTCCGTTACATCAATGATCCTGAGTGCGCCTACGTCATGCAGCGGTATCGTGAATGCCACGATTTCTACCACGCCTTGACTGGTCTGCCGACGGTTCGTGAGGGAGAGGTAGCCCTCAAGGCATTCGAGTTCGCCAATACCCTGCTCCCCATGACGGGACTGAGCATAGCATCTGCTGCCACGCTTAAGAAGGTGGAGAGGAAGCGCTTCGCCGAAACATATCTACCTTGGGCTGTAAAGAATGGACTCCGGGCGAAGGACGTCATCAATGTCTACTGGGAGGAGCAGCTGGAGAGGGATGTGGGCGAGCTGAGGGCAGAGCTGGGGGTGGAACCACCGCCCGACATGCGAGAAATTCGGAAGAAAGAACGGGAGGAGAGGAGACGAAGAAAAGCCGAGCGCGAGGCTGCCGCGGCCGGCGAGAAGGCAACCCCATGAGTCGGTGGTATCTCGTCCTATGCCATATGCCTGTCATATTCCCCAGGCTACTGTATCATTACTCTTTCCACCTGCGTTGACACTCCTCGCTTCGGTATCATGTATCTCAAAAACTTATAGACTCGCCTTCAGAGGGAAAATATGTATCAGCAACGGACTAGAAACTCCAAGTTGTTCGCCCATGCTCGCTCGGCGTACACGTTGGCGGCCCGGCACGAGCTGGCTACTCTCCCAGACAGGTCCTCTCCTTTTAAAATGAGCCCTCCGCCTCAGAGATCAAAGAGGTCGTCGTCGTCGTCGTCCCAGCCCTTGCGCCGGCTCACCACAATCTTCTCCTCCTCTTGCCGCTCAGCCATCGCATTCAGTATTTCTTTCAGCTGGTCTTCCGATACCTTCTGTCGCAGCTGGCCGCTCCGCGCCAGCATGATGAGCCGGTTCTCGACATCGTTGGCGCGTGTCTCCTTGACCATCCGGATGCGTCCGAGACGGTCCGCGGCCTCGGGCTCGAGGATCTGG
>FTLB01838848.1_pt1 | contig 14544 bp, 12 predicted proteins | sample 1658291 | NCBI WGS metagenome assembly FTLB01 (sample SAMEA3914812, study PRJEB12502) | metagenome | biome: forest; material: soil | place: Canada | collected 2011-07-07 | depth 0.1 m
AGCTATGACGAGGCCGTTTTCTTATGGGACGTGCGCGCGGGGAGGCTCATGCGCAGTCTTCCCGCGCACAGCGACCCGGTCAGTGGGATCGACTTCTGCAGGGATGGCACGCTCGTCGCGAGCTGCTCGACGGACGGACTAATGTACGGTTTGATTCCTTGACGTCTTACGTCTTACGCGTTGCTCTCTTTGTTGGCTGACCTTGTATCCTTCTCTCCTTTAGCCGAATCTGGGACACTTCGACCGGTCAGTGCCTCCGCACACTCGTACACGAAGACAACCCGGGCGTTAGCAACGTTTGCTTTAGCCCCAACGGGCGGTTCGTGCTCGCTTTCAACCTCGATAATTGTATCAGGCTCTGGGACTACGTATCGGGAACCGTCAAGAAGACATACCAGGGCCACAAGAACAGCGCTTTCTCCGTCGGGGGCTCCTTTGGTTCGATCGCGATTGAAGAAGAGGCCCACCATGACCGAGACGATACGAGGCGCGCAGGACCGGCGTTCATCGCCTCTGCCAGCGAAGACGGTGATATTGTGCTATGGGACGTCACGAGCAAGCAGATCGTCCAACGGATATCCAAAGCGCACAACGGCGTCTGCTTCTGGGTCGACATCCATGGCGACACTTTAGTCAGTGCCGGGCAGGATTGTAAGATAAAGGTGTTTAAGCACAAGCGGGCAGGTCGCTTGCCTGCCGCTCCCAATGGAATCCGAAAAGAGGAGGAGGAGGAGAAGGTGGAGGAATCTGGCTCAAACAATGGCCATAAAGAAGAGGACGTCATGACCCCATATCCTCCGGCAGCAGAAGATACGATACCCATAAAACAGGAAGAGCCTGCCGAAGAGCAGACATAGCCGGTATGCTACGGCGATAGCAAGGACGGGAACCATTTGCATTGGGGGAGCCATGTGCTCGGCTAGGCTAGGCTAGGTAGGGTATCATGATCCCAATCCCATACTCTAGTTGAACCAACGGCGCACCTAGACGACTCCAAGGTCCTGGCCAAGCGGCGGTGACAGCGGATTCGCCCCAAGCCGCAGCAGCATGTAATGCCGTAGCTAGCATCTCATGCGGACTGGCATGAGGGGAAACCCCCTCTCCCGTAGCTAGGGAGGCCATTGTTTGTGGTTTCATGCTTAGTCAGGTGCTCTGGCAGCGGTCGCCTCACCGCGTTCGCACCGCGTTTGCTTTGCCTCCGCCACGCGCCTTCGCACCCGTCCCATTCCAATCGAACTGGGAAACATATAGCCAAGATGTAATGAGTCTAATGACGCCTTGGCGAGTTCTCCGGCATTCCTTCAGTCTTGCGGTTGTATCCCTTTCATGACGCTTTCTTCGGTTCGATGACCTCAACATCCAACTGCTCCATTACCTCAAGCACGAGGGCAAGGCCTTCGAGGAAAGAGTTGACCGACACCCGTAGCATACGATTGGTCGTAGCCTGATACTTGACCCGTAGCACCGTCTCCCCTCCCTCGACTGCGGCCCCCGAGGAGTCGGCCGAGGTGACGGTACATAGCGTGCGGTGGACTAGTGGCGACAGCTCTTCGTCGACCTTCAACGCTCTGAGTGCGACAGACGCTAGTCGAGCATCGGGAAACGGGATGTCGAGATTTCTAAAACGACCACCCGCACCTGTTAGCAAGTATAGACCAGACCGAACTGTAGCTGCTTTCGATGCCTTCAGATGGGGGAACGTACACGGAGCAAGGGAATTTGGAGTCAATAGAATCACCCATGATGACCTAGATTGATCAAGCGAACTGCTCGCAGCAAGGAAACGAGGATACGGAACGGAGACGTCTGGCCCCTCTCCGTGATGAAATGTTTGGTGATGTTTTTGGACGTTGAGCTTGTTAGTGGGGCTCTGATAAGCGATAACGCCAGTGGCCTATTGTTTTGCTTATGTCATCCTAAACTGCCGCCCGTTGCTGGGTGAACGGAATAAGTGGGTATGGGGCCCTGTCGAGACATTGAGGCACGGGCAACAACAACTGTTTTGGTCTCGAATAATCGAAATAAAATCCTCCTAGCTCACATGTCCTCCTTCCCATTACAAGTCATCACAACAACCTCGCTCCATTCACACTCCGACCGCTTCGCTCCTCTGCCTCTGCCTCCCCCCCTCGCCTCAGTGCACTGCTCCTGACTACGAGTGTGCTTCTTGGGCCTCATTCCTATACAATAGCTTATGCATCACGTTGCTGGCGATTGCTGAGAAGCGGCGTCTCGAATTGTCGGCGAGCCATTGATCTACAAGAACGGCGCAGATCGTCGCAGGACCCTGCCTAGTCAGAGAAGAGCGTGATACCTCCTCCGACTCGCTCCCTGTCGCCTGCTCCTCAGGCCAGTTTGCGTGACGAGACTTCTCTTTGCTCCCACTCCCTGCTGCTGCGTGGTTCACGTCTCCGGACGCACCGCAGACTCTCCTAAGCACCACCTGTCACGGCCCGCGACGCAATGGCGCCGTCTTCTAGGAACCCCAATCTGGGGCAAGTCATTGAGTATATCGCAGGTATGTTATTCCCAGACTCACCCGGGCTCGCGAAAAAGAGCCAGCCCGATTGTTCTCAATTGGATGCCTGCTTTGTTTCCTCTGCGGCTATCACATTTAGAATCTCTTTGACTGACGTCTTCAGATCGCCTCTATCTCGCATCATACGTCAACCCCCCTACCGAAGACACACTCTTCCCTTATTCCGATAATGTCTCCCGATCGCCCACGAAGCGCTCACAGAGAGCCGTCGACGGGGCCACGCCCGTGCAGAAATCGAGTCAGAAGTCTCCTTTCTACTTTACGGTAGACGACAGCCTTCTGTACAACGCCTTCCACCATGACTTTGGCCCACTTCACATTGGTCACCTCTACAGATTTGCTATCCACTTTCACGAGATCCTCGGCGCGAAAGAGAACAAGGACAGGCCAGTTGTGTTTTGGAGCAGAGCCGATCCTAGAAGTAAGATCCAGCCCCGCCCCCTCCTCTCGGCTGTTCTCTCCTTGCCGCGGTCTTCCCCTTGCTAACTATCATGCCTGCAGGTCGTGCGAACGCTTCGTGTCTTCTGGCATGCTACATGGTCCTGATCCAGTCCTGGCCGCCGCACCTTGCCCTCGCGCCCATCGCTCAGGTTGATCCTCCTCTGATGCCGTTCCGGGATGCTGGCTACAGCCAAGCCGACTATGGTATCACAGTACAGGATGTAGTCTACGGCATTTGGAAAGCCAAGGAGGAAGGGTGCTGCGTACTGGAGACGTTCGACTTGGACGAGTACGAGAGGTTCGAGAGGGTGGAGCAGGGTGACTTCAACTGGATCACCCAGGACTTCCTGGCCTTTGCTTCCCCCCAGCACGCCCCTGTGGCTCGGATCACCGAAGATTCTGAGCAATGGGCTGCTCTCCCCAAGACCCTCGCCGCCGTTGATGCGCACCCAACTCTGCCCCAGCCGTACAAGAATGTCCTCAAGCACTTTTCCGAGAGAAACATCGGCCTGGTAGTCCGGCTCAACTCGGAGCTCTACTCCCCTTCGTTCTTTGAAGCGCTGGGCATCAAGCACCTGGATATGATCTTTGAAGACGGTACCTGCCCTTCCCTGTCCATGGTTAGGAAGTTCATCCGTCTTGCCCACGAGATGATCACGGTCAAGAAGAAGGGCATCGCTGTGCACTGCAAGGCGGGCCTCGGCCGTACAGGATGTCTGATTGGCGCCTACTTGATCTATCGCCACGGCTTCACGGCCAACGAGATCATCGCCTACATGCGCTTCATGCGCCCCGGTATGGTCGTCGGCCCCCAGCAGCACTGGCTTCACCTGAACCAAGGCACCTTCCGAGAGTGGTGGATTGAGGAGCGCCTGGAGCGTAAGTTGCGCAAGGAGGCGCAGCTTGCTGCTGCCAGTGGCAACCAGATTCCCAGCACCCCTATCCGGGCGATGCAGAAGGCGAGCTTAGGCCGCAGCAGCAGCAAGAATGGCACGTCTACGCCGCCCAACCGTGGGGCCAACCGCACCCCACTGAGCGAAGTGGACCAGGACCGCGCCCGTGATAACACCATTGGCGTCCAGGAGGATTACCTCCCTGCTCCAACACCGGGCCAGCCGAGGAAGGGCCAGCGCTCCGAGCGACACCACCCGTACAACCGTGCTGGCACCTCGGTGCAGCACGCCATTGTACCGGAGGAGGCGGCGGGTGAGGTCCAGACCCAGACCGAAGTAGTCAGCGCGCACAGGACCTCACAGAACGGAGAGTCGGACGAAGAGTGGCACCTGAGGATGCGCACCCACCACCGGAAGGCTTCTGCCTCTCCCGTGTCGCCAGACCGCCGAGAGCGCTCGGTCAGCCACCAGACGACCACCACGATGACCACCACTACGCGGTACGAGGTGATCGATAACGATGCCTCCAACGACATCGAGAACATTGGCAGTGCCGTGGGACGCACGAAAGCAGCGGATCAAGTCCAGCGAGCTAGTTCCGCGTCGGGCGTCCTGACCAAGGTCCGAGGCACCGGCAGTGTCAAGCGCGGACCCGCCGCCGGTTCTACTCGAGAGGCTGGCGTCCGGAAGACGAGCGGACGGATAGGCAGCGTCACCGGGGTGACTCCCACGGCTGCCGCCGCCGCCGCCGCCGCGAGGAAGATCAGCGGCATGTAAAGCCATGGGCCTGTTGATTTATGCTGCATGCAAGCGAGTCAAGGACTCTGTGTCGACCCAAGGCTTGGGCACATGATTAAACTAAACGATACCCCCTTCCGGATGTTACGAGTTACGACGACACGATGCCCTCCCTCCCCGTCTGTTTATTTTCCGCAGCCACAGCCGACCCGACCATCCGAGGCACTGGCTAGCATAGCCCTCCCGCATGTGTTTCTATGCATGTTCCAAGAGGTGTTCTGGGGACGGTTTTGGGCGTCTATCATGTGCGTGCGTGCGTGTGTGTTTCTGTGCATATGTGTATGCGTGGCGAACAGGCATATGGGGATATGGGAAAAGGAACTTTATGAACAGGAAAAACCAGGCGCCTCTGGGAACATGGCCGCCTCCATATCTTGGGACTTTCTCACGAACCTTTGGTTCCATTCGATGAGCGCTACGACTGGCTAACCGCCATCCTTCGACAAGTGTCGTCCAACGACTGCATCATCACCATCATCGTCATCATAATCGGCATCATGATTTTATCGATCATCATCAAGACCATTTTCTAGCGCGGCCACACTCTTCTTTTCCTCGTGGTCCGTCGGTGCGAGTTTAGGGGCATAGGCGCAATTGCGAGCTGGCTAGCATTGGGCGTTGGGGCTGGGGATTAGGAAAGGAGGAAGGGACCTCCAGTGGTTTCTTGTTAATCATTCTCTTCTCGATTTTGCCGAACCCCTTTTTTATTTTAGATCCGTCTCTTCTCTCTTCGGGTCAAACCAGGGGGCAGGGAGGAGAGGGGAGACGTTTTTCGTCCCATGAAAGGTTGGTGTGGACCAGCATATTGCAGAGACGCGGGGAGCGATGGACAAACTGATGATGGTCCGGGGGAGAGTGGTGATATTCTTCTTTCTATCGTATTTGCTTTTGCTTGCGACGCATGCCTTTGTTTGCCTTCATGATATATAACCTTTTCCTTGTCATTGTTCGGCTCTGCAGTAATACAGAAATGAATATTCCAGAAAACCAAAACTAATGGAGCCCGAGACTTGGGGACGGATGACAGACGGCAGGACTTGCGCTCTCTCGTGGGCGATGATCTCGTCTGCCTGGCTCAATAATCATATTTCCTTGAGGCATCATCGCGTGGCGGCCTCCAGGCACGCTCTGGTCGTTCCGAAGCCAGTCACAAGACAGAGACGTAATAGGGAAGAGGAAGTGCGATATAGTCATTAGATTCGGGGATATACTAGTTTCTGATACATCAAGACTAGTCATGCCCCCCGAAAGGGGCATGCAGCAGAACTTGACCGAGTCCTCACTCGCCTGGGTCCAGTTAGCTCTGCAGACTGCAAACGAGTCAGGCATGCGGCCAAGGCACCAGCGGCATCAGCGGTGAGCATCGCCCCTGTACGTACTGCCGGTGAGGGAGAGTATCCCATGTCCCGCGCCTTGGAAGCTCTGATGGGGAGCTATGTCACATGCCTGGGACTTGGGTAACGACTATGGAAAAGGAGGGGAAGAAAAGGGGGAAGGCGAGCAAGGAGATGGTGATACGGGTGTCGGTGGCCGGAGGCTGCCAGGGAGAGAGAGGCTGTGCTTGACGGCTCCGTCATGGAAGAAATGGGTCTGATTCCCGAAGGAAACCAGCGCAATTTTCTTTCCTTTGCTCAGTTGCTTTCTGCCGATCGGAAACGGCATTGCACAGCCTCGCCAACATGCACGTCCACCCACCCTTTCCGCTCCGTCGGGTCTTAGCCGGAACCTCGAGACTCGGGATCCGTAGTTCTTTGGCTGCCCAACGTCTCTAAAGCCACCTTAGCTACTCAGCTCTTTGCATATGCCGTCAGATGGCGAAAATAATTCGCTCATATTCCGACAACCATAAAAAAAGTAAAGGAAGTGTCAAATCTACGAAGTACAATCTGTGGGACGCATTGCACTGGGGTAATGAGCATAGCAAGATTACTGACTCGCAGCATCGAGGGCTTCAGTTTGCATGATCAACGTCCGAGCCTGGCCAGTGTATCCTGTCGTTAGAGTTCTTAAAAGCCAATAAGACAGATGAGAAAGGCGAGGTAGGAGGATTATGCTTGTTGGTTGTCTCCTCTGCGGCTGCCGCTGTGGCCTTCCCGAGCAAGAACCAACTTGGGTTCGACCCGGAATCGTGGCCACGTTCCGGGGCCGCAAGGCAGTTCTGCCAGGGTTGTCTTCGATGGGCCTTTTTTTAAGCGCCGAGAACGTCACTTTATCAAAAGTTGCCAGCAATCCCACTTGGCCAAATGGTCCCTTGATGGCTTTGAGGAGAAGAGCAGAATTAAGGGGTGGCGGCTTCTCGAAGCGATAGCAAGAGAGGAATCAGCTCTGGCCCAGCCAAAAGGTCTCGATGGCCTTACCCCTCACAGGCCGCGAGTACCAGCTCGCTTGATGATATTAGGGGTGAAAGAGCCCAAAGGAGTCAGCTATTCAAACGCAACGACGAGAACGGGCCCTTTCGCCCGATCTCCCATCGTCCCCTGACAGAGCGGGTCTTTGACGTTGGACTCTCCATAGGCCCCAGATTGCGGCGTAGCAAGGGAGCTAGAGAAAAGGAGAAGGAAACCCTAAGCGTCCTTGCCTTCCTTGGCAGGAGTGGAAAATCTGACTGGTAGTTGGCCAGACATGATCCGGGAGCTGGAGTAAGAGGTACCTTGGGTGTATCTCACATGATCAGCCGTACCAGAACGCCTTCAGCCCTAAACCTGGGTCAAGAATAGCCGACACGACCCCCCTGGCAGGATTCCGAAGAAAGACAAGCAACCACAGAAGAAGGTTGCTACACCCCTGGATCGGTCACTGGATCGTGGGAGGTCCTCGTTAAAGATGCTAATGAAGCGGTGTGTTTCTGGGAGCCTTTGGATCTGATAGGGCCGCTGTCCTTGGAAAATACCGCATTATGGTAGCCGAGTCTTGCGCGGCTGGATATAGTTTGAGCATGACGAAGGCTGTGTTTTCTTTCCCATAGTGAGCCAAGCAAGAAAAGGAGGGAGAAATGGAGAATGCCGTTCGGAGAGCCGAAGTAGCCTTTCGAGTCGAACGCACGGGGTGGAGCCTTTGACGATCCCAGGGGGTCGAGTTGTTCGGCGAGAGCGAGAGTTTGCCCTTCTGCCTCTTCTGCCCCTGCTACCCACCGGCTTCCATCCATCGCAGGGATCGAGAACACCATCCCGGAAGGAAACTGGGACCCGTCTTGGACCTCAACTAAAGATAGAGCTGCCAGAAGCGGGAAGTCCTGATTGGGTGCAGCTGCAATATTCCCGTACGATTTTCGTCGCCGAGATGCACTAACGAAGTCGAGGGGTGAGTAACCATAGTAAATGGGTCTTTAGGATATTGAGAATGATGCTGGCAGCTGTGGGTGAGGATCGAGAGTGCCAGGAAATGGCGCGCAACTGTGCGGCCCAAGACCACGGCCAAGCGCAATTTCTGTGGCAAAGCCTCCTGCCGGGAGCAACTCGGGTTTGGTTTGGCCCATGGCGCAAGGTATGAGGGAGAAAGAGCAAGAGAACGGAACGAAAAATGGCTGACGAACGACCAAGTTAGCTTGGAAAGGGTGAGAATTCTAGCGTGGTTGCAAAGCATGAGGCCGCAGGAGAGGGTGGCCAGAAAAGGCGGCCATGAGGGGGGCTTTATAGCGAGTCGAGTCTATCGTACTGAGTAAAGCAAGGCAGATCCGAGGACGATGGAGATCAATTAGGAAAGTGGGGTGCTAACCACAGCCCCTGGTCGCGGTTGCACCAATAACTACTGGACTAAGTATCTCCGCATGTGTGGCTATGGCATCCGTTCTTGTGCGTCTGGTCGTCCGAATTCCACGTCCCAAATGCGAGGCTGCGGCTTTCGTCTCTGCTCTGCGTGGCATATCGGAGATGAGTCCGTCTGTATCCGTCAAACTCCCGCACGTCGTTGCAGACCTGACGCTCCACATGAGGCAAAGGAGCGATATGCGAATTAACGACTTCGATGCTGGGCACGGAAATAGATTAGAGCACAAGGTCGACTTCTCCACGGCCGAGGTTCGATCCTATCGGGGTCTCGCTTGGTCCCTCTTCAGGCCCCAAGGCTGACAAGGAGCGCGCAGCTTCCGGGCGTGGTGGTAGAACCAACTTTCTACCATCTTCCAGACACGGCGGGTGCTCCAGCGCAGACACAGAACCTCTTGTTCTAGGTTGCCCAACAAACGCCCTTCCCGCAAGCAACTAGGAAGCCAAGCCAACACACCCTAGTGTGTGCCTTGCCTGGAAAGGGGTCGAAGGAAAGGGGCTACGATGAGACCGTTACGCCCTTGCTGGATTGTGCTCCTCCTCTCTAGATGGACATTTACAATCAAGTTCCATATCGAGGCTGTGGGAGCCAAGACCACTAAATAGCCATTCCGGATTCCGCCATTCGCCTCTTTTCGAGGGTTTGATGACCTATCGCTTAGCAGCATGCCCTGCCTTGAGGTTCTGTCTTTTTATTCCTCACGAGGACTGCGCCGCTCATCTGCCCTTTCCCGTGACGTTATAGGAGGCCATCAAGTTCAAACCGATCGGTCTATCCCGTTTCCGCGTTACCTATCTTAGCATCGGTGTCATGGATGGCCTGTCATGTATGGTTTCCGTCCAGATCAAAGGCACTGGTTGTAGCTCTGGAGTCATCTCATCCTCCCTCCCGTTACTTACTGCCAATCCCCTGCTAGGCAACAAGGGTCTTCGAGTGCATATATTTGCGGACGAGTTCGTCCAGAAAGCACGAGGCCATCCCTTTGATCAATATTTCCACATCAGGCGGCCAAGGGTCTGGTAGAATGGTCAACTTCATGGCCGCAGCAGTCACCTTTATCTAGACCTGCATTCGCCCCCAGAGCTCAGGCTTCTTTGCTCCCGACCGATGGTCCCTAACCAACAAGCCAGGAATGCTGTCGATGCCACCCGTCCATGCTATGATTATCCTCGCCTAGCTTCTGCCTTCTGTTTATATAGCCAAGAATTTCCCATTCCATTACCTTCTGGCATCTCATTCTACTCGTTTATCTTCCGGTTCTACATCCTGTATCAATGACAGTTTCTCCGACGACGGGATTAAGCAGGCTGTCGATTAGCATGCCACCAACTACCAGGTCTCAAGGTTTTGAGCCGTCTCCTGGACGAGAAGGGTCCATATTGGAGGATGATGTCGTGTATCTCTCCTCAAACCTCAAATATGACATCTCGAGTGTAGATGAAAAGACAACCGAGATCGTGAGGGCTCTTCGGCGCAAATCGACATCTGAGAACCGCGAAGATCCCCCAGAGCTTGTCATCAGGACATGCCGAGAGTACCGTGGAGAAGACGACTGGTACTATACCTTCCAGATACTGGAAGTAGTGCCTTACTCTATCCGAATCGGATCTCCAGACAGCCCGAGCTATGCGATCCCGAAATGCCACGGCCCTCATAGGGATGACGACGGCATCAGAAATACCACTCGCTCCAAGGGAAAGGCCAAGCAAGAGGGGGAGAGAAGCCCCTGCAAGCACATGGTGTTCCTGATGGACTGGATCGCGAAGCACACCCTTCTCGACCACCATCCCGATGACGAGCTCTCTATGACAGATCAAGGCTGGGCCGACGAGATGGGCGATATCTTCCAACGGATATCCACGTCACACTTAGACATCCTTGCTGACTCGCTCCACTGCGACACTACCCTTCCCGACGGCGAGACTATACCTGGCCAGAGCCGCATCCTGGAGGCTCAGCAGATTCTGGCCTTGGTAGCCGGAGAGACACTGGAGCGGATCCAAGAGACGCTGCACACCACGTATGACGGCAGCCAACTGGTGTATCGTGGCGACCCTTTGACGACCCTATACTCCCTCATCATTGCGTCTCATCATCTCACCGCTCTGCTCCGTTCTCAACTCGACCCTTCCGACCCTCCTCTGGATCCTTTCATGGCGCTTGAGCAGCGCGTGGCTCGAATCATCGCGGAGCTTGACGCCTACGAGGAGCTTTTGCAAGGCAGCCTGGGGCTTCAACCATCACGTGCAGAGGGAACCAGGACCACCCACCCTCGTGATTCGAGGAGCCCAAACGTTTCATGGGCCGCAGCGCAGATTCAAGAATGTGTACATCAGATCAAGGTCCTGGTCTCGCGAGGCTCCGGATCTCTGTCTCAGTGGGAAAGAGACTCAGCCGCCAAGTCACTGCTCAGAATTCTCAGGGCCGTTGTCAAACACAACAGAGATTCCTTCCCAGGATATCCCAGAGAAGAAATACCTGTTGATGATAGGAATCTGTATGCCCGGCTCATCGGTAACAACGACCACGACTTTGTCTATTCAGCTCTGACGTTGCTGGAAGACCAGACCGACTACATCGCAGACCTGGAAGCCATCATGGAATCTATCGAACATATTGAGTATGGCTCCCTCGCTAGCTATAACACCAAAATGAGGGAGCTCATTTCACGGATGCGCAGCAACGTTTCGCGTCCCTCTATTTACGTGTCATCCCAAGAAGGGTCTCCTCGTGATGCACCCTCGAATTTGCTTCCGACGCCTGTTTCGGACGCCGGACCGGTCTCTGGAAGCTCTACCGCGGGCGGGTTCCTGGTACCAGACATAAACATTGCTCCGTCCAGGAGAGGGAGTCACGAAAGCCGTCGTGATGGTCGAGGTAGCCGAGGAGGTACGGGTTCTGGGGGTGCTGGTTCGAAGCGGATGCGCGCCGGCACAGGGGGCCGCGACAGCAAGAGAGCACGATGAGCGAGTTTTCCAGCGCTTTCCCCGTCTCTTTCATGATGAGATAGCTATACTCCTACGTACGCGTCATCTCTCTTATCGACGGCCGCTTCCCAGGCTGCGCGATTCTTTTACCCTACCTAGGCAAGCTGGCACTTGCTTCAGGGCGGAGACACACTCTTTCCTATCTTTTTCATTGTTCATACTTTTCTCTTGGACAACCATGCCCCTATCTTCTCCTGCGTCAGCATTTGGCGCTACATGTTCCAGCCCCGAGAGGCTCCTTATACTTTACTTTAGGAACTCGCTATCAGAGCCACAGGCACCCTAGAAAACGGTGGGATTAACGAATACCAGACTGCGCTTCGGCATCTTATCCGTCTCCTCCGCTCCATATTGCCAATGTCATTTTGATCTAAGAAATGCTACACGTAGAAAGAGACCATCACTATGATTTAGCTTTACGACCTCGCAAAGTGAGGCTTTTTTGAACCAACACGAGCCTAGTCATTCAATACTCTGGGTGGGAAGCTGTCTACACGCGCGAAACTAATCAGAGATGACGAGATTGTCACACAGCTCTAGTCTGCATCAGTCTCGCCCAGGTTGCCATATTCACAGGATGATTCAGTATTGCCCACCACTACCTAGGTAGGTACCTTAGCAGCATCCTTTGTCAGCTCTGCAACGCCATTGCCATGCTTTTCCCAACATCTCAAGAGCAGCTCGACGAAAGCAAAGCTGGCACAAACCGGATGGGCTCTTCTGTAACTCGACACATCCGCTTCGAGGCGGAATATGATAACAGCGAGAAGCTGAACATGCAGCTCCCCTCCCCTGTGTCGTTCGAAACTGCGCGAGACCACCCGTCTGTACGATAAGCGGCTGGACGGCCCCATACGCACTCTTCCCTCAGAGCCCATCACCGGCCTGCTCCCCCCTTGGAGGATTTGCACCACTCGGCACGGTTTCCGCCTCCTGAGTTTTGAGCTGCCTCACCACCCTCCTCCCTCGTCCCTCCCTCCACTTTCGGTCTCGACGTGAGGATCCTGCGCCTTCCGTCCCATTCCTAGCCTTGGGCCCCGCCGCGCGTCAGAAGAGAAGAACAAGCAGGCCGGCTTGCGTTCCGCGAGATTCGGCTTCCTCTCGACAACTCGATGCGAAGTCGGCTACTCCTGCTACTCTCCCTGGCCCCTCGCCAATCAGACGGACGGCTTGCACGTCCAGCGGCGGGAACGCCGCTGGGGAGGGGTGTAGTACATGCTCGGAGGTGACCAAGCCGGGCCATTGAGCCAGGGCTCGGATCGTTTTTTTTTCGACATCTGACGGGCTTGCGGTATCCGGTGCTACAGCCTTGGATCCTCGCCCCTCCCTCTCTCCCGGGGGGAATTGCTGCTCTTGCTTTGCCGGCCTTAGTGTCGTGCGCTAAGGATAGGAGGAAGGAGGAGCAGGAAGGACGAAATAGAGGCGTAGCGGATACTAGCCGGAGGCGAGGAGGCTCTTTCTTTTCCCTTTTCTTCTTCTTCCTGTTTCTTTCTTTTTATCGCTCACCTTTCCTCATCTATCTTTCCTTTTTCTTTCCTCGTTCTCCCCCCCCTTTTTTCCTCTCCCGAAGAGTGGCCTGTAGGACAAGGTGTTAGAAACCAAAAGAAGATAAAAAGCAATAATCTAAGGTAGACCGGCTACTATGTACGCGAAGTAGTGGAAATATCGGGTTGTACCTAGACCTTTTGACCCTCGCCGTCCCACCGTCTCGGCAAGTGCCTAGCTCAGCACGGTGGTGTGGGTGACACCACAGAGCTGAGGTGATCTAATTGACTGAAGTGACACGGAAAGCGAAGCTCACTTCCCTTTTCTCCCTTCCCTAATGGCAAGATCCTGGCGAGTAATGCGAGAGGGTGGTCACTGCATCGCGGAAGAGGACGCGGATCGACTTGGCAGGGCTGGAGCAGGGGATATAGCGTGGTAGTACGTGTCTGAGGCAGCGCAGAACGACAATCGAGAGAGTAAGGTAAGGTAGCCAAGGTTAGAGAGGAGGGGTCGAGAGGAAAGAGTTACGAGCAGCCAAACAAGCAGACAGAGAGACAAAGATTAGCCACGAGATAGCGAGGGACAAGAGGGACCCGGTTTGGAAGCTGCTCAAACGAGACTCGACATCTACAGCAAACCCGAGCAGGTGTACGTCCCCAAGGAATCCTCCCGGGAAACCGTCCCGAAGACAGGTAATGCGAGCGCCATCACAAGTCTATACCTCCATAGACAAGATAAAAAATTCCTATAGCCATCGGCATACCCTACGATGCGCCACGGCAAAACTTCGACAAGGAGACGGCTCTCACCGCATCGCCCGGGGCTTCGTATTCTAACGAATAAAGTTAAGCGTGGAGAATTCAAGGGAGCTGAAGGGAGAATGCTGCCTTCTCGGGCAATTATTCCTCTCGTTGGCTGGGTTCGTTGCGGCGGTGAGGTTCTCATCTGTATCTCTCTCGGATGCATCTTTCGACGTACTAGTACATACGTGTACCATACATACGTACCAATCGGCTAATGATCACCGCCGTAGGGCCACCCTTTTCCTTTACGGGGGACTGTGACGCTAGGGGAAGAAAAAAAGAACTCACTTGCTCTCTTCTGTGTATGCACCTCCGGGACAAGCAGCCTGGACGAGCCAAGAGCATGTGTCGATCTCTGATCTAGTAGACACCCAGAGCGTGGCAGTGGTGCGATCGGAGAAAAAAAAATTGATTGGGCAAAATTGGCACGCAGGACACTTATCCTAGTCTGGGCTTAGCCAGTCCGAGCAAGCAGCAGCCAGGGAGTCGTAGGTGAGAACCAGGTTTCACCTGATTTGCAGCTTTCGTCCTCTAGCCTTAGCCATGATACGGCTGATCTAGCAGTGCTGCAGAGGAGCAGTAGCACTGCAACCATACATCATGCAGAAGCGCTGGTACTCGCATCGCGCTTGACCGATACTCCGATGCCAGGATGAGGCTAGATAATTTCTTGGGTCGAGACTTTTCCCAAGCCACCGTTCACCCTCTAACCCCTTCCAATTTCCAACATGTAGGAAAAGAGACAGTGTCTAGGAAGGATAGGCTGCGGAAGGTCCGAAAATAGGCCTTTGTCAGATTCGTCAAAGTGAAAAAAGAAAAACAAAAACAAAAAC
>FTLB01011627.1_pt1 | contig 14509 bp, 11 predicted proteins | sample 1658291 | NCBI WGS metagenome assembly FTLB01 (sample SAMEA3914812, study PRJEB12502) | metagenome | biome: forest; material: soil | place: Canada | collected 2011-07-07 | depth 0.1 m
CATCTCAGGCGTCGCCTCGTCACCGAGGACCAGCACTTTGAGAAAGTCACGGGCCTCTCTAGGGGCCAGTACCTGGCCAAGTATGGAAAGGATCTTTTCAGCCACCAGAGTATAGAGGTTTTCAAGCGCATGCTGGACGAAAACCGCCACAACTGCATCATCGAGTGTGGCATGAGCAGCTTGTCCGACGCGGGCCAGGAAGCGCTAGCGGCGTATTCGAACACGAATCCTGTCGTGTACATCCATAGAGAAAAGGAGCAAATATTGAAGCTTCTGGATCCCAACGATGCCAAGCAGCTGCTGAGTGCCGATCCCAGCCATCGGCAGTGTTCCAACCTAGAATACTACAACCTATACGATCCTCCGACAAGCCAGTTGATCCCGGGTTCTGGCAGCACCACGCCGTCCGACGGCCACCAGCCCCGGCCTTCCAAGCTTCTCTACGTCCGGGAAGATTTTACGACCTTCCTGGACTTGATCACGGGAAAAGGCACCAGCCGGGCTTGGGTAGAGAGCCCCTTTTCTATCAACGCTATCCCCCCGGAGTTTCGCTCGTATTCGTATGCCCTCCGGCTCCGGCTCTCCTACCTGGTCGACATGGACTTGGAGTGGGAGGATATGGAAGCCAGGGGAGACTGCGTGGAGCTGATCATAGACCACTGGCCGGACGATCTCATGAATGTAATTGCCCGGATGGTTGCGCTCATACGGCGGAAGCTCGGCGTCCCCATCATTTTCCACGTCGAAGAAACACCCCGAGGGGAGAGGAGACGACCCAAGGAAGAACGAGATCAAATGGACTCTGAGCTGCTTGAGCTTGGGCTCCGGCTCGGGGTGGATTATCTCTCCTTGGACCTATTACGGGAGCAGTGGCTGGTGGAAGGGGTTCTCAAGCACAAAGGTCGATCCAAGATTATCGGCAACTACAGCTATATGGGATTCGGCGCCCTTCACTGGAAGAACGAGCAGCAGATCGTAAACTACCAGCGGGCACAGGCTCTGAACTGCGATTTAATCCGGATGATTCGCTTCGTCGCAGGGGACAGCACCGTCGAGGATCTCGAAGCCTTCAAGGAGAGGCTCCAAGCCGCCGTCCCCGATCCCAAGCCTCCCCTCATTGCGTACGACTTTTCTGTCCTTGGCGCACGCACTCCCATGCAGACGAAGATCCTGGCACCCGTTAAACTCCCGGACGTGGAGAATGAGCGAGACCACCTCGCCACGGTGTGCTCGAGCAAGAACTCGCTGGAGCTCAACTTTCAACAGTTTCTTCTCGATCCCCTGCAGTTCTACGTCCTGGGTGCCAATGTCTCTTACTCTCTGTCCCCGGCCATACACTCGGCGGCGTACGACTTTGCCGGCATGCCGCATTCCTTCCAGGCAGTAACATGTTCGACGCTGGACAATCTCAACCAGATTTGCATGAGTGACTCGTTCGGAGGCGCCTCTATCGCTGCTCCTTTCAAGGTTGCCATCATGCCTCATCTGAAAGTCAAGAGCTACCACGCCACAGCCATCGGCGCTGTCAATGTTCTGCTGCCCCTTAGGGGCCATTCCGGATTCATCCTCGACCACGCCAACTCTCGGAACAAGGCCGGACCAGCGAAGGAATTCTTCGGCGACAATACGGATTGGAGCGCTATCCTCACGTGCCTGCGCCGTGCAATCAGCCCTCGGAACTATGTGCAGCCATCCAAGACCACGGGGCTCGTCATCGGTGCGGGTGGCATGGCGCGGGCGGCCATCTATGCTCTTATACGCCTTGGGTGTCGAAATATCTTGATATACAACCGAACCGTGGAAAACGCCCAGAAAGTAGCGGACCATTTCAACGAATGGGCGCTGTCCCAAGGAATCGGTGCCACCACGAATGGAGAATCGCAATCGCCTGCGCAGGTCTCCTATACGTTCTGCCACGTGTTAACTTCCTTGTCCCAGCCGTGGCCGAGCAATTTCTCTTATCCGACCATGATCGTTTCCTGCGTGCCGGCTGTCTCGATCGACGGACAGCCGCAGGCCGATTTTGAGATGCCGTTGCAGTGGCTCCGGAGCCCAACCGGTGGTGTCGTTATTGAGGTAAGTTTGGCACCGGATAGAACCCTTCTCGTATTAGTTTGCGAGCGTCAGGCTAATGGTACTGTTGCAGCTTGCCTATGAGCCCGCCATCACCCCCTTGATAGCTCAAATGCTGACCTTCAGGGACGGCGTCAAGCCGAACTGGGTCATTGTTGATGGTCTCGACGTCGTAAGTGAGATGGCAATCGAGGCATTTGAACTCATGACCGGCCGGCTGGCTCCGAAGCGCTTGATGAAGGAGGTCGGTCGGAGAACTTGGGAGCAGCAACAGCGCAACGCTTCTTCGATGTCTGGCCTCGGACAATGAGAACGGCACCCGGTACCTTTAGTACCCTATATCGCAACTTCCTATATAATGACGTCTCAGCCCAGCCCCTTCAGACCGGCTTTCGACTGTGCCCGGCCGCTGTGGCATAATACGCCTGGTTTTTGCTAGCCGGCGCCAACCTGAAAACCCCGGGACCGAGCTTGTCCATATCGCCCAATCTTATCTACTCGGGCGGGAAGATATTTTCTCTTGCTAGTGCGGGTGCCACTGGAATAAGACCGCAGAAAGGAGGAGAGAAACCTACCCGGTATGTATCAAGAACATGATTGAGTAGCCAAGGGAGGAAGCTTGGCGATCCAGCAGGACCAAAAAGTAGGTAACTATAAAATCCCGCCATATATCTGCTCATTCTTGACAAGAAATCCGCCCCGTAGCAGATTGTTGACTGGATCGCAAGTTACCTACTCCTTGAGGCCCCACGTCATCGAATTTAAAGCACGCTCGACGACCCTGACATTCTCCGTTTTTTTCGCATTCAGCGTTTGGAGTCCATCGGGCATTCGTCAAGAACGGCTGGCTCTTATGGAGCTCTTGAAACGGCTCTGCCCATCCCGAGTCCGATCCAATGGAGAGGAAATCCGGAGATGTCTGGCTTCCATGCTCCGCTGAAGGGTAATCCTTGGGCAGGAAGGCTGCGTGGGCGAGTTTTCTTCCCCTGTCCATATCGTTCTTAGACCACGTTGGATTCAGCATAAAGAGGTCCTATATATGATATATAATTTAAGAGTGAAAAGTCTCGTCAGCTCTTGCATTTTCCAAGCTGGAAGACATCCTGGAAGTTGGAGGAGAATCGAGTCGAATCCAGGTATTTCGCATCATCCAAAGAGCCAATGCTATAGTCGTCATTAAGGCATGAACCCCAGGCTCGTATTTGGCTTGCTGGTCAGAAGCATGTCTGCGCCGCCGGGAAAAGTCGAGAAACCCAGGTTCTCTGCCACAGATGGATAGAAGTTGGGCAGCTTCAACCTGGATCTCGACGGACGCGCAAGTCATTGACCAGGTTTCAAGACTGAGGGAGACAAGACTTAAAACAAGCCATCTTATATCCCCCCACGTTCAACTCCGCGGGACAAATCATGTTTTACGGCATCAAGCATAGGTGAAATTTGGTATATTTCCTTCTTTTCTGCCGCCATCATAAATCTCCAACGGGAGAGGCGACTTCATTTATTGCGCCCAATCATCACACCTAACTGCCATATGCCTTCCCCGCCGCCAGCCCTGCCGGAGCCGCCTTCTTCCAACTTTTATCACGGCCCAAAAGCTTGGTCGGACCAGTCTAACATCGCCTAGTTTCCCGTTCCGAACGGACAGCCATCTCCGGCTCAATGGCCACTGGCTTGTTCCTGTCTCGTCCTGGTTTCTCGCAACGCCGTCAACAGGTTCTCGAAACTGCCGGTGATATACAGTATAGTGACCCTATATCGTAGATTAGAATGTTAGAAAAGATAATTCTTTGTTCAATCCTCTACGGGCGCCAGGGTGCTTGGCCGACTGGTAACCAGAGCCAGGACAGTAGAGAAAAAAATCGGGTGGCTGGACCCCGTCTCTGCGAGCTCGGTGCGAGATGCGGCATCTTACCTCTGGCCTCGGTCTATCCGTGACAAATTGCTGGAGGCTGGCTGGCATTAAACTTACACAACGGCGGCTTGGTCGCTTTTAACCATGTCCGTGTAGTAGATAACACTTCCGCCCTTTGCAACTGCGCATGGCATTGATGAGAGACAATCCGGCAGTGGCGAGATGTTCGAAGATACGAGGTGCCTCCCGGGCGATGATGCAGCTCAGCCAAGGCACGGAGAGAGATTCCCACACCTTCCCTCCCTTTTACGTCAGATGTGAACTTTGAAAGCTGGTGGTTGTAGAAAGACTGCTCCTATCGGCGATGGGCTGCCCCTGCCTCCCATGTCATATCTTAATATCCTGCCTGACCAACCTGTGCTCCCGGATTTATTTTCCTTTTTTTTTCCTTTGGATTATTTGACACACTCACTGCGTTGAATAGAACCAAGCTTCTTCCAATACGCTTTATGTTAAGACAATATCTTGGGACCTTCCCTTCGACGGCTCGGACGAGCTCGACATTTCTGCTGCTATCCTACCACCATCTCAGGCTTCACGTCGGTCTCCAGGGCCTTCCGCTATTTCACAGCAGGTGGGTTACGCTTGTATATCAAGTCAAATCGGCAAGCCAGTGCGCCGCGAGTCCTAAGTATGAGCCTCCGTCGATCCGTCCAGTCAGTCTATCTCGTTTTCCTCCAAGTTCCTCTTTGCCCAGGTTCTCTCGGCACGCAGAATTGGAATGTCCGGTTGGCTACTAGTAAATGTTTATGAAAGTCGCTCACACTGAGCTAAAATTACGCTTACAAGTTCAGTCTAGACTCTGAAGGTTCTGTTCACATCCGCCAAGTAGAGGAGAGCACCTTTGTTATACGGACCCCTTCCTCACGTACGGCTTCCAGTGCTATCAGATATCCAGAGACGTGTTGCAAGATCGACTGAGTTCGAAACCCGGGACACGCGCATGTTTATTACGATAGACCTCCAGAGTCGAGGAGGTGAGAGACATGAACCGCCGAAGTGCCTCTATTGGCGCTTTAAGAAGGAGACAGCTGCCAAGAGGGACACGCATCTTGACCCCCTTAGCCGATTGACAGGACCTATGGCGACCGAGAGAAGGTGTTTCAACGTATTTCACAAAACTCGACCTCAGAATCTGGATTGTTGAAGCCGCAGGCCTTAGCTGCCCACCAGCGTGGAGAGACATCAGGATGCTGGGTCAGGTCGACGACCCATAACCCGACCAAGCCTAGGCGCACCACCAAACTACAGATGGAGAGGAAGACAATCAAGACTGATCAGGGTGGGTACATGCTTTGCGGCCGCATCCATCATCGATCCATAACGCTGGAAAGCGAGGCTTGGGGCTGGGGAGATCACCCAGGTACCGCATTGGGAGACCAAACTCCCGAGGATATATATCCACTCGAGCCGGTACGCTGTCTATTCTTTGGGCCATAAGTCCACTTGGAATACAGACCCTGTAATCCCTATTACCATCCATCAACATGGCATGCAAGGCTTCTCCTTGTAGCCTAGTTTCGGCTTCGATCTCCCTCGCAATTCGATCTCACATCTAGCGCATCGGCAAGGGGAAAAGATTGGCACCGGCACACGACTGCGCCGGATGGACTACCCGCGACGACGATCGTCATTACTCAGACGACAGAAACGCCTGGGCTAAAGGCCGTTGCTTAACGCAGCACGGGTCTATCCACCCCATCAGCATGCCATGCAGGGAGTGTGAACAGACATACCATATGTCACCGCGATAATAGCACGCCTCTGAATCTGATCGAAGATCGCGGCAAGATCCGGCTAAGCCAGTCGAGCACGTTGTTACTCGAGACAAGTCAAAGAGGTATTGATAATTCTTGCATCCAGGTTGATACAAAAGAAATTGGACTGAATTAGAGATTGACTATGTTACACGGGCAGCTGTCCTGTGTGCTTGCAGCTTTCGGTCTTCTATGGATATATCTCTCCACGGCCGTTTCGGCCATTCATAACGCTCGTCGATTTCATCAAGCAAATTTGGAAGGACAATAAAGCTGCTCAATAACAAGTACAAAATTTCCGAACAGGGCCGATCCAGGGGTGGTCAAAACAAAACGCAATCTTGCTTGAGCGGCGGGATGAGGGCCTAAGTCGGCCAAACAGTATGTTTGAGTGTACCAGAAACCAACTCCCTACTAATCCAGACGCCTGAAGAGAGGGCACAAATGTGCTTCGCTGGATCCCTAGTTTACATGCCGTCACTGTCGCAGAAGGTGAATGGTTAGCTGCTCGAATGCTCAGTTGCTATGAACGGTATGAGTACTTAGGATTCTACGCAACGTTCGTTCTCGACGTGGTCCAGACGTTACTTGAGCCATGTGGCCGACGACGAGAATCGAGAGAGGGAGAAGCGAGAGTAAGGGTTTGGGGGAGAGGGCGGGGGATGGGTCAACACGTACAGCAAAGCAAGCGTCAGGTCACCGTGAATATGGGCCTTCAGCTCGATCTCGATCTCGAGGTTGAGATCTAGCCGCAGCTTGAGAGGGTTCTTGCCGCCACCATCTCCCTGCTGCTGCTGCTGCTGCATCTGCATCTGCTGCTGTTGCTCCTGTTGGTAGAGCATCTGCTGCTGCTGGCGGTAGGACAGTTCCTCGTTTTTCCGGCCACGCCTGCCTCCGCGTCGCTTCTCCAGCTGCTGATCTTGGCTGTTATCTTTCTTGGACTTCTGCATCCACTTTGGTTGCGGCTTGTCGTCGTCACGAGGTGTGGCGGGTTGAGACGAAGACGGCGTACTGCCCTCGTCCTCGGCAGGGGCGGTTTTGCGCGCGCGCCGAGGCCGTCGCTCGGGTTGTACTTCTTCCTCTTGCTCCTCGGGCTCAGGCTCCTCTTCTTCTTCGTCACGCTGGTGCTCAGGTACCTCTTCACCATTTTCCTCGTCATGCTCTTGGCCCTGCTCCTCCTCGGGTTCTTCCTCAGCCTCGCCGTCGTCACCTTGGTAGTCCTCATTCAGGACCTCTTGGTTCTCGTGTTCCGGGTCTTCCTCGTCATACTGCTCTTCTTCTTCGCCATGGTGCGCACCTTCATCCTCGTTGTGCACTTCTTCGTCGCCGTGTTGCGGTTCTTCATTTTCCTCATCTGCCGCATGGAATTGGTTGTCGTCTTCCTCTTGGTGGTTTTCAATCTCATCACCCTGGTCATGTTCTTGCTCAGGTTGCTCGTGGACTTGAGGCGCTTCTTCCTTCTGTTCTTCCTCTTGGTGAGGGACGTCCTCATGCTTTTCCTTCTGCTGTTGCAATGTCAGTATATGGCCATCTTGACCGCTTGCGGTAGAGTATAGCCTACCGATGCCATTGTGTACTTTGGAATTTTTTATGGGATTGTTGAAGTCTACAAACAGGTGGGTTGACAAGGAGAGATAGCAAAGTTGTTATCGGGTTCGATTTTGAACAGAGCAAGTGCCTGGCGGGATGAAGCAATGGTATGAGGTTGTTAAAAGGTACCAGTCATCATGGCTTTGCAGCTGCATACAGGGTCCCGAGCCCTTATGCATCATACTTTTGCCTGGATCCTGAGTTGGTTCGACCCATCAACCTTGATCAAAGCCATACAACCTTGGAGGCGGTGACGACATGTGGAGGGAGATGTCGAGCTTCCGTTACAGGTTTTCGACCAAGAAGGCGGCCATTGTGATATCGAAGGGAGGATTAGCGATCAAGCCACACCAGCGATGAACACTATGACGTTGATCCTGGAGGGACTGGTCCGTCGAAGGGGAGGGCAGGACAGGGGAGGTACATCACCCGAGGCTGAAGAGTACAAGACATGAAACGGGGACCAGGGTAGGTCGAGGTGGAGGGGGCGTGGAAATCGATAAACCCCACGACGGGCTTCTTTTCCTTGAGGTATGACATCTTCGATCTGAGATGGGGTATGACAGAACGACCCTGGGAGAGATGGCCGGTGTGGGCCTGATTCATACACACCCGGCCGGGCTGCCAGGTATATGCTGAGAGAGCGGGCTGGCTAAGGCAGGTGGACTCTGCGGGTTGGGTATATGACGAAAGGACGGCCGTGTAAGGCGAGGAAGAAGCAGTCTTGGAAGAAACAAGAAAACAGAGCCCACTTACCACAGAGCGACGAGAGCTCACCGCGAACCTACAGCACTGCTACGATATTATCGACTCTACTCACCTCCTGCTCGCCCCGGAGACGAACCGAGCAACGAAGGGCCAAGACAACCAAGCCAGCACAATGGTGATCGGTCTTCTAATCGTAGCAGGCATTCCCACGACCATTGGGGTCTGCGAGGCTTTGAGCGCCCAGAAGAAGGCCAACAACGCCGCGAAGGAGAAGGCCAAGTTTCACATGACGGCGAACATCTCCCTCGACGGAGAGACTGTGGAAGAGTGTTGGTGTATCCTGAAAGATGGAAAAGTAGGTTTGGTCCAAGGGATTCCCCTCGCTCGCTACGGCTCCCCCAGATGCTGGGGGGGGGGGCTGGAAAGGAAGAGACGGAAGGAACAGACGAGACGCATGACATCAGATGGGGGTGAGAGTAACCCGTATGGAAGAACCCAAGCTGACTTCGAGATCTCTACCTTTAGTTATGGGTGGATCATCCAGACCACCCGGTGCCAGGCCACAAATTCACGGGGTATTACTTTACATACCCCTCTGAAGAGAAGCACATGGGGTTGGTGAGCACTATAGCGGACGACCCGCCCATGCTCAACTGGATCTTTGTCGACAAGGACACCGGTTTTGTAAGACACGGCGGTCGGCAGGAAACACTAGGTGGTCACACCATCGGACCGTGGTTTTGGACCGATGACGAACAACGCCTGACTCTCGAAGAGGATGACGCCCAGTTCGTTGCGGTGTGGATGGAGGAAGAAAAGAAGTGGGCGATCGCCTACGATCGAGATGGGAGCATCCGAGACGACGGTGAAGAGGCAGGGTTTTCCGACTACGAGTCCTCCGGGGACGACTCAGAAGCAGAAGGTAGCGACAGGGAGGAGCCGGCTAAAGGAAGAGGTCTCAAGAAAAAGGCGTCCGTGACGGTCGACGACGACAGGAGGGGTGCGCGCAGCAACGGAAGACGTCAGAGATGGGCAGGGGTACGACTGAACCGCAAGTTGCAGCTGGGCATGGAGAGCCGTTTTGTCAAAGGACCTGGGGCAGACAAATAGAAGGTTTAGGGATATGACATGTCACATTAGGGACGTATCCCGTTTGCCCGTCCAGGCGCGGGACTTGACTTATTGGTGGTGTTCAGGCGAATGGGGTGACTTACGGTAGTCCGTGTACCAAGACGAGTGATCGACACACACCCCCTCCTCCGTCTCCTGTTGCCTCTGATGATCCCTGACCTTGCTGCATAGGTACCGCTATGGGTACCACGAGGATTAGTTCATATCAAAAGAACATGAAGTGGTGAGGAGGCGCTTTACAGTCTCAGATGATGGCGTCTGTCTCGGTCCGCGATGATGCTGATGACTTCATAGCGGTTCCTGGTCGAATGAATCTTGTTTTCCTCGACTCGTCCCGGCGAGGATGCCGCCCTTATTAGCTTCGACCTCTCTCGGCCGTCTTGGAATGTTCTCAAATCCAGCAGTAGAAAACAGAACCCAGACGACTTGACAGAAAGAAAAAGATCACCTCGCTTTTCCTCGTACGGAAAGCAACAACCCATCACTCATCTTCTTTGATATCCAAAGCAAACTACACAATGGCCTCCCGAAGCAGCTCCGACGAGAAGAAGCCACGCCGCCAGCAGAAGCAGCAGCAGGTGTACGAGTCCGACGGCGAGGAATCCGAGGACTATGCCCCTCCCCAAAGAAGGCGCAAGCAGCAGGGGCAGCAGCAGCAACAGAAGGGCGGCTCAGGGCCCCTCGACAACCTCGCGCTCGACGGCGTACAGAACACGGCTGGTGGCCTCGTCAACGGCGCAACGGGCGCGCTTGGTGGTATAACTGGCCAGCAACAACAGGGCGGAGGCGACAAGGGAAAGAGTGATACCCTCCGTCTGCGCCTGGATCTCAATCTCGACATCGAGATTACGCTCAAGGCGAAGATCCATGGTGATCTCGAGCTGGCTCTATTGTAAGCAAAACATTTTCCACAAACAACCCCTCTCCCTCGTATTACTCTGCCGTTTCTGCATTGCATTAGCACCGTTTTCTATTCACCTCCCTTCTGCCCCAATCAAAATTTAGTCCCTAAGTGGTGGCGTAATTTTACCCTCCTTTACCGACGTCGGGGCTTCTCTAGTCTGTAGCAAGATATCGGCCGGTACGTACTTCTTCCTTCAGACGGAAGGGTACCTTACCTTATCGTACATTACCTTATCCGCTACCTTACTTTACCTGCCTCACTCTGTCTCTCTCCTCGCCTCCTCGCCCATTCCACCTCATCTCTCCACTCCTCTCCTCACGTTTCTTACTGGGCTAAAGGACGATGTAGAGAAACCTGAGTTCCCCTTCTGAAGGAAAGAGGAAGCCAACCCACCTTGCTGGAAACGGCAGGTGGGTTTTGGGCAACAAAATATCACGAAGGCTGGTCCGGGCCAAAAGCTCCGACCTGTGTTCTATTCGCCCCTTCCTCCTTTGCTTTCGCTCCGCCGTACCAAAGTCCAACTCCACCAAAAAAAAATCAATTCAAAAGAAAAAAAACTTGGAATTTCGTTTCGAAGTCGGTCTTGTAGAAACATGGGGCTAATTGCTTAGGAACTGAAGCAACTAGTACAACGACCATTATGTACAGTAACAAGGGAAGAGCCTGTCGAGGGAGATCGGGAGCTGGATGATCTCGCAAGGATGATGGTGGTAATTTCTGGGTGACTTTGTGGCTTTAGGTACCGGTCTTGCTGTCACAAATACGGCAACCACCGTACCGGAGCTTTTTCTTTGAGACAGCGGTAGAATTTTATAGTGGTCGAAAGCCCAGGTTTGGCTGGCAGACGATGAGCGATGAAAGATACTCCCCGGATTCTGTGTTCTTTATTCTACGGGTCAATTATAACAATTTAAATTTCATATGTGGATGATTTCTTTACGATAACTTTCTCTCTTAAACGTTTCTCCCGCTTCCCTTTCGCCCTCGTCTTTGTACGCTATTTCCCGTTTCCCGTTTCCCGCTCTCTCTGCGTGCGCGTGAGTTGTAGTTCTGGTTCTGGATCGCCAGGACGCAGAAAGGGTCTCTCGCAGCGATAGATTGAGTGTCGCGCGCCTCGTCGGTACACGGCTCGATATTAAGCGTTCGGCGTACCTCGCGAACCATCAGATCTGCTCACGGGACCCTCCCTTCCATCTATTGCCGCGCTCGGATCACTGGATATATATTCATTTGCTTCCTGCCGCGTCCGGCTCGCAGGCGAGCGCACCTCGACAATGCTTCGTACAAGTGGTACACCCAATTAGTCGAAGCGTAGATGGCGAATGGGAACTGCAAGATCGCCGAGTCTTTTCAGCGCCCAGAAAGTCCAGGGGGAGGCCCTTGTCCTGGTCAACTGCCGCAGTGACTCTGCACAGCTGTAACCCAACCCTCATCCCGCCCGCGTGCACGCGCGCAGCAAATACACCACCACGAAGTTGCAGCCTGTGCGCCAAGCCGAGAGGGAGGGAACTTAATAGAAGTTACTTATGATCGACCCGGATTGCGTTAATGAAGCACCGCCACAAACGGGCCAATTGAGGAGCGGGAGTTTCCTAGAGAATGCAACCGAAATCTCGGGGGAGCCAATTGAAGCCCATGTTCGTCCTCATCAAGGTTTCATCATCGCTCTCGCTAGGCTCTGGGCCGGGCTGTCACATTTTGTGGCTTTTGTGGGGGAGGCGTCAACCACACGACTCACACAAGTCACTATGATGTGGTGGGTGTGGCATGTGTGGCTTGACTGCCTTGTTTTTTATGAACTTTGTTTGGAGCGTCGCCGCAGATGACCATATAATTTTGTCACGAAGACGTTGGCCAATTCCCGACCCAACGAGAAAGCTCTGCCAGCCACTAGCAAACAGCATTCGGTCGGCAGAATTCTTGGGAGGCGTCATCACCGTGCCGATACTGTGAACGTTTTATAGAGCCGCCTGGAGCAACGGGAGACCGGACAGAGGGAAATGCGTATCTAAACGAACGGGTCGGGAATGCCAACCGAGAGGGACTCGCACTCTCGTCAACGGCTAGCCGATTGAACGAGACGAGGGCGTGGCCAGAACATACACCATCCAGCTCGGATGACGGCATTCGACTCATATGACGAGAGTCATTTCCGCGAGGACTTCTACAGTCAGTCGCGCTGCCTGGCTCTCAAGCTGCCCATACTACCTACCGAGCAAGTCTCGGCCCTCTTACTCAGTATATTACGTGCTCGCATCCAGCTCGAGACACTTTATGTAGCTCGCAGCCGGTCTGTGGACATGACTGAGCTACTAACAAATAGTCCAGAGTCTCTCGCCCACCTCGGCGCCTCCCCCAAGCGTCCCTAGTGGAGGATATGTGCCACCAACACTCTGGACTAGCTGACCACGATGTACTAGCCCAGTCTAGCTACAGCACCCTAACAATAGCACAATAGAAATTGGGTCTGTCGAAGCTGGGATTCCAGCAAGGAACAAAAGAAAAAAAATCCTATGGGCAAAACATCATAGTATCTTACACTCGGGGCTACCAGGTCAAAAACCGTTGCCTGCTCCGTTTCTGGCCCACAGCGGAGTATGTTTCAAAGTGAGAGAGACACGCGTAAACGGCGAATTTCCCTGGCTGGGGCTCAAGCCACTTACACGTCGATGCCAACTTTTGGGACTCGCTACCAGGGAAAAAAGCTTCTCAACGTACAGCAGCATGTTGTCCTACAAGCGAAAAAAAAAATTGGATGCCAGTATTTGCACCGTACAGTATTTTTGATGCAGGCAGCCAAATCTCCTATCCATGGGACAGACTGTCTCGAGTCCCTCGAGGCTCAGAGATGCAGGCAACCTTCTCTTCACGCTCTTTTTTTTTCTTCTATTTGTTGCAAAGTTCCAACTTTACTCTGTGAGGTCGATGACGGCAGTCCTGGGTTGAGATCTCCCTCCCTACTCTTACAGGATGAGTATCGAATCGCCGGATGCCTTCGCAGCACTGTACCCGGTAGCAATACACCGCGTTTCCTCGCCGAACGCCAAATGGAACCGGGGGGGGTTCCCACGTTGCAGTCCACTTGGCCGCGCTACGGTGTAAGTGCCAAGCGGTTCCGAGGACAATGGAGTTGACGACGCGTACAGTAGTGAAGCCTCTATTTCTTAGCGGTATCCGTTCTCTTGCCCGCTAAAGACGTTTTCCCAGGAACATGCGAACTAACGGATCCGCCACCCGTTTTTCTTTTTGCCGTCGTCGCAAACAGCAATTTGGCGGCATAAAGCTCCAAGTTGCAAAGCCATATGTGGCAGGCTCAACTGGACCCGGGAACCGAAGCCCAATCGAAACCTGCAACTAGCGGAGTAACTGTTCCAAAGGCATAGTGAATGTAAAGTTTTTAACGTAATGACACCAGAATTGGCAGGAGCCGCCAGGCTCGGCATGACTTGGGCTGACCAAGCTGCAAAATCTTGGAAAGTACCACGGGGAGCTACTGGGCTTGGTAACTCTTGCAGAATTTTGTAACTCATTTTTTCTGCTGCCTGCAACAACACAGCAAAAACGGATGCGTAAAGACTCGTCCAACCTACCGACAGGCAACCGTGGCCAGAGAAAGAATCTAGAACGCTGTTATGTGGAAGTTGTTGTAGGAGTTACTGCAGGTCACTCCTCTTTTTGTCTCGAACCCGAAGGCTAAGAGCGCTAGAAGCCCAGAAATCAAGTATTGGTTTGGAACATCGGTCCGCGTGCGACTCAGCGCATATGGCATTACCACGGAGCTGCAATCCACTGAGTCGAGTCGAGCTGAGCTGAGCTGAGCTGAGCAACGTAAGGTACAAACCGTGCAGTCATACCGTACGTAACATTTCTCACAGCTTTTACGGTCGGTCTTAGCCCTCGAGTCTGTCTGATCCATCCCTTAACAAGGGGAGGGGCTGGGGAAGCACGGGAAGTTACCAGGACCGCGCACCTTTCGAAGTCTATGACCAGCCTTGCCAGCATGTAAACAGCGATCGTCCTTTGTGAAGTGGAACCCACGCGCAAGTCGCACATGGCGGCATGTTTCATCCAGCGATCAGGTTTTTCTGGTTGGCTGTCCTTATTGTCTTTTGTACTGGATGCACAAACGAGACCGGGAAGATTACCTAATTGCATACAGTGCAACCCCTCTGCCACTCATCAAGCTCCTGAGTGTGCAGAGTTGGGGTTCAGTGCCCCTCCATCTTTCATATTACAGCACAAATCATAAAATTGAGCGACGGATGATGTAATGTTTCACACTACCGCCAACTTCTGCCGCCAATTGTGACTCGTGTGAGGGCACCGAGGCCATCGAGTCCCGTCCCGTCGCCTCCAGCCGGAGGATTTCAGGAGTCATTCAACGGTACCCAGGCGAAGCCAACCAGACAGCCCCCAGCGCGCCAACCTTTCAAC
>FTLB01706044.1_pt1 | contig 14502 bp, 18 predicted proteins | sample 1658291 | NCBI WGS metagenome assembly FTLB01 (sample SAMEA3914812, study PRJEB12502) | metagenome | biome: forest; material: soil | place: Canada | collected 2011-07-07 | depth 0.1 m
GCTACCAATGGTTGGAGAGGGAGGGGCGGCGGATTTGCACGCGCTCACTGGGGATCTAGGTTCTAGCCTTGTGTAGGTAGGTATTTTAGGGTGACCTTTGTCCCGCCCCCCACTTATGCACTCGCTGTCATTTCTCGCAGAGCAAAAAAAATACCATGGCACATTGGCGCTGTGATATTTCATATTATTGTTGTGATTGTTTTGCTTTGTATTTATTTATTTATTTTTCCAATGCTTCTATTTATTATTTCGAATAATGTTTTTTTTTGGCTTGATTGCTGACACCCTGGCATCAAGTGCTTGCACCTTGGCTTGGGCCTTAATGAGACATTAGTACTATACCAACTACCAAATCTCGACCACGCTGGGTAGATCTGACATCACATCACACACAGCCCATCTCCCCTTTCGAAAAGGCGGTCACGACATGTCCCTTGGGGGATGCAAATTTGCTTCTCCAGCTCTCCCCCCTTCCCCTCTCTCTCCCTCTCCTTTTCTCTCTCCTTATTTCTCTCCATTTCTCTCCCTCTTTCTCTCTCCCTCAAACATACACATGCACATAGCCAACGAGGTTTGGCCCCGTTGCTGGAATCCAGCTCGTAGCGAACTGTAGCATCGGTGGCTACCTCTAGGCTTTCCTAGAGAGGGGGTATTCGCTGCCCAATGTGGAGTCGAGATGCCCGAGGTGCGCATGTTTACCTCCTCAGCTCGCTCCAGAGCTAGTGACTCGAGTAAAGTTGTCCTTGTACAGTCGGAAGTGTTTACTTGGCTTGGTGTCGGCGGCGGGCTACGGCCACTAGCTTGAAATTCCAAAATGGATGCGGCACGAGGACACAAATAACCATGATCCAATCATACTCGAAGAAGATTGATACGCATCTAGGCATGGTGCCATTCCAAGCCTATTACCTGGCTACGATGGCTTAGGCGAGCTTCTGGGCTTTTAATTTACCGTTTATCTTGTTACCCCTCAGAGGGAGCATAGCTTACTCAGTTAATATCTATCCGCGAGGAAAATCAAAATTATATTTACGATATTTTTTGGGTCGATCTTACTTTTTCCACATCTCAGCTCAACGATGAGAAGAAAAGAACATTAGACCACCTTGAGCATCATTTTTTTTTTGTTGGCCTAGAACTCCAGGGCACGACTGGTGGTGGTGTGTTCAATGCATCATCGTAGATTTAGTGTGGGATTGTTTGTTTCATGGGAGCTCTCGCCGTACCAGGTCTGGCATTGTGCCACGATTCTAGCAGAGATAGTAGAGACAATTCTCGTCGTCGGTGGTCATATTTTACAGAATCTTGATGCCTCCATTCCGAGAAGCAATTTATCTAAGGGTATATTTCAGATTTTATTTTTATCTGAAGAAACCGCCTATTCCGCGTCGGTGGTCTGTTTGTAGCAATTGTCTCTAGGGAGGTCGAGCTACCCCAGGCATAAAATCTGGACATTTCTTTTTGTGCTGGCTCTTCATCTGATAAACACATGCTTTCGTATGTCATGCATAATACTATGGATCCATCGCCAATGCGCCGCTCCCAAGGGAATAAGCAAAAGTGTCAACCACGATGGCGCCCTCGAATGACTTCAGCATGACCGCCTTCCCGCCCTTGCTTGCCCAGGATTGAAGGAGTTTGGTCCAGAGCTAAGAAGCAATACCGAAACCGGGAAAATTCGCGTGCAATCTACCTCCTCTTAGGTTGCCCTGAGATAAAGACAATGGCTTCTCGATGATCAGTAAAGAGCGTGCCTTCGGGGACTCCGCGCCCAATCCGGGGGGTGCGGACAAGTTTGCAAGTATGTTCCAGGAGCAACTCCACTTGTAGTGCGGTCTGCGGAATCCGTCAATGGTGTTGCATCGGCGAAGCCCAAGAGGGGCAAGTTACAGGTAGCCAACTACACGTCGGTAGGGAGATCTGCACCGCCCGGGATACGTCGCAAGAAGGAGGTCTCCGCGGTGACGTAGGCATACGACAACAAGAGCCCGCTCATATCTCATCGAGTGACGGGGATTCCTTGTGGGTTGTCACGGTTGTGAACCGCAATGCGCTTGAGTAGGCGGTCTACCGTGCCAGGCCGACTAAGCCATCCCCTAGCAATGTCTCGCGGGGAACAAGAGTTGATGGGATCGTGCCAAGTATAGCCTCCCTCTAATACGCGGCGTAGGCACTCTGGCTCTTCTAAGTCATCTCGAATCATCAAAACCCCTCGAAGACAAGGTACAGTGATACCGAGAAACAGGCTCGAGATCTTAGCCTGCAGGTCAATATGATCTTCGACAGTAATTGGGCATCGTCGCCGTGAGGAAGATGAGGAGTATGATTGCAGGAGCCGAACGGGCGCTCCACTCCAAAGTTGGTTGCGCTGGGCATACTTTGCACTCTGGTACCTGCCGGGGCTGCAGCCGAGGACCTCGACAGCCTGGGCGTGGAGAACCCAATTGTCGTGAGATGATTGATGCTTGAAACTAGTCGCGAACTCTGGTCCCTCAAAAAAAGGCAAGACCATGCTCTCTTAGACAAGCACCTACCGCGGGCGCAGATTTGTACATGGGGTCATGACTCTAAAGCTGATGGCTACGTTGCCTGTAGACTCCAGAAAATGTTGGCAGGCACGAGAAAATATCATTTCGTATTATGATTTGGTCGCGCCAATGCTTTTACGATATCACACCGGGCCCTGCATCTTCTCGGAGGCGGCGCAACGCAAGTAAAAATACTCGCTGTCTCGTAGTAAACGGTGTACAGGTACGGTATCGCAACGAGCAAGGTTCCAAGCTCGGGCTAAGAACACAGTTTTTCACCGCTTCAGTCTCCTGTCTTGCCCAGTCCATTTTGCTGTTCACCCATGGCTAACTGTCTTGCACACTATTTGCCATGTTCTCATTAATCCACCCCGCCAGCGAGCTCTAGATAGTCGATCGCGTCGAACGCAACGGAGGCTGATCCGGCGTGGCCACGCATAATCCACAAATTCCACACAATCCGAAGAAAGAAACGTCGCTGTGGGTCTAACGTTCGGCATTTGCTGTGGGGCCGAAATCGACGCCTCCCGAACGCCAAGATTCTTAGCTTCCGTGAATCAGCCGCATCGACTGGGGAATTTATCGCGAGCTAAGGTAAGCAAGTAAGGTCGGCGTCGTTAAAGGATTCGACAGCACCTGACTCCCTCGTAGGAAGAAGCTGCGCTGCGCCAAAACAGGACAATATTTGATGATGAAGAATAGAGTAACTAGTCAATCCAATGCAAGCACTACTGTTTGGAAGAAACAGCTTAGAGGGTTCCCGTTGTCTTCTCCTCTCTAGCCTGTTCTACATTTACGCGGCATAATCTTGCTGGTGATACCTTACTCTTCTTCGCGGATGATGTATTAAGATACCGCTGCTACTCATCCATATGACATATCATGAAAATGGCATAGCGAATGGAGAATAAAAACCATAGTCCTACAAGACCAGCTGCTGCCTCCTGCGATGTGAAGCGGATGTGTTGAGCCACGAGCCAGCGTACCAGAACATGGATGGTGCAGCTTATCATATACCATTTGAGATAAATCAGCATGGGTCTACTATTCCAGGTGTGAAATGAACAAGCTTGATGATCTTGGCGTAGATGATCAGCTGGATGTAGCTGACAGAAGCTGGCCCAGAGGGCAAACAGACTGCTAGGCTCTAACCAAAGCCGTCGATAGCATGGGGTGAATTTGCTGGTCTAGACCTGGTGGGGGCCTGGAAGGAGAACAATAGGGAAATAATAGGAACAATAGGTAATCATATGAATAGGACCTGTTATTCCTATTCAGAGTGACGTCAACAAGACAACAATAGGAAGAAGCTGAATAGGAAGAGGTCCACGCACGGTCCAGTCTATTGTCTGCACAATAGCTGAATAGAAAAGATATTGAACACTGTGCATGAATAGGAGCCACGGGCCTCTCAGGTATTTAAACCGCTGACGTCCCCTTCTCCGCAAAACTCTTCCTCTTCCATCCAACCTCGAGTCGTCTCGTCTGCGATCCGAGACCCAACATCCACCATCCACCGTCGCGATCTCGCGACCATCAACCATCATCACTCTCGCTATTACCATCACCGACCATGTCGACGCCGTATGTGTTCCCCCTTTACCTTTGTTTCTGTTCTGTTTCCCCCCCAGCCCAGCAGTCAGAAGACAGCCCGTTCAGGTTCCCAATTCCACTACCCCATATCCATCCCTCTCCCCACCACCAAAGGCACGACCTATTTCCCCTCCTATCTTTATTCCATCTTCATCTGCATACTCCTTGGACACAGGCAAGACAAAGAAGCAGGGTGATCCTGCATGCTGTGTCTCCAAGATTCTGAGGGTGCATTGAAATCCGTCCGGCCCTTAGACTTTCTCACAAAAATACCCAGACACCTTCAAATCAGACAATTTTCCCTGAAACACATCTCACATTCACATTTGGCCATTTTTGTCTTTTTTTCATTTCCTCTCACTACATACTGACACAGCTTCTAGTCCGGGCAACAAGGACCTCCCCATGGAGGACAACCAAGGCACACCCAAGGCCGCCCACCAGGAGAGCACCATGGCTGGCCCTAGCGACACTGCGGCCAATGCGAGCGCCACCACCGCTGATCCGTCTGGTAAGTTCCAAATCAGCCCAAGTATCTGTTATCAAGCTCAGTTTCCAGCTTCCCAAGCAATGAAGCTGGAAATGTTGCTCTCATCATACATTCTTGCTGCCACAATTCATACCTCTTCTTCCCATTTCCTTCCCAATTCAAGACATTCTTTCACCCCTGTTCAACAACACTTCTGTGGATATTTTGTGGATGGCTCTAACATAGACCAGGTGGTAATGACGAGTTTGTCCCGTCTTTCTGGGAGACCATCAACAGGGTTGACCTCGAACCGGCCGTTCCTGGTGTGTTCAACACCCGGCCTATCTATCTGACTACGAGCATGCTCCTCGACGAGGTTGATCGAAAGTTTGGCGATTTTGTGTGCTACGATTGCAATAGCGCCATGAATAACTTTCATCTCGACTGGGTTTGCGGAAACCCTGATGATCCCGAGGGACCTGTCTCCATGAAGGAGAACCCTGCTCTCATTGACACGAGCGAGGGTACGGCCAAACCAGCGGCCAAGGGCAAGGAGAAGGCGGACGACTCCGCCAAGATGCGTTGGTCCAAGGCCAACTGCACGGGTTTGCACTTGTGCGGCGGAGGCGTTCCGATGCACGCGACTTTCCACATTGAGATCCAGGTCAAGCGGGTCTCTGGAGCTGACAAGGAGCTCCTGAAAGCGTGCGGTGTGAACCCGGACATTGTTTTTGCTGGTTTGGCCGACATTTCCAGCCAGATCAAGCCTTATAAAGTAAGTAAACCCCTATCCCCCCTTTTTCCATTTTCCTGTCTTTTCTTTCTTCTAGATACTAACATATGGTAGGTACGGGTGGTGGTGCCCCATGCTAAGGTTGAGAAGGGTTTGCCGGAGTTGGACGGAATTCTCAATATCAAGGTTCCCACTTCCGAAGCCGACCCTGCCTGGAAACTTGCACCTCACGATGATGCCGAGGCGCAACAGAAGATCCAGGAGCACATGGCACGTGTGAATGGTTTCAAGGGTATAAAGGCGGCAAACATTGTCCTCCCTACCGATCAAGATTTCGTGGATTTGTGCAACAAGTCCTACGTCTAGTAAGTTCTGCCCTTTCTTGCCACTGAATAGCTCAGCCCTGCTTTTTTTACATTCTTTTCATCACCTTTACTAGTCTTATTTACCCATCTTATAAACCTAAACTAAACCTCTCCTCTTACAGCATTGTTCGTGTCCTAGCGTTCTCCTCCAAGGAGATTCCCACCGGACCTTATCCTACCGGCTGCGAGGCTGACCGTGAAGCTTCGATGTGGTTCATGGGCGGGTGGGTTGCCCCTCCGAAGGAGCACCGTGTTGCTTCCCGAGTGGCCTATTCCGACGACTACACCGAATTCCTCGACCCTGCGTGGGAGCCGCAGTATAAATACAGCTACCCCGGCAGCAAGATCGCCGAGGATGCTTCCTTTACCGGGTCTGCTCTAGCTAACAAGGGCTTTCGACCCCCCCGCTGGGAGGAGGTCTGTGACCCGACCCTTGAAGATGTCTACTGGCTCGTCTGGCAGATGGTCGCAGGTAAGCGGTATGTGGGCTTCCGCCCGGGAATGGGCGCTGGAGGCACGCGCCTTGGAATCGCAACCTCGGGAAACCTGACTCGCTGTCCGTTCGACAGCCCCTCGGCCGAGAGCATGAGGGATTCTGCAAATCGCCCCCCCTAACCGCAGCCTACTCCAGCTGTTCCATCGGATGCATTTCTTCCCCCTCTCCCCGCTTTCTCCTTGTGCTTTTTTGCACTTTCGATGCCGTTGGCAGATCGACGAGGCTGCTGAGACCCTCTGTTTCTGGGGGACACAGAGCCTACTTTACAGAGCTTGCCGAGAGGGCAAAGGCCTTGCACCACACTTCACTCACTTCATCGTGACTGGACCCTAGTTCGCCAGAGATGATCATCGACTCCATTCTCCTAATCATTAACAGGTAGTTTTTCTGCTAGTTACTTGCTTCATTTGAAGCCGAATAGAGTCCTTGGTTCTTCATGTTTGTTTGTCCTGCTGTGATTTGTTTACTCATTGCCTCGATGTACCTAACCATTCTAGCCTTTCCAAGGGGATTACCTTTAAAGCATTATAAAGATACAATTCTCCCTTATCTGGATTGCGGTCAATGAGAAAGTCGCTGTGATTGTCCATCCCGAGAGGACAGCATCACGATTGCGCAGCGTTTTAGTCGCATAGTATTTTCGAAAATACAAACATAACCAAAGAGCATACGCTCAATGCTGTCTCGCCTTGCCCACTGTATCTCTTTTCTATAATGCCTACCGGTTATCTATCGATTGCTAAGCTATGCTGATCAATTTTGCATTGAGTTCTTGTTGAGTACTCGCCTTGTGATTATTGTTGTGACTGTTTGCGATAAAGAGGGATACTATATTGCTTGGCAAAGTCCCCTGAGGGGATCTACAAAGTAAACAAACAAATCCGCAAGATCCTAGTCACCACTGATATTAGATCTAAGAGAGGGTTAGTTGGGAAGGTATGAGTAGGCGCGGGATATCCGTCTTGAATATTGACGTGAAACTGGAAATGAGTTGGTCTGCAAATGCTTGGCTTGGGAAGAGATAACGGAGGAAAGCACAAAAGCACGAAGAGGACCAAAAAAGCCCTCTACAGACCAGCTTCTACAAAGATGCGTCATAATCAACAAAACAGCTACATTGCATCTATTTATCCATCGCATCTTCACTCTCCCCGAGTCAATCATACTGATCTCTTGTTTCATTATTCGGAAAATCCCTTCCCTCTCAGAGATTCCTGCCACGATGGCTTTCCAACCTGGCTCCTCCACCCGCGAAACCCAGGACGACGCAGCGTCCGAGGAGATGCATCCCATTCTCCCAGCGCCTTCGCCACGGCTAGCGATACTACCTCTCCGCCGACCTCTTCCGCCCCATCTCCAACAGCCCGACCTGCCGCTACTGGTGTTGCTGCTGCCGCAACAAGCCCGTCCGCCAACTTTAAGTGCGCCCAGAAGCGATTGCGCACCGACACCCTGCGCGGCCCGAAGGGAAGACTTACCGAGGGGGATGTGGACGAGATTGGGCGCGTGGTACTGAGGAAGGGCTCGAGCGGCCTGACGCTGTCGTACCAGGAGCTGCTCCAAGCGGGGGGGGTTCGAGAAGAACGTGAGCCCGGTTACAATCCAGCGTGCTCCGCAGATCCGGTTGTTGAAGAAGTACGTCGCTCTGACTCTCCGGGACTGTTTAGGGCCGGGTGCAACAGAAACTGCTTGCTAGCTGACTATCCTGCTGAGCCCAGAGCGCCCGCAGGCCGCGCAGAACGAGGCCTAGGGGGACACCATTCGACGAGGGAGCTTGTTTCTATGCCCGGCGGCATGCGCATGGTGAGCGGGATGGCATCCTGGCGATCACTATTCCACTGGACAGCTATGTCTTGGTCTGGACTATAGGGGGACAGCCTGGTTAGCATGCTCTTCCGAGGCAACACGAACTCCATGTAGAGCCAGTCAAGCCAGGCTCAGCCAGTGTATACAGACTCACGATTTAGATCAAAGTTGGGACCCCAATGAAGCATGACCGTATCAACATCTCTATCGGTGGCATACGAGGCCGCGTGACCAAACTCCGAGTCCTGCAGGGGAAAAGTGTGTTCGGGAATGGATAGTGTAGGCCGTCTTTTGCGTTACCTCCCAGCTTGGGTCCGAGTTTCGATGTCTACACACCGCAGAAACAGGCGTCCTGCAGCCACCTACCGAACCTGCCAGGCACGAGAAGCCCAGCCTATCGCTTCCATGTACGATGTAGGTAAGGCACTGTAGCCCAAGATCGAGCCGGTAGGCCCAAAAAATCCCATCACGACCATGACTCCTTCGAATTCCCCATGCTGGCCAAACACGGGAAAATCGGCAAAAGGAGGGCATCCAGCCGGAGAAAAAAAAGAATCCCATGCATCCCGGAGGGATCCCAAAAATAGCCGAGCCTGTTCCCCAAATTCGCGTTCCCCTTTGCCGATCATCGCATCATTGATCGCCGCAGTCTCCCTTCCCCCAGGACTGCGGGGTTCCGACCCAATCGACCGCTGCCGCCCAGCCCTACAGTGCCGTCCCGAATGAGGCAGATCGCGGCGCCGATCCCTTATTTTTTGCCGGCCGGTCAGCCCCTCCGTCCGCACTTGGGGGGAGCGCCTACGTAGCCAGTAGCTTCGGGTGTTCGGTGCGCTCGCACGGTCGGTCAGGAAGAGGCAAAGATTGGAGAGGGGGACGAAAAGCATCAGGGTCTTTTGCACTCCTGTTGCGACGAAGAGGCACGAGAGGGAACGGAACTTTCCACGCGATCTGCACCCGCCCGCAGCAACCAGGGGGGGGAGGGATGCGACCAGGCTTGCCAGGCACGACGACATAGAAACTGCATGGCATGCTCGCTTCACCGCCGTGGTGTCATGATCACCGGCCCGGCTGCAAGCCATTGGGTCCGGGCTCAAGTGCGGTGGAATGAGTCAACGGAAGGTCTATCGGTGCCGTATAGAGACACTGCGACGGAGGAAATGGAGGGGGAGAGTGGGTGCTCGCTCGCAGGATGATCGGATGCGCCGTGGCCCATTCGCTCGAACAGAGACAAGGGCCGCGTGGTTATGGTTTGGCATGCGTGGCCATGATGCCGTGGATGCCAAAGATAGACAAAACTATTTGCACCTCAGCCACAGTGGCGAGTTTACACAATGCCCAAACCCTCCCACGCGGATGCCAGAAGGGGAAACTGTATAGAACATCTCAGGACTGTAATTGGTGTCTCGGCCATGGTTTCGGTCGTTGGGCGTCCGATCCGTCCTGCGACGTGGCGTGCCCTTGGAGTAAGTTTCCCGTGGGCTGTCCAGTTTGGTCACCAGGAGAAACCCGCAGGCACCGGCTCCTTGTAGTGTTCCAATCAGCGAAGAGGGAGACGCTTGAAAACCACAAAGTACCTTTCTGTGGCTTGACGCGACATTGATCCGTACACCCCTCTTGACCCTCGGCGCTGCTACAAAGCGATGCACGGCGAGCCTACAGCGAGACGGTACGTTCTAGCCCCCTCCCAGGTCCCCGATAGTGAGGTACATCCTCCCCTCGAAGTGTGGCTGAGTCAGTTGACGGGAACAGTTCCCTACGGTGAACCAGGCCAGTGTGGCGAAACGATTCTTCTCCATACCACTGAACTTCTCAACCATCTCGACGTCACGCTGGCGTGACGACTCTTCATCCGTTCCAGCCTCTTCTCTCCCTTCTCACCACAGTTTGGCTCTGCCAGTCTCGGCTGCTCTGGTTGAGTTTACGAGTTCCACACCGGCTCGGCCACCTTCGATCCGTCTAGTACCAAGCCTCCAAGCATGTCGGGTCTCGTTGATCCGCGCGTGTTCTCCGTGACTGATGAATCACAGCCAACGAAGACTGCATGGAGGCGGTGCTATTGACACACCTCGCGGCCCCTGAGCAGCTGAAACAAATCATGGAAAGAGATTCTAATTGGGCCGAGACCCTATGGACTTGCGCGAGGGAACCGAACGATAGGATCCCCTCTAGGCTCGCGCCGTCGCCCATATGGTAGGCACGCACGCACGTAGGGAAGCTCGGACAAGGGGTTTGCGGGGAGAGAATCTCGAGTGGTACTGTAGGTTGGACCAACCAACCAACCTCCTTCTCTTTTCGCACCCAGGCGGTGCGTTTGGTTAGAGGACTAGTCGGGACGATAGGGACTATAGACCACGTCGACCTCTGCCTCGGTGCCAGGTGGCTGGTACAACACCGACAGCCTCGCTTGCTAGAGCATCTGCATGCCTTATCACCTGGTCTCGAGCGCCTAGTTGCCCCTACTATTGTTTTCGTTTCTCCTCTCCCACCGAGGGAATGGATATGACGAAGAACGTAAATCTCCTCCCTAGAGATTCCAATCAACAGAATTGCCGTCGATATTGTAAAACCCCTCAGCACCTAGCCCTGACGTAGTGTACCGTCAGTGATCGGCGCGCATGTAGCCGCATCTGGAAGAACATGAGGGGGTGTGCTTAGGAGACCGTCTGGCCCAATCCAATGGCCCGGCGGATACCCAGGATTGTTCCGAAGAATCTTTCTCATGCTCGTTGGTTCGTCTGGTCCACGAGGATCAAAGAAGAAATTGTGCGGTTAGGGTCTATGTCGAGACCGTCTACAGCACTCGGCTCCGCGCCTCGCCTCTTTTACGGGTACCCCTATCTTCCATTATTGACATGATCGCAAGGGGCAAGAGAGTGTGAGCGTAGGAGAGACCACGGGTAGCTCTCTTAGCCGAGAGCCAAGACTGTGGCGAGTGTTCGACCCGCCACAAGGGTCTTGCGAGGAGGACCAAGTACTGGTACAAGCGAGAAGAATGCCCCCTCCCAAGTCGCCTATCTGCAGCATCCAGCCAGCACCCGCGTTTGTACGTGCATGATGCACCGCATAATGTCCTTCTCAGCCTATGATAGCACCATTGTGCTCCTCCCGGCCGGAGATGGGGGTCGGGTGTACGTAGCCGCGCATTTCAGGGTCCTGAAGGGTTCCATCGCGACCGGCGGAAACTGGTAAGGCGTCTATAGTGATTTTTGTTGGCCAATGACCGCCCGCCCAGGCGGTCATCGATCAGTTACTGCGTACTCATGATGCTGCAACTACGACCTTTTGCCAGGAGGAGTCTAGCAGATTAGGTTGCTGCAGTCGGTCGGAGACTGGTTGACTGGCCATTCTCCCTCCCCTCCCTCTCCCCTAGGGGGTGATATAGGACCCAAAATTCGATTTGGCCATCCGTCGGCCATCCGAGACGCGGCATAATGAGGGCCACTCGTTGCCTAGGCATGAGGAGACCCGTGCAGCCGTGTTCCCGCAGCCGAATTGGCAAGACTTGTTGGCAATAGTTTGATCCACGGATGCAGTTAGATATCGGAGATTGACACCGGGGTAACCCAAACAGAATGCTCTCAGCCACAGAGCTAGACGGCCCTATGAGCCCATGCCCTGAGGCGCCCCTCTGATCCTCCCTATTTCTGGGACTCGGTCGCCACCTCGATTCCTTCACGTTGCCTGGTTGATCTAACGAAGCTACGAACGAACCAAGGGCATGGCCCTCGAGGAAGAAGGTCTTGGCGGGTTCTCTGCGCCAGCCGCGATGGCGCCGATTAGGGGTGACGAGGACCCCAGCGTTCGCCCCGAGCCTAGCAAGCCTCGCTAGGAACAGCATTGGGAAATATTTTCGCTCGAAAATACTGCTGTCCTTTTCGGCCAGGCCCCGGAAGGGGCATGACAGGTGCGAACTTCCACTTGGATTGGCCGGCGGGACAGATGAAGGGCTCCCTGCTAACCTGGGTGTGCAAGACTGGTCTCGGCGCTCAGAAGGGAAGGTGAAGAAGAATTATAGAAACTATACCGCAGGATAGGGGCATACCTCCGGAAGCGCCAGGCGCCGAACAAATGAGACGACCACGACGGTGTCCCAAGCTCCTCACCTAGGCCGATCTTCATCAGCCCTGCAACAGCCTCCTGTGGGCCATCGAGCCAATCGGTATCCCGAGAGTCGTGGCTGGATGGATGTGTTTGGGTACTTCGATGCCCAGACCTCGCCGAAGTCACAAGATAGGTCTCCCCCGTAGCGTGGAAAACCGCTGCACCGGGATCGGTGCTGAAGGCGTCTGGGGAAAGGAGCACAAGACCCAAGAAGCCACAAGTCGTACGGTAGCTCGGATCCATCAGTCCCCCTTAGGCTTGGGAAGCAGCGTAGCATCTCTCTCAGGTACCATGCCCTATCTTCGCAGGTACCTCTCCTCCTCCTACTGCTGCATAGAAAGCTCCAGGTGTGGCATGGAGATAGGCAGAGAGGAGAGTGTCCCGAGTGTGCAGAGACGCAATAGGTAAGGATGGGCAACGCGCAAGCACTCGCCACAGCTTTCGTGGCTGGTGTGGCCGCGATTGGACGACACAGCACCTTTTTGGGTGGAAATTTGGGTACAAGATCGGCGTGGCTGATCCAATATTTCGACCGGGCTGGACTCTTAACGGGTTGGGGTGCCACGATGCTAAGCACACTCAGGCAGAGTGAAAAGAGTCCCCTAGACGCGCAGAAAAAAGTTTTATTTTAGCATCCAATTGAAAGCAAACAGAAGGAAGGGCCTTACATTAGCTTAGCGAAAGTTGACGACCGCCAAGTCCGCCGTTGTTCTGCCGGGTTGCGACCTGCTCGGCGCCAGCCTGGCACTTGGTGAACTACCACTTGGACCGCGAGAAGCAGAACATAGCCGTCGCCATGGCTCAGGCGCCTCTATTCTTCCTCACACTCGCTCCCGCTCTCTCTGATGGCTCTCTAGGCTCGTTGGAGAAAGTGCCGAGAATTCTCCAAAGAGAACGAGGGTGGCAAGTTGAAGTGCCGAATGCTGTGAAGAAATTGTATTCACATGGGGGAATCATTTGGGGGGGGGGGTTTGAGTTCACCTTGGCGTCATAGCATCGTAATTTCGGCATGATAAAATTTTTGTCGCGACCCATCGCCAATGAGCACATAGGTGGCAGTTTCCGTTCTTCTGGGATGGACCAAGCCTCCCTTCATGTTGCGCCACACCCTGCATGAGGTAAGGTAGTAAGGGAAGGTACCTCTCACGCAAATCGCACCAGAGAGAAAAAGTCACGATGAAGCGAGGTGCAAAATGCGAAATAAATTGGCCCAATGACTACCTAGCAACCAAAGCATGCCAAGGTAAAGTAGCACTTTGCTCGTCGTTGCGTGAGCGGGCAGCAGTAGGCAGACTGCACCTTCTCTTTTCCCTGGCCGAAAATTTGCATCCGTTTTGGTAAGCTGAGAATACAACATTGGGTATAGTTAACTAAGCTTGCTAAGGTAGTCACTCCGTATATTCTCGAACGCGTATTCTTCGATAATGGACAAGCCTTCGAATAATCGAATGCAAGACCCCTCCACCCAGCACTCAGCAGGGGGGAGCTTTGGCTTAGAGAACCCCTGGTCGGGAATCTCGTCTCTCTCGCGGGAAGCTACCGTTGCAATCCGCATAGACCAGGCCGGGCATAAAGCTCCGGCATTGGGCTGCGCATTTCTTTTATTATCATCATTTGTTTTGTTTCTCGGCGGACTATCTGTCCGTCTCTATGGCTTGGAGAGAGGGGAGGGGGGGGCCCTGCGGAACGGTTGTTCAGAGATTGAAGGGCTGAACGGTCCATCAGAAAGGGAATTGCCAGCACGTTTTGAAACCTGGGTTGTGGGGGATCCCTGAACGCAGGTAAGATGTGAGCATATGTTTGATCCTGTAAAATGCAAGAGGTGCGATTGCTTGGTACTATTTAGTTGGTACAGGGCGACTCGGGTGATCGAATCTCTCGATCCACGGCCCACCCCCCCTCCGCTCTCCCTGCACCGCCAAAACGCTTTTGTCCCGTTTCATTAAACTCTCGCAAGGCTAATGCAGCATTTCGCTGTGATGGCGGTGCTAAAACAAAAAGATTACTGGAACGGTTCTAACGGCCGGTCCTCCCTCGATATACCCCGGGCTGGTACATCTGAGATGGAACATCGGAAGAGGACTGCCATAACTCGGTGGCACATCTTCCAATCCTACTCTGTGTCCCAAACGTTATCGGTCGCGCACGTAGTACTTGCTGTGCATCAAGTGGCCGAAATGATTATAGTATTACAAGGCTCTAGTGGATGAAGATTAGGCACACCCTGCCTCCCTTGACGAGTCCAATAGCGCTTCCCTCGCAACTACCAAGGTACTCGGAGTAGTAGTAGCTTAGTGTCCTAGTCCCGAACGCCATCCTTTCTCGAACTGAAAGACGAGATTAGTTCTTCCGTACCCCCCTCTCCCTTTCGAGAGCCACACATTATAGGTCCTAACCAAGGCCCTCCGAGC
>FTLB01002653.1_pt2 | contig 14499 bp, 13 predicted proteins | sample 1658291 | NCBI WGS metagenome assembly FTLB01 (sample SAMEA3914812, study PRJEB12502) | metagenome | biome: forest; material: soil | place: Canada | collected 2011-07-07 | depth 0.1 m
CTGTATAATGGGTGCTGGAATGAAAGTTCGAAGAAGAATTAAAGAAATGAAGGACGAGTGTACTAATTTTGGAATCTGGCAGAAAGGGATGCGTTGAAAGGAGTACCCAGGAAGGGACGAGAAAGGGGAGCCGAAAGAGCTGATGCGAGGCACTGCCAGCCAACCGATTCCTGTCGCAGATTGGTGGGCGAAGCTGAGAAACGAAAGCGTGAGCCGCCCCTGTAGGTTGGCAAGGTTGGCTTGGTAGGGTGGTAAGGAGCCGCTCTAGATCATTAACTAGCGTAGCAATCTGACACGGGGGGGAGGAGACGCTGTGGGCGCCGTTTGCCTTTGCGCCATGAACCTTGTCTGGCGAGTGAGCCAGTTCAACAGAGAAAAACAAGCCAGGCACATTAACGGCAAGTTAGTCAAATTGGTTAAATTTGCTCCCTATTTTGACTTAGCAGCAGCGCAGGGTGGTCGGGGGTTTTCTGGCTCTGGTTTCGAGTCAGCCTGATCCAGCCGTAACAACTGGCGGTCCATAGTCCCTGCAGGAAAAAGGTCGTGCGCCTGCTTGATTGCATTCTCTCCCCTCCTCAAGTCTGCCGTTGGTGTGCTGGGGCATCCCCCCCGCGAGACTGGAGAGACTGGCAAGACTGGTTGAGACACGGGCTCCAGCATGCAGGCGATCCAACCCCAGCAACGAAAGGAGTTTCAGAGACGGGGATCAGCAGAATGAGAATTGGACCTTTTGCGGGGACGACCAACGGTATCTCCAAGAAATTAACCAATCACGGTTTATTCGACTTGTATATCTACCTTCGTTCCCAAAGCTGCCGGACGGCGCCGGGGCGTTGAAGCATTTTTGCGAGGCAGAACTTCATCACGAGGCAAAGACAGGTGGGCTGAGAGGGTTCTCAGGTTCCAAGCTACACGGCCCATCGCCTCCAGGCCGCAGACTCGCACTGCAGGGCGTGAGGCGCAAGCAGATAATCCTCAGAGCGCCTTACCTAAGCTCAATAGTGCGGTGGGTTGCTCAGCCCCGAAGCATTAGGTCGGCAAAGTGCCTCACCTCGCGCATCGGACATCTCTCTACACAGGGAGTTGCAGATCTTCGGGAGTACATTCCGTTGCTCCAGGATGCTTTGTGTCTCGACGGATTTCTCACACGAATAATAACATGTGGAAAATATCCCTGCAGCTCCCATTGATGTTATCATTATTTTGGCTTCAAATTTGCTTTATCAATCGTCAATGGCACAAGCGCACAAAGGCCGAAAACTGCATAACTGCCTTACTGAGCAGGAGTCCGAAGGCAAGGCTTTGTCGGGATATACTCAGCCGCCTACGTCCTAGCCCATTATAAGCTGATTCCTACACTCCACCTGGGCGTACGCCGCAGCTTCCCAGTCTCAGCCCAGCGAGAATGATGCAGCCGGGCGGGTTCCATGCAGGTAAGTACCCTTAGGCCCTGTACTCTACCTACCAGAACTTGGCCATCTTAGGCTGGCATCCACTATTGTATCTTCTTTCGTCGTGCTGGGAATGTTGCAAGCCGATACATACATAGGTAGGCTTCTCCAATAGGAGGAACCTCAAGATTCCTACCATTCTCCAAAAGCTGTTAATTCCGTCACCTAGAGCCGGACTTGGGTCGGATCGGAAGATTCGCTTTAATTGCATGAATGAACATCTACTGGTTACTTGCATCTGTTTCGAAGAATACTGCATTGACTGGAATCACCTCTTGAGCCGGGGTTTCGACGTACTGAAGCCTCGGCACGTCCTCTATTCTATGCGACTATGCTTAACCCCTGATGCCGAGAAAACTCTAATACCAGCAGAGATCATGCTGTGATGATCTTGATCCGTCGGATCTATACCAAACCAGTCGCGAACCAGGCGGCTCTACGTAGCCACTCCGCGATGGCATTGGCTTAAAGCAGCGCATAGGCTGAGGCATAGCTCACGCTCTCATCCCTCGGCCGTTTGACCAAGTTGCTCCTCTGGTACTGCACGAAATGAAACTTGGCCTTCCCCTCCGCAACCCCTTCTTCCCGGAGAATCTCCAGCGCTGCCATGGTCACGCCGATCGGGTGTCGACCACAGACTGTGTTCCTGGTGTCGTTGACGACTCTGACGAAGCTGTCGTGCACGCCGGTCTTGACAGCATCCATGGCCATCTCGTCTAGAATCTTAATACCCTCGTGGATAGGGGGATCCGCATTGGGGTCCCAGCTGACACTGGGGAATTCGTCTAGGTCCTCATCGACTACCTCCTTCCTCTCCTTCAGATATGGCTGATATCGAAACCGACCGCCCCAGTGGCAAAAGTCGGACGAGACAATGAAAGCGTTTGCCGTGTCCTTCATGTACGGTGCTATTATCTTGCCGAAAGCCTTTTCCTCCGGGCCATGGTTGTCGCCGATCAAGATCGGTACGATGGTAGGATAGCTAGACGTATCGCTACCGAAAGTTTGCTGCACTCTCTTGTAGAGATAAGGGAGGTGCATCTCCAGAGAATGCTCACGTTTGTCACTCGACTTGGGGATATCCGAGAATCGCTTGGTCTTTCGTAGATCTTTGATCGTCGCTTGGTCAACGAGGAGACTTCCCAGAGGCGTGTCGTACTGGGCGAAGGTGGTCAACGCCGAGCCGGAGAGATAGTACGTATGCGACGGCCCTAGAACGAACACCCGTTTGACGCCGGACAGGTCCAGAGCTTTGTAAGCCCAGGCGGCGCACCGGCCCGAGTAATCATAGCCGGCATGTCTATTTCCAATGAACAAGAGGTGAGACGACCGGGCATGCTACCTTATGAAGATGGGAGTGGAGCGGGCGGACACAAAGCGGTCGGCGACGAGGGTCAAGAAACGAAGCCAGGGAGGGCCATGCAATGTCAAACTCACGGGGCAATGATGACTCTCGCTCCGGATATAGGCAGAGAGCTGTCATCCAAAGCTTCCGGTACCAGGCTCAGGTACTCCTCGAGCTCGGAAGAGAGGATGTCGCTCTCGCCTTTATACCAGCTGTACGCGTGGGTAGCTTCTCGGGTGCCGGAAGTTGAGGCGGCCATGTCGGCGATTTCACGTCAAAGAATTAGGCAGCTGTGGTTCTAACCACAAACTGAACTGGCAGGAAATACGATTTCTATGTCAGCGCGCGCAGAACGATCTCGTCATTACGGAGAGAAGGGATGTACGGATGAAGACGGAAAGAGAATGCTGAGCTGCGCGGGGAGGCGGCACCATGACAGCAGGAAGCTTGCCCCGCACTTTCCCACCTCTAATCCTGGGGCCGCAGCGGGGTGTAAGTCGCGGCTGGTCATCCTTTATTTCCCTATAGGATGGAAAACATATCTGAGCACGTTAGGCGCTCAGCTTCTCTTGTATGAGATAAGGTATTGGCTTGTCGAAGATTTAAGGTACCTTAGGTAGTTTATCCCCCATCGCCGATTTGCGTCGCTTTTATTTCGTCTGTAGCCGAGCAAACAAGCTCGATCACGAAGCTGAGGTCATGAGTTGGAACGACTTAGTCCAGTCTGTAAGTCTCATTGCTGATCTGGAATTGGCACAGAAACTACCTAGTTACCTTAACCTAAGGTCCCTGGTAGTTGAGGACCTTAGAAGCAATGGGAATAAGTCTCCCTGAATATCCAAGAAATAACGCCTTCCGAAACCGTTCGTCTCCCCATGACCGTTGTGCCTCATAAAACGCCAAGCCAAAAAACCGACCCGATTGACCCAGCTGCGCTTCATCGCGGCTTCGGAATAGGTACCGCAGCTAGAAGATCCCAACAACTCCGCCAGAGTTACTTGTCCAACTCTCACGACCAACGGTTCCACGCCGCCCAGCGCATAGCAAGCAACGCCTATGCTCGCCTAGATTACTGACCGAGCAGCTGAAACAGACTGCCTTGCCGCACGCACCGCAGTTGTGCGGATCACGGACGTAGTTATCCATATCCATCCCATCACCGTCGTTTAAAACCATCCCGCAGTCCTCGCAACTTGTGGGGGCATCATACTGCATGACGCGGTCGATTGGACACGACGGAGTAGCAGCCGTAGGAAAAGATGGCTTTTTCTGCGCGGTAGACGTGCAGGAAGACTTCCAAAAGCTGTGGAGAGAACGCTGGGTGGCATCTTGGGAATAGGCGACTTCACTGAGAGGTGTCGTCACAGGTCCGTGAAACTGCTGTTGTGCTGGCGAGGGAGGTTGGATTTGTTGGGGTTCAGGTTGCTGCCGCGCCGAATATAGGAGGTCCAAGGTGTGTTCTACAGGCAACAGAATCGCAGTTAGGCACCTGAGCTCGAGCGGTCTTAGCTCACAATTTGAAGAAAGAACTCACGATGGACCTCGGCATCTGATGGTCGATTGTCGCGGAACCGCTTCAAGGTTCGACTGGGGAGGTGGGCTGGCGTCCACGATCGACCAAACCGGGAGACATCAATCTCCAGTACCCTGCTGCTCTCTGGCCGGGGCGGCGACGAAAAGCTGCTGGAAAATGACAGCTCCGACTCGGAACGCTTGCGCTTGAGATACATGGTAAGAGATGTAAGTAGACTGCAACAAAGGGCTCAAAAGACCGGTGCGTAGTCGTGGCGGTGCCGAAAATGCTTTGAGAAAGATAAATGACAGCTGGTTTAGTTGCGAGCTTCAGTGGCACTCTTAAACCGCGACGGCACGCAAATATGTAGAGTAGTACAGATATCGCAACGGGTGGCTTCTCGTCGAATGGGCGGCGATCCTCGTCTATAACAAACTGCGCAAGACAATTGATTGTGGGCTCGCGTCCTTGCTATGCATTTGTATGATATGCTATAAATTGGGGGGCTGGTGTCAGAAGCCCCAAAACGCGTCCTCAGCGTCTCGCGGCGCGCCTTTGAGGAACGGGCTGTCTCGCGTTTGCTCCACTGCGGGGAGCTGCTGAGAGTGTTTGCAGCGGCCCACTTGTAGGCCTAGAGCCACCAAGCATCTTTGTTCCGCCGTGGTACCTTACCCTAGTACTGGTTGTGGGCTTCTGTCGTGAGTATCGCTCTTCCATCTGCCATGAAATACACAAGCTCTACTATGCTACATTTCGAGGAGTGCGAGGAGTCAAGCCCTAGGAGTATAGAGCAGAGGTAGCGAGCAAAAAAGTAAACCTCAAGTCATCCATGAGGCTAGACAAAAATATATCTTGACAAGAGTGGGATTCGAACCCACGCCCTTTCGGACCGCGATGTCAGACTCTGAATAGAACGTTTGTCCTAATCAGGAAATCCTGAACACGGCGCCTTAGACCGCTCGGCCATCTTGCCACCTTTGAGTACGGAGCTCGCGACTCATTTGAATATATAAATCGCTCAAAGACTACTCTGCGGAGAGTTCAGCTTTGTGGAGTCAGTGCTGCGGACCCAGTTGGCCGGCAGGGATAAATGGTACCCTGCAACCCTGCTGGGTACGCTAATACCTTAATATGCCATAGAACCTTGAGCGCAGTGTAATATGTGCAGCACTGATAAGTATTATGAGACCTTGTTTTTGTTCAGAGTTGGCATGGCACGAAAACGTTGCTATCATACAATTTTTATTACCAGCTTTCCAACTCCTCCTTTGCCAGTGGCAACTTTCTCGCATGCGCCGCGGACCGCTTCGAGGTCGCTGAGGTCCACTTCAGTGAGGATAGGTCGGATCTTCTCACGCGCAAGTATCTCTCCCACCGCCTCCAGGTCCTCTCTGACGCCCGGGTTACCTGAAACAAACCGGAGCTTGACGTTGGTCCCGCGGAGCCTCCACTGGTAGTACCCATTGACCAGGTCCGCCAACCACCCGGCCCAGAAGGGGAGATAGTTTGCTCCTATCGCGTTTCGTAGGATATCTGACGTTGGGACTCCCGCTATAGTGCTAACCACACCTGTTTGAGGGTTTGCCAGTGGAAATGTACTCGTCAGGCTCCACTGGGTGTTGTAGACAAAATCGACCGTGCCTCGTCCGACTTCTTTCGCTACGTCTTGCGTTTTGTAGTCGATGAGCCTGTCGACAATGCCTGGGAGCTGCTCTCCCACCAGCAGCATCTTCTCGGTTGAGACAGTCGCAACGACCTCGCTGGCATCAAATACGTTCTTCAGAAGCTGCACGCCTACCGAGCCAGTGGAGCTCAGAGCCCCAGGCACGAAGACCGACTTGCCGCGAAAGCTGCCCTCGGGCTCGTTGAGAAGCGCCAAACCCTGTTTTATGCACTGGTAGCCGGTGATAGCTGAGCCAGGCAGGCTAGCAGCCTCGGTGAAAGATAAATGCGGTGGCTTGATCAGAAGGAACCTCTCGCTCGTCACGGCATACTCGGAACAGAACCCGACTGGTTTGAGTGGCAGAGCAGGATGATCAAACTGCAGGCCGTACACTTCATCGCCAGCCTTGAACTGCGTGACGCTACTGCCAACTGCCGCAACTACGCCAGCACCTTCCATTCCAATCCTGAAAGGAAACCTATGTTTATAGTTAGCAAACTGCACAAGAGACAAAGAGGGTGCTCCAGTTTGTCGGAAGGCTGGACCACGCACGGCAAGGGCTCGAAGAGACGAAACGCGCCATTAGCAACCTGCGTATCGGCAGTATTGATAGCTCCGGCGTGTACTCTAATGAGTACTTCGTCTGGGTTCTTTATTTCAGGCAAGGGGAGATCGATGACCTCGTACTCCGAGGGCCGGGAGTACTTGGTGACCGCCAACGACCTCATGGTAGGGGGAAGTGGAGTCATTTGTGTGATGGTTTCTGCGGTGCTCGGTGCGATATATTTCCAGGCAGCCTGTACGTGAAAACAGGAAGCTCTAGGTCTCTTTATACCATGTTCTTCTAGATAAGGGAACCTCCACGTAGGTTCGGCATTCATCGCCGAACTGTGGATCCACTTTCGCCGAAAGCCCCTGGGTGGACCTCCGAGTCCGTTCCAATTCATAGGTGGGTCCCGACGACCGTGATTTTACTGCGGGCGACGGACGAATAAGTACTGACATAGGATCATCTGCGAGTCGCAAAGGATGGAGAGAGACAGGAATTCGGATTTGTTGAACATGATATTCGGAACTAGAGCCGATCATCCGTCTTAATCTCTTAATTCCGGCTACAGAAGGCGATGGGAAAGGCCGCGTACTTCCGGTAAATGAATCTTCGGAGCCTATAATGTGGTTATATGCCGGGCATAGCTGCCAGATAACATCACATTACAGCAAACAATAGGTAAGTCACGGTTTAGGGAACTGGGATTTCTACAGATGCCTTGTAATTGCTGTATATATCAGCGCCCCTCCGCATACTTACTCGACTCTGCGTTTACTTCCTCCCTGAATACCAAATATTTCCCTGCCGACCGTTTGCCCTACTCTGCTTGTAGGCCCGATCTGTTCTTCAAACAATATTAGGTGGTCGACAAGCTGCGGCTCTTATGAAGGCGGCATCCCTTTACATCTGTGTTTGGATTGGGTGGTTCGTGGCGGGCTTCTGCAAAATGGCTTGCTCGATTGACGGCCTCAAGGCTATTTTGCCAGCTTCGGCAGCAATCATCTCAGCTGTCAGCGTCAAGAAGGGAAGCAGCTATGGCGAAGGCAGCTTAGATGTCGCGTATCCCATCAATCCCACGCAGCTCCCGGACCTGTGTGCCGTTATCGTGAATGTTTCGTCCTCAGAAACGTCAAATTATCGATTTGGAATCTTCTTGCCTGCCCAATGGAATTCGCGGTTCCTTGCGGTTGGGAATGGAGGCTTCGTAGGTGGGATAAACTGGCTCGACATGGGGGCCGGTGTACGATACGGCCATGCTGTAGTCTCAACCGATACCGGCCACAATAGCACAAACACAGAGCTTCACTGGGCCATGAATCCCGAAAGGAAGAAAGACTTCGGATACAGAGCAGTTCATGGGTCAGTCCAGCTTGGCAAACTGATTACCGAGGCCTACTATAGCAGCCCAATCGCGTTCTCATATTATTCGGGTAGCTCCGCGGGGGGGCGACAAGGCTTGAAAGAGGCACAGATATCGCCCGGCAGCTTCAACGGCATGCTGATCGGCGCTCCCGCGTGGTACACCAGCCACCTACAGACATGGACTACCAAAGTTGCTAGCTACAATTTACCCGTATCGGATCCTAAGCATGTCAGTCCAGCAATGTTCAGTATTATAGGAGCAGAGGTAGTCGAGCAGTGCGACTCGCTGGACGGGGTAGTGGATGGAATTATCAGCAGCCCCGAGCTCTGCAGCTTCAAGTTAACTCACTTACTTTGCGACGGCAATCTATCCGCCGCTGACACCGCCGGCTGCTTGACAAGTGAGCAGGCGACTACGGTATCTCATTTCTACGCCGACTACATCGCTGAGGGCAAGCTGGCATTCCCAGGAATGGAGCCAGGCTCCGAGTCGACATGGCCAGTACTGCTTGGCGGAAATAAACCCAATATTCTCGGGAATGGATACATCCAATATTTTCTATTTAACGACCCGGCTTGGAATTGGACGTTATACAACGATAGCATCGTGTGGAAGGCGGACGCCGAGGATCCTGGTAATTGCACTGCGAACGACTACGACATGACACCGTTCAAGAAGCTGGGAGGTAAGATCTTCATGTTTCACGGCCTATCAGATGGTCTGGTGACGCCGGGAAGCTCGAGGCTTTTTTACTCAAGAGTGGCAGACGCGATGGGCGGCTTAAATCAGCTCTTGAGCTGGTTCCGGTTCTTCGTGGTGCCGGGACAGGGACATGTTTCCGGTACCGCCGTGGATGCGCCATATTATTTTGCGCAAGGGGGCTCACAGGGTCAGTTAGGTACAGATACATACTCTACCCCGGGTTTTGAGGACGCTCAACACGATGCTCTGCTGGCCCTGATGTCCTGGGTGGAAAACGGAACAGCCATAGACCAAATCGTGGCAACGACTTGGACAAAGACCAACGATCCAACATCAGGTATTCTCAGGCAACGGCCGATATGTCACTTTCCCAAGAAACAGACATACAGGGGAACGGGCGACAGTAATAAACCGGAAAACTTCGTTTGCAAATAAATTCGCGGTCTGCTCTAGTTTGTTGCAGAAACTCTATTGCATATATTGCTATATCCGAAAGTTTTCTAGCTTCATACAAAGATATATCTCTATATCCGATTAGTAAATCTCGTGACTCCGTGTGGGCGACGTGCCATTTCGCGCGTCAATTCACCCCTCCAACACTTAATTACTCACCACCTCATTCTAGGAATGTTGGCAGCCAGCAAAGCAAGGCCCAATCTGGGGTGCTTCTACTAGGTTGCCAAGCAGACGAAGCCGAAATACCTAGATGCAGTTGCTATGACAGACACGAGACCAATCACTGGCCAGCCGGCAAATGCTGTGCCAGATGAGGGGATGCAAGATCCAAAGCAAGACGCGGAGCACGAGTCGCTAAAATACCACCTGCTTGGTCCTTCTCTGACCAAGGCCGGTCAGGATTCCGTAGACCAATCAAAGGTATGGAAGGCTGCAAGCTGGCAGCACCTTCTGGCGCCACAGCCCTGCTAAGACTTCTTCCAGGTCTCCGAGGTCATATACAACGCGTCTAAAGGCTCCAAGTACTTCAACCGAGAAGAGGAGAAGGACAAGATACTCACAGCCAAGATAGGACAGATCCTTGCAAAAAAGCGACGGCTTGAGGCTCTCGATCTCTCTCGGGATTTGCGGAACGCCGACGCCCTGGTCGCGCAGCTGGAATCCTCGAGGGACTTGACACAACATATCGTCCATATCGACTGCGATGCCTTCTACGCGGCGGTAGAGCTGCTAGACCGACCGGAGCTAGAAAATCTCCCGTTTGCCGTTGGAGGCGGTGTTCTGACAACATGCAACTATGTCGCGAGACGGTATGGTTGCCGAAGCGGGATGGCCGGGTTTGTCGCCAAGAAGCTATGCCCGGAACTAATCCAGCTTCCATTGAATTTCGACAAGTATACTGCGAAGGCTACGGAAGTGCGAGAGATTCTCGCCGACTACGACCCGAGGTTCGAAAGTGCGAGTATTGACGAGGCGTACCTAAACATCACAGAATACTGCGCGGAGCATGACATGAAACCTTTCGACGTGGTCCAGCAACTGCGACGAGAGGTTCATGAAAAGACCAAGATAACAGTTTCGGCGGGAATTGCCGCGAATGCCAAGCTCGCAAAGATCTGCTCCAATATGAACAAGCCCAATGGGCAGTATCTCTTACCCAGCGATCGCCAGGCCATTATGGCCTTCATGCGGGACCTGCCCTGTCGCAAAGTAAACGGCATCGGCAGGGTACTGGAAAGAGAGTTGTTGGAAATTGGGGTCAAAAACTGCGGGGATCTCTATGCTCAACGCGAATTTCTCGCCCAGCTCTTTGGCGAGAAGACGTATGATTTCTTGATAAGATGTTATCTTGGCTTGGGAAGAACCACGATACAGCCGGCAGAAGAATACGAGCGCAAGAGCGTGGGCACGGAGAGCACGTTCCGGGACATGTCAGATCCGACGCAGCTACGCGACAAGCTGAGGCGGACGGCGGACGAGCTTGAGAAAGACATGCGAAGGGCTCAATGCAAAGGGCGAACTCTGGTGCTCAAGGTGAAGCTTCATACATACGAAGTCTTTACGAGACAAGTTGTGCTACCCAAAGCTGTCTGCCTCGCGGATGATCTATACAACTATTCCCTCCCGATCCTAGCCAAGCTGGAGCAAGAAATTCCGGGGATGAAACTGCGCCTGATGGGGCTGCGATGTACTCATCTCGTCAGCACCAAAAAACCAGACACTCGGGTCTTCTTCGGATTGCGACCGTTGAACTCAAACCCGACGGCGCCACCGGGAACTGACCAGAACGGAGATGGGGAGTGGGAGCAATGGCCAGACGAGATGGTAGAACATGAAATACCGGCTGATACCGCCACGGAGGCGGAGCGGCGAAGCACAAGTCCTTACCGACACCACGGGAAGGAGATCGAAGCCAATCCCGGACGGAATAAGGATACACCGCCTGAGGAGTTGTGGGACTGCCCAATATGCGGTCGGCCACAAGCTGCGGATGAGAGGCAGTTCAATCTGCACATAGATCTCTGCCTCTCGCGGCAAACCATCCGCGATGCTGTTCAGGATGATGCGATGCACAGCCAGCCGGTTGAAAGGGGAGTGACACCTGAGAATAGAAGGCCCAAGACCTCGTCGGAGAAAAAAAGGGGTCGACCGTCGGCAGGGCCAGATCCCCGACAGAAGAAGCTCTGTTTCGGATGAAAGCCTCATGCGAAGGAGCTATTCGGTCTTGTATCGATCTGTGGATGAGTTGATGTCCAAAATAATGATTGATGAATGATGAACCTGTTAGACAACTCTGAAATTAATCAGAGAGGTCGATAGAAAGGACACGCAAGTGTGCTCGCCCAGTCAATTCGCCTACCCCCGGGACCAAGCATAGGATCGGACCGCAACTTTCTGGCACTTACGTCACAGGAAACATATCAAAGTACCACGTACATCCGGCGGCTGCCGTAGATTCCAGATACTTCATACTTCATATGCGACGGGATAAGCAAGTCTTCTATTTTGTTCATGCATCGTACCCGAATGGCGTTGTATAAGAAATGCCGACAAGGCTTCAAACAATAAGCCCTGCTGTGTATAACCAATAGCCTTGCAAATATCCAAACACCACATCCCGTCTATAGATTCTCGATCCTCGGTCAAAATCGCTTACTTGTCATGTATCATAAATCATACGTGGGTATCATGATGGTCTCCGAGAAGATATGGCCGCACTCTCGATTCCGAAGAACCCAGTCCAAAATCTCCCCTTGGGCTATCCCAGATCATCTCTCCGGCTCGTCATGCTCCGCCTGATGCGGTGGTCTTCTTCTTCTTCGCGGTGCATTTCTTCCCCGGGGAGCCGGACCGCACGGTCCAGGGCGACAGGCAGACCCCGATGACGACCGCGGATCATGACCGCGCAGAGGACTAGCTTCGAGGCGGTGTGCCAGCCTCCGCTGAAGCTGTATGCTTCGTTGGCGAGGCCGACCGAGATGCCAACGCATCCATAGGCAGAGACGACCTCAAAGATGACGTTGAAGACGCTATAGCCAACGGGGTCGGCTAGCCAGTTGCTCGTTTCGATGGTGCTGATGGCCCACACCGCAAGCACGAGCCACCAGAGATCATGTGCAAGCTGTCCCTGGACCTGCTGGCTGATGAAGCTGATCCGTGACTCGTGATCGTCGCCAGCCGGGCCCCAGTCTGAGACGGGGCGTGCACCAACGCCATGCCAGGTGAATGTCCTCTGCAGCGCGCGTCCCAAGGCGGAGGCTGTGCCTCGTCCGCTCGATCTACGCCGAGAGTTTCCGGTCTCGTCCACCGCCTCGGGATCTGGGATGGCCGGCCTGTCCTCCGAGTAGATTCCGAGAGACCGCTCCTCGTAGACGTTGGAGTGCCGCATTGTGATGACCACCGGGTAGACGGAGATGTACATCATGATGACATAGAGAACTTGGAGACCTATGTACAGGCTTGGGATGCTAACAATATAAAATCCGCCGGAGCGTACCGCTAGAGGGGTATATTAGGGCAGGAAAATCGCAAGCCGGGAAGGGAGAAGATTGGCTTACCGAGAGCTTGGAATAGACCATCCAGGATGCGCGGCCCAGTGGGAATATCCTCGACGGTTGGATTCCCCAAGTTAAGAAGCTCGAAGGCGACCCAGTCGACCGAATTGAGCCATATGAGCATGAACAAGAGCCACCAAGTCGGGCGGGAGGGAAATAAATTGGTGTAAACTCGGCGAGGGTACTTCAGTATGAACTTGAACGTGTCCTTGAGCTCATGAAGCGTCTCATCAGCGGTGGACCACTTCAAGACTTTGAGGAGGGTCCACACAATGAGCCTCAGGAAGATAGGATACGCAGTGTTGCCCGCCAGGATCATGAGGCCCATGACGATGAGGACCAGAGTCGATTCCTGGAAAGGAACCATATTGGCATCAAGCAGAGACATACCCGAGTTGTTGAATGCGGATGCACCGTTGAAAATACCGAGCCACCAGGGGTTGATGCCATTCTCGAGCGGCGGCCCGGGGAGGTAGGTGTTGATCCAGGCCCCCAAAGTGATACACCCAAGAAACTGCCAAAGAAAAAAATATAGGGGTACAATTACAGCCAAGACCTTGAGAGCGCGGTACTCACACCCGCCCAGTTGCTCGCGCTCCTCGCTTGTCAAGTCATGGAACTGAGCGTTTCTTCCTACCATCCGGTTGGTGAACAGGGGCTGAGTACCAGAGGAACCCTGCTTGTGCTCTTTGTCATCCGCCCCAGCAGCACTCCTTCGGACGAGGTGGTCGGGGGAACGATAAGAGCTCGATGTCGTCGTACCATTCGCGCTGCCCTGGACCGGGTTGGCCGAGTCCGCGAAGGTGATACGACTACTGCTGCCGGCAGTTGCGGTAGCAAGACCCTGATCCCTGTCTATTGGTATCGATGAAGTATTATATGCGGGAGCGTCCGCCACGCCTTTCTCCGGCCCAGAGCCAGCCTCGGTGCCCTGCTCAACGCCGGATGTCTGAGGAGCAGCCAACCGTGCCACCAAGGCAGGAGAGCCGCTTGGGTTCTGGGGCAAGAGAAAGCGCCGTAACCGAGACAAGCCTGGAACGGGAGTAGGCGGCCGGCTCATCCGTCTTTCTCTGTCGGCACGGACGATATCCTTGAAACGCAGTTCGAACGCATGCTTGCGGAAGAGGATGGTCCAGATCGAGACCCAGATAGAGCTACCGGCGAGAATGAGCAAGAAGAGGATAGTTTGTTGCCACGTGGTCAAGACGGATAGGTTGACAGTATTGAGGCCAGCCTCGGTCATGGCGCTCACGACAAGAAAGAGCGAGTCGGTATAGCTGATGCTCCCAGAGGGATTGGACGATCCCCAAAATACCAGAGACGAGATAAGAGACACTGCTATGAAGTACGCATAGTGAATGGTGATGAAATTTAGTGGAGGCAGGAGAGCATAGACTGCTACAATGGCTTGGGCGAGCCATGGGTGATCATTTTGGAAATTGAGCCACCGCGACATCGTGGCTGCTTCATCTAGCGGATGGACTCCCTACGCGGTGGGTTGACCAGAGCCGCTGTGGACGCCGGCGGTATTGAATGGGGGGGGGGGGCACAAAGAACCAGGAAAGGGAATGAATTCGAGGAGAAATTGGCCAGGGAACAAAGAGGAAGAGATGATACGCACGATTGTGCAGGGGTAGAAAGTCGTTCTATATATTTATGGCAGCTTGGAATCCCGGATATCTATGAGCAAGCCCTGGAGAAATCTGTTTCGTGCGCTAGCTGCAGTTCATTTTTTTTAAAAAAAAATTTAGAGGCAGGATACTAAGTATTTTAATACACTACAAGAGAAATTAATGCCAAGACCAGTCCCGCCTGATCCAAACTTCAGGGGTGGAGAGCACCTAAAAGCTACGTTATATGATTTCTCCTCACGACAAGACGGCCTGTGGTGGCGATAAACTA
>FTLB01839014.1_pt1 | contig 14491 bp, 16 predicted proteins | sample 1658291 | NCBI WGS metagenome assembly FTLB01 (sample SAMEA3914812, study PRJEB12502) | metagenome | biome: forest; material: soil | place: Canada | collected 2011-07-07 | depth 0.1 m
TGGAACGCCGAGGACCACGTCTGGACCGAGGTCTACTCGGAGCACCAGAAGCGATGGGTCCACGTCGACGCCTGCGAGGAAGCCTGGGACAACCCCCGACTCTACACCGACGGCTGGGGCAAGAAGATGTCGTACTGCATCGCCTTCTCCATCGACGGCGCTACCGACGTCACCAGGCGGTACGTCAGGAAGACGGAGCAGTCCAACGAGCGTAACCGCTGCCCCGAGGAGGTGCTCCTCTACATCATGCAGGAGATTAAGAATCTCCGCCGCGCCAACATGAACAAGGACGACCGCTTCCGCCTCGAGAAGGAGGACTCGTGCGAGGACCGCGAGCTGCGGAGCTACGTCGTCGCCTCCATCACCCAAGCCGTGACCGAACTCATGCCCGACGTGGGTTCCAGCACGGGAAACCAGGTGGCCGCCAGCCGGCCTGCCGCGAGAGACGACACTAAGGTGCCTGCCGAGCAACCCGTTCGTCAAAGTGGCAACGCCGAATGGGTCGCCGCCCGGGGCGAGAACGGCCGCCGCCCGAACCAGCAATATCCACCACCCCGGGATCCTTCGCAGGGGCCGCCTTTCTAAACAGCCCAACCCGCGAGCGCATCCGTACCAACTTCATGTCGCACCAAGAGGCTTGGAGACACGCCAAGCTACGGCGGTCCCATCCGAGGCGGGCTGGCGTCCTACGTACGTTATCAGCAGCCTGCGTAGGATCGTTAGGGCAAGACTCAGACCATCGGTTGATGGTCTAACGACTCGGCACCAGACGCCCCCACCATGGTTCCAACTGCCATGACGGCACGCGGGCTACAAGCCCCTGCGAATGCCGTCATCCTTTTTGGTTCTTGTAGCCGACGCTGCTGCCGCCCTACTGATACCACACACACGCAATGGGTGCCACACATGGCCGTCGTGACCTCGACAAGTCACACACCATCTACTAATTTCTTTTATGTTAATACTACATCGCCTACCGACATCGACTACCCTCATAGACTCGGCGTCATCAAACTCCTTCCTTCTCCGGCGTGCATCCAGAAACAGACTGGATTGTCGACTTTGCCTTTTTATCTTTTCCCGCCCGACTAGACCTAGTCGCCGCGGCGTGTACCTACTTTATCATATCATACCGTCCTACCATCATTATTTCTTTTGTCGTCACCATCGACGTATGGTGTGAGCTTTCTCGGAGGCGAAGCGGCGTATCGGAGAAATATACATCGTGCCTTGAGACCACCGGTTGGGGGGAAAGGGGGGGATCGGCAGCGGGAATACCTACACTTTACCCACCCGCTGCCCTGGCGTTCAGGGGAAATAGGTCCGTTTGGACCTCAATGTCTTTTTATGTCATGGGTTATCATCTGCATGGGTCTGCATGAAGTGTGAACGATGAACATACATTGGCCGGTCAGGAACGGGACGGCCGGAGGTATGGGGTCGGAACTCTTTTTAAACGGATGAGGGAACGGGGAGGACGCTACCTTTTGCTTGGATAACGCGAAGAGGGAAAGCGTCCTCCCTTTAAAAAGAGAGGGCATCTCATCCTGTCGCCATCGGACCTTATAGAGGGCCGCAGCGGCGGCTGACACAAAGGTCTACATGTTTATATATACATATATATCACACCAGCAAATACTCGTTACATGCAACCTCGGTCCCTCCCTAGCCTATATGGTTTTTTCTGTGTGACTTGAAACTTGCTAATCTACGTCTAGGCGAGAATATCTGTCGCCCAAGCCGGCAATCGGATCGCCAAGGTAGCCTCCCGTTCTTCGGCCAAGGCTCCGCCAATATGGCACGCTTGGCGCCGAGCATGCCAAGCAACACGGCCGAGGGCACGGGCGCCAAGGATGTGCAATATCGAAGTGTTTATGGTCATCAGCGCCGTCGAGAATATGAGGCAGCAGCAACGGCAGCCGAGGGCATCTGATTGGGCCATGCCGGTACCAACACGCAGGTACATGCATGTGTGCGTGCAAGGCACGACTCAGCTACACTAATATCGAGTCCAGGCTTTGGCTCGGGTTGACTACCTTGTAGCGCAACTTACTCTCTCTTGTGGAAGTTGACGAGCCCAATCTCAGCAGTCTACCTACCGTACCTCAGAACTGAGGGGTTTTTTCCTTTCTTTCTGTGGCTTGGTAGTTGATGCCTGTTGAGATTGTCCTCTCCGGGGGAGCATCCCTATGGAAGATCCAAGGCCATCCGAACGTGTATGCAACCGGACGCAGAGGCGAAATCGATGTCATGTTCGTCCTCCTCGCCCAGATTAGGAGGTAAAGCCTTCGCAGCGAGTGCTGCCGCGAGCCTCCAAACTCGATCTCCTAAGCTACAAGTGATCTTTTCTCACCAGAATATGCGATGTTGTGCCACCATATGTAGACGGCCAGGAGGTCCTGTTTGGCGACGCGGCTCTCTCCCAGGCTGCCGTGCAGCACGATCTCGGCGGACCGGACAGCACCCTCATCTGTTCGCTCCGTAGAGAGCCACTTTCACAGACCTGCTAAACATATCAGCCCTCTCCTCTGATTCTCTTCGAGGCAGAGCTTGTCAGTAGCCGGCTTGGGAAGCGGATGGCCAACACTACTGCGGCAGCGGCAGCAGTCGGCTGTGAAGTGTACGTATCCCGGCATGTGCAGGACAGGCTGTTTCCGAGAGGTAGCTACCCCTATCCGCTCTCTTCCCTTCAGCTCTGGTGGCCCAGTTCTGCTACACACCCAGAGGGTGGCGGTGCGGTTCCCTGAGAGGAATGATGCAACCGTTTGCGCTGATGCTATCTTCTGAATGAGCTGAGCTGCTCCGACGAGGTGTAGAGAAACCGAGACTGGTACCAAGAGCATAGAAGAACTCGTCACTGTGCTCTCTATAAACTTTATTCTCAGTCAAGTAAGCGTCTGCGTAGGTTTTCGCGGTTACGTACCTTTCGCCACTGTCATTCCAGCGATCAACTCTTACACCCACTGCTCAGCAAGGGCTTTTGACGACCAGGGCTGGTACCCGAACATTGAGAGCCACATAGCCACCCAATGGGCCATTTCATTTCTCATATATTTCCCGGGATAGGTCATCCCTACGCCGCTGAGTGCCTGCAGTTCATGCGCTACGCGGCTGAGAAGGGCATCCCGCGGTCCTTGCTGCCACCTGGCGACGGCGACCTAGGCTAAGACGAAGCAGTCGGCACTTTAATACATATGCTTCTATCACCCCCAGGGAGAGGGAATGGGGCATTTGACACCCATCGGCTTGTTTGGCTGAGTATGCAAACGTGGCTGGACAGGGACAGTCGGCGAGAGCAAAGTGTCACTAACTCATGCCCGGCTTGTCTTTGAGTTTCATACGTATGGTACCAATATACGCGCCGAATGCAGCAAGGAGCCGAGATCATGCATCGGGAGACTCTAGAGTCCAGCGCTCAAGTGATCCTGGGGCCAGAGCATCCCTCGGTAATCCTAATTCTCGATGGCCTCGCGAGCCTCGCGTATCTTCTAGGAAATGGGGACGAGGCCGAGGAGATATGCAGAGAGCTGGTAGAGCAGAGCACAGCGGCCATGGGGGTAGAGGATCCTTCTACCTTGAAGAGCCTAGATTTCCTTGAGCTCCACGTGAAGGCCGACCGAAACTTGGAGGATGCTGAGTAGACGTCTTGAGAGGATTGGAGAGGAACGAGAGATCATAGGACCATCTACCCTCACATTACTGCTTGAATTTGATCACGAAATCCTGCGCAGCGCTGCAAGGACCACGGGACAATATCTTGCACCGTCATGGCTGTGTCAGTAATTGACAGGGGCAAAGTAAACACTCGATCTGTATGTCTGCCCCGCCCGTACGCTGAATCTCGATGCACTTATCTAAAGAACCCGAGGTCAACGCTTTCTATGGAATGGCATATGGGCAAGGAGACTTGACTGGCCGTGTCCAGTTCCTAGGAAAAGGTGTAGAAGGGCAGGCCAAGTGTCAAGCTCACTACTCCGCCGTGGCTTGACATGCGTGGAAACCTGCAGTCAAGCCGATTCGAATTGGACCAACAGTGCAAGTATCCATGAAGACCCGACAACACCAGGACTTCATCCCATCATCCCAAGGCTCCCAGGGAGCAGTATAGCGAGTCTTGCAATAAAGTCAAGATCCGAACTGCTCAGGCTCCTGGGAGACGGGCTGCGTATCAGATCGCCTCAAACCCCTCTCTTTGGCCGAGCCCCTCGGACTAGAGGCTTTGCCCCTCGGACTAGAAAGGCGGGATGCTCCGCGAGAGAAGTGACTCTGTCTCGGTCTTGCGCCTCGGGCATGTCTTGGCTCGCTAAATGGCTCTGCCACGTCATACGGCCCCCCAGCGCGCCAGTGAAAGGTGCGCGACCAGAGCTAGTTGGAAGATGCTCTGGTGTCGCAGCACGGCACTCTAGCCTACACTGGATGGGCAAGACGAAGAAATTGCACTTTTGACGGGCTTGTCTTGCACTGCATTGGATCCTCTGCGAAAGCAAAGTCCTGGGCCAAGGCGCAAACTTGGACAATCAAACTCACTACTCTAGCGGCGCAGGACACATGATAGTACTTGGACAGTGCTCCTTGTGCACCGAAGTCAGAGTGTCCAACTTGCGCCGCCAATGGGGGCTTTCTGGCCCGTGATAAGCGCAGGTTTAAGCAAGGAGGGATCAAGTCTCGTGTGCATTGGCTTCTTACCCTCGCCAGCTTCTGGAGGCGAGAGTCAGATAGTCTGTTCACTCCATGCACACACGTACATGTCACAATCAACTGCTGGATTGTTCGATGGATACGAGAAGGTCATGATAGACAAGACTATGACTCCATCAGCCCCTCCCTGAATCCGGTCAGTCAGGATGGAATAGGGAGGGGGTATCATTATCATAAACTAAAGAAACCCGGCGCCATAAAACGTTCGGTACCTCCCGGCCAGACAGATGGGCTTTGAGTGAAACACTGATAGGGGTACCGTATCATCCACTTGCCAAACCTTATACGCTTAACGGTTTGTCTAAGGTCTTCGGTGCCAGCTGATGGGTGCATCCCACCAGCGTGCTCGCAGAGGTGCCTTCACGCTCATCCCTCCGGGGGGTTGGGCTACGACCCGGGACCCTGTGGTGTCCATCCCGGGCGCCTGCGTCTGCGAGCTCTCCGTGTTCGAACGTGTCGCACGGAAACCCTGAACCTAATCTCCACGTGTGAGAGCGAGACCGTATTCGGAGCACGGAGAGCTGCAGTTATTCCCAAACCATCCCCTACCCCTTTTCCGGACTATGCCTAGGCCCGCGTTGCCCCTGGATACCTGCTTCCGTCCTGTACGCCCGCTGCAGGAGCCCGAACTTTGGTGGACACGGCTAGACATTGCCTTGCTGGCATTGGGCGCGAAGGGAAATTGGTCACGACGAACATGTTTGCCCGACTCAGAGCCAGTCATTAGACACGGCTGGGATGGATAGGTGGTACCGCGCGCAAAAAGCAACGACAGCGAGCTCTCCGCTCTCCGCTCCCCGCCCAATGTCTCGGTCTGAATCCCCTTCCTGTGCTGGACGTCACAGGCGTCTTTCTTGGGTGATTGCCCACTGGGCACTGAGCCAGGTGTGCACATATCGCTTCTCGAAACTGGACCCGTGCCAATCTCCACGACGTTTCTGGGCGCTACAGCGCAGGAGAAAGGACGGCGACGCAATATGATGCACTGTTCAGTACGGAGAACGGCAGGAGAGACAAGGTCCTGCTTGTGGCTGATACCAGGCGGCGAACCCATGGACATTCTCGTGTTCTCTCCTTGCAGAATGGCACTGAAGCCCACCTGGTGTCACGAGGCGGCGGAGCCGCCGGTGCGAGAGAAAAGCATCGACGTCGTCCAAGCCGTAGGTTCATCGCCTTGCTATGCCATCTGGAATAGACGTCCCACGAGAAGTCCTGTACTGCCGTTATACTACCGGGCGACGAGATCGTTCCATCTACCCCTTGGCTGCTTCTAGCTCCCGCTTCCGATGACCGTCTCAGACCGGAGCCAAAAGGACAAACTAGCAGTCTATCTCTCTACGATACGACATACGAGCCCCTCTGGGAGGAGAGATACGAACGGCCGGCAGACTTACCTAGTGGCAGTTGGGTTGAGACCAGACGAGGCAAGGGGTGAAGATTCAAAAGCAAGAACAAACACTGGCCCAGGGTGACACTTACGCAAGCCAAGTGACAGATGGACTCACCCCCTTTTACCGTCGTCTCCTCGCTCGGAGAAAGGGGGTGAGGAGGTTTTTTTGAGCTACGGAAGAACTGTTCCAAGAAACATTCTGGAAACCCCGAAACCATTGTCAGAGCTGCCTGGGCTTATTGGTGAGAGGGCAATTAGACAGCGACGCAAACCGCGTATGGGACGCACCACCGGGACGTGCGCAGAGAGGGTCGTAGTTGCGTACAGCTTAATATCGGATTTCGCGAATCATGGACTACCTTGTACTCTTGTGTCCGGATTCTTTCTTTTATTTTTTATTTTTATAATATCATGTTTCTTTTGGTAGACACAGTGTATATGAGACACCAAGATCACTTCCCCCCCTTCGCGGCGCGTCGCTCCCACTCTGAGTGAAATACCAGAAATGAACAATTGGATTGTCCGGCGCCTCGAGCGTAGCCCATGGAACACATGATTTGGCGACGCCTGCCGGGGGGGATGGTTGGCTTGCCAGGCACGCAATCGGGCCCAACAAGCTCCTACGATGGCGTATATAGGTACTGTAATTGGACCAGCATCGAGCCCAGCTCAGATCCAGCCTCGAGGGCTGCACGAAGCAAAGGCAAGTAAGTATATAATTAGGGGAGATGATGGACACATCAATCCTAGAACCCACGCGGCTGTCTCCTGGGACCTGGCCTGTTCAAAATAGCAAAGCAAGGATGATTGGATGGGCAGAGTTTCAATAGTCCATGAGAGAGTTTATCCAGATACCACTGCTGTGGCGTCTGAATGAAAGCCAGCCACTCCAGTCTTGGCAACTCGCGCTTGGGAGTGCGCGGGCGGAGATGGGTGTGGAAAGGGGGGGAGCAGTTAAAGATCAAATATAAGGATTGCATGCACCAGATAAGGCCCTGGTTTTCCGATGCTCTCTGCTGACGCTATGACTGGCTGGCCACCGCAAGCTCCTGCGATGCGGACCAGGGGTCACGCCGGACGGAATCTTCCCTGTCGGACCTTTGGGCATTCACTGGAAGGTGAGGTGAGCTCGAGATGGCAACTGCAAGAAGCCACGGTGTGGATGGTGCGGATAGCAAGGGGATGGAAGGGGAGGGAGGGAGGGAGGATGGCTGGTGACGGGACCGATAAAGTCACCATTAGTTGGACGCACCGCCCTCGTCGCTGAAGCCGTGCCGTGTGTGTTCAACAGGCGAGGGCCAGTCGGAGAATTGCGTTACCATTGAAGCCGGAGATGAAGCTCACCGGGGGTCGGGGGTGCGCAGAGCCTAGCCTGCTGTCTAAACAGGTTTCCGGTCGCTTTCTGCTACGCGCGCCTCTGAACTCGACCGACTTGGCAGTTTGGACTCGATCGGCACGATAGACTAGCAGAACTAGCGAGCTACCCCGGAGAGCAGGTTTCGACTCCTCCCCATACGAGGCACAACATACGTGGAGAGGGGACGCTAGATGAGGCGATACACCGGCTGCTTGTGACCTCGAAAGGCCGTGAGAAGTCTCCTCTCTCCCCTCTCGAAGCCCCCCTGCGGTTTTGGATGATGGGCTGAGAGACGAGCGAATGGAGCACATAAGCCGGGACAAGCCAAGTTTTCTTGGGGGCAGTTCGAGTTCGAGGTCTCCAACGGGGCAAAGCTTACGCTCCCTCCCCCCCTTTAAACTAGCGCGGAACCACCATTGAGTGGCTGCAGGAAGCTTGCTTCGATGGAGCATTCGAGCTGCATTGCGGCGGCGTGGGCGCGACTTGGAGCTCTGTGAATTGGAGAGCATCTTCCTTTTTGGCCGACAGACGCGTACAGTGGTTTCTTCTCTTGAGCCCCTCTCTTGCATCATTGGGTGATCTCCCCAATCTACCACGCCCCCTTGCCCTCGCAATCTCGATAATTTTCCAGCGGGACATGGCGTTTCTTTTGCATACCTTCAAATGCAACAGGCCACGAGATAGTTACCAATACTACGGCAGGGCCTATAGCCCTACCTCTTCTCGCCCGCCCCTTGTCCTCCCCAATTGAGAGCCAATTGACGAAATTTCAAGAAAGAGGCGGGAGGCGAAGAGCTGAATGAAAAGGTCCCAGTTTCGGGCGGCTACACGTGAAGCTATTTCACCCGGGCCATCGGCAAACCTCTCGTAGACTCCGGGCGTCGCCTTCGCAAATAGATATGGGTCAATTGTACCTGGTCGGTGATCGGCTCTCCTCCGTGTCACGTCAGATTGCTGGGAAACCAGAGAGCAAGGCGTGTCAAAAAAAGGGCACGGAATAAAACACTGTGGTAAGCACCCTTGGCATGGAACCGCCGTCGTTAAACTCGTCGCTCGGATCCCCAACTTAACTTCACTGCCTCCCGCTGGATGCTAGAGTACTGAGTAATAGAGGTGTTGTCTTCCTTAGCGTGCGTGCTAAGAAGTCTATCTCTGACTTCGCAGCATTATTGCGCCGCCGGGGCATGGGAGGCCTGGACCCTGTTGAGAGTTTCTTCTCGTAGAGTTTGATGATAAGGCTAAGTAAGGTTGGTCGAGACAGTGCCTTACTGTAGCCAAGAGGATCAAGTGCCAGGTTTGCTGTACATAGCGCCGACCTTAACCCGAGGATTGTTTCCTCATAGCCTGGTGCCGTTGTTACAGTTGGACTCTAATGTCATCCTACCAGCTGGCTTGATCCCTGGAAGAACCACCGCCGCGCCGTAGGTAGCATGAGGGGGCGCAATGCCATTGGCCAATGGCACTGAGAATCGTTGCCCTTCTCCTGAGCGAAGCCACTCTGACGACTTCCGGGTGCTGAGGAGTAGCCAACAGCATGATACGGTTTCGACAGGCCTAGCAGGGATGATTCGACATAAGGAGAGAAGAGGCAAGAATCGCCCGAAGCGGTTGATGGCATGTAATTCTTCGAGCAGCCGAGTATGCACTGTACCTAACTACACGAGTTCCTTTGCGGCACACGTTGTCCAAGACTGGCCGGGAGCTCGGTGCCCCACGAAGGTGAGGGGAAGCCAGGCGGGGATGCTCGCTGGGCTGTTACAGAGAGGCAAATCCGGGGAAGCTAGTTCTTTACGGCTGTTGACTTGATCCAGAGGAGTAGAGTCTCAGAATGATGAACTCCTCACAAAGCCCGGTCCAGAGCAGATAGACCCTTAATGTATCGCAGGGACTTCATGGCCGGGAACACTCCTTAGTAGCGCTCCTATAACTATCAGAGTTTTATGAACCTGGTAAACGGCAAAAGACCTGCTGCGGAGCGTGCCTGGGAGCTATTTTGATAGCACGGGAGACTTTTTTTTTCCTTTTAAGAAACAAAGTTACTTTCCCTAGACGGGAAAGTCTCCCAGTGCTGGGCGATAGGTAGGTCGCAACGTGCTGCCTCGGGATTGTTCCCCCGTAGGTTGGTGGCCAAATAGGGTGGTTTCGTCGTCTGTCCTGATTGGTTGAGGTCCGAGAGCCTGTTGGTGATGGGACCGAGTTTCTCTCTCAGAAAGGTAAAGCCTCAACATCCTCCCAGTTCGAACTATCGATGTCAGTGCGCTTCCGGCATTAGTGACGATGTATACTTTCGCAGCATGGGCAGGCGGGAACTTATGTGGCCAGTGTGTATAGCGAAAACAGGCTTCGACGTCTCGAACAACTTGGACGCCTCGCGATAGCGTTCCAGTCTCAGACCTCTACGCCACTGGGACGCTTGCTCACATGTCCGACTTCCTGTATGCATCGAAACCCGTCGGATCCAACAGATTGTAGCAAGGTTAGCACGAACAGGTTGCAGCGCTGTTCAGTACCAAGGAAACTTGCCATTTCGTCCCAAAAGCCCCAAAACTCCCCTTCCGTAGTCACCCTCCTCTCAGCCCCATGTAACCCCAGCCTTCCCAAGCGCCCAAAAAAGAGACCCGGAGTCGGTTGGAAGGGCCCGCTCGAGGTCGCATGCTGCACAAACGCGTCATGTCCGATGCGAAAGACGCCAAACACCCCCAGCGCGTCTTTCGTGATCGTTCGCGTCATCCATGTCGACACATCCCCCGGGGACATATCTCTCTGATCTGTCGTTGGTCAATGGCACGTCGATGAGGATTTACAGTACATGGAGAAGTGGGCCAAATCAGATCTGTCCGAGCGCTTGTTTCCTCTCGTGCCTCTCCTTCTCTGGCCACCGAATCGGACTGCCCTTTTGACGAGATGCACTACAGAATCCCCACTCACTCGAGACCGGAGAGATGGGGACGACTGAGGGGTGTTGTGTCTTTCAAGGCTTAGCTTGTATCTCTGTACGCTGACGCCGCGGCCGACAGTGCCGTTGGAAGCGAGCAGGCGAGCAGGCGAGGGGAAGAGACACAGAGTCCCTAGGCACCCGTGATGCTTCGCGAAAGAAACATGCCATTCGTGACTTCCTGTTTTGAACCGTACGGCAATCGCTAAGGCAGATTCCAAATGTTCCTTGGGGATCATCGGGGAGGCATTTTAGTGGCTGCCATGGGTCTTTCAACTGGCGAAGCGTGCTCGCCCCGGGTGTCTAGCCGCCCGCTCGGACGTGGTGGACCGAGTCCGCAGCCGGGATAGTGGAGTCTTGGCCAGCCGCGGAGGTCACCCGTCACGGTGCCATCCGGCCGAACGCGCTTTTCCCGACGGATTCCTGCATCCCACCGCGTAGGAAACACGGCGCGGTGATAGTATGCCTAGTATGGGGTTGAGAAAAGAGGCTGATCCCATTCTACTTGTCTGTCATATTCGTGAAACACCGGCAGAGTCCAGACTGGGGGCTAATAGCAGGGAGGCAAACTCTTGACCCTTTGACTTCCCCACCATAACCAGAGAAAAATCCTCTGGTCGAATGTTTCCCGGGCTCCGAGCGACGCGGGGAAGGGAGCCAGGTGGCAGAGTGAGAGGTTTAATGCTCCCAAAGTCCTTGTGCTAGTAGCCGGGAAGAGAATGAAATGGCCAGTCAATGGCCAGGTCGAGGGCGGCAAGGTAAAGACCCGTCAGAACCTTCCACGGTTTCGATATTGAGGTTCCGCGCTTGGGGCTTCAGTTCCCGTGTTCTTCCCCGACAAAAATGCAACAGCGGCAGGAATGCGCTATAACCACCGCTGCAGAGATTGGCAGTCTACAGCGTCAATGCAGGGGTAAGCCACAAGGACAGTGGCGTCGTGCCTTCGTTTCTTTTCCTCTTTGCCCTACCTAGAGCACTCTGGCCCCGATCGTCGAGCGCACGTTTTTTTTTTTCATCCACATGTTCGCTTCTGCAAGGAAATCCTCCGACGCCTGAGCATCCGAGGAACCGGCCATGATACCGTTCCCAGCAATGACTTGCGCGTTGAAATCCCAGCAAGACAAGAGAGTCCGAGCTCGTCAGTATGAGAAAGCGGGTTGGGGGGGCAATGAGAAATTGGAAATTTTGTTGCCCTGCAATCCCGGGTCAGAGTTCCTGAACCCTTGCCCTGAAATTCCAGGTGGTAAGAGGCGTTGCCTGGTAAAACAAAGCCCTGAAGCCGGGGAATGAGCCGCAGTGGCGAGCATGTTCTTGATGAATTGAGCCATGGGAGGAGAGCTTTGATCAACTGGAACCATGGGCCGGATGTCTTGCGAAGAGAACGGCTCTAACGCCTGTGGAGAAACTTCATCTGTGCGTCTTCGCCCATTTGCCATTTTGGAAGTCGGGAGAGTGAAGAAAATTTCCTAATCGGCTAATCGTACAAGCTCGTTTCGCTCAGATCTCGGACGTTTTTCTGTCTAGTTTCGTTCGCTCCGCATCTGGTCGTACCAGTTCCAGGAGTTGGTCCAGATCGTCGTGAAAAACGTACAGTACCTGACTGTATCTCTCTGTTAGTGGAAGGTGGGAGGCTCGTATCGTCAAGTCATCAATTCGATACCCCAGTCCGCTTCATATGAATCCCATGACCCCTTCTCGCTCTCCGGCATGTCAGAGGATAGGGGGCTTGTCCATCCAACTGGTTACACAATAGGTGGCGGAAGGTACTTTGGCTCCCTCAGGCACTGTAGCCATGCACGCAAGCGCAGAATACAGAGATTTCATGTCCGTGAGGATGCACTGATGTTGCCAACGCTATTCCTGGATCGTAAAAAGTTCCTGGGCCAGAGTAACAGAATCACAGAGCGCTTGCAGGGCCCAGGAGACACAAGTTTGGTTCAGAGCGACCTCAGCAAATTCGGGCTTGGGCGTTCCTTCCCAAAGAAGCCACCAGTGCTAATCGCTCCGTGCTCCTAATTGGAAGAAATGGGGAAGGGTCAACCCGACGCTTTGGCCAAGATGCGGCCCCAGATCCCCCAGTTCTGTTCAGCCTTGTCACATCTCTCAAACTGAATCTCTTTTCGGGAAGGTTTCGAGATCGACAATCGATTTGTCCCGATTTACGCACCAATTGCGTTACTCAACCATCGCCCCTGACAATCTTGGGATTTTCTTTATCATTTTTGTCTTGGGTCACAAAATGATTTGAATTGTAGGAAATTTCGGAAGCCGTGGCTCGATTCCAAGTCTCGTGTTTCTCTCTCTCTCTCTCTTTTGTCCTCAAAATTTTCAACACGTCGTCCGGCCACCGTGAGAGACTCAGTCGCTCCCTGGTAAATGAGACGAATCGAACCCGGCCCCTCTCCAAGCAATCCTTTAATTGTGATGACATGATGCGCGTCCATTTTACGACCCGCCTCTCCACTTACCAACTCCAACTGAGCAAGGTTAACGAGTCCATGACGCAGGCGAACATGGATACCACCCAGCTGAAAACCATTCCAAAACGCATCAACTGCAGAGGCTTGGCGAGTCTGAAGCCAAGCAACGCTAGCGCTCCCGCGTATTCGCGTTGTCCTTTTGTCGTTATGTTGAGAATCCCAGGAGATATTGTACCCTATCTGAAATGAGAGTTGGGGCACTTAATGTTAGTCAGTAGGAACTTCTTCAAAAGACACGGCAGTACCTGGCGGCTCTAGAAGAGCCTAAGAAGACTAAGTACTCCGTATCGTAGCCTCGCACGTTTTTTTAAATGGTATTTTAGCCGTCTCCACGAACGAGCTACCCGTAAAAAGATACGGTAGCTCGAGTAGCTACACGGATCCACCACCTCTGAGCACAGCCAACCGACTCAAGCTGAAGACCATGACCGAACTGGCAATGGCCCGAACGATGAAGCAGAGATCCCCCATGGCTCTGGCGTCTCGCTTTCCTTAGGCCTAGATCCGAGTGTGGAAATCACGCGACCTCGCGTGGATCCTAGCATTTAGGGTCCAAAGGAGACGCCGAAGCTCGTGAAGCCCCAGTGGAACTCTCCGAGGTTGAAATGTTTCTCTTCTCCGCTGGCGGGGCTGGCGATAGATGGCCGTTTCGATCTCTGAGCCAACCACCTGGCTGGGTCAGAAAAAAAAAACTTCTTCTCCACGATTTCACCGCTTCGTCTTGATGGAGTCGAGGGTCTATCGCCGGTCGGGGCTTCTAGGCAGGACGGAAGACTCGGTACTATAGTACACTCCGCAGTTGAGGCACCATGTATTTGGGTTGGGGACAACTGGATTTGGCTTAAGTTCACTTGGGAGGGGACCGACACGCCAAGCTAGCCACCGGCGGACGGGATATAATATTGTATATGATCGGCATTGGAGACGACGTCTTCTTCCGGAGCCGCTCACTTGGGACAAGCGTAGGAAGGCTTGGGAGAGGCCGCGAGGCCATTATCAGAAAGACTTTCTTGACAACTGACAGAAATGAACAAAGTGAATGGGAGTCCCGGTATGTAAAATGTACACCGTCTTGGCCGTAGATCCTCTCCGAGCCTTCGTCATCTCCAACTGATTTCCACCACCCGGGTCCGAGACTCAGGGCCCAGTTTATATGCAATGTCAAGCTCAAGCCCATCAAGCCCACACAGTGGAGGTGACTGCATGTCATTGCGACGGTCCCAATACTTACGCCGGGAATATAGCACTTGCAGGTAGCGAGATGCACGTTTGGACCAGAGGGACAAACAGTTCGCCGGCGGCTCCCTGCGGAGGACCTGATTCAGCCATCTGAGAAAAAAAAAAACGACAGGTTTGCAGCAGCAAGAACGCTAGCATCCATCGATCAGCTCGATGAACTTCCACTTTGCTGCTCTTGGCCCGGAGAACAGATAGCACAGTCTAAAGAAAGAAGCAAACTGCGCGAATATCGGCTTGGTCTCATTCTGGACACAGCACCGACCGGTACGGAGGTGCCGCTACCCCTACGGATTGGGCGTCATCACCCTATTTTAGGTGCAGCAGCAAGCACCTATCGACCCAGCAACACAAGATTGCGCCCTCTGGCGATATTCCATGGCCCCCTTGCCGCC
>FTLB01013973.1_pt1 | contig 14440 bp, 16 predicted proteins | sample 1658291 | NCBI WGS metagenome assembly FTLB01 (sample SAMEA3914812, study PRJEB12502) | metagenome | biome: forest; material: soil | place: Canada | collected 2011-07-07 | depth 0.1 m
TGGCGGTGGCGGCGGCGGCGCCGTGATCCGCGCCGGGATCGCCCCGGATGACGCCCTTGCGCGGGGCGCGGGCGGGCCCGACGGCGTGGGCGCTGAGGTAGGCGCCGCGGGCCTTGATGTGCTCAAAGACAAAGTTGAGCAGGGCGTCGATGAAGGCGGCGTCGAGCTCGCCGCTGGTGAACCACGGCCCGCCCGTGGCCTGCTCCGAGGGCTCCAAGCCGACCTTGATGTAGACGCGCTTGTTCTGCTGCAGCACGCTCGAGAACTGCCGCACGTACCCCTTGGCCTCGAGCTGCTTGAGGCACGTCTTCATGACCGTGTCGTGCATCTTGAGCCGGTTCTTCATCGTCCGGATCCACATGCCTTCGCGGCCCGCTTCGTCGATGTACGAGTAGACCATCCGGAGCTCGTTGGTGGGCAGATCGAGGTACCTGTGGAACAAGAAAAGGGTTGGGCGTGTCAGCCGCCGAGAAGGGTTCAAAGGAGCAACAGGAGAAAGGGAAAAGGGGGGAGGTAGCATCCAAGCGTACTTTTTCGCATCGTCCCGGGGCCGCCATCGCCAGGCAATGGCGCCCCTGTCCTGCGTGGCGACGAACAGGTAGTCGTTCACCAGGCCCTGGATGACCTGCACGAGCAGCTCGATGCTGTCGTTGGGGATGATGTTGAAGTCGAGCAGCTCATTCTGCGTGAAGGTTCGGGCCTCGCTCCCGTGCTGCGTGGCTTGTTCGTAGAGCGAGTCCTTGAGGATGTCGAGCTCGGCGGAGCGCTTCGAGTCGCTCGCCGCCATGGTGAAGAGCGAGAGTCCCGCGATGAAATATTCGTGCTGGTAGAGGGGGAGGCGACCGGCGCGGAGAATGGGCTCTCGCGGGTGTGCGGATGGGGAATGACTACGCAGGGCAATGGCAGCCGAACAGAAATGTATCACGGTTTTTCCATCCCTTAGTGGCGTGCAGAGGGCCGAGTGATGCTGGATTTGCGCCGCTCGTTCGACTCAATCGATAGTGACTCGAAAGTTTTTGGTGGGGTTGGAAGCTAGGAATCCTGAGGTTGGCCACGAAATTTATCGGCTCCCCGCTATCGATAAGAATCAACCGATAAGCCTTGCCAGGGCGGCGATCGAAGTCCCTTGGCTCTACGACAGGCATCGGCTCATGCTAAAATCAGAATGTTCAAGAGTTTCTGGATATGAAGACCTTGGATCTGAAGCCTCGACGTCTTCGGATCCATTAATCTCTTCGGGTTTGATATACATAGTTACTCTAGGTATAAACTCGGGAGAATTGCATGGATTGGGAACATATCATTATGACCTCTTTGGCTGTACCTATGCGATGCAGTCTCTGAGCCCTCCCAACCACAGCGTGATAAGCGGTACCAGACAAATATACAAACAATGGAAACAATACGTCAAGAGAGCCACATGCCGCTTAATAGCAGACCGTTGAACCAGCCAACTGGTCACCAATGTGAGCGCAGACGTCTCCAGAGATCCTTGAGCATAGTTCCGTGGGGTACTCTATCTGTCCGCCAAAACTTGGTCCTGGATTTAAAACATCCCGTCGTCTCTCGTGGGCGCAATTCCTACGCCCTTTTGCACTTAAAAGAGGTTCACCGGACCCCAGTCCATCTCGGTGCCCCATGTGCTCGGGTCCAAGTTGTCGAAAGGGCCGGAGAGCCAGTACTCTCCGCAGTTGTTCCCCATGAGCTCCTCATGTGCCGTGTCGGGTACGCAGTCGACCGGCATTTGTCCCACGACTCCCAGGCTGCCTATGCCTATTTGATCCGGGTTCGTTGCCCCGTATGCTCCGGTGCCGCCTGTTATGACACCGTATATGTCTTGGATAATCTGCTGGTTCCTCGAATGCAGGGCTTCCTGGTGAATTTGCGAATGTGGCTCTTGCATCTGCTGCTGCGTGGGATGGACACCGCTATTTCCCTCGTTCCCCTCCACACCGCTATTCCCCTGTGGTGATTTGCGCCCCTGAGCTCCTTGCGCCACGATCTCGGCCCAGCGCTCTAGCTTGGCGACTGTGATTATGATTTTCTTGGCTGCTAGGTCCCAGACATTCCGCTCTTCCTCGCCGCCACCAACTTCCATCATCTCCTGGCTCGCCTGTGCGCACCGTGTCCCGAGCTGGTTCAGCATGCCCGTGATATCGATACGCAAGCCGGGCTGTGAGTTAAGCTTGTCTTTCATGGCCGCAACCAGGTGAGGTATGCTCGGGTCTTTCGTCTCGCGAAACTTCACACCGGCCATCAATTTGACCAGCAACTCGGGCTGAGTAGACGGCGTACTAGCGGGTGTCGTGGAGCGGCCACCGGTGGAAGCGGGAGGTGAGGTAGATGAGCTTGTCGCCCGTCGTTGCTGCTGCTGCTGCTGCTGCTGCTGCTGGCCATGACCCGGTTCGTCGAAACTTGGAGGCGGTCCGAGAGCGACACAACCTTTCAGATCGCCTTGGACTTGTTCTCGCAGGGCCGCGAGTATGTTGACGGATCTTGGGTATCGCGCTTCGGCCGAAGGGTCGATTATTTTGGTTTTGGACGAAATGCTGCCAGGCAGTACGGGTGACACGAGCTTCGCCCAACGGGACAACATGGTGACGCTATAGATGAGCTGCGCACAAACCGGCATGGGGAGGTAGAAATAGGATGAGATGGGTATCGTGAACCAGTGGTTCAGCCACGTCTGGATCGCGTGGCTTGCTCGATAGAAGACGTCCAGCGCCGACGGCGTGTTGTCGCTGAGCGAAGTGAGGTCATTGTGAAATTGCCTGAGCAACGCAGCGTCGATTACTGGGGGCTCATAAAGGCGCAGAGATACCGAATGAACATAGACCATGAGATACTCTGTTGAAGTCGGTTAGTACGGAAGGGGGTTGGTGGCTATGGATCACTACCTGGGTCAAGGCTTGTGATGAATGCGCCGGATAAGAGCAGACGTACTATTATTCTTCATCGTCTTGCTAATAGATGACTGGATCTTGTCCAATTCGGATTGGAAAGTAGAAACATAGGCGGATACGGGGGCCCGTGGAATTGATATCTCCTCGGAGCTCTCGTCACGGGCGTTGAGCTCAGCAATTTTCTCGGAGAGATTTTGTAGCCGGACCATATGCGCCAGAATCACATCTGTCTCGTACTCTCTATTCTCCTGGAGCTCTTTCAAGCAGTGTTGCATATAGGAGGAGAATTTCATGGATTCAATCTTGCCGAAACCGACAGAGGCGCTTCGTCCGGGGTTAGCATGAGGCTGAGCGACATTAAGCGCGGGAGCACAGATTCGCGGGGAACAGGAGCAAGACATACCACGAACTCAGGTACCATACTCCGAGTAAGGCTCTCCTCTCCTCGTTCGACCGTGGCGCTGGTTCGTCAGGAAACAATACCATCAGGCTTGTCCTCTCCTGCAACTGAGGATGCCGATTTAAGCCGAGATCGGCGACCAGACTCTGTGCCAAGAGAATCAAGGTGTTCATCTGAGAATGCATGATGCAGTGGTAGTGATACCAACCGCCCATGACGATGATCCCCTGGAGAATATCCAGTGACTTCTGTCCTCTCATCATGACATAGTCTGAGAGATGCTCCATGAGGCGGAACAGCTGTGCGCGCATCGACCGCATACTTGTGAGGGTGGTGACCATCCTGATCGCCGCGAAGAGAAAAGGCCGTGAACTCTGTAATTCCTCGGGGGTCGTTCCTGGTGGGATGATCACGAATGGGAACAATGAGCTCAAGTGTGTTTGATACACGGCGAGGATTGTCTCGTCCGTCTCGCTAGGACCTGGGGCATCGCCAGACTCGGCTCGGCATATGCAGGACGAGGGAGCGTAAGAGTTATAGTGCCTGGGAACGGATATGACAGTCTCCACGGGTAGTATTTCTTCTTCTTCGTCATCCTCCTCCTCATCGGAGCTGCCATCCCGTAGAGAAGATACCGACTGTGCCCCTGCCACGCTGATGTCAAAATCGGCTGCGCGCGAGAGTTAGCCCGTCCTGGAATGCGGTATGTGACAGGGAGGGGTACACACTCTCTTGTTGGATGCACGAGGTCTTTTCCACCGTAGCGCGCACATCTTGGGCTGCAAGGCTTCCTGGGTCAACACCTCGCAGCTCACCCGAAGATCGAAGCAAGTCGACAAGGCCATTTAGCCTCTGCTCCAGCTGAGCTGTTCTTCTGCAGGGAGAGGGTAGTGTTAGTCACGCATGTGAGTCCTTCGGGCATGGTCGCTGCCAAGCACCACCACCACCACGGGACGTGATTCCCGGCACTGTTGTTCTCATGGGCCAGACGAATGCTTCGATCATAGACCAAATGCCAGATCCACGGGGCAGCGTACACCAAGATCGGGCATACATGCCGACGATCTTCGCCTCGACTTGCCGACGGGATACAGGAAAGGGTTCAAATTTGCAGGATACCATAGCACAAGCACCAGCCAACTGAAGAACTCTCCTCTACGAGTCTCTCCGAGCATGGACATCAGGACTTACGATGGTTTTGTGGCCCTCTTTTTCCTTGGTTTATGAGTTTGGTTCACACAGTCTTTAAACAGCCGTTCGCACCTGCGTCACGCACGTCTGTCAGTATGGTGCGGTACAGTACAATAGAGGTAACGTGCGATAGAGGCATGTTCAACCAACGAGCAAGTCATGGGAGGCCAGGAAAAATGGGCGACCAGCCCGCAAGAGAACTGCACCCAACTAGGTGGTGCCTCTCCCCCAGCGCCGGAGCCTCACCGCGGATGCGGCTGCCAGCGGCAGCAACGGAAACGCCGTTCCTAGGCACGCGGGGATTTCGGGAGACTTCCAAGAGGGCTGGATATGGGTCTGCAACATACCGATCGCATTTTGCTCCGGGGTTTTCTGCCGACCTATGACACCTCGCTTTGGCCGCACTGCACGCGGCGCACGCAGCACCCCATTTGGCAACGGCTTTGTGTCGATCCATTTCTTGTTCGGCGTATGTCGTCCACCAGCCGACTCACAGGTGAACGTATCTGTTGGAGCAGGCGCGCGCACATATCTACAGGCGATGAAGCAGTAGCACTGAGCCGCTCAGTAGAGTGGGGCTGAAGATGACGGTGCTCGCTGACGAACCCCTCGTCCTGACTCCTGAGGGGCAGCTGCGTGGTCGTGGCACGGAGGTTTGGAAGGTAGCCGAAAAGTCCGACTAGCCTCGAGCCTGCCCTAACTTGTGACAGTACTGTCTCTAAGATAACAGACTTGCCACCCGCTAGGTAGTCGCGACCATGTGTCAATTATTTCGCCCTCGTCAATTATTTCGCCCTCGCTGGGAACAAAGCTTTTCGCTGTCGATTTAACAAGAGGAAAACCCGTAAAACCCCCTTTCATAGTTTGGAGTAGATAATCTCAGGTAGGTTATTGCGGGGAATCCTCCCTCTCTTACTGTTGCTCTATCTTGAAATACCTGCGCCGATCAACTAGTCCGTATGACTAGATGTAACCTCGATATTTTGAAGCTCTAGAAAAGCTACACCAGCTACTGTGTACTTACGGTTGTTTCTTTGGCTTTATCCAACTCCTGAAAATAAGGTGAGGCGTCCAATGTGCAAGTAACGTCTTACACGCCCTGTCTCTCGCCCGCTCTAGACACTGCGTACAAACGTCGTTCGTCACGACAGTGACGAGACTGCCTTCTCCCTCGGATTCAAGCTATAGTCTCCGCGGTGGCTATCGTCTAACATAATTTGTTCGGACAGATGGGACGTCAAGTCTCTGCACTGCCAAGAGCGACAGCACAGTCACGGTCAATTGTAATTTTAATCCCAACAGGGAGGCCGTTTTCAACCTTTAACCGCACAGTTTGGTCTCGAATTAGAGGGTCATCGAAGCGGAGAAAATCCGGGTCAAAATACGGTCGCGACCGATGCTTTCGATTCCCGAGTCGGATTCTTAGAACCCGAGGGACACCAGATTAAGGTATTTTAATTACACCACGGACAGATTTCCTTCCCAACGCGTCAATTGTCTGCCACCGAGCTACTTGTCTAGCACTGGCAGTGATCTGCTTCAGACATGTCTCTATAGACCGTGGTGTAGACGGTGCTGGTGCTTGCATAGTACTCCGTCGCCGTGCCCGAATCACCGCCGGGGCTCGTCGGCGCGCTCGTCAAAGTCACGGGGTGACTGTAGCCTGATCCCCCCCATCCGATCGTGTCAGGACACTTTCCACCAGAGGTAGTCTTGTGATGATGATGGGAAGAGGTGCTATTGGCAAAGGGAGTGGTGGTCGAGAAGGACGCAGACGAAAGGGTTGTGCTCACCGTGACCGTCACAGTGGCTGCCGGTGCACAGGAGGGCGACGTCGACGGGTCTGTGCACGCATCACCGTCGATGAAGAACTTGGGCGTCTGCGCGTAGATGACGTAGACATTGGTGCCATTGATGGCATTGCTGGAGGTATGAGCATCAGTCACCCAGATTCCTGCGCGGCCATCCATCCCCGCTCCTGCTGTCGGGAAGAGAGAATCTCTCTACTCACAATTGGAACCCGTACGAGTCGTCCGCGGCGCACGGCACACGCACGCTATACGCGCCAAGGCTGGTCTCGATGTCGAGCGCCAGCGGCGTGTAGTACGGCGGCCAGTTTACAAAGTTGACAAGGTAGATGCTGAAGGTGGACGGGTCGGTATCGACGCTCGTCCAGGTCAGCTCGTAATCCGCTCCCTTGGCGACCGTGGCATTCTCGGCAGGGTCGGTGAAGGCAATGGCGGACACCAGCGGCGCCGCCAGTGCAGCCACGAGAGAAAAGATGGCTGAGCGCATGATGCGTTGGGAGCGCGTGGCGTATGGCAGAAAAGAACGACTGCTAGTTAGGAACGGCCATATGACAAGTCAACCTTGCGTCCCTCGGTGGCCTTGAGAACTATTTGTATACGGAAAATTTACATCAATTTGGGCCGTTGAGATGCTAACGGCGGCCGCTGTGCCGCCTTACCCCTGAGCTCATCATCGCAGGCCTGGGTTTCGTCTCTTGTTCGCAGATATCACGGTCCTGCAGAACGCTTAGCGAGGCTTGGCCCTCTGGCGCCAATGGCGGAGATCGCATCTGCATGATTTAATTGCCAAATTTCCACCATTTCAGCTCACCTCAGCCCTACGAGCGTCCGAAGCTGCGGCTAACCAGGAACAACAAGGGTTTGAAACCTCCCATGAGCCAGGGCCTACTTTGCAGTATGCTGGTCATCATGATTCTCGAAGGCGCGTTCGAATTGTAAATAACCCGTTTCGGTAGAAGCTCGCAGTTTGTCGATTAATAGAGACTGGCTTACACTACCTGTTCTACCACTGCCTGGGAAATCCACTGCAGAAACTTATTATAGTCCAACATTGGTCCACTAATACCAGAATTATCTCCCTATTTGCATTTCATCCGTGCTGGGTTCGGCTACTCCTACGACACAACCTTCCTAAAGCTTGTTGGGCTGCTTGACTTCTATGTCTGGGAGGTCGAGTGTGGACGACTTCAGTGTGCGATCCAGGGGTATTAAGTTAACGTGTTCCTGGTTTAGCGCCGTGCGCCACGGCTTCGTAGCGATCTGTGCCTTGGAGCAAAAGGTTATCACACTCAAAAAGTTTGTTGGCTCAGGAGTAGCAAGTAGCTTACGACAGGAAGAGCAGTGTTCCTTTCCATCCAAGCCAACCGATCACACCCAAGGCATCCGTTATTTGCTTCTGCTTATCTCAGCTGCTACTCAGCTGATTGCCCTATTCTGAGAACAAACACGCGTGTACTGGCAGCGACCCATCCCGGCTAGACCGCTGCTCCCAACTCCGCGGCGCCGGCCGGACGACCCACCCAGGTCCGAGTGCCGTGTTTGTCCCGGCATGGTTGCCATCGGAGGCTACTATCATGCGATCCACGTAAAGATGGATTGTCTGTCCACCGCTTGGGGCCGACTGCTCGGCAGTTATACACCAGTAAGACAAGTCCCGAAGAGCTGCCGTGTAACGGTGACAATGCTGCAGTGAGTCAATATTTCGGATCAGGTTGCATGCGCTCGGCCGCGGCCTGCATCGAGCCACGGCACAAGGCAATGCACATCGCGGGTTCGGGGTCCCTTGCGAGGCATGCGTACCAATAATATGTCTCTACGAGAATGCCTCGTCTGCCGAGGCCGTGGCAGGGGCTTGGCGACCGTCTCTGCTTTGGGGTGTGACCCAGAAACAAGAGGTCCTCGCCACGGACGTCCGGCTAAGACAATGATCGCCCCATTTTTGTCTCTGGATGAAGATGCATATATGTCCTATATTAAGGCCCCTGAAGCCGGGCGCACCAAGTGTGCAAAGTAAAGCCTTTGGTCTCAGGAGCCGAAGGGAGCGCTGTCGCATCCTTAATCTCATCCTATCGGCACCTCGTCCTGAGTGTGGCATATCACGCGGTCGCCGTGTGCTGTGGGATTCCGGCCTGAGAACAGTCTTCACAGTCGAAGCTTTGTATTTGAACGCCAGACGCCAGACTCTGTCGCAAAGATGCATGTCTACACACTCCACGAGCTTGACCTGACCGAAGGCACGGTTCAGCTCCGAAAGGAAACCGCCAATTCTTCAACCGACTCCCTCGTCCTCGTCCCTCGCCCCTCCGACCATGATCCCAACGACCCTCTCCGCTGGCCGCAGTGGAAGAAACACGTCGCGTTTCTCTCGGTATGCTCCTTTACGTTTCTCACCAACTACGCGATAGGCGGGTTGGCATCGGCCTTTTACCTCATCTCGATTGAGTTCGACAAGACACCGAGCGAGACCAGCGCCCTGCTGCTCTGGCCCATTCTCGTGCTCGGCCTCTTCAACTTTTTCTGGGTCCCCATGGCCAATTATTTCGGCAAGCGACCCGTATTCGTCTTTGCCTCGGGCCTCCTCTGCGTGTGCTACATCTGGGGCGCGTGCGCCAACTCGTTCGACTCGCTGCTATGGTCCAACATCGTCGCCGCCTTCGCCGGGTCCTCGACCGAGGCGCTCGGCGCCAGCATCGTCAACGACCTATACTTTCTCCACGAGCGCGGGGCCAAGATGGGGATATACATGAACTTCATCTCCGGCGGGAACACGATCGGCCCGCTGATCTGCGGCTTCATCGTCACGGGCCTGAGCTGGCGCTGGCACAAGTGGATCGCCGTGATCCTAACCGCCATCAACTTCCTCACCGTCCTGCTGTTCGTCCCTGAGACCCGATACTACCGCGACGAGAACCAGAACGTGGTCCGATCAGACCGGTCCGCCGGCGCGTCGTCGGAGGAGGTAGCAGCGGTGGAAGAGTCCAAGATCGAGGACAGGGACGCCAAGGCCGAGGCCCAAGAGTCGACAGCGCCGGTGCAGATTCCCAAGAAGACCTGGGTCCAGGAGATGAGCCTCTGGTCGGGCCTCGCGCCGGACACGAATCTGCTCAAGATGTTCCTCCGGCCTTTCCCCATGTTCACGTACCCGTGCGTCATCTACTCGTTCCTGGGCTACGCCGTCTCGCTCGTGGTCGTCGTGGCCGTCAACATCCTCAACTCCTTCGTCCTGCAGGCGCCGCCGTACTCGTGGTCGCCCTCGATCAATGGCCTGATCAACATCCCAGGTCTCATTGGCAACATCCTGGGCGGCTACGCCGGCGGCTGGCTCGTCGATGTGTTCTGCGACTGGCGCGCGCGCAAGAACCACGGCGTCTTCGAACCGGAAAACAGACTGCATCTCCTCATCCTGCCCCTGCTCATCACCGGCGCCGGGTGCTTGGTGTTTGGGTACGGAGTTCAGCAGACGATGCACTGGACGAGCATGTTCTTCGGCTACGGCATGATCTCGTTTGCCCTGACGGCCGTACCCACGGCGACCATGGCCTACGTGTCGGACTGCCTCTTGCCGGTCAATTCCGATGCCTTGATGCTCGTGAATGGTATGTCCGATGGCCACTTTCCCTGCCTGAGTCGTTCGCCCTGTCCAGCCCGCTGACCTTTATTTTCTAGGCTCCAAGAATATCGTGGCATTCGGATTCCTGTATGGCATTGTCCCGTGGGTCGAGGAAGTCGGATACATTGACTGCTTCGGGGCGCAAGCCGGTATCTTTGTCGCGGTCATTGGCCTAGGCATGCTGATCCTGATCCCATTCGGAGCCAAGATTAGACACAGGCAAGCCCATTGGCGAATAATTATCTAGTTCAAAGGGGCAATTTATACCTGTATGCGGCCGCAGACTGGCTGCACAAGTGTTGTCGTGGGATATAACGCGGTTGGGCCAACCACGCGAGGCTAGATCCAGGGGGATTGTCTCTTTTTATACTCATTCTACTTTGGTCTAGTTATGAGAAAAGGAAACAGAGGGTTTATAATGCAGTAAATTTTAGCCCACTACCTCATCTACACCGCGCATTCTGCAGAGACTGAACGGTCGTTGAGCAAGTGAAGACTCGCCAAGGGTTTCGATTCATCGCTGGTCACTTATCACGCCAGGAATAACTTGCCCTTTGGCGCACCCAAGATTCTCGGTGGCAGTAGCATGAAGCCTGTCACACATTAAGGACAGAATAGGTTTGACGAGGTTGATTGGTGTCTCGGTACCCTATACCGCGACCCGGCTAATCTGCTGCCGCTGTAGCCAATATAGATGCGGCTCTCTCGATTCCGAGATGCCACATACTTCAACTTGACAGATCCCAGGAAGTTGGAACGTCATTCGGGCTGTAGTTATCTCTGTCATTTCTTAAATGACTCTCTATTAGCCCAATCAACGGCCACAGAAAACTCTTACACCATGGCAATCGAAGTCCAGGATCTGGTAGATAAGCTCCCTCCCGTCAGACTGACGAGGGAGCAGTTGATGAAGAGGCACAGATCTCATCTTAAGAAGCAGGATATCAGTGATGAAGGACCGCGTCCTGTCAAGCAGCCGATCATGTCGGAGGTATACCCGGCCTCGTCTCGCTCGATCCGGGATCTAGAGACAGTAAGTTGAGCATCACACCAGATCATTAGGACACGAGTAGGGGTAATTGACAAAGATAGATGCCGATGAATGAACTACGCGTCGAGACTCATCACCGCGGCAAAACTCTCATTGTGAGAACCATAACAGCCCCGTATATTAGCGCCGGAACCATCAGCATCGTCGAAGATGGATTCGGCAATGCAGACAAACTGGCCATTTACAACCAACCCGACTCTTCCATCCTATCGGCAGTGCCCGAAGGGTGCGTTGTTGCGGTCAAGGAGCCGTATTACAGGTACAACGGCAGCGGCAGCGACTACATGATCTGCGTGGACCATCCATCAGACGTCATATTCTTGAATTTCGCGGATCCTTTGATTCCAGACGTCCTGCGGCGGGCACCACTGCTTACCGAGGCGCAGGACTGGAGAGCGGCGGGGGACAAGGCATTTATAGAGAAAGATCTCCCTACGGCGGTGTTCTGGTTAGTACCGTAGTCTTCTCACATGCCTGATAGTAAACTCGACTCTCTGAGCAAGGTAACATTGACTGCAGACACAGTTATTCCGAAGCAATAAAATCATCCGACGATAGAGCACTCAAGGCTAGTATCTACGCCAAACGAGCAGGCGTCAACCTCGTTCTTGGTAGGTTTGACGATGTGCAGGCGGATGCATTGGCGTCTTGTACCGGAGCCACATCAGACTGGCGAGCCTATTTCACAGCTGGCCGTGCCGCGTACGGATTGTGTGATTATGCTACAGCCCGAGCGCACTTTGAGAAAGCACTCCAGATCAATGCATCAGGTACAGGCCTTCAGAAGGAGTACGAACGCTGTCTTGCTCGTCTAAGAGAGGAAGAGACCGGTGACTACGACTTCCCCGGCATGTTTGCATCGTTAAATACTAGCAACGTCCATCTGGATGTCGGGAGCTATTTGGCTGGCACAACGGTCACAACATCCGCCTTGCACGGAAGGGGCATCTTCGCTGCGCGGGACTTCAAAGCCGGCGATCTCATCTTTGCCGAGAAATGTGCTCTGATGCCCAACCAGTACGAGCCATCTCGGGCGTCAGCAGCTTTGTACGCAATGATGGTGCGCCAGCTCTTTGATAATCCGTCGTTGGCGAGGGAAGTCTTCAAACTGTACCCAGGAGAGCTAGGATACCCCGAAAGTGGTCTGGAAGGAGAGTTAGTAGACGGCGTGCCCGTGGTAGACGTCTTTCGCGTCGAAGGCATTCGCACCAAAAATTGCTTCAGCGCGCCGCTATCCACCTTTGAGGATACGCAACCAAACCGGGAGCCCGGGGCCATGGCGAAAGGGCTCTGGGCGTACGCCAGCTATATGAATCACAGCTGCGTGCCGAACACGATGCGTTCGTTCCTCGGCGACGTCCTGATCAGCCGTGCTACGCGTGGCATTCGCAAAGGCGAGGAGCTATTTCAGCAGTACGTTCCGGTGCAAGCCTTGGTTGATGTGCGGCAGAGAGGCTTCCTGGATGGTTGGGGATTCAAGTGTCGCTGTGCGCTTTGCGAGGGCGAGAAGGGCAGCAGTCCGGCGATGCTGCAGAAGAGAAAGGAGCTTCTCGCGACGGTTGAGAAGATCTGTGCCAAGAAAGTACCCACGAAAGACACCATAATACCGGATTCGACTATCCGGAATGTTGAGAGACTCGCCAAGCAGCTGGAGGATCTGCACGAGGCAGAAGTCTACGCTTCGCTTCCACGGCTCTCCCTAGTGTACCCGGACAACTGGCTGGTAGCGGCGCATCGAGGACGAAAGAATCATGCCAAGACCCTCCGGTTCATAAGCAAGGTGATTCGAAACTTTGGATTCTATGCCCCGACCGATGATGGCGAGGCAGACTGGGAACCGATGAAGATATACACAGATTCGGGGAAGGCTGGGCTTATGACCATCCATGTTGTCACAGCGCTCAGGTACGCTGCAGAGGCTTATATGGCCCTTGATAGGGCCGTGATGGCAAGCCGGTGCGAAAAAGCGGCTGAGCTCGGATATAAGATCATCACAGGCTACGAGAATGATATCAGCGTCCTGGACATCTTGAAGGAAGAGGGGTGGGAGTGAGTATGAACACGTGGCTGCATTCTGGGTTGAGTACTCCTGGACTTCAAATAGTCAGAACCAGGCCCTTATCTCACCTTTCCCACGCCTCTCATAATGCACCGAGTGTAGCGAGACTGAGTAGCATGCAGTTTGGGTATCTATTCTCGACAATGTATGAAGCCCGACTGAACAATCCTCGTGCCATACAGTTAGTGAGGTTGGGTCCTCCCATCAAATTGAGTCTCGTACCCATGGGTTCCCTCTATCTCACCTGGAACTTCCTTTTAAACAAGAATATATGGAAAGAACCAGATATTTGATGAAACGAGCGTACCCTGTCTAATCAATCTGAAGCTGTGATTAAATGGCTAGCCACAGACAAATCCGTAGTGGTTGATTGGGACTAACCGTAGCTGCCTAGAAACACTCTTGTACTTCACTAAGCTAGTCAAGTTGGCTTTGCTAGCTTTACCCAACGCAAAGAAGTACCTTCTTTTGCCATATCTGGCTGCTCAATAGAGAAATCTTGCAGCGCGTGGATAAATTTATACTTTGTTGTACTCGTCCGTCCCTTTGTTTGGATTGCTGAGGGCCTACTTTGCTCCAAGATCAAATGCAGACGCAATGTTAATGCGGCCTTGTTTAACTAGCTTGCCATCGTATATGGCGTAGCCTAGCGAGTATTGGCACATTAGCTTCTAGTTCACAATCCTTGAAGGCTGTTAATTTTGACACTCACACCGTAAATCTCTATCCGTCACTTGAATGACCATATCGAACGTCACGTTATAGTATTTCCGTCCATCCGGAACCTCCTGACCCTCTCTGTTCTGTTTCATTTTTTGTATGGGTTTAATTATCCCTTGGTCGCGCAAAAAAGTCATATCGACGACCATTTGTCCCACTTTTTCGTGCCCTGCATATACAGAATTAGACGTTTATGGGCCGAAGCAGGAAGATAAGTCATACCTTTGTTGTTTGGATGGGTCACTCTGTAATGAGACTTGAACGCAGTGTCGGAGACATACAAGATCTCTCTGCATTTGAGTGGTTTATTCCCGTAGCCAGGAAAGTTATGGCTGCACTTGAACGGCTTGCAAATCCAGGTGGGAGGTAATTTGAGTCCCTGCCAAGCAATGTGAATAGGGATCCACACTGCGGACAGAATTCTTCGGGGAAAAAAAACACGACTGACCTTCTTGAGCACCCAGTAAATCGTTGGGATGTATTCAAGTCCGTCCCATTTATCTATGCGGGGCTTTTCGCCTTTATGTGCCTTATAGTCATCGAAATGTTCTTTTCTCAATATACCATAGCTTGACCTAGACTTCCTCTCGGGTCCTTGGTCTTTGTTCAAAGCTCGAAGCACACCCCCAGACGCGACAGCAGTGGCAACACTAACCATGTGTTAGTTATTGGAAGAGATACACCTTTTGGGGGGGGGG
>FTLB01712077.1_pt1 | contig 14417 bp, 17 predicted proteins | sample 1658291 | NCBI WGS metagenome assembly FTLB01 (sample SAMEA3914812, study PRJEB12502) | metagenome | biome: forest; material: soil | place: Canada | collected 2011-07-07 | depth 0.1 m
CGGTGGGGCCTGGTCAACACCATCGTCCGGGACGGCGAGGATGTGGTGGCGGAAGCTCTGAAGGTGGCGGGGGAGATAGCGAGCAATTCGCCCGACTCGGTCATTCTCAGCAAAGAGGGTCTTCGCCTGGGCTGGGAAGGCATGGGCCCGGAGCTTGCTACCGAGATCATCGAGAAGGGCATCTACGGGCAGTTAGAGGCCGGAGAGAACATGAAGGAAGGGGTGAAGAGCTTTGTTGAGCGGCGGAAGCCAGTATGGACAAACAGTAAGCTGTAAAATAGTCTTTATCAAGCCATTGGCGTATATATGCTATCGTTGCGCCTTCTAGCCTCGGGCTGGATTACCTGCCACTTGCATGTGGATAACTCCAAAAAAAGCATTGTTTCAAAGACCATATGTCTTGCGTCTCAGGTCCGAGCCATCAGATTCAGCCAGATTATTTCGAACTCTGAATATGACAAGACATATGCACCTAGGACGCTGCTGCACTGCAACCGGTTGCCCAAGGGCCAAATGAACCAGCTGCGTACTATAAGGCACTCGAGATGTTCGACGCTCGGGCTTCCTCCTTCATGGCAATCTCATTCTTGACCACGTACTGCATAAATTCTTGCACATTCGACGCGTTTTCCCAGTGCTCAACGGCCTGCCCTCCTTGGAATCTCCACACTCCGCAAAAGGGAACTGCGAGAGAGTCCTCGCTGTTGGCCACTTTTGCCCGCAACATCCCCAGAACGGTACCGAAATGTTCGTTGGCCGTGATGCTTTCCACATCCATGAGCAAAGTCCCTCCTGTAGCCGCAATCAGGGCTTCTTCATGGGCCTGCACAGCTGCGCGACCCCGGATCGGTGGTTTTGGTGGATACGTGAGGGCTCGGTCCGCGGCATGCAGGATGATGGACTCGGCTGAGATGCTGGAGATCCGAGTCAAATCCGCGTACAAATAACGAAGGAGCGCGGAAGTGTTTGCGAATGAAACGCCTGGTTTACATTCTTTCTGTGAAAGGCGAGGGGTGGAAGACTCGAAGGTGAGAGGGTTGGCTTCCATGGTGGAGGTAGCTATGATGGGAGTCGTCTGAGTCCTTTGGATGCCCAGGCTTATTCCAAAGGCAAAGAATCCGAAAAGAGTTTCGGCACAATAAGAGGGGGGCGAAGTCGAGAGATAGAAGCAGCGCAAGGCCTTTGCTCAGGGCTATAGGTGTGCTCTGCTCCGGACCTCCGATGGGCAATACTCTAATAGTCGCACAAAAGGGTTAGGGTTCTTTTACAACTTCGAGGTAGGATGTAAGGCAGAGGAAGTCTTGCAAGTTGATGAGCTCAACTTGGGAAATTTGCATGGATTTTACTCGTACCTGAGACAGCATCGGTGCGGGTTGCCGGGGCAGTCATATGAGACAGCAGCAGCGCTCCGAAGAAAAGCTCACAAGTTGGTAACGGGATATCGTAGAAGCACTTAGACTTATTGTTTCTATATTCGGCTACAAGCTTTTTTTGTCGAACAAGAAAAGCAAGAGAATGTAAAACGCAGAGGCAAAGGTTGCGGATTTTATGAGCGGCTTAGCTGTGCCATCTATCCCATTACTACAGCAGACCAACATGAACTAGAAGCATGAATGTAAACCGCGAATAGTTGTTAAACATGTCCGGAAACTTTGGTCATGTTTTCCATAGTACGCCGGCGGCTCCCACGCCGGACTTCAAGGCCGCGCCGTATTTTAGTACGGAGAAACTAGTATAAGTCCAAAAGGAATCAACGCATGACGGCCCGTTTCTTAGTGCTGTAGCCCGAGTCCTGGAGCTAAAGAGGCCGAAATAAGGCCCTTTGATAGTTGTCCAAGCTCCCAGCTTCGGATCATGTTCTGAACAAACCATGAGACTCGACGACGAGCTTAGCCGAGGGAAAATACAAAAGATAGAGAGCAACGATAGAATACCAAGTCCATAGAATCAGCTGGCTGCGAAAAGAAGGCTTGAAAAAATTTGCGATTCTTCCTAGGCTTCTGGTCATGTTACAAATCCCTCCGGGCGCCCTCCCCGGTCTCGTCTTGGAAAAATTTTACCAGGCTTCCGCTTTCTGCCACGAGGTTCCGTTCCGTCTTCGCGCCAGTGTCCGGATGTGGGTCCAAAATTCCGGCTCACCTGACCCGGAAGAAGAGAAGCCACTGACCTGCCCCCCGTCTGTCCTATCAAGTATCAATTGATCAGAGTCATGAATTTTGTGATAAATACGGCGTAAACTGCTGGTTGTTACAAGGAGTAAACTAGCTCCTGTTAAGTTGAATCACGCTCTTTCATGGGAAGTTTCTATGGTTTGTACTTAAGGGATTCCAGTCTGACTCTCTAAACGGAGGTGGCTTTAGTGGAATTTAATCGGGCCAGCACGGTCCCTAGCGGGAGAATTTACGTCATCGCGCTCAAAGCTTTTTCGTACGTCACATGCTGTAGCACAGAAAATTTTAGCGGGCGAAGCCGGAATTTAGCTTCTAGATTTGCTTCTAGACCTCTCTACACCGAACGGATTGACCGAATCTAAGGTAAATTTAGAAGTCAAAGAGTGATAATTTGTGGAGATTGTAGCAGTATATATACTCGGTTCCAGTACGCCCAAGACTGAGAGTTGAATTCTGATATCACAACAACAACAAATCTTAACAGGTACTCAACCAATACCATAACTCAACCACAAAGCTAAAGGCTCAAGGCTCAAAAAGCTCAAAGCTCAAGAATTACACACCTCTCCAGCAGTCTCTTGCCACATATCCCAAACAACCATCCATCATGCATATGCCTACCCCACACCCGAACTTCCCTCACAACGAGGAGGATCATGCCACCATCCCTCTTCCTGACGCGTCCCTCGCGGATCTCACCCCGTCGGAAGCACTCTTCGCCTACCAGTCTGGAAACCCGTCTCAGACTCCTCCGCTCCCCATCGAGTCGCTGACGCCGTCCTCTCTTCTCGCGGGTCGCATTACCTCCAACACGCGACTGGCCGTGGCTGCATACAATGCCCTCGTTCGCATTGGCGTGCTGGACCAGGAAACCAGGACGCCCGTCACCGATAAGATCACAGACAAACTCGTTCCCGAGATCGAGGTCCTGAGCGTACCGCAAGCCAAGGAGCTCGTCAACCTGCTGTTCTACTGGGATGAGCAGGTCAAGACACTGCGAGCCCAACAATGAAAGGCAAAAAGACGTTGACGAGACCAGCACATTGTACTGTACTGACGGAGAAGCATCGTGGGCTGGTCTCCACGATCCCTCCAGAGGGTTGTTCATGTGCGCCAGTTTAGACAGTGAAGTAGCGAACGTGTGCAGAGATATCCCGGCATATTGCCAAAGATAATGTATCAATAGTTCAAATTTAATGAAATTTGCATGAATGAGCAACCTGATGCCCTGGGACCACCCTATTTGTGCGTATGATGGCTTGACTAGCTTCGTTGAACCTGCCGCACCTGCCCAACCGAAGTGGAATATGAAGCTTGATCACCGAAATATTGTATCCACCTGCTGGGCAGTTCCGGTGGGCTCAACTTAGCTGGCCAAGCAGCCAGCTCATTGCAAACCACCTTACGCCGTGCTTTGTGGTGGGGCCGGTATCAAGGAGTGCGCATTCTCAAGTCTGAGCACAGCTGCCAAGAATGTGTCTCGCCTGCCCGAGGCTTGGCTGGCAGACCAGAAGAACATCCCTGTAGCAATGTGCCCTTCTGAAATTGAGTTATCGGTGGTCTGGGGGCTAATAGAGCCGCTTCGGTAGTTCAAGAGGGGGGATCTCTCATCTAGAGGTAAACAGTTGGGCCGAAACAAGAGGGAAAATATCTAGCATCGCATCGTATTGCTCGGCCCCAGTCCTCAAATTAGAGCAGGGTACTGAATTCTTGGTCTTGTACAAGTATTAATATGATCCGACCATGGTAGAGCAGCTTTGGAGAGCGCCTGTTTCCATACGTAGCCTCAGGTAGCGTGATGATAGTCTATAGACAATGCTCTTATTAACCCGGCATTACTAGGTTGCGCCTGCGACACATCTTTGAGGGCCAATTACTACAACAGTGGATTCAAAGTCCCATGTACAATGAGTTGTAATAAATATCATTAATAACTATGAGGGATATAGAACTAAACATGACCTGCTACTGAACCCCCAAGCCGACCAAGGTGTCGAAACCACGAACTGTGTCGCTCTCTTCGTACACCATTTATTTGGGACATTAGTAGAGATTTCACACACGTGCCTTCTTCCTTGCATCCAGCTAGGGTGATCCCAGTGCGATCTTCGCACGCTAGGCAGTCTTCTCGGAGATCTCAACGTGGTCACCCTCCTCAACGTGGGTGAGGTGAATCTCCTTCTCGACCTGCTCGAGGTTGATGTGGGCAACGGCGTCCTCGCCATCGAAGATCTTGGCGATCTCCTCGAGGGTGGGTCCCTTGGTCTCAACGTAGACGAAGTAGATCCAGACGAGCTCGACGAAGTCCCAGAGCTATGTATCGTGTTAGCACGAATGCCTGCAGAGTGCCAAAATTTAGGAGGTAAGGAGAGCATACCGTGTAGAAGAGGCAGAAGTTCCAGTGAGCAGGCAGGTTGTGCCAGGCGAGCGGGTTGGTCTGGCCGCCGAGAGCCAGGGTGGCCTGGACGGTGATGTTCATGATCATGATACCCTTGGCACGGAGATGGAAGGGCAGGACCTCGAGGGTATACGCGACAAGGAGACCGGAGAAACCGATATCGTAGAAGATACCGAAAACCCAGACGAAGACGATCTGTGCGATACCGAAGCCGGCCTCTCCGTTGGTCTTGTCGTACATGGCGGCCATGACGGTCCAGATGGTGAAAGCAAGAACCATACCTACACCAGCAGGTTAATTTTCCGCGCCATCTTGTCGCACGCAAGATTAGATCGCTTACCAGAGATGGCAGTCAGGAAGAGAGGGCGACGTCCAACCTTGTCGACCAAGAAGGCGGCACCGATGGAGCAAGACAAATCGAGGACAGTCTTGCCGGCAGAGATCTAAAAACCAAGTCAGAGTCTGATTTCGATAAATAGATATCAGGGAAAACGGATGGTCAAGACGTACACCAAGCTTCTGGTTCTGGTCGGTGATACCGGCACCGGCGTAGATGAGGTTCATGTAGTTGGAGATAACGGCGTTACCACTGTACTGGGAAATGAGACCGACGGAGACGATGATGGCGAGCCTCCATCGGTTTCCACGGGTCTTCATGAAGTCGAGGTAGCTGGAGTTGTCACGAGCGTGCTTCTCGAGCTTGAGGGTCTCTCGGATCTCACGGAATTCGAACTGAACGGTAGCGTTCTGGTCGTCGCCGTTGGCGTGGAACTTGGCCAGCACGGCAAGGGCCTCGTCGTTGCGGTCCTTGGAGATCAACCATCTGGGAGACTCAGGCACCCCTGCGCAAATGTGCGTTAGCAAAGATGTACCGCGTGTGCATTAGCGGGTTCACGGCGGCAACATACACCAGATGAAGGCGAGCTGGCAGACGGAGGGCACAATCTGGAGGAGAGTAATCGACCGCCACGACCAGTCGCTGAGGACATAGGAGGTACCCCAGCCAATGAAAGTAACGACTAGAATGAACTCGGTTAGCGCACGATGAACTACGACCAGCAAGTTACGGAGAGATATGCGCTGCAAACGTACTCAAACTTCCGAGATTCCAGAGACAGTTGTACACGGCGGTCACCGGAGCTCTGTGCTGGGGGTGGATGATCTCGGTGAGCAGCATGGGGGAAGCCAGCTGCGACAGCGAATTACCGAAACCCAGGATGAAACGACCAGCGCAAAGCACTGCGGGTATGTTAGATATGCAGCAAACGGCAGCGCCGAGAAATCCAGGGGTTTACGTACTCCCGTAACCGTTGGAGAAAGTAGTCAGGAAACCACCGAGAACCATGAGAACACAGCCAGCAATGATGGAAGGCTTACGTCCCCACCTATCGGTGATAGGAGGGCTGGAGCGTATGTCAGCGAACGCGGCCCAATGACGTTTTCTCCGGGTTGAATCCCCGTGACTAGGCGGCGTGGCACATACACGATAAACATGGAGATGATGCTACCGATGGTGAACATGTTGGTGAGCAGACCGAGCTCGTTGCTCTTGGAAGGGTCGGTTCCGACATTGTCAAAGTAGTCCTCCCAGTAGTTGAACTGCTGCACTGTGTTCAAGAGCGATCTGATTCGGAGATGTCAGAATCAGCAACGGTATTCAACTGAGGGCTGTATTTGATACTGGAAAAATCTCCATGAATTTCCCCCTTGCTCCCCGGGAATGGGTGAAGGCACTGGCACAGAGATTTCCGATATCGAGTATGCTTACCCGTCGTAACCAGTGGTGGCAGAAGCAACCATGAGACCGAGAGCAGACAGGAGGTACAGCTGTCGGAGACCGGGGTCCTTGTACCACGTCACCTTTTCAAATTCAGGAGCTTCCTGGGCGGCCACGGCCGAAACATCGTGAGCTGGGGCGGATGGGGCCTTCATGATGTCGAGTGCTATCGCGAGACGCAGACGGAAGGGAACGGGGCCAGGAGTGAATTTGGGCGGTGCGTATCGTCACTGCTCAAGAGGCGATGCTGGAGAGAGACGAGGAACAACTTCACTGGGCGACGAAAAGGAAAGAGAGATCATCAACGGATTGACATTGAAGATATATGTGTTGGAGAGTGTTGCACGGGCAGGACAGGCTGTCCCTGTTGGGCTTAGCACCGTCGCGCATTTCCAAAATTGCAAGAATCCAATCACCTATTCTCTCGATCGCTAGCCACGGTTTCCCTCTTCCATACAGGGGTCCGGGCCCGATAACCCGGTCCAGCGACATGAGTCTGGGGAGTCGCCACTGGAAAGGTGAAGTGGACGTTTAACCGCTCCCCTCGCTATTGGCTGGATAAAGCCGGGTATTTCGGGAAAACGGATATGGAGTCGCGGTCGCACCAGGGTCGAGAAAAGGGGAAGCTGGAGGCCCAAGGGGAAGAAAACAGAAAAATTGGGGTAAACCTAGGGGCCGAGAGGGGCTCGAGGGGGAATCTTGGGGAGAGGAATCCGGGGAGTTGGACTAACGCTGCTGTTGCATCGCACCTTTAGGCCAGTTTCCTGGAGCTAGAAAGCTTTTTCCAGACATCGCGTGCCATCGGTCCATCCAATGCCTCCAAAAAAAAGTCCAGAGTGCCTTGGGGTTAGGTCAACCCCAGGAATACCTGCTCCAGATTCTCTGAAGACTGACTGACTCCAGTCTGGACCAACCTTTGCGTCTCGTCCAGCTGGGGCCTCTCCGCACCTCCGCATCTACTCCGTGCGTTAACCCGTGGATGTAAGTCATAACCACGATCCAGATGCCCGTTGATTGGATAAATGCACCCTGAATTTGTATAATAAATTGTTTCTCCTGCCTGACCAGCGGGTATACCATATTGGGGTCAATAATAGCACGTCGCGTAGCGGATTATAATCGATTGGAATGTGATCGTTGACCCTCAGCCGTGGTGATATCCACTTGACCCTCACAGCTACTTCGCACGTCGTAATACCATAGGAGGCATCATAATGAGGTATCAGCTGATTCGACGGAACCTTCAAGTTCTGTGGTTCGCGTTGTATTGCACGGATCGGGCAGCGTGTGCATGCTCACATTGCTCACGCGGCCCCGCGGCCGGTGCTCCTCTTGGGTATGGTTCTGCCAGTGCTCTGGAGCACAATGCCAAAAGCAGGCTGGTAACCCCTGGCCCAGCAGGGTCCTCGTGTTAAGAGTGGCGGCCCTCCCTGGAGCTAGACGGTGCCTAGGGCCCGACTAGCTTGCCTGACGTTCGTTCCTAGTTTCAAGCCTCCCGTTCAACCTTTCTTATTCGGTACTAGCATCTGGCTTCTTCGCTTAGGCCAAGGAACACCTTCGCCGTGCAGCCGGCGCAAACTACCCTTGCGGAGACTGGTTTGGCCGAGGTGTTTACTAGAGTCGTTGGCAATGCATCGGATTACGGCAGTGAGTGGAAACTAGCCGTGGTGCCGTTTCTACTCCACTGGAATCCCTTCTTTCATTGGGTGCTTTATGCGCTTTCGTGTCCCCTGGCCGCATATTATCGGTAGGTTAGGCTCTCTCCGACCGGAGTACGTTCATCCAATCATGGTCAGTCCCATCCCCATTTTCACAGGTTCTATCCTCGAAGGCATCCAACTTTCAATGTAAGGTACGATAGCTGAGTTGATGTGCCGTTTGGTATTAGCCAGAGACACCCCAATTCCTAGCTTGAAACCCACGATTGAACGCCGAACTGTAACAGAATGGCGCGGGCATGAGGCTTCCACTGCCTGTTTGGCATATGGGAATGGCTCTCGGCGATGTGTTATTCCGGCTATAGACGAGTCAGGGTCGAGAACGTCAAGACTTTGAAGAAACTGCATTTTTCCGGGAGCAAATTTATGGGTCGTCAGAAGCGTACACGCAGCAGCGGCGCTAAAATGAGTAGGATACGCCACCGGCAGTGGGTGTCGCCTTGTCCAGATGCTCATTATTGAAATATTTCGAAGTCCCGGCGGCGGCGCACACTGCGCTAGTGATGAGATCCAATGTAGCATTTCAGTCGCATGTAGATCCGCCAGGACCAACAACATCTCTGGATAATTTGCAAACTAAAATCTGCGGGTCAGCCGCATCACTTACAGGCTAATTGCGAACAGTGACTGTCAACAACCCACCAGTTCACATAATTGGAGCGCCAGAGGCCCAGATTCGCATCCAATTCTCTATTGGGAGTTGCCCCCCCAACATGTTCAACTGGGGGCAAGGCAACGAGGATGTATAGTCACGCATTCGAGAGTTCCCACCCTGGGGACATGAGAATGTCTATTGTATTGTATTAGGCGGGATCCTATAGAGCGGGGTTGGGAAACAAGTACAGACGAGCTCGTGGATACTGGTACTTCGCTGCTTGGAAGCCCCCAAGCCTTTGTGATGCGTTGAAGCAATAGATGGATTCTAGCCTTGATCCGATAATCTGGGATGAAGCCAAGCTCTTTCCATACCGTGACATCTACGACAAGGCAGCCGTCCAGCGTCGCATCTTCAGATTCGATCTATTCAGCCGGCCATGTGGCAACTACTTTCCGGGATGATCCACTCCTCTCCCAGTACCGTGGGCTTGAGATATGCTGCCAGCCTACCTTGCCCGTGCTTGCCTCGCTTGCCAACATAATAAAGGCCAGATGATGATCAAAAAGTGACTCTAGTCTAACCCGCCATTTCTTCCGGGACCGTGCAGGGGGGACCTTTCCGCCTTGCGTTTGGTTTGGTTGCTGTCATCTCCCCACCCTGGCCCGGCCTCGTGGAACGGGCTGTGATGAGGTTCAGCTACGTGGTATTTCTCCACCAGCAACTTATGAACTTTCTTGGCGCCTTGAGAGATGATGGGAGGGCTTCCGAGTTATGATGCCCTTAGAAATAGCCACCAGGTCTTGATATTGCAGCATCATGCTACGGAGAATGGCGAGTCCCCGAGAAGAATCAGCAAGGACACGTCGCTGCCGCCGCCTGAACTATCCAAAGAGTCTTCACATACAAGAGAACTGACCAGGGACTGATCTTGCATATCGCTGCCTTAGTTTACTGCAAGGTACGATGGTCCCATACCCCACTGTATCCCACAAGGTAACGCTGAGAGGGTTGCAACATGCGAGTACCCATGGTTACAAGGACATGTATACGACGGCGCTCATGCGCTGCGGGAAGGGGATGGGATAGACAAGATACGAACTTCGCCTATCAGGTCTTGAACAATAGCATATGCTCCCGTCTGCAGCCGTAGAGCACTTGGAGGTCACATTGGCCACAGTATGAGTGCCGTTGCTCGCTTAAGATGAATCTCGGGCAGTTTGAAACCTGGCACACATCGATATATGGCATTGGCTTCATAGCTGTGCAGCTCAAACGAAGGGGCTAGCCATTGGTGAAGCAGCTCTCGGTATTCATTGTGCTAATGCGTCGTTTCAGAGGCGTCTATCTGCCGGCATTGGTGGTGCCAGTATCTTGTTGTGGTTGTCTATGTTGACAGACTACCGATTCAATATGGGTTGAGGATTGAGGATATGATATGGTCAATGTACGTGGCTCATAATTTCTAGCTTACATTATACATAACATACGCATCGCAAAATGAGTACAATACTCCCATGGCAACAGCCTTAGCATATTCATCTTTTCTTATTTATTTTATTTTTTTATTATGCGTTCCCAGTAGATTGGATTATCTTAAGTTCTCAAGTTCTCAACACAAAGTTCTAATTTATTCTTTCTTATTTTCGTCGCCCAACACCGTCCTTTTGGATGATACCTGTGCAAGGTTTGGCGTAGATACAATACGTACTTTACATACTGTAAGTCGCGTTATGCCACTAGCCTAGCCCCAATGAGCCTGTTCAACAGGAGTTCGATATGCGCTATAGATTCGATCAATCAGGTTGCGATTTCATGGAGCACGTACCACGCAAAAGAACACCCCAAAGTCGGGGCCTAGCTACCTTAGACAAGGCGAAAAAAAAAACATTGGCGGAATTTGGCTCCGATGGGACTCGGGCCAGACACTTCCACGGATGGAGTAGCCAGAAATCCGAGTCCAGGCTCCACCACTTGAAAAATATTTTGCACCGATGGGAACCTTGGAACCTTCCCGCTTTCCGGGGTACCTATATTGAATCCTGTGAGCATCTGGCCTGCTGGCGCGTGGGGACCGCCGATGGTGGATGGAACGAAGGGCCGCTTCGAGGCAGAGACTTTCAGCTGAAATCAGCATTTGCTCGAGCGCGTCGCACTCCTTTCTGGGGGGGGCGCGACCTTAGATGCTGAACAGGGAGGGGCGTGAATGTTTGTGGCCAGTTCGGCCCCTCGTCCCGTCTAAGCGGGGCAGTACCACCGAGGCCCAGGTCACCAGATCGGCCAAGTACCGCGCGCGCTCCCACGCACAGATGGATCCTATTTTGTGAATGGCAGCCTCTCTCTACGCTGGTCAGCTCTCTACGCTGGTCAGCAGACTCGCCGGCTTCGCATGAACGGCCAATTCGTATTGCCTGACTTTCGACGGCCATTGAATCAGTCCATTCCGTGCCAGCTGATTGTACTGTACGTACGGGGAAGAATCGCTCGATATCTCTGAGGAACTAAGCTTGCCAAGTTGCTGCCAAGTTAGGTACCAGGATGAAAGCTCGCTTCGAAAGGGGTTGAGTGGGTTTTGGGTTAGGCCCGACTCGGACGGGATTTGCAAACCAATCGGAGTGGGACCAGGAAGATTTTGCACGTGCCGCCCGTGAGGATGCATCCCTCGCCAATGCATGCAGGCTGGGGTGCCAATCACTGCGTCTCTGGAGAAGACCACAAAATCGTAAAGAAATGATACGTCTCTCTCTCTCTCTCTCTCAAGAGACCACTATCTGACTTTAAACCATGACCTCGGCGAGAATGTCGTCTAGTATCACGGCTCGACCACCCTTCTACGATTTTCAGTCATAAATCCATCCGTTGGACCGTTTGCCGAGGCTATCGAATAGTAACAAGCCCACTTCGGCTTTTGGTTCGACCTTAGTCAAACGAGCTGGTCAGACAAGACTAGGGACTCACCGGCATGCTTGGCCAGGCACACCATACATTCTAAAGACGAACGACGATGCCAGCAACGAGGGACAAGTCCGGGGACTGAGGTTCAGTAAGTCCTTAGGGAGGTAGAGGAGGCAACGGGCCGTCCTGAAGGCAACGGGACTCATAGGTAGTGTATAAGGAGAATGGACAGCGAGAGCTGTGGAAGTGGAGGAGGGGGAGGAGGAGGAGGAGGAGGAGGAGGAGGATGAGTGGTGAATAGCGCCTGGATACGGCCTCAGGGGACCGGAGGAGCAACAGTCACCGGTGATGGTGACTGGTAGCCCAGCCCTCTCGGCACCGAACGGCTTTGCTACGTATCTGTGTAGGGTTCGAATCCGTTACTCTTGGGCCTATTTGGAGGACAGAGCGTAGATTTGTGTAGCACTACGATAGAGCAGTGAGTATGAAACCTACTCGGGAAAACGAGCTGGTTAGAAAACTCGATTCTCCTTCCCAACTCGAGAGGGGAATGGACCAATACTTGCAGGGCATTATCCGTGATAGGCGTGGAATTCCGTCCAGATGCTGGTAGGCCATGTCTCACAGAAGAAGCTGGGGATGGATGATACGGTTTGGCTGGGTAAGCAAAGGATCAAGCCCTCCGATCAGGACGGATCAGTCCGTGACTAGACGGCTCCCTTCGATGGATGGATCTTGGAATATGAACAAACTCAAGACTTAGGCCCCGGGGTTTTGTCTATTGAAGCTGGGGCCTTTGAGCTAGAGCCTCGAATATCCTGGGAGACGAGGTATGCTGGCAGAATAACAAGGCCTCTCCAAGTTATCATGAACTCCTACATGTTCACTCCAGTCCTCTACTCCTACGTAGCTAGCCAGACAGACCTTGACGTAAAGCATATTTTGATCATTTGGAATTAAAGGCAAAGAAACTGCTTCCTCTGACGAAGAGAGTTGCTTCAGACCAAGATCAACAGGTTCAGTCATACCTAACAAAGGCCACAAGTACAACTGCTGTGGCTCTGCTGAACATCAACGCCAGCCTTGATATCGACCACTCTCTGGTTACCTCCCTCAATTGACAAGTATTAGCTCGGAGAAGTCATTCATGCATCATCTGGCCACGCTTGTTTTGTCGACATATGTAGTCAACAGAGTGTTACACTTGTCAGCTGTTTGGTCGTTGTGTTGCCAGGATGAAGCAGCGTCACTATCAACTGTATGTGTACTCCTACATCCACCTAGTTGTGGCTGACATCGGTTCAAGATTCTCGATTGCTCTATGTCTTTTATTGCTCTAGATCCAACAAAATTCGATCCAACAGGGTATAATTTAGCTCTGCCACGGTCACGTAGGTCGGAAGTCGACCAGCAAAATGCTCAAGTGATCCCGCATATGTACATGTTCTGCCCGGGCTATGTTTTCCTTCTAGGTCCTCAGCTTCAGGACAATCCACGCCGCGATGCGATATCCCACAATGATCGACATCATGATGCCGATGTCCTTGCCCATATAGCCGGGGAGATACCCATACTGATCTAGCACGGCCTGGCCTTGGATCTGACACTTGGAAGCCATGTCCGATGGGTACATGCAGTAGCAGTCGTTTGGCCCTGGGCCTGTCATGGCGCAGCTGTAGACACGGTCGTGGAACTCGTTGATCATCATGTTTTCGAACACATATTTCTGGTAGTCCCAGTAGTGAAACACATATTTGTAAAACACGTTCAGTATCGTCGGTTGGACCATGAAGCCGTTGACGCTCATCCAGAGGCCGTTGGCGAATGCGACGAGAGCTAGGGAGATGACGAAGCTCGGGAAGAGCGATGTGAAGAATACCACCAAGCCCTCGGCCGCCAGGAGGTCGAGGAATATCCACAAGACCCACGTGAAGAAGGCGGTTGCAGTGGGCTGGAAGTTCGACAGCCAGTACGAGATCACGGAGAAGAGAAGGGCGATCAGAACTGTAGGTGTTAGCAAGTTAGCAAGTGTCCAAAGCATAGCTTGCGGCCAGGAGCACCGTACAGAGATATGGTATGCCGATCAGAAAATTGGAGATGATGAGCTCTGTTGCTCCGTACAGCCCATTGTGGTATTCTTTGACATACTGCTGCCGGTCCTCGAGGAAAGCAGGGACATAAGCGACCGCCATGAAGGACATGAAGGCAGAGCCGTAGAACTAAGACACACAATTAGCGCGCCACTTCATGCACCGATGTCCTGATGCGCGGACGGTGACAAACTCACAATTGCGTTCGTGAAAGGGATGATTGATGCCTGGTCCGTCGAGAGCCTCACCCACACAGTGCCCATCATGACCGCCAAGCCTGTACGGAAAGCTTTGTGTTAGTCTCCAAGGCACCTTCTCATCTGAGTTTTTAACCTACCAAGGTACATGGCCAGCCTAATGCCATAGGCGACGACATCACGGTAGCTTTTGACAAAGCTTCGGTGTAGGAGCGTGATCACCAAGCTAGCCAAATTTGGCTTCCTCGTTGCCTCGTGCTCCTCGTCCACTCGGGCGGGGGGTCTTGCGCTGATGTCCGCTATATCGCTCGCGAGTGTCGCGTTCTGTTGAGAGTCGGACCAAGCTTGTCCCATGGATAAGAGTCGTTGTGCGGCTGCCTCGCGATCGGATGCGAAATCGATGTTGACGAGCTCTAGAATAAACTCGGCTGGGTTGGTGTGCAGGGGCAGCTGATAGCCAAGCGATTCATAGTACGAATTGACATCAGACACGGGCCCAAAGAATTGGGACTTGCCCCCTGAGAGGAGTAGGACTTTGTCGAAGAGATTGAAGGTCGATGTGCTCGGCTGGTGGAT
>FTLB01695157.1_pt1 | contig 14395 bp, 11 predicted proteins | sample 1658291 | NCBI WGS metagenome assembly FTLB01 (sample SAMEA3914812, study PRJEB12502) | metagenome | biome: forest; material: soil | place: Canada | collected 2011-07-07 | depth 0.1 m
CTCTATACCCCGCAGTTGATAGGTCCCGCCCGGACCTTGGACAGAGAGCCGCACAGATCCGGATGTTTCAACGGCACACCCGACCGTGCAGCTACTACGCCCTAATTGCACCAAGTTGATGACCCGCCCTGGAAAGATGGTGTTTCCCCTGCAGGAACCCTGCCACCGATTCCAGGGACTGAATAAATCCCATTGGTAGTTTGTTTCGCGGCCATGGCGTTCATGTGGCATGCTTAGTGTAGAGTCGACGCACGGGGAGTGATCAATGGCGAGCCGAAAATATTTGACAGGTTCAATGGTGTGTAGACAAGGCTCTGTCAACAGGGATACCAGATGGTCAAGGCTCAAAGAACAATTCTGAGAGCCAGGGCCTCCTGTGGCAGGGTCTGGCTGCGCGACCTTGGTAATACTGTCGATGATAATCCCTTCTATATGTCTAATCTCAAAGCCGAAGTAGGTACGCAATTGTACAACTAGGTTGGCTTCCATTATAAATCGGATGATGGCAGGAGTTCGCTGGTTTGCCTCCTCTGGCCTATATAAACCTGGCTTGCCCATCGTGAAAGTCCTCACAACGCAGTTTCCCATACAGTCTTCCAATACCTGAAAACTTCCCAAGATCTTCCTACAAACTTATCCTGACCACTACCTTTCACAATATCCAAAACAATGGCACCGTCTTATACTCGTCTTCTGTTGTTCCCCGAGCAAGCTGCCACGATCGCACCGATGTGGAATCGGCCGTCTAGCAACTCGCCCATCTTCATCGACCCCATTACGCCCTCTTCTCACATGTGGAATCGAGAAGCACAGGATTCACCTATCTTCATTGATCCTATCATCCCTACCTCGCCCATGTGGAATCGCCCAGCAGCGACAGTTCCCGTCTGTCCATGCTGCGTGTCTCCTCTTCCCCTGTCGGAGACTAGCCAGTCCCGCCCCGGCTCAGACACTCGACGTCCATCAACCAGCTCCGCCCGCTCGCAGCGCAGCCTTCGCAGTATGCCTTCCAACCTCGGACTGAGAATCAAGAAGAGCATCAAGAACCTGCGATCCAAGACAAGTGCTCAGTCCTTGTAGCCCTTCTTCGAACTCGCTCTGGTCCGTCATTACACTTCAGCGGCGCCAGAGACGAAAAGTCTTATTACACTTGACACTTCTACCCAAAATCCTCGGTCGTGGCTCAACAACCGAGGAAATTGTTTATCTTATTTTACTTTATATTTTTAACGAAATCACGACCAAGCCGTTCTTTTCGACAAACTTCTTACGAGCCGTGGAACTGCATCACGCCGGGTCGGTCAGATGTCGAACCACGGTTCTACCGACAATCATTATATTTAACTATGTATCCCTTCCAATTAAACAATGGGACGCGCTGAAGGTGGACTTGGGGAGACGATCTCTCGGGTCATTCATTTTCTATCTTTCTGGCAGGGGTCAGGGCTGAAGAGGTCAGTGCGAGTGTGGACGCAGGCAAAGACCCTACGGGGGTTAGTATAACTAGCCACGGCCCAAGAGGCATCAATGATATCCGTTTCCTTAATTAGTCAACCTGAGATACCTGAGAGATTCAATACATTAATTTCTGCAAAAGACGCTCTACCATAGTTCGGGGTGCCGATAAATATCGACTTACTATTGCCATACCCTTTGTGACGTCTAAAACCTTGGTTGACGATTTCCATAGTCTTCAAGCTCAAGCGGGCTACCATGTAAAGTATTAGTTGGTAATGGCTAGTGCGCCACACGGTTCCTCCCCGCTCGGCGCTGTCATGCGAAGAGCTGCGCAACCTCAGCGCACGGATTCATGGGTCACCGCATTTGGCCACTGCACAAACTCCGAATATTTCCTTTTATGGTCATGCCAGACGACAATACGCGGGGTATACATGCGCAAGACGAGAGTAGCGGCGTCTTATTCCCGGCAGCGCTAGGTTGCTTCGCGGGCTTGAGCACCGGCCGGCACTGGTTTAGTGCTCGTGCTATACAACGAACCAGCACTCTCTTGCTAAGCGTTGACAGCGGACAGAAATTGAGTAGAATTGACCTGACCATCAAAACCTTTACTATGGCGTTTTTCTTGACTGCAAAAGAGGGGCCTAGACAACTGAGTCTGTAGATGCTGCACTTCATTCACATGTATAATCTCGCGATGGAGCTACTGATCTTTAAGCTGAAGTGATTAAGGCCCAGGAGTAATAACAGGAGATGGGCAAAGCTTTCAATCTCTTCTATTCTATATGGTTGCCACTAGCTATGTCTTAATAGGCAATATGTCATCGAGAAACAAGATTCGAGTAGTCTGTCGCAGCAGCCCAGAACATCCCCTTCATGAGGACTCTAAATCGTTCATGCGTGTTGAGCAAGAAACTCCGGGCTGAAAGGATAGTCTGTATATCCAGCCGCCACCTTTGTGTAGAAGCCAGAACGCTCATACTTCGTGAGCTCTAGTCCATGTTGAACCCTAAACGGCAGGTCGGGGGTGGCGATGAAAGAGCGACCAAACATGGCCACAACATCCCTCCCAGGGTACTGCTCGTCGACAAGTTTTTTCGCCGACTCTGGTGTGAGTCCGCCAGCAATGAGTAGCTTTCCATCCCAAATGTCGATTGCAAAGTCCAGGGTTTCGTGTGCCTCGATGTCGACGTTACCGGCGATACGCGCCTCGACCAGATGGATAAACGCAAGGCCGAGCGGATTGATCTTCCGTATAACATCCGAGAATTGAGAGACAGGATCATCCATCCGCATGCTATTGAAGGTGCTCCACGGGCTGAAGCGGATGCCGGTTTTCTCGGGCCCGATCGCGTCGGCCACTGCGGTGACGACTTCGACGGCGAATCGTGAGCGGCCTTCGATCGTGCCGCCGTATGCGTCATCACGTTTGTTGCAGCGGTCTTGAATAAACTGGTCGATGAGATATCCATTCGCGCCATGAAGCTCTACTCCGTCGAACCCAGCCTTGATCGCATTCCTCGCAGCAGTTGCATAATTTTGAACCTTCTCCTCGATTTCAGCCACGGTGAGCCTGTGAGGTACCGGGGCATTTGGACTTCCAGGCGTAGCATCGGAGCTGGAGATGACAATGCCCTCGCGCTCGGCAACTTGAGGATTGGCTGTGCGCCCAAGAGCCCATAGTTGACAGAAAATGAAGCTGCCGTTGGCATGAACGGCGTCCGTAATCTTGCGCCATCCGTCGATCTGCTCTTGGTTATAAATGCCTGGAACATTGCCGTAGCCGCCATCTGCGGGTGAGATGAAGGTACCCTCGGTGACCAAAAGTGTTCCCGGCACAGACGAACGTTGGGAGTAGTACTCTACCATAAGATCGGTTGGGACATGTTCATCGGTGGCCCGATATCTTGTCAAAGGGCACATCCCCATGCGGTGGCGGAGTTTGGCATTGCCAACCACCAGTGGCTCAAAGAGTCTTGAATTAGACATACTGAGATAGATACAGAATTCGACGATTTCTCACGGGTGCTTAAAGGTTGCATCTCATCTTGGACAGCACGGTTTGATATAGACCAAAAAGGAGGAGAATAACTGCTGACAAATCGCTAGGTGTGTGGGGTGACGCCCCGCCGGCTTTTTTCGCGACACTCTGTCGGTGGTTGCAATAATGCGCAAACCAGGCCGGGTAATGCTTGTCCTTGCCTAATCTCTACAAGGCCGTAAGGTCGTTTTACTGGAATGAGGGTGGACTTGGGTGTCACTGTGAGAGGGTGGTAGGACGCAGATCAGGTTGTTACTGAACATAGAAAATAATCTTCCCATTCTTAATCGACGGGGTAGTTGACAAACTCAGACCACCAATCCTCAACCGAGGTATCGTCGTCCTGCTCCGCTTGACAGTCTGCTTCGAAAACCTCCCAGAGCCGAGCGACGAGGTCTTTTTTTGGTGCCTCGACTAGGCTGGTGTCGTCTTCCGCACCCACAAACCGCACTCCTAGCTGGACAAGCTGGTCCTCCTCCCCTTTCATATTTTGCTGCTCCCAATCCACCCGAGCCCATACATAAGGGTGGATGCGCGCAGCGGTATCCATGCGCTGCCAGACATTCAGGTCGTGGGAAGTCCAATCCCGGTTTGCGGCTATGTGCTTCGCAACCACGACGTGCTTTTGGTTCAGCGCCAGCCGGATCGCCCTCATGTACTGCTCACAGCCCTCCCCCTCGGTCTGCACGCCGGAGGCTAAAAGCAGATGCGTGATGTCGAGGTGGCCTCGCTCCGCCGCGATTTCCAACGCGGTCTTGCCGTGTAGGTCGGGTTGGTCGCCTCCGCGTGCATTGCAGTCTGCTCCCGCGGCGAGGAGCATCCGCACTGCATTCATGTGGCCGCCGCGTATGGCAGCCTGCAGGGCGGTGCATCCCTCGAAATGGGCTGGTTCATTCACATTGGCGCCGTGACTCAGGAGCGTTTCTAGCAGATATGTGTTGCCTACCAGAGCTGCCGCTTGGAGTGGTGTTGTAGGTATGAGTTCCACAAAGTCTAGACTGGGCAACTCGAAGGATTGCGTGTTTGTAACATACCACGAGCGAGTCGGGTTGCTATTTGGTTCCACCCCGGCACGAAGTAGTACCTGTGCCAGCTCGAGGTTGTTCTGTTGAATGCAAACCGAGAGTGCCATGCCTGCGTTGACTCGATCACGAGACTTGTTGGAGCCGTTAATAGTGAAGATCCCATGGTCGAGGACTATTCTTGGGGCTGATTGGTTGTCGTTGTCGAGCCCCAGTAATCGTTCTACCACTTGGACAAGTCCAGCTGTGATAGCCCAGCAGAAGGCACGAGAGCTAGCCAGATAACCCAAGTCAAGGAGCCTCAAAACCATGAACTCAATGGAGGGAGTCCACATACACGCGGATATGGCCATTTCCAGCACACCGATGGTCTGAGGCTGTGCAGCCGCCTGGCATGACAGCAGGCTCGTAACACACCACCACCCAGCCTTTCTTGGCCAGGAGTGCCGTGTAGCATGCAAGGCATATTTTGAATACGGATCCAGGTGAAACCCCAAGGTCTTTGCCTGAGACGGCGAGGTGTGAAACTCAAAGGTTATTGCCTGAGACGGCAAGATGCCAGACGATACTAAGAGATCGAACAGCTCGCGGTAATTAGCGGCGATAGAGATGGCCAAAGCACAGCCCTCGAGAATATCCCCATGACTGTTGTGGCTGGGATCTCGTCGGCTGAGAACTGCTTTGACTGGCGAGAGAAGCCTACCCGCGACGGCTGTGTGCGCGGCTAGGCAGAGCATCGACGCATCATACCCCTCTTCGATAAGATCCACTGCAATTGAGATATGGCCCATATGAAGTGCAGCCCGGGCCAGATCCGATCTTCTTTTGGATTCCGAGCCGATGTTGTCTGTTGGCGCTGCTGCCATCCATATCTCTCTTGCCAGCTGGACTTGTTCTGTCGCCGCAGCGACCTTGACACTCTCCCACCACGCAGCAGCAACAGGACCGGTACGATACTCCCTGAAAAGGCTGACCAGCTCCGGAACCTTTTGCATCACCGCGATCATTAGCTCGCGCCCCGAAAGCTCTGCGCCTTTATTTAAGAGCAGGTGTACCATGTCGATATGCCGGCCAAGTATGGCAGCCTCGAGCGCTGTACCGCCGGTGTTCAACTTCTTCAGATCTTCCCTCATTGCGGGGGGAAACACGTTCGATGCTCTTCTGCCACGGCTTCGGAAGAGGCTCGCAGCACCACAGCACGGCATCAGCTCGCGGATTTCCTGCAGGCCGGCATTGATATCGGCGCCACCTTCGTCAAGGATTAGTTGCACCAGCACAACGTCTCCCTTGTACGCGGCGTACTCTAGGAATGTGACACTAGTGCAGCGCTGAGGTTCTCTGCGTCGGTTGGCGCATATGTCAACATGGGCTGTCCATACCCGGGGGCCGGTCTTATCCTCGAAGTGCCACGTTCCGCGCCGTTCTATTAGCACTCGGCACAGGTCGCGGTCACCGGAGTACACAGCGGACAGAAGAATGCACAATCGACAGCCCCATGCCCTGTTAATCTCAAAGCGCGCAACGTCCAAAGCTAAGAGGCGTTTAGTTACCGACCTTCGTCCCAGGCAAATGGAACTATTGAGTAGACTCAGCTTCCCTAGCCTCGAAAGGTTGTCACAGGAAAACGCTAGCTTGTCAAGGATGAGATTCGCAGCGGCCGCAGAGCACCTCACTGCGTCGTCCAATGCATCAAGCCATAGTGGCTCCATGTGGCTTTCATAAGTAGATATTTGAAGCATCATCCTAATCATTGCCATCAAAGGCGACGTGTTCTGTTCCCCGCTGCCCAACGCGCGAACCGCCGTCGATATTTCGTGAGTTAAAGACCAGGTACCTGGGATGTTGAGGAGCAGCTTTAAAAGATCTGGGTTCGAGGTTTCAACGGCTGACTGCCAAGGGGAGGGCGGAAAGGACGGGGCGATGCCATTTTGGGCAAGCACACGCCGCCCAATGTCTATGATTTTTTGAACCGAGACGCCGACGTGGACCAAAGTTTCTACGGCTTCCATGTTAGCACTTTGTACCACTGCCCGAATTATCTCTTCGGCAATAGCTCGGGACGTTGGCTGTGTTGACGCAAGCAGTGCCTTCATAAATGGTAACATGAACCCCGAACTTTGGATGTAGGCAACGAGCCTCCTGTCGAAGTCACGCGATTTCGAAAGCATTTTGTTGGACAACAGATATAACACCATTTCAAGTACCCTCGAGGTCCAGTTTTGGGAGTCACCTATGCAGAGATCCTGGGCTCGATGGAGGTGCTCATCATCGTCTAGCGAGGGCATAGAATTTGAGATAACGGCGAACGAGTCAGAGAGCAGTCTGGCTGGCGTCCGCTCTGTGCCCGGAGGTCCCCTGGGTAGCAACAGAATATCCAAGGAAACGCCCTCTTTCTCCAATACGCTATTAGGCTTGGCTAACTGGGCAAGGCTTCGTAAGTCTGGTTGATCTCTGATTAGCCGCCTGACCGACACGATCATCCACCCGAGAGTGTAAGTTCTCGGACTTGTTCCAGAAGTTCTGCGAGACTAACCTTCTTTATGCTGATCAAGGAATCGAAACCATGGAAGATTCTTGGGATACGCTGTCATTTTGCTCGGTAAAACGCCAGTTCGAATCCAAAGGGAGCGGTTGGCTGGCTCCGCTGGGCTTGATTCTGGAAAACGGGGATCGTGAGTCATGGCTCCGGACGATCAGGAATAATTACTTACGTCGTATATACCTCTGGAGGATGGTTTGCTGGCCATATCTATCAATTTCCTTCTTGAGTTTGGATTGTGGCATGGTTTCTGTTCCACAGAGCACATGGGTGTCCTCCCAAGTAATCTTCCTCTTCTGCATCTGATGGGCAATGTACTCCCATTCTTCCTTGCTGTGGTTCTTCTTGAAGCCCCATTTCTTGAACATTCTCTCATACTGTTGCCTGCTTTGTGTCCTGTTAGATCGCTGCCTGCACGGCAACTTTGGGCCCTTGAGAGGGAGACTGAATCAGGAAGCCCATACCTAGGTGTAAATTTGCACTCTTCGCTCATTACTACCATGATATCTTTCAACGTAGAACACTTATACAGAGCCGCTAGGCGCTCTTTGTGGCTGTCCCAGATGGACTGCGGTATGGCGGTCGACATTGCGCCCGACACCACAGCCTGGTCGGGGTCTAATAAGACAATCGGGGAGCTTAGCCTGCCCAAAATGCGTCTTAATTTTATTCAGTAAAACCTTTAGATAGCCAAAATCATAAAATAAGCGTTTGGTGTCTCAAGAGAGGTGATGGGATCGGGAATTCATGAGTTGTTAGTGGAAAGAGCGAGCGAGGCCCGAAGGGAAGTCAGACCAAACATTTTGCTCAGAGGTGTGAGTACTGGGATGCTTGAGGCTGCCCATCTCTAGTTGGCTGAGACCAAAACATCGACCCACTCGCAGCATACACATGGAGTGCGTGCAGTGGATTTGTTTCGATTGGTCAATTCGACCTACATCGGAGATGCGCTCGTCACAAGCCGCACAGTTTGTGCGGAGGACTGAATAGGAGCTGTAGCTAGACCGGTTCCTCCCTAGATATTCAAGAGTTCATTCGTAGCTCCTAGGGCCACGGTAACCTAATACTCGGTGAGCGAGCATCCGCCCCGTGTTTCTTCCAGCCAAGACAGCCCCCGAGAGGACGCCAGGTCAACTTCTGCCAGTGGCGTTTCTACCATTGTCCGAGGCGACCGCTAGGCTATCCATGCTACCGTCAATAATGACCGCACTAGAGAGACCGCCTTATGTTGTTGCGTACATATATACCTTGACAACTTGCCCATCCCTGGAAGGCTACTCCAGCATCATCAGGACAAGTCAGCAATACTCCAACGCTACTCAGAATACATCTTTCTCTAGTACTTCAGCTTGCCGAGAAAGTTTCTTCATACCTGTCCAAGCTCTAACGAAGCATTTCAAGCTGCCCGAAGCACTTTAATCTTAGTACCATCGCAGCTGTCACATCGGATCTTCACAGCCGTTCGCAATGGACCGAGATCAGGTATACACCACTCAAATTCCGATACTGTTTCTATACTTACAGAGATTATGAACAGAACAAGGAAAAGCCCAACCAGGCGAAACAGTCGAGCTTCCGTGCAGTGAATACTGCAAGCACCTCGAACTTGAAGCGCAAATTTAAATCAAGGTCCAAGAAGAACATCGGCCAAGCCTTCAAACTCGATGATCTAAATAGTGAGCACCACACATATTGTTAACTCTTCTCAAAAGCCCACTGACACAATCGTCTGACGTTTCGTAGGTGGCAACGATCCGGACAATAACTTGCACGCCCTCGACCACTGGCTCAACCAGGATACGTCCAACGACCCATTCCATGGATTTGCATCCGTCGGCAATTATGCTCCTCCCGACCCGGCCCACCCTGGCGTTGACAATGATAATGATTCGACTGCTGTCAATCTCTTAAGCGGAACCCCCGAAGACTTCTTCTACGCCTCGATTGGGAATGCTATGGGACATCAGGCGTGATTCATGGCGGTGGAAATGGTGACTTACATCCCTGCCCCTTCACACACGGCATGGTGTAGGCGAGAGCCTCCCCTTGCTAACTCTACAATCTCTACTTCCATCGAGCGTAGGGGCTTCCTATATTTGTATCACATCCTCCCTCTACAAAGACCTAACCGTGGTAGTATGAGAGCGAACAATATGAGAAGTGCCTTGATCTATTTGCTCAGTTCATTTCATTGTAGTCTACTCATTCTAGGCGCTGGAGTATAAGCTTCCGGTGTGGTGCTTGCAACAACGTGAAATCAGGCTATGCCAATTGTTCGTGTTAGAATCTGTCGCATCGTTAGCGCTTGCTAACATAGAGAATAAGCTGTACTAAGACATAGGCTACTCCTACCCAACACAGCACCCTGATGGGCCGCAGTAAGACTGACTGACGTGTCTGTATGGCGAGAGTGACGGTTCTCGGCCTTTGGTCTGGGCACCAAGCACCTCAATACTACTTGTATGGCTTCGGCATCCACCATTTACGTCCGTCTCGGTACTTCCCGGCCCATGTCTGTATTACTGTCTGCCTTGTCGCGAACCTTGCTAGGCCGAGTCTCTCTCCAGGCTATGCCTGTGTGCTGATAATCAGCCGCTGTTTTGGCCAGATAGAGCTTTTAGCACTTCAGTCGTCCATCTTCTTCCCTCTTGGCGTCCACCACATCCACATCCGACAGTGCTGTATAGCCCTACCTCACTCCCGAGAGATCCCCCTGCGTCCTCGCGTGGCTACAATCAGCGACGGAGCGCACCGGGATATACGAAGGAGAGACGCTTGTATATATCAAGCTGCTCAAATTTCCGCGTGAGAAATGGCTCCCTGCGTCGAATACTCTATTAACTTTTGTGTAGAATCCTCTCTTTGGCATGAAGCCGATGAAACCAAGGGTTTCAAAGCAAGTTAGCAGTACGAGGACGCAAAACGGGGGACTAGCAGCTATGGTCTCATTTATTTATTTATTTTTTATGCCAAAAAAATTCGTCGTTTCCCCTTTCTGCTCGATTTCGCAACGCACGGCTCCCCGTACAAGAATGCCTTGAGCTCGCCAGCACGATGGGCAAGACCGACCCTGCATCGCCCTCACCTTTTGACCAAGGCTGATTGAGCCATTGTGGCCTGACTGCATAGGAGGCGAGGTAGAAGTTCCAGCGGCCTCTCGGAGCTTGCAGGCGATGAGGTGGGTAAAACTAGAATATAAATATGGGACAGACGCGCGGCGCTGCATTAACCAAATTGGGGGAATTCTGCTATGGAGTGAAATACGGACGATCAAAAGCCAGCGAAAATAAAGAGAATCAGGAAGAGGGGGAAGCCAGATTGAGCGACCAGGGCATCAGTATATATCATGAATAGGTAGGCGTGGTAGGTTGTGACTAGATGAGAATGGTGGATCGTTATGTGGCTCTCCCGAGGGAATGGAGAAATCAATAATCGGAACCCTCAACATCGACACGGGATATTACCCTCTAGATACGTAGGCAGCGATTTGAGACAACGGGACTCACTCTCTTGGCTTGAACTTCTTGAGCGCTTGGCAGTGGCGAATGCTGGTTGCCTGATGTATCGTGGCATGCCTAGAACAGACAACTGTTAGGCAGTAAAGCTCGATCCTGCTACCTGCCAGCATAATTACCTAGATGCCGAAACTAAATAAACTGCTCAATGAACCACAAAAGTTTTGGAGGACTACTAATTGTTTATCCCTCCTATTTCCGGGGTCTTATTTTTGCGTCGCTTCTAGTGGAGCCTTCTCTGCGTGGTAGCACTCAAACATTTGCGATATGCTTGACGTATTCCCCCGTGAGTGCGGCCGCACCCATCGAAAGTCAATGTCCGAAAATGGGCATCTGGATCCTTCCTTCACTATTAGCTCCGGCAATAAGTACCAAATTTGGCGTCAAGACCAGAGCTCAACGTCTGAGCCAATCGAGAGAGTTTTCAGCACCTCACACCTGTTCGGTTTGACGAGTTGCGACGATCAGAAGCAATCTACATTCTTCACGCGTCTTCCTCTGGAAATCAGGTATCGCATATACTCTTACGTACTCCCGGAAAACCGATGTCTTTGGGTACGCCTGCTAGATAAAAAAGAAACATTGAATGGCGGACCTGATCTCCCGGAACCAAGACAAGGACGCAGACGAGCCGTCTCGAACTACAAATACATGGAGCACTTTCCCTGCATCAAGAAGCCACTGGACAATTGTTTCAACATCTCCCTTGCGAGCTGTTGTAGTATCACGGGCAAAGGATTCTGGTCGCGAGTCGCAATGGGTCGAGATGTACCACATCGTGACTCCTTAGCTCTGATGCAAGTCTGTGAGAAAATGTAAGAACTAGCGCTTGTGGAATACAGGAGTGTTCGCTGAGAATGTCCAGGTATAATGAAACTTGCCACCTTTGGAGATTTTGCTTTGACGATCTTGATGAGCTCCGGGCCTTCATCGGTCAGGCCAGACAAACTCCAGGTCCAGCACCGCCAATTTTCCACCTCCAGATGAATCTGTACCCCCCCGGAAGGTTGTATAACGGTATACACGTCAGCAATCAACCCGACAGCTCCATGGCCTCTAGAGACGATAATAAGGTACTGCGAAAGACCCAAAAGCTCTGGGAGGAAAACATCGAACGGCTTGGGAAAACTTGTGAAGAACTGTCTACCCTGAGGACACTTCTCATAACAATTCTCCCCTCGCCCACCTATTGCTATCTTGAGAATGAAGCCTCAGTTGTCAAATCTGTGGAGGCAATTAAATCCGTTCCTAAGCTAATGGTAGAGAGTCTGGGACTGGCCCAATTCAGGCGTCGCTCGTCGGCTACTGGGGACGCGTTGAAAAAGGAGGCTTCGTCTCTCTAGAAGCCTAGGATACCTTCTGTACTGTATTCCGCGTCTCTTTTACCTCATTAAGTCCTAAAGAAATTCGAAATCTGCAAGAAATGTGTAGCAACATGGAACAAGAAACCAGTGGCAAACACACGTCGCATACTCTTGGTGCCTCGAGAGTTGGCAATATCAGAGCTTCTGGGTTCTTCTGATAACCTCTTGATTAGGCAGTCCTCCCTTGAAGATTTCCAAGGTCGGGATACTTGTCATTCCCAGATTGAACATGTGAAAAGTGTAAGATTCTCATCTCTAGGCGCTTCCACTTGTTCAATTAGGCGGTTGGAGATTATCGCTACTGGTGAACGAAGTGTAATTGATACAACCTTTCTTCCGACCCCGTCTGAAGCAAAATATGCAAGTTTGATAACCAACCAAAGCTAATCAATGTTCATTTTTTTGAGGCTCACCGCTGGTTTATACGCCACTCCTCACGGTCGCCATGTTGCTCATCACAATGTCTTCCTCATGCTCGGCTAGGTAGAGTTCCTTCTGGAGCTGGCGCATATCTATGTGAACAACGGCATCATCACCGTCGAAGATACGGGCAATCTCCTCGAGCGTCGGGCCCTTGGTCTCGACGTAGAAGAAGAAGATCCATGCCAGCTCGCAAAGATCCCAGGCGGTGTAAAACAGCGTGAAGTTCCAGTGGTGTGGGAAATTATCCCAGGCCAGCTGGTTGGTTTGACTAGAGCAAATGTATCAGTAAGCAGAGTTACCTCGTTTGAAGTAAATAACAATAAAAATAAATAAGGTCAACATACTTTCCGAGAGCGAGAACGGCTTGAACGGTGATGTTCATGATCATCATACCCTTAGCACGAAGATGGAAAGGGAGAATCTCGAGGGCGTAGGCAACCAACAGCCCGGAGAAGCCAATGTCGTAGAAGATACCGAAAGTCCAAATAAAGACCAGCTGCGCGTATCCGGCTTCCGAGTTTGTGGACCCCGAGTTGTCGTAAATAGCCCCCGTGACTGTCCAGCAGGTAAAGGCGATGACCATGCCGAGCGCCGAGGTCAGGAACAAGGGACGGCGGCCGAAGTAATCCACAGACAAGGCAGCGCTGATGGTGATGATTAAATCCAGGATAGTCTTACCAGTGGAGATGCCAAGCTTCTGGTTCTGGTTCGTGATGCCGGCCCCCTCGTAGATGGTGTTCATGTAATTGGAGAAGAGAGCATTGCCGGAGTACTGCGAGATGACCCCGAGAGAGATGATGATAGCTAGCCTCCAACGGTTGCCCTTGGTCCTGACAAAGTCCACGTATGATGAAGCAGATTTGGCTTCTTTCTCTTTCTGGATTATTTGCTTGATCTCGTGATACTCGTACTGAACGGTAGGATCCAAGATGTGGCCTCCGGCGTGCCATTTGGCAAGAACGCAAAGAGCGTCTTCATGTCGGTCCTTGTTCACGAGGAAACGAGGTGACTCGGGTATGAACCAGATGAAAATAAGCTGGATCACAGACGGGACGATCTGGATGAAGGTAATTGACCGCCAAGACCAGTCATTCTTTATATTGGCAGTGCCCCATCCAATACAGGAGACGAGCAGTGCACCGGCATTCCACAAGCAGTTGTAAATGGCGGTAACGGGGCCACGGTGCTGGGGGTGACAGATCTCGGTGAGGAGCAAAGGAGAGGCCATCTGCGATAGCGAGTTACCGAAACCAAGGATGAAGCGACCACCCAAGTACACTTGTGGTAGAAGAGTTAGCCAGTTGAGTCGTCTCAAAATGGGGGCAAGGAAGAGAAAAAGCGTAAAACTCACTTCCGTATCCGTTGCAGAACGCAGTGAGGCATCCACCAAGGACCATGAAGAGACAGCCGGCAATGATGGCAACACGGCGGCCGTAGTTATCGGCAACATATGGCGTGATGAAGAAGGAGCAAATAGAGCCAATGTTAAACATGTTAACCAGAATTCCGAGCTTGTTGGCATCGGCGACATCATCGCCGAAGTAATCGTTCCAGAGCTGAATCTGCTGGGATGTGTTGACCAGCATGCCGTCGTAACCCGTCGTGGCCGATGCAACCATCAGCGTGATGCCATACAGATAGAGCTTACGTAGGTGAGGCTCTTTGACCCAGCTAACCCTCTGGAACCGAGGACCCTCAGACTGAATCATTTCGATCTCTGCCGAAGCAGAGTCAGCATGAGGAGCCATCTTTGGGGTTGTTCTGTGGCAACACGGAAACTGTGAATCCCAAACAAAGATTTGATAGCCGAAGAGAAAACCCTCTTGAGGGGGAGCAGTGTCGTGCTCTAGGGGCCAGCCTTCTTTACTCTCGTATGTAAACCAAGACTTTCATCGCAACAGTGGACAGGTGCGGCGAGTTCAGGGCGGAGCTGCGTTCGAAAATATATATATCCGAGCCCCCTTCGAGTGTACGGTGCGTATTCCGAACATCATATATACGCTTGACTCTTTCCGTTTTGGCGCGTGATGAGT
>FTLB01006383.1_pt1 | contig 14350 bp, 11 predicted proteins | sample 1658291 | NCBI WGS metagenome assembly FTLB01 (sample SAMEA3914812, study PRJEB12502) | metagenome | biome: forest; material: soil | place: Canada | collected 2011-07-07 | depth 0.1 m
TCTGTTCCTGGGATTCTGTGTCGGTCCAGCTGTCTTGTGCATGATCAGATAAATTTTTGGCATCCATAGTTGCACTGCACAGTGTTGTTCTGCATTACGTAGATCCATTTGACCAAGTTGTCTTTCTTAGTGGCTCAGGCAGAAATATTCAAGCGTCTGTGCCTCGTCAGCATCTATTTTAGGGATTTGGGCAATAGAAGCATCCCTATAAACTGAGGTCGCTTATAAGGCTGCGTAAGTCATCAAACTTTTGTTGCTGGCAAGAGCAAAGCGCAGCACAGTTGTCTAAAGACTGCGGGCCGAGATACCGATTCGGCGCCCTATTTCCTCCGGGGAGAAATTTCACAGGTGGCTGCAGCTCGCTTCGGTTACTCCTGACCCCGACTCTCCTGTCTGGAGGGGTCATCCGCTCCTGTCGTGCTCCCGGTGAGGCTCATACACTCAGGCTCCTCTAAAATGGTGGCGAACTTCATGAGAACTCGCTTCAGAGCTGTAACCTCATCTTAAAGGCATAGAACTGTATGAGGTCACTCGCTTGATAGTTCTCTCTTGCTCCGCCAATTCCTGGTCAAGCATACTCTGTGGACAGTACCCCGCTTCGTCGCCCAACTGGTTTTGTCCCTGTTCGTGGCTGATATTACATAATCACCCCACTTGATCACAACCTCCCCGGTGTTCTTTCACGGTGCGCCGAACCCAGCAATCCCTCCCGCAGACAAGACCTCGATCGGCCGTTGGCGACCCGAGAGACGGCTAGAAGACTTGTACAAGCGGTCAAGGCGCCCATTTCTACAGCTAAACCATGGATGAACGACGCCGTATTATCATTAGGGCCCAAGTCACCAATATTGAAGGCTGCTCATCGCGTGAGTCACTTCCTAGCGCCTTCGGCCAGCACGTCCTGCTTCATGTCCTGGCTCATCTCCCACAATTCAATCCTCCACAATGGTCGCCCATGGCGCGGCCGGAGAAACGAAAAAGGCTGCGATAGGACCTTTTGCCAGACCAACTTCCGTGTGAAATCGAGTGGACTGTGTCCTAGACGTTCGAGAAAACCGAATCGAAAGAGACGAGCAGACAACCCTCCGCACGATCAAGTCCCAATCACGAATGCAAATCCGAATGCAAACCCGAGTGGTGTGTTTCCCGGGCCTTCGAGATCGCAGAACTGCAAAAAAGAGCGGACGACTCCCCACAAGATCAAACCTCATCGAAGAAGTCGAACTCGTAACAATAGTATTTGAGTTATAAGCTGGCTAATAGACGCGATATATGGTGGTATAGAAACATAGAGATTGGCTAAGTAGATTGTTTCGACTCTTTGTGCTTGAGCTTTTGAGCCCGTCTCTTCTAGACTTGATCTATTGTCCGAAGCGTGATTCCGTGGACCGACTTGACATGGTTTCGAAATGATCTGTAGGATTGAGGCTCGGCAACAATACAATCGCTCTGAAATGTATATCCATGTGGAAGTGTACTTGCATTGGAAGTAGCATCATTCGCTTTATTTTGACATCCGATAGTTTCCGCCGCGAGAGATCGTACCCAAATGTTCGCCCTCACCCCCACACATCATGTCCATCACCTTTTGGTCAGTTGCAGAGAGCCGGCAAGGTGTCTCCGCCACGGGACAGAACCATCTTAAAGTTCTTGTACTTTGCGAAGGGTGCCAGTGGTAATGAGGTCGACGGTTGTTCTTGTAGTCTCACATTGATGGTCAACCATCGGCTAAAGCAGCATGTATAATCAAACACGGAGCTCGGAAGCGTGAATGCTCCATAGGCTGCTTGCCAATCGTACTGCCGCTGATTTCTTCCTGCTTCAACCGAGGATGAGCTGCCAGGGCCCTATTCTGACGTCAAGTCATGCCATTTAGTAAAACTTTATTTTCGCATCAATGATAAAGACTTCCGCAAGAAGCTAGTATCGATGTCATCCAGTAAATCTTAGTTGGAAATCATGTCAGCCTTTGAGAAAGTTTCAGCTCTCCCACGTCAACTATAGCCGCACATTACAATCGTATGCACGGGCTCACACGAGCGATTAGCAATGGGCACCTGCATTGCTGGGATCAAGAACATCTCTGTACGGCTCTCTTGAACGATCGCCCATTATGCGCACCACGACACCAAAGTTGTTGTATCACACTGCCCTCACAGTAATTGATTACCACGAGGACACCGGTGGCAGCACTGAGAGCTTCTACATCCTCGGCACGCATAGTAATCTCGAGGCCGCCAAGGCCTTTGCCAAAATGGCTCTGCAGTCCCAAGGCTTCCAGGCCAACGACTTCGCAGCCTACCAGGAGCGCCAGCCAGGGCAACCCTGGCCACACGGCGATAGCTTCATCGTCTATGCCAAGGCGCCCGCGGGACAGGAGTTCTTGGTCAACATCGTCACCAAGACGAATGACGAGGAGCTCCCCGAAGGGCCTGAAGGCATTATTGTACTCCCAGAGGGTGAGAATAACCTGCACTACGTTGTGCAGACCGAGATCGACTATGGCCAGCCCCACGACAGCCGCTACCACACGCACGACATCAAAGGCTGCTATGTGCGCCGCGCGGACGCGTTCGATGCCGCGATAAACTGCTTGCGTCGGGACAAGAAGAAGTTTGCACAATATTACGAGAGAAAGAACCTAGATGACATGCCAGAGGTAAGTACCATTCGAAACTTGACTCCCCTTATCTACCGTCCCGTGGTTACTCATCATCTTTATGCAGTGGCCGTTCGGAGAGGACGTGCTGGTCCATGCCGTGTCACAGACAGGTGAGGATTTTGCCGTGTCTGTGAAGACTGTGCCCGAGGTGGACAAGAACCATCTGAAGCTGCAGCTGACCGAGAGGGGAATTTGAAATAAAGATTCATATGCCCTTTGTAGCCAGTCGAACTCAAATAAGAATAGAGATTATCAACATATTCGTGGCAGATAGCTGTCTCAAATGACGCGTAGCTACCGGCATCCTAGCTGCTAGTCCCAGTTAGAGAAATCAGAAGAAAAAAAAAGAATAGTTGTGCAGAGCTACGACGCAGTCAGGGTGATGTCATGCTACGTAACGCGGGGTTCGCTGTGTCGAAGTGTCAGTACCGTAGGGGCGATACAAGTCCCCTCCGCTGTAAAGTTGCATGCCTACAGCTCAAGCTCATACGACATTGTATCACAGATGCTCCGGCCCTTCGAGATCGCGATACGACAGGAGACCGGCCGTCAAATTCACAATATGGACCCTCGAAGAGCTGAAGATAAGCTCTCCACATCGGGGCCAAGCTCGCGCAGAGCACCTGGCTCGCCGACGTCGACTAGTCCAGCAAGAACGAAGAAAGGTCACAGATGGGGGATCATAAACGTGTGGCGCGCAAGCGAGCTGCGATAAAAACAGCTGTTACGGCGCGTGGGATCCCCAGGATCTCACCAAGGCCATCTGCACCGGGAACTTCCCCGGCTGCCAGTGCATTCCGACTCTGGTAAGACGGCCGAGCTCCGGCAGTGGTCTTCCTCCCATGCGGCCATACGGGGGTTCCCTGTGTTGTATCTGTGGCGCTAATTCCGCTACCTTCCTCCTAGAACACGTGTGGAAACAGGGGGTCGTGCCAATCCAATGGTTGCAAAGGAGAAAGAGGCAGCGATGGCGTCTGGAGATGCACCGAGAACTACGCCGGATGCGGCTGCTACACCACCGCTACTTGGGGCATCTACGGAGACAACGTGAATCTCTACGCGGGCGAATACACCTACTTTTCTGCAAACGATAATGAGTGCAGTACGTATAGCCTCGCCCACCACCCCCGGCCGCAGCCCTGTTTAGTACTTGTGAGACTCGAGGAGACCCTGCTAGTACCTGCTAACTCGTGTCTTTCTTCCCCAGCAAACCTACCATTCGAGTGGAATGATCGGATCGGTAGCATCACCCTGACGGCAACTTGGTCCAATTGCCAATTCTTCGTGTAAGCACAACTATCCCTGCCTCAGCCAATGAGGTTCTCTTCTTTCTCCCTCCCTCCCTCTCTTCTGTTTCTCTCTCTTTCTCTCTCTCTCACACACACACACTATCTCTCTCACACTATCTCTCTTTCTTTTCTTTTTCGCTTTCATTCCTTTTTCCTTTTTCCTTTTTTTCTTGATTCACGAGACCAACACCAATAAACTCCGTTTCTAGTGACTATAACTGCCAAAACTCGCAACTTTATCTCTCGGGTCAGGACTACAAGAACGATTACTGGTCGTTTGGCGCGGGGGCACTCACCTATTGGGACAATATCATTAGCTCGTTCAAGTGCTGGAGTTCTCCCCAGATCTATCAATGAGGCTACCAAGGGGACTATCTCATGGGATGATGCAGGCGGCGAGATCCTCTCCATCGGGGCAACGTCTCCCTGTCAGGCACCCATTCCCCATTGCCACAGGCTTCGGGCGCTGTATAGTCGTCTATGTAGTATTAAGGAGCATAAAAGTAAAGAGCAGCAATATTTGACCAGTTCGCCTGTAAATGCTTATTGCAACAATACACTGCACTTCTGGACCCACGTCGCGATGTCGCGGACAAATCGTCGCGCGACACCGCTCTTCACACCTTTCGCGACATAAAACTCCGCATCTTGATCCTCATATACCAGCTCCAAATCTAGCCCTTCCGCTAACGTCAGGTTACAGGCATTCTGGTACTCCATCTTCACATCCATCTTGCTGAATCAGGAACATTGCCAGTCTGTGCACCTCTGGACGGCAAGGTCTAAGGGTTCTGGGATCTCGAAGGTGGACGCCTTGGCTACTACGGTTCCTGCAGAGTCTGGCAGAGGTCCTGTGGGATACAAGATCGATGCCTGCGGCGATGGAGCTGGCAGCACATTCGTGATGTTGATGGGCGGGTAGTTCGCCGGAGAGACCGCCCTACGCTTCCTCTGGCGTTCTCCCGCCTGCTGCTCTTCGGCATACAACTGCTCGCGTACCTCGTCGGGCACATCATCGTGGTTCTCTAGTGTGCCGCCTTGCTGCACGTACTTGATGAGGCTCTCGAGGTGGTGCGTCTTGAGTTTGTAGTGTTTCTTGTCCACGCTGTCAATCCAGCAATGGGGCCCTAAATTGCAAGGTGGCCCCGGACATCGCATGAGATTGTAAACGTGCCGCCACACTGGCGGGCTGTCTGTGGCATTCTCTTCCGCATCGACCTCTATGGCTCGCTGAGAGAGCATGTCCTGGGTGGCGGAAGGGTACTTCCGCTTCGTACCACGCTGCGACGCGGTAGCCCCGCCACCTGGTTCTACGTAGTGGAACGACAGATCTATTCTTCCCTTCTTCCTGATGCGTAGCAAATGGCTCCATGTTTGAAGTTGTGCCTCTAAGACTGTCCAGTCAATATCAGTACCATCAAATTGCACGTAAAAGTCAGGCTCGGAGCGGTCGGTCACGGATACTACGGCAGACGTGTCGTCGGTTCTAAGGCGCTTATCCGGGAAATTTCTTGCCAAAAGCTTGTTCAGCTTCGGCTGCAGTGTTCTCGACCAGAAAGCACTAGGAGCTAGGACAAGATTTGGCTCCGTCTGTTTGGCGACCTGCTGTTTACGATTACCTTCCATTCCAGGGTGTATCGGCGTGCCTCATCCGCGGGCTAGCGCGGCGGCGATGTGCCCTGGTCTTGGGCTTGCGGGGATCGTCGAACTGGGCCCGCATCACGGGCATCCTCGATTGCCTCTGGCGTTTCGGTCGATGGCCTCTCGCTTGGTATCTCGATCGTTTCCTCTACTCGAAAGGGATCCGATTCGAATTGCGTCCAGAAGTCGTCTCTGTCTAGGTACGAATCTCGTGGAGGCTCAGCAATGATCAGTTGTCGTAAGGCCGTACTCACCCATATCTTGTACTTTGAATGATCGCTATGGTACCTAGCGCTGGGCGTGCCTCCGGGTGTGTCTTGGGACAACGGCGAGACTGCAAACAAATGCACATCATGACACGCAAGGTGGTCCCTGCACTGCCCACCTTGGTCACGCGATCACAGAGCCCGGGAGTGCAATTTTATCCAGCCTTCCCTCGCTGAGGCAAGAGCCGGGACGACATCGTGCTTCACGATACATCGTGTTGCATCTGGCAGCTCTTCTCTACCTACCTTCATTGTCGTCCAAAAACTGGTAAGACAAGCGAAATGACGTCGTCCTCAATCGGCAAAGCACAAATAATGACCAACGTCGTACTACCTGAAGGCGGGGCAGAAGACATGATAGACCAAGGGTGAATATGGCTGAGAAATGGATGCCAAAACGCGAGGATCAGAAGGCGAGGATCTGAAATCCCAGAGGAGCCATGACTGGGTGGGCAAAACAAGGCTGTCGACGCATGGCATTGGTTGATACGCACTCAGCCGCATTGGTTGGTGACGAGCTGACTCTGCTCAAACGAAAGCAACTCTGCGTCCATCAGTCGCAGAGCCTGTTTGGTTCAGCGCGCAAGACAGACTCTCTCTGTCCACAACAACACAATAGTACAATGACACAGTCGCAGATGGCACAGCTGCCAGACCTTTCGTTTGGACCGAACCGAGGTTCTCAAGTCGGGCTAAACCTGGGGACGATCAAGAATGAGTTTAACCTCCCGCCTGGTAAGCCTATTTCGATTGCTAGCCGAGCCGCACTAACGTCCTCAGAACGACCAGAAACACCGCCGCAGCCGTTCGCGTCAATCCCCCTTTGCCACGACCCGGATTTTATCGATCGTGGGGACCTTCTCGACCAGATCGGCCAAAAATGCTCGAAGCCACCCTACCGCGTAGCTCTCATCGGCCTCGGCGGCGTTGGCAAATCCCAGCTCGGCATTCATGCCAGGTATGGTAGAAAGTGGGCTGCCGGCTCGCTTACTGGTACTCGAGACGATGCAATTGGACGAGCTTCACCGACTCCGGCATCGTTCTCTCAAGGAGCTGTTCCAGTTTTCCGACAGCTTCCGGCTGTCAGGCCTAAATGGGTGGCGGGCACCAAGTGCCGGTGACGGACGGCACCGATGTGATGAATGGCCGGCCCGCCGGAAGTCCTGTGGCGGTGGCTCTGCCGTGCTCATCCGAGCTATGCTTGGATTCCGTCTCTGCTTGACTTGAAATCTCTGTGATGTATACCTTTAGACTTGTTCAATTGCCTTTCGCGAACTCTTTCTCTATAGGAGAGATAATCTTCCCAGCTCTCGGTTTAAATATTATATAGCTACAAGCCAAGTAGATACAAGCCCGAGGGACATTATCTCCTGGCAAGGGTTCTATATCCAGGAGCAATAGGATACTTGGAATGAGATTCCCAGTTTGTCGCCTTTCCGACGTGCTCAACCACACAGACGGCTGGCGATGGATCATGACTGCCAACTAGGCATATACATTCAACATGGCTACTGATGTAGCAACCAATGAAGCTGTGTGGATCTCTATGGATGATGTCGTCCATGACTTTCCTCAACTGGACTGCTCTAAAGGTTGCATTATTCCCCTCTGGTGGGCCGGACCGCCTTGGATGTGCGGAAGTATCGACCCTAGTGAGAGAAATACCCTCAGATTCCGGAGAGGAGGTATAAATCTACTATCTACAGCAACTGCCATAATCAATTAATGGTATAAGATCCTACCGGTGGGAGACTCTACGTTATTTGGGAGCACGGAAATATAGCTTACTGTTCTAGTATTAAATCCTTAATCACGCTGCTATCAATAACTATCAAATCGATGGCTTTTAGAGCAGTATGCAATTTTTACACTATACTTTTTTTCCCTTTAGCTCCACTTGTAGCTCTTCCTGCAGAGCCTCCTTGATAACTTCCTCGGGGGTCTCCAGTCCCAGACCCAGTGCTTCCAGCTGCTTTATCACGGCCGGATCAACCTTGTGGCTGAAGTCACCGCCGTGGCCCGGCAGGAAGTGCGTGACAAAGAACTTGACGTAAGGCGCAAAACCGTCGCCCTCGCTGATCTTCTGCTCGTATTCCTTGGCCATATCCTTTACATCTCGCTCCTTAATGTCCCAGTCCGCGTTCGTCGTCCCTGTTGCGCGCTGCACAGCCTCTAGGATCTCACGCTGTGAGAGGGTGGACGATGGCGTGTACACGGCCTTGTTCTTGAACTTGGCCAGCTCCGCCTCGGGAAGGCCGAGGACCGCGCCGACAGCTTCACCAGTATGCTTGATGCTCGCGTTGGAAGCCTTAGCGTCGGCGCCTCGCCAAATCGTTGCCTTGCGAGCCTTGGCGTCGATGCCCCACAGGCCCGGAGCGAGACCGCCATCGAGCCACGGGCCCACGGCGATGGAAACCCAGCTGCTGACACCGAGCCTCTCGATCAAATCGCGGACGCTCTTCTTCGCCACGAGAAGCCCATTCTCCGTAATGAGCTCGCCAGCGAAGGGGTCGGGTCCGAACTCGGAGGGAAAGATGTACGGCAAGCCAACCTTTGCGGCCGCCCGGATTGCAGGCTCTTGGAGGCTGACGAGAGCAGATAGGGGCGGCATCAGGATAAGAGCATCTTGGCCCTTAAGCACTTCCGCAAGCCAGACCTCATCTTCAAGATTGCCCTTCTTGACAATGACGCCAGGGGGGAATACGCTGGTTGCTTCGAGTCGCTGAATAGCGGTTACGGTGTGGGCGCCATGCGCGAGGAGGGTTTTGAGAGCCGGCTTGCCAATCTGGCCGCTGGCACCAAGGATGACGATCTTCCGTCCGTGTGGAGCCATTTCCTACTAGTCACGAGCTAGGTTGAGATGGAGTCCTCTAATAAGGAAACGTTGGGCTGGTTTACAGTTAGCCTCTGCTTGTATATCCTAAGCCAAGCCGAGCTGACCTCTCTGAAAAGTCGATGACCGTTTCTTAAACGGCAGCTTGGTGATCTAGTTTTGGTTTTTTGGTGGTTGGAGGGGTGGTGCAAAGGTGGAAAATATCGGTTTGAGTGGTGAAAGTCTAGTCTCGGAATACCATTTTTGCAGAGGCAGCTACAGGTCTATTTATCATGGCGTGCCAATTGGCGTGAGTAACAAAAACGATTTTTATTAGATTGGTTGGCATAGTTGCCATAGCTTGCTTTGTCACTTTGGCTTACTAACGAAACTCCGTTGAAGTAGTTACGTACCTAATTTAATAGAGAAGTAAGATTTCCGCGGTGCTGTCGCGCCGCAGAATGCATATGCGGTCGCGGATTAACTGAACGCCCCGTTGATTCTCTAGCGCTTTGTCATCATCGGTGCCATGGCTCGGAGTGTCTGTCGACACTTATTATTAGCTGTTGATGGAATCACTAAAACTATTAGAAGCAATTTTGGCGGGGTAAGAAGCTGCTCAAGTTCGTCTCCGAGGCGGGAGGTAAGACATATGCGTGGCGCTAGGCGTCAAGTTCACGTCGTAGGTAGGGAAAAGTCTGTTCAGTAGCCTACCTTTGAATGCAGCGCCATACGTCAAAGGCTGCAAAAATAAAGCATCGAGATGGCCCCACCTAGCAATGACATGACGGCCGTTTTTGAAGCCAGTCATTAGGCAATCACATGCCCTGATCCCTAAATCCATTTCGTCCGTACGCCCTTTGTTCTTCACACTAGCTTCTTTACAAGGCATGGGTTTGCCCACAAGCACGGTCAAAGCGTGCTAATCTTATCTGCTCAGTCGAGCTTTGTTTTGATTTTCTCCTGCTGTTGAGAAGCCTCAGGACCGATACAGTATGTGTACGCTCCATAATAAAGCTACTACTTACTAGAAACCATGAACGAGGGCCAGGCGGGAGTTGGTCGAGCAATTGAGAAACTTGCGAGACCAAAAGGACACATATCATTCCTGTAAATTCTCGTAGAGCACCAACAGAAAGGCTCTGGCTCTGGTCTCAAGGGGCGATTGCGAGCTTCTAGCCTGTTCTGAGAGTGTGGCTGATTTGGCAGAACAGGGTTAGGGTACCTTTCGCAAATGCAGTCAATTGCGGGTCACACAGAGACCTGTTAGTAGATGGCCCGTGCGTTTGCCGGGCCTCGACCTAATGCTGGCCCGAAAGCTACTCGCCATAGCGGCATGATATAACGCCAGCCTGTGGGGCCTATACCATGTGGGACCTTATATAATTTGCGCGGTTTTGAGATGATTTGACGAAAGGCGATCATGCCATAGATGACGATAGATGGCGTATCTCTCAGAACTTTCGCGAACACTGGAGAAATGTTACCAAATGCATCATAGAAGTATAATATTGTCGTCTGTCCGCCCGAATGACATGCCGTTATTCTCAGATTACAAATAAATACCCTCGCAACAATAACGCTAAAGCTGCTTTACACCTAAGCACATTTCTCCCCATAGTCTAATTCGCATATATAATATGTCTTTTTTCTCTCGTAACTTTAGCTCCGATACCTCTTTCTACCCTTTCTTCTACCTGCTCGGCGATTATGAGACCTATTCTCGTGGATCTCTTATCGGCGCCTGCGGCCAGAAGAGCTATCTTTTTTCTTTTTAGTTAAAGTTTGATGTTTGCGAGCTCGAAGATGCCTTTGAGCTTTACGGTGAGCTTGCCGGTATAGACAAGGAGAATGTGTATATCGAGTTTACCGACCTGTATACGCTGTATATCCGTGGCCGTGTCGAATGCTTGTATACCTTGGGCACGCCTCTAGTAGGCCTCCTCTAAGGAGGAGCTACTGGTGGTGTTATTACCGAATTAGGCAAAGTTTAAGCCTAAGACACTGCTTAAAGCAGCTAGAAGGCTACTGTCGAGAGCGAGACTGCCGAGGCCGGTGGGAGCACCGACGCTAATGAAGAATCTATTAGTAAGGAGAATGCGGCGTTGGATTTGGCCAAATATTGGCTATCCGAACGTAGTGTCGGCGAATTTAGTTGCTCCTTTAGCTTCCCCGGCCAAATCAAGTAGGGTAATGTTAGTGCTAATCTTAAGGACGGGGTCCTGACCGTGTGAGTTCCTAAGGCTCCTAAGAACGGTTTGTGCCACTGTATTTAGATCAGCTAGATAAAAGTCGGAGATATGAAAACAACGGAAAACGTACTCCGAGGGAGTAGAAGCGATGTATTTCTAGGTTCCATATGGCGCGTTTCATTTGTCTGAAATGCCGCTCTTTCTGATCTTGTACGCATACTACGACGATCATGCCAGCTTACGACTGCATTTTCCCTGTATCATACAACTTACAGCTAGGAGTATCTAGTCCTTGCCAAAGAATAATAAAACAGAATGGATTGAAGATCAGTCGCTCAGACTAAGGGCAAGAACTCACGTGAGGCATCGGCGGATGGCCGGCTATCGTCCTCATAAACTCACGCGGCAAACAGGTGAGGTAGCAGCCGATCATCTGGTCTTCGCACCACCGGCCGGCGCGCCGTCTCTGCGCCTCACTTACCCCCTTCAACTCGGCCGTCTTGGACCCCGAACTCCGGCCAACGTGGGTCTTGTTGGAAATTACCCCGGCGTATTGGAACGCTTTGCCCACCCAATCCCGTTGCGATGGGTAGGAGATGGCTGCCGTACGGCTGGCCCCTGGGCCGGTCTCCTTGATGAGGCGGATATCGTACCACTGCGACCGGCTACGGAAGTCGGAGCGTAGTAAGATCCCACCGGTACATGAGGTAAAACGCCACGGCTCCGAGGATACAGATTGAGGGGTCTCGGCTCGGGAGCGCTCCGGCTCTTTCAAGACGACCGTGCTGGTTCTGTTTACCGGCGCGCGTTGCCAGAATCAAGGGCATACAGGGGGTAGGGTCTTCGCCGGGGAATTCGAAGGTAAAGAGATCCGACATCTCGATCGACCGCCGGTCCCCACCGCGCGTAAGCATATAGTGGCCAAGGAGGAAATCAATCAACATACGAAGGTGGCACTCTGGGAACTCGGCCATATGGCCCCACAGTTCGGCAATGATCCTATGCGGTCCGGGTCGGTGTAGCCGTCGAGGAGGGTATCTCGACCCTTGTCAGCGTAGTTGGCCTTCTGCCGAACCGTATCTGGGCGCTGCAGCGACCGGATATAGTTGTGGGCACTATCCTCCCGCGGCGAGGGGCTGTTGTTCATCCCTAAGGCGCGTTGCGTACGGTATAGATCAGTGACAGCCGTGACGTACGAACGTACCGATCGCCAGGCGAGCCTGGAAGTTACTATAGGAGGTGCCGGCAACGGCCGTATGGCTACGCCTCCGGAGGGGTCGGCTAGTTACGTCACGTCTTCGACGAGGAACAAGAGGAGCTTATCTTCGGTTACGGTCTCGCCGTCGTGGTACTGCTTGCACCGGCAGAACTGACGGAATTCGGCTTGCTTTGGTACGTACGAGAGATCAGTATTTTTAGGTCGTTCGGCTTGGACCAAATCGAGGATATTGCGCGCGTTCGTACGTAGTTCGGCTTGGTTGACGAAGGCGCGTTCAGCCAGCCCTAGCCCTGGCCTCCCTGGCTTCCTTGGCTTACGCGTAAAACGCGTATGTGGGCCAAGATCGTCGCCCTCGTCGGAGCCAGATTCCGGCTGTACGGTAATTTACGGCAAAGTGGCCGGCCCCGGGGCCGGAGCCGGCTTGCGAGTTCTTGGATTCGGCATCTGGAGCTGGATCTGGACCTAGATGTGGATGTAGCGGTGGAAGGAACAGAACCGCGCAGGGCAGTACCGTAGATGCCCTTAGAGTTCGGCGCCGTACGGCCTTGACCTCCACTCCAACAGTGGTTAAACTGGCCAATCAGCCGTCAGATACGTGTAAAATTTCAGGCTCAGTGTTTCCTTCCATCACACGAGGAGGCAGAGAGTTTACATAGATAATGCCATTCAGAAAGGCCTAGATTATCAAAGGCGACTGTTGCTCCCTCATGTATTCGTTCTTCTGGCATTCCATTGGCCCTGATTCTCGTGCATTGACTGACAGCTCCGGTGTTTTGGGAGGCCGCTGTCCTCATAGGAAGTCAATCACGACTCCGGCGAGGCTTGGAACTTGCTCACAGCCATCTCTTCTGCTGCTCACATCGATCAATGAATGGGATCGCAGACTGACGCTAGGTGGCCGCAGCCCGTCGCAGACAATATCTCTGCCTTGGCTGATCGATACTGAGGCAGCTTTGCGCTCCGCAGTGCCAACAGACTCTAGGGGATGCCTCTCCCAAGGGCGGCCTCTCATCAAGCAGTCGAGCAGGGAATCTGCCCCAATGAACAGCCTCCTCCATCAGCTCAGAGCGGGTATCAGCCCCCTTTGTCTGGCAACCGACTTTTTCGACCTCATATCCCACCCTCCAAGCTACTATCCGCGCCCCTAGGGACCAATCGAAGTGTTCAATACGACTCACATGCTCCTTGATGCGTCCGGAGAAGGCCCGAAAGTACTTTCTGCCTTGGCCGAGGTGCCGATCGGGATGGTAAGGCTCTATAATCTCGGTGTATACGAGCCTGTTAAAGGTGTCGTTCCATATGTGCTCTGCTTTTCGACCTACTGATCACATCCACCAGATGAATTTATCATAAGGCGGAAAAGCGTAAACCAGCAGGAGCTTCATTTGTTCTGTCAGGGGGGCAACAACTCCAACTGCTCCTTCGTGGCAGATCTCAGGAGAGCAGAGTCCTCGATAGAACCGAGGAAGGGTTCACTTTCATATTCAAGAGCACATACTAAGTACCTCGAACGATGTCAGCTCAGCTACAGAGTATTGATTTGAATATGAAAATGGGAGATCTCATTCCATGTTCGGACCCTGTTTCCACCCCTTAGGCGAAAGTACGAAGTGAATCGAGCTCTGCAAAGGCGCCTACTACGGTGACACTTGTAAAGTATAGCTTCTACTCGAAATGCAAAGGTACAATCTGATTCTCCAGAGAATACAACGACGCCAAACAAGAGACCCAAATATCAGATATATAAGTTAAGGCTCTCCTTAGCTCCCATGCCTTAGAAATCTATATCCAGCTACTCCCTTGCCTCGATAGCCTATATCAGATATATCTTATCCACTACCTTTTTATAAGAGAGCTAATCAGATCACAGTCACTACTTTACTATCGGTACGGTTATTACCCTAAAAGGCTTAGACAGGCAACTATCATCAAAAAGTCCATTTCGCTACAAAAAAAAGCTCATTTTCATGCCACCGGCCTCGGCCAGCCCAGAGCCACATATAGCCACATACAGCCCATACTAATTAGTACCAAAGGGGGTCAGATCTACAGCTCAACGTATGGTCAAAATCGTCACTTGGCCAAGCGAGTAGAAATACGCCAAAAACAACATAAGTTCGATTTTCAACAGAATCAACAACAATAGCCCTAGCCCTAGCCAGAACGCACAGCTATATTACTACCAACTGGTCCCAACGGTGATATGTGACAGAGCTGATTCCTCATGGCTCGAGTCTCGTACATATGCACTAAGTCCATCACTTGGCTG
>FTLB01002695.1_pt1 | contig 14329 bp, 11 predicted proteins | sample 1658291 | NCBI WGS metagenome assembly FTLB01 (sample SAMEA3914812, study PRJEB12502) | metagenome | biome: forest; material: soil | place: Canada | collected 2011-07-07 | depth 0.1 m
TGTAGGATCGCATTGTTGCCCCGTCAACGTGTGGAATTCCATTCCACACGTTTATATAGATATCTAGGTCGCGCCCTCGCGCGTAGACAGGGAGATAGAGAATAAGCAAGCAACAGACCCCAATCAACCCCCGTATTGAAAGATACAGACGAACCAACAAAGGGACTCTTTTCGGGCGCTAAATATGGACTGCCTCGGTAGATGGGACAAATTGCCGGACAATACATCAGGCAAGTAGACGAACAGTGAATTGGGGGTTTTTTGGCCATAGCGAACCATCTACTAGCCAATTGCAATGTACAAGGAGTCCAAGTACTTGGCGTACATCGACGCTATATGACTTCAACTCCAGGACTGTCTTGTTACTCAGAAACTCTGGGCAATGTACGGGATAGAGCACAGTTGCGGTCGGAGCATGGCTACCTAAGGTTCCTTACTCAGCAAGCCAATCTGCTCTGGCCAGACACCCGCCTGCCGCCCTAGCGTAGTGGAGATGGACTTATTGCGGTGTACGATTCTGCATGGGTTGGTATGAGCGACATTTCCTAGCTGGGCGTAGAAGAGATGAAGTCCCCGGTCAACATGATTACTATTCCTCGTTACCATCCTTGCTCTGTCTCAACTGCAGTCTCACTGCGCGATTCAGTCACCTTGCTCTTGGAATCTGATGAGGCAGCAATACGAGAATCCATTCAAATATTTCTGGAAGGAGGCTCGGCAGCGTAGGGACGGCACTGCTTACTTCAGCTTTGAGACGATACCGAGTTGGCAGTGGACTTCCAAAATAGGCAACATTACTTAATACAGTTGCTGGAGATGTAAATTTCACATGTGAGGACATTCGAGTGTCTCAAACTTTGATCATCTAAGATGACTATCCTCACCGCCAGAAGCTCCTCGCGTGTAATAGGAATGAGAGAGTCACGTGCGTTTAGTAATGAGACACAATTAAGTGCTTCGGAACAGGAAGCTCAAGATTTTGTTCAAGGTAGTAGCGAACTTCTGACGGCAGTATTGTATAAGTGACAGTCACATGTATCGTCGACAGCGACCGCGAAATATAAATATATCCCTTCTCCCTTCGTTTATCCTCTTCGTGGAACAGCTTCAACACACCAATCTACTAAGACTCCTGCACTCATTGATATTACGATCCGGCAGTCTGAGCACACTCTCTGCATCTACCCTAAAATCTGAAATTTCCACAGCCAACATTATACACCCAACAAGATGGTCCGAATTCTATCTATTCTGGCAGCTGCGGTGCTGGCTACGACCTGTACCGCTTCCAGCACGCTTACAAGTCGTCCTGGCTACTGCTACTCCATATCAACTATCCGAAACGCTATTTTCACCCCCATCGCTCGCAACGCCGTGCAGAGCGCTATCAACTATCTCAATCAGGTTGCCAGCACCACGAATGACCATATCGCGGACAGTTTAGTCTTCACTGCTCAGGGAGGTGGCGACCGTCACGTCAAGATTACCGTCGAGGTCCTCCAGGGAGGAATCATCTCAGCAAGGGAAACGAGATCGCTGTTCGAGGAGGTCCTGAGTCGGATCAATGGAGCGGGAGGGGTTCCGCAGTACATTGCTGGTGCGATTGGCGGAGTTGATCCCTCTACGCAAAGCTTGATGGCCGCGTCGGTGTACGTTGACCTGTTCCAAGGATCTCAGGAGTTGAAGATGGTGAAGAGAGATTACCCACCGAAAGCGGGCGAATCGATCCACGAGTGGTGTGAAGACGAGGAGCAGGAGGATAAAAGGCTCTATTAGGGTTAACCGATGTCGATTGTCGAAAGAAACTCGGCATCTCTCGCATGTTTCTTAATCTGAGTTGAGAATTACTTGCTCAAGACTAGCCCTCTTAGTGCTCGTAATTACTCCTGCCATAACAGTCTGTCAAATGGAAGCGCCGTGGTGTGGCACTTGATTCGTTTACTCCATGCCATCTTACCTCGGGTGTACAACGATCAAACTTCTTTCTCGAGTGCTGAATTGAAGGAAGACAGTAGAGAATAAGATGTGTATAACTGGCTATAGAGAATCGATGATCGACAGCAGTTTCTTTAAAGCAGCCATGTCACATTCTAAAAGGTATGAAAAGGATCCTGATAAGCCTAAAAAGCCGGGCGGATAAGGAAAACAGAAGAAATGGCGCCTTAAGAGGGAAAGTAGAATGTCTTGAAAGGGTCCATCTGGGATGACTTCGGAGAGGCGTATGTCCGATGATTGAGACTAATCTAGCATGAAGAAGAAAAGAAACGCTATAGAAGCGGTGCGAGATTGGAGTCGAGTTGGTGATGTGAGATGTCCAACCCTTTGGTGCGGTCAATGGGGATGGGGGCGATTGCGTGGATCACGTGAGGGGCATAGATTCCGACAGGATCATCGCAAGCAGTGAAACAGAGATCCGGATGCTCTTGGGCCCTCATCAGTGTCAATTCGCGAGAACTGACGCATGCACGGAACAGACAGTATTTACCCACCGGAGCAATCTTTTACCATCTCTCCAGTGAAGAAGCCTGCCTAGAAGGAGTACGTTTGCAGTAGTAACAGGTGAAAGTCTTCTGGTCAGAACAGCCAAAAATCTGAATCTCTTATCAGCGTCTTCTTACTGTACTGCAATTTCGATAAGCGAGTGAGCGCGGGACACGGGAAATTTCCGGAGTAACGTGCGCCAATCATAAAAAGTGGGGATACTAGTCGGTGTGCGGAGATGTGTCATTTGGGCTGGGCAAGCTTCTGGCAACACTAAATGTTGCTAAAACATCGGACATCCAGGAACGGCCTGGTTCACGAATCAGTCAGTCATGGCAGTAATTCAATGGGCCTCCATGCCGGCCATCCTTTTACAGACGCTCTTGTACGGCTCGGCGGCTGTCGTATTGCGATATGTGTATGCGTTCGTCAAACATAGACGATTCACTCGTCGCCTACAAACAATGGGCCTGGTATGTGCATGCGATTTGCCTCAGCGTCAACGCAAATACTGACTAAATTCATCTCAGCCAATGCCTCCCCATCATTTTCTATGGGGTCATATCCTGGCCATGGGCAAAGCAAACCAGAAGTTTCCACCAAACGCAGGGAATGCCGTCGCTATGGCCAACGTACGAAAGATGTATCCCGAGCTTGGACCCGTATTCTACCTTGACCTTTGGCCCGTCGCCGCGAGGTTTTTGGTGGTGACAGATCCAGAAATCACGAAACAATTCACTCAGACTCGGTCACTGCAAAAGTTCCCCGAGGAACGATTCATGTTCGAACCCCTTGCTCATGGCAATGACCTAGCCACGGTGGAGGGCCAGGAATGGAAATACTGGCGCAACCTAATGAACCCGGCGTTTGCGGCCAGGAATGCCCGGTCTTTCATCCCCGATATGGTCGACGACGTCGAAGTCTTTCAAGATGTCTTACGGAACGCCGCAGCCAAGGCTGACATCTTTCAAATGCAAGATCTCGTGGGCAAACTACACCTGGACATCGTTGGAAACCTGACCTTGTAAGTAGCCCTTTGGCATACTGCAGAGCCGCGATATTCTAACTGGGAGCAGAGGGGTGAAATTCAAGTCACAAACAGAGCCCAGCGAGTTCATTGACGCCTTGCTTGACCAGTTAAGCTGGATGTATGCAGTCGCGCTTCCTACCCACGTAGTGGCCGCATTCCACCCATTTCGAAGCTGGTATGTCTGGAGAAACAACCAAAAAATGGAGAAATTGTTGCGACCGAAAATCCAAGAGCGATTTGCCATGAAGAATCTATCGTCCGCGAAGACAGTACTAGAGCATATAGAACCCGATAGCTCTAACCCGAAACAGCTGGAGGCTGTGTCTGGCCACCTCAAGACGATGATGGCAATCGGATATGACACCACATCGTCGACGATGACCTACATATTCTACTGCTTGTCAAAAAATCCGACAGCACTTCGCAAGGTGCGACTTGAGCTGGATGAGGTTTTGGGAACCGATTTGACGAAGGCGGCAAATACTATTCGGGAGTCTCCCAAAGTACTCAACGAAATGCCCTGGGTCTCTGCTATCATCAAGGAAACGCTTCGGCTATACACACCGGGAGGAACCGTCCGGCAAGGTATCTCGGGCTTCGATCTTGTAGACGCAGCAGGTCGCCTTTTCCCTACCGAGGGCTGCTATGTGTCCGACAACCCCGGTGTATACCATCGAGATCCCCAGCTGTGGCCGCGAGCCAACGAATTTCTTCCGGAGCGGTGGCTCGTGGCACCGGGTGATGAGCTCTTCCCTCCTGCTGGCGCCTTCCGGCCATTTGTAGCAGGCCCGCGAAATTGCATTGGCCAAGAGTTCGTGCAAGAGGAACTCAAGATCTTCTTGGCTCTTACGGCGCGCGAATTCGACGTCAAAGCATGTTACGATGAGTGGGACCAAATGCACGGCATCTCCCCTGACAAGTTTACTGATTTCATGGGTGACCGAGGATACCAGATATTGGGTTCGTGCCATCTGGATTCTCCCAGGGAACGTTTGCCTTGCAGGATCACGGTTCGTTGAAGCTTTGCGCAGACAAAGTCTCCCGCCAAATATGAGCTGGAAGTGTGTAGTCGTTAGCGTCATCAAGGGTTATTTAATCGATACTGTCACTCAATGCTGCCGATTCTCTATATTCGATATCTTTAAGTGAGCATATTTGCCGCAATCTGATCCTGGTCGGGCTGAAAGAGCCTGGTAACTTACTCATGAGAGGCCAGTTGACACAGTGTTGCGAAGACCCATCCACTACAACTACTTTGCAAGGGCATCTGCCTCTAAACCAGAGTCTTGTCGTTCCCGGGTATAAAGACAAAGCTCAACAGTCATTATGGCCGGCCATCAAGGGGTCTCGTCGTATCACGCACGTAGCCGACGCTAAGTGGTTAGGACTATTGTGACTGTGATGCTCTTGGCTCCACAATCAAGGCTCCTGATTCCAGCGACTAATGTTAAAATACTTCATTGCATTGCTTCAGACATGCTACAGCTGAATTGGGAAGCTAGGCTCGATCTTCGGTTTTACACACTTTCAGTCCCAGGAAGCTAGTTCTGCTCCCCTGCGGGCTGTTTTTCGTTTAAGTAGGCGAAGTCGCTTAGGAGTTTGGTCAAGGGAAGAAACTAACAGGACTGTTGGCAGGTCAAAGAAAGCATTCAAGAATCGACTGTACGGAGCCAGGCTGTCTTTCTCGTCAGGCTGGTGATGCTGGTCCAGCCGATAGGTCGGGAGGAAGCAAAGTTCTGAAAAAGGTCGTGGGGAAGACCTGAAGTGTTCTAGTCATGGATATTAAAGTGGTAGTTCAAAGCGCCCGCTCACTGTCAATGGAATCGTAGGCTGCAGAATAAAGCGAATGCTAGTATAAATTAAGGATTATTGTAAATCGAGCAGGCTATGATTAGGGGCCCGTTGTCGGTTATTATTTTTAAGCGCTATAGATGGAGTACTCCTACTGAGACCAACAAAAGCGACCAATAGCCAATACGGGCTACGTTTCCGGCACTGGTTCTATATCACAGTAAGTACAGAGCTAGGAGGTTGAGGAGTAACGAAACATACTTCGTATTTGTTGGTGAACTAGGCCCTGCACCAGTTGAGGTGGAGGAAGGCCCTCCCGTCGTAGGATTATGTTGAGGATCTGAAGAGTTCCAAACATTATTCTCCTGAGGGGTCCAGCAAGTAAACCCCACATAGGGGTCGTTCTTCTTCGGATTGAAGGTCATAGAGGCAAAAGCTGCTCCTAGTGCTGGGCAGCTGATATTTCCGGTAGACTCCACTCTGACATATGATGCAGCTTTGAGTGAAGGTAAATTGATCCTGTATATCGTGTAAGCTGAATCCTTTGAATATAAACTAGATAGGTATGTAATGCCCCTAAGAGTAGATCGTACTGGTTAAAATCGCCCCATAGTAGTATACCTCCATTAACGGTAGATAATGCGGGAAAGGATATATTTGGGAGTTTGTAGTTGTCTACGATGGCCAAGTCCGCACCCATCGTACTCAGTTGCCTATTGTTGTTAACATATTAGCATCCAAGTACGTTATATACGAAAGCCCTTTACTGATACCGACGGCAGTACAACGGCCGTAAAACAAAGTATGCACCTAGGATGTCGCGAATCTAGTGCCTTCAGGGTTGTCTGAAACTTACGGGAGCGAGACGCTGGTTAAATTGTCGATGTAGCCGAATAATACTCCACCGCTTATGTTCCTGAGATCTGGCATGGAGACGGTAGTCACGCCATCATCTATACTATTATCACCAGGAATTTTTGGTCCTAGATACCCAGAGCTCAGCTCGGGCAAGGACTCAACGCCAGGTAAATCGAATGGGCCCTTAAACGTGTGGTCGATGAAAAACAACTCGCCATTGATGCTTGTACAGGTCTTGTAAAAGTCGATATCGGTTTGATTCTCAATTTTTATCTCAAAATCATTGCACGACCGAGCATCTTGGGCTATTGTTAGAATTGTCCAGTCAGTTCTCAAATCGTAAAACGGGTGGAGGAGGTGGTGGTGGTTCATTCGACCTACCCACTGCAGCCTGAATTGCCGCTGATAGCGCTACAAGGAGCAAAACCCGCGTGCGAAACATGATATCCTATCTCGAAAGAAGACAGCGATCATGGCATCCAATACCTGCACCGGCGATCGTCGAGTTCGTAACCAAGTTAGCAAGAGCGAAAGCAAGCACGAGACTCGCGGCAAATGACTCACTGTAGATATTTGCGACGTGATGTATTTTCACGCTGCGCCGCACAACCAATCTCCCCTTTCGGCTAAACCTCTTAATTTCCTATTGAGTGGAGCACGAGTGCGAAGATAAGCGTGATAAGGTAGTATCCTCTCGAATGTTAATGTTGTTCCCATACAAACACCCCCGGTTTGATCGTTACGCTAGACTTCTTGGCCCACTTGGTAACGATCTAGACTTTGTCATGCTTGCTATACCGTCTGGGGCAGGGCTAGAGAACTTCTCGGCTTGTCTTTATTATCTTTTGGCTTTATTTAACAAGTTTCCTGTTCCATCTCGCCCCCTAGTTTTCAAGTACTCCGTGTTTTTACCCCTGATTCCCGCCCACGCCTCGCCGAAGATGCTCCCAGCCCCTAGTAGGATGAGAGTAAAAGCGCTTCGGCTTCCTTGGTGCTTACTCAAACAGTGGCTTGCTCCTTCCGCCAACACTTCGCTTGTGTCCCTTTCCCTTGGTGCACTTGCTCTTGTTCGTCAGCGCCTCCACGACACCGTAGTAGGCGGGATGCTTGGTGAAGTTGTCAAAGTAGAGAGTCGCGTCGCCCTGGCCGGGGAAGGTACTGGGCACCCAGCTGAACTGTTCAAAAGCGTTAGCCCCCGTCGCATTTCATTGATTCATTTTGAGACTTAGAAAGCCAAGGAAATTGGGTAAACATACGGGATCATAAAAGTCCCAGACGGTGATGCCAACGCACCGCTTGACCTGCATGCAAGCGCCGACGGTGGTCAGGTAGTCCGCCTTCTGCTGAGCCAGGTTAGAGTCATCGGCAGGCAAGTTCAGGCGGATGTCGAGCTCCGTGATGGCGACCTCGACGCCGAGGTCGGTGAAGCCTTCCATGTTGGAGATCTGCTGGTCGATGGTCGGCGTAGAGCCCACAATGAAGTGGCTCTGCAGTCCAACACCGTCGATGCGTAGACCGGCGTCCTGGATCAATTTGACAATGCGCCTGGCGCCGTCAGCTTTCGGGCCGGGATACTCGATATTGTAGTCGTTGTAGTAGAGCTTCGCGCCCGGGTCGGCGAGGGCCGCCGTCTCGAAGGCGATCTTGAAGTACTCGTCACCCAGGATCTGGTAGAAAGTCGAGTTGCGGTAAGTACCGTCCTCGTTGAGGCCTTCGTTGACCACGTCCCAGGCGTAGCACTGTCCCTTCCAATGCGATGCCTCCTTGTACACGTGCTCCTTGAGCATGGCCGTGAAGTTGGCCTTGTCCCAGGTGTCATCTGTCACAAAAGGTGCCAGCTGGCTATGCCACACGAGGTTGTGGCAGCGCAGGATCTGACCCGTCTTCTTGGCGAGGTTCGTCACGACCTCGCCGTCGGTGTAATTAAAGACGTTGAGTTCAGGTTCGACAAATTGCCACTATCGATGGTGCACGATTGAAGCCGGGTCAGTCTTCTGTCTCTATAGTGGTTTCACAAGAACGAGAAAGGATCAAGCCGAAGCAGGTCTTTATACATCCACGAGGCAGAGGGGGGGAAAGCTTCTTACCTTTTGGCCATTGGAAGGAGTTAGCTGACCAAACTCAGACTTGTTGGTCAGAATATCGAAGTAGGTCGTGTTGGACAACTCGCCATTGTCGGTGGCAGTGCCAAAGTACTTCTTGCCTGCCTCTTGCGCGAGCTTGTTGAGCTGGGCAGACACTATGCCACCGCCCAGGAGGTACGCGGCGAGTACGGCGGAGCGAGCGTGCATCTTTGCGACGTTTTGCTTTCTGAGAGTACAGACAGAGTGAAGACTACCCACAGAGACAGAGCTTGGAACTGAGGCAAAAGTTCTCGACAGACAAGGAGCCAGCCATGTCCGTAGATATAGGCCAGGCCCAAGGCTCGAGCTCGCTGTTCTGGCCTTCTTGTTGCCTCCTCCTTCCTCCACGCACGATCCTACCTAGGCAGCTCTCTTTTCTCCTCTCTCCGCACCGGCGTACTTCCCCGTTTCCCCAACCCCAAGGTTTCCACGGTTGGCCACGCGGGTTTACATGAGACTATTCGCTGCGTTGCAACGTAAGGTACCAGCAGGGTCGGATGCTAACCCGGAAGTGAGCATCATCATATTTTCTTACGGGATGGTATCCAAGCGGCTGGGTCGCCGTTAAATTGCCTGCAAATGATCGGCCTCCGGGTTACTGGAGGGGCCTTCGGTTTAAGCGGCCATCCAATCGCCTCCACTGCGACCAGGTCAAGTACCACCAATCTCAAGTTGGAGATTGAAGCGCGTCTCGGGTAAATGGACCGGTTGCGGGCGATCGCATAGCTGCCCTTTTAGCCTAATCTAGCTTATTTTATTGTCTTTCTCTCTTTTGCGTACTTGCTCAATAGTCCATAACGCAATAAAAATTTACTTACTGTATTCGAGTTTAGGGGGCTACATACACCACAGCCTTGAGCATACCGCTTCTAAGCGTAACACTGCATACATCAAAATTTGAGGCTTCACCGTTCACAATACAGCTGGCCCGGTGCCTAGTTGACCTAGAGTCCGTGGCGGTTGAAGAAGGTAGCCCGTGGCACTAGCCATGGGTTAGCTTCACGTACCTGGTTTTTACCGCTGCGCTTGTCGAGTTTCAAAATCTGCCATCGACAAGTCCAAATTTCAATTTTATGAAGGGGACCGGTTTGTTTTGTCTCTCCCCGCAAGGCGTAGCCACGGACCTGTTTACAAGCTTACCCACGGGATAGGTAACGAGGTGATCCAGATGATCTCCAGTTGTCCTGCCTCGTGTCGCGTACACACCTTGTATCTTTTCAATAGTAAGTTACTAGTCGCCCAAGGTTAAAGTCGCTATTATACCATCACATCTCAGCCAATCAATGTCGTTTGTTCTCTCAAGCGAAGATGCAAGTAGTGGTCCACAGTCAAGCCAATATTGTTTTGCCAATATTACAGACTGTATCGATCTCGAAAAGTTCAGGTACAAATCTAGCAGAAATCCCCATGAAGCACCTACAATAAGATCTTAAACGGAAGAAAATATTATCATATAGTTGTTCGCCACTTGTCTTACTTTCATACTCGTGGTATCAATGATTTCAACCCCGACGGGGTTTCCCGATTTTTGTGCAACCAGGCTGTTTGTTGCGTGACCTGACCTGGTATGGACGTAGCTAACGCCAGACCGATGAAGTGCTATAGATAATAGCTGATCTCTCGCTTCTGTTTCATCACGGCAGGCACGCGATTGGCAGAAGACTTGCCATGTAGCGCCCCGTGCGCGGCAGAGCCGGCCGTGAATGGAGCTTTCTGTGGCCGATATGTCGCGATTGGCTGGCTTAGGTTAAGTCATGAATGATGCGGCATTCGCACACCAATGAATGCATGGCCACAATGGGCATCTTGGTGTATCTCTTCTCCACAGGCATTCCCTGCTCCAGGATGCGTCCGTCCTCGATACACGGCAGAGTCAAGAAACTTTCTTACACGATACAGTCCATTCTTGAGCGATATACTGTACCACTTCCAACGTCGGAACTATGCGTCAGTGAGGCTTGTGTAGAACACCGATAGCGAGCTCGAGCTTATAAGCTGAGGCAAGGCTCCGATCTTGGCGCGTATACCAACGAGGCAGAAATGGTGAGGCTACTCCAGAGGCCGGGGTTTAGCGTCCGGTTAAATGCCACGAGGAGCCAACACTCCACGGCAAGGATTTGGCAGAAGTACACTGGCTCTTGCCACTGCGGGGTGACAAAGCTGGGGTAATTTATGTGGAATAGCCCGTTCTGGAACCCTTGCTCCTTTGAAGGCAGTTGGCAGTTGTTTATAGCCTGCACGGTTGCATTGTGCGCCTTTGCAAGCTGCGAATGCATGGAAAACTTAGCTAACTAAGGTAGGTAGGTATTTCGCAGGTACCTCAGCGAGCTCAGGTACCGTGGATGCGTGGTTACTGTGGGGTAGGCGCGTGGGTGCTCAATTACATAGCTACCTACTAACCAGAATCTTTCTAGAAATCAAGCATCCTTACAACCGACAAACCAAGCCTAGAACTCAGACACAATCGATTCAGACCTCTTTCTCATACCTCAGTTCTTCGGTACCTTGGTTATAAGAAAGTAGGAAGTGGGTTTTGGCACAGATAACGGAGCGTGCGAGTTGTTAGCGCATTTCGAGAGAAGGGATCTAGACTCACGGACTTTAGTTAACCCGACAACGTACGCTAGCGATCGTAACATATCTGGCAAGTCTGGAGCAGTCCACCAAGCTTTCTATCCACAAGAAGAAGAAGGCCACAAACAACCCGTGATCCCCATCTTCATATTGAGCCGCGTTGAAAATGGAGACAATTTACTACATCATTCTAGCGGTGTTCGTCTTATACGTACTATCGGTGAGTTATCTACCCCGCATTACCAGCCTTCGGATGAGGAGGGCCAATGCATCGGTTTGCGATCGATCTCCTGCGTCCACTCTGCAGAGGCAGACAAACAATGCAGCTGATGGCGTTTCCCGTTGCAAGCTTTTTTCACCGTATTCCATGACATCTACATCATAGGGCCATGGCTGCTAACATAAAAGGCGTCAAGTCTCTCTCCAGAGACCGTACACCGATCCCCGAAACCTCAGGCAATGTCTTTGTGATTAAGGACGCGGCCGAGTTTGATGCCCTTCTGGCATCAAACACACATGTCGTAGTCGATTTCTACGCTGATTGGTGCCCACCATGCCGCGCCATTGCACCGACCTTTTCCAAGTTGGCCGATGACCACGCCACCAAGGCTCGATTGGCATTTGCGAAGGTCAACGTGGACCACACGCAGAACATCGCCAGTCGCTACAATGTAACCGCCATGCCTACTTTTGTCTTCTTCGAAAACGGGCAACCCCAGTCTGTGGCGGTCAAGAGTGCCGTCGGGAGCCCTTCGCTGAAAGATGGGAAAGTTGAGAGAATTCGAGGTGCAGACGCGATGGCGTTGCGAACCGTCGTTATGGCACTGTCGGAGAAATTTCGAGATGCAGTTCCCGCTGCGTCCGGTGGTGTTGAATCGGAAAAGATGTAGCTTGAGCCATAACTTAAGCCTACTCGGGGCGGTGGAGTGTGCCGGACGAGGGATCGTCGCCTAGTCGATTCCTAGAAACCATTCTCACAACATAAGTGCATGGAAGTAATGCGACTTGATGCATCCTAGTTATTGACATATAAACTCCGCGACTGCCCAAAACCGACCAATTAAGCCAAAACGTATCTACCACCAAACTTGGCAATGCAGTAAAGATGGCTCCTCCGAAAGATATCGGTTGCAACATCTCCAGCTACTGCTTGCATGTTGCGACGTGGAGACTGAACATGTTGTAGTTGCAACACGCCCTGCATTAGTGCCCTGGCTATAAAGCCTACTTTTGTTTTTGGGTGGTCTCGAAAATCTCACTAACGTAGAGGATCGAACAGCATACCGCATACGATGAGCTTCCAGACTCCAAGCAAAACACTAGGACGGAACTATCTGAGAGGCATACCCCAACAGGCAACTTTGGCCACAAGGGGTATAACCCTTATAGCTAGTTTCCCCTTATAGATGTACTCTCTTCTCGTCGCATGTTTCTTTCCAAAACTTCTTATTATTTGTTTCTCCTCGAGGCTGACTGGAGCAGGAGTAAAGATCCAATTGAACTGGATGCCAAGTAGATGAGCCCCGCATGGTATATAGATACCGGGGTTTAAAAAGCCTCTTCGATGTAGATTTGATGCTTCGCCATCGCCTCACCAGAGAAAAGGCTTTCTGGATGAGGGGTCGCGTGTGCAAGGAGTGGATAGTGATTCCCCCCAAACGGGGATAGCGTCATCACAACGGTGCCCCTGTCCATGGGCTGGACAGCGATCACCACGCGCAGCTGTTCTTGCAACCCAATACCTGATCTTGCGTTCCTAGGTTTGGCCTCTTTTTCGACATCAAATATATTTATTAAATATGAATGAGGACAGGCCACTGTATTGTTACAGACCTCTGGATCGATCGCGTCGGGAAATCCGGGTCCTTCATCTGCGGCCTCGCCACGAGGATGGTATGCCTAAATCGACTCCACTAGAGTGCGAAATTCTACATGTCTCCCTTGACGAACAGCCTTCTTTTTTTGCTCTCTCCTATGCCTGGGGTGATTCTGGTGTTGTCAGGCCAGTGCATGTTGGCGATGCACGGCTTAACATCACTGCAAACCTCTATCAGGCTCTGAGTGCTCTGCTGCGAGACGACCAGCCAGTGGTCGTATGGGCAGATGCGTTGTGTATAAATCAGACAGATGATACAGAAAAGAGCTGGCAAGTGGGGGGAATGCGGCAGATCTACGAAGCTGCCGCGGAGGTGCTGGTGTGGCTTGGTCCGGACTACGACGGCGCTGGAGAGGTTCTCCGGTATCTCGAATCCGCTGGTGCAGTCCCGTTCGCCGAGAAGCTGCACCACGGCCTGCAGGACAAAAAATTCAACAGTTCAAAATGGATACGTTTACTCCTAGAGAAACGTCTAGAAGATGAGGACGGACCATTGGAAGAGTATATGATATCATTCTCCCAAAGGTCCATCCCGTCATCGTCCATCGCATCGCTCATCAACAGAGCATGGTGGGAACGAATCTGGGTTGTCCAGGAGTTTGCCTCCTGCCCTGCCACATCATTCGTGTGCGGCTCTACAAAGGTTGGCGCCGATGCTGTCGGGGCGGCACTTTTCTTGATTACACACCTTGCCGAAGGATTGACGGCGGTTGCATGGAATGCTGGGACCGAGGAATCTTCGCAGCTCTCAATACCGGATTTCGGTGCCCAAATTAGCGCCATGTTCCCACTCCGCTGGTATATCCAATCGCAACGGACGATTCCTTTTTTCGGGCTCCTGCGAATGATCTTGACCCATCACTGGCAGGCTACGGACCCCCGAGACTATGTATATGCGCTGGGTGGCCTGGCTTCCGATTTTGAAGCATTTGGTATCACAATCGACTACCGCAAAGGAGCAGCGGAGCTTTACGCCGAGGTAACTGTGGCTCTCCTGAAAGCCGGCTATGGGAACGCGTTCCTTTTGCACAATGGAACAAAGCTGGGTCTGCCATCCTGGGTTCTGGACTTCTCCAAGACTCTTAACGGTATTTTCGTCAATACTCCTTTCACGGCAGCGGGTAAGACTGAGCTCTCTATTCAATCCGCTTCCGCGACAGCTTTGACTATCTCTGGCTGCTTTGTTTCCACGGTGTCAGCCAGCTGCCCACCTTGTCCGGTTAAAATGAGTGATTATAGTTTCGACAAGGCTTTCGCTTGGTATAAAACATCTATATGGCCTCTTGCGTCGGCGGTTGAAGCCCATGGAAAGGTGTATAAATCGCCCTCCGAAGTCCATGAGGCACTGTGGTATGCAATGGCTGGAGGCTTTAAAATACCCTCAGCCCTTGGGTTACCAAGCGATTGGAAGCCCAACCAGCCTACGCTGGTGGCAACGTGGGGTCATGATTCCGAGGCAGTAGAGAGAATGCGTCGGTTTCTCAATTTTGTTGCTGCGTTTACTGTAGGTCAACGACTCTTCGGCACCGAGAGTGGTTACATCGGAATCGGGCCAGAAGAGTTACGGGAAGGCGACGATATTGTCATTCTCACAGG
>FTLB01840416.1_pt1 | contig 14323 bp, 18 predicted proteins | sample 1658291 | NCBI WGS metagenome assembly FTLB01 (sample SAMEA3914812, study PRJEB12502) | metagenome | biome: forest; material: soil | place: Canada | collected 2011-07-07 | depth 0.1 m
TCGAGGATCGATTCGGCGAGGAGAGTGTGTGATTTCATGAAATATTAGCAGAATACACGTAAAATACGGAAAAGCGGACGCCAAGTGCCGCTGGCAGCGGATTGTCAGAGGCTCGTGAATAGCGAGAGTGAGAATGGAGACGAACAGGGCTCTTTGGTATCATTTTCGTCAGGGGAGATTGCAACACTGCTGCGGTACAGCGCATGAAAATTCAATAGCCAGTTTAACCCTAACCCCTGGAGGAGTTCATCGGCAGGTGGCAATGACGTCCACCTGTCACGAAACCTCCCAAAAATAGAGCACAAGCGATTTTTACAGCAAAGGGGCTTTAGCTCCAACCTTTTTCTTCTACTTGAACTACGAGACTTGCACGCGACGCATCCGAGGTATCGTATGCTCCCGTGAAGGAGCTGATTTTTTGTTTCTTTTTGTGTTTTCGGGGGTGGAATAAAAAGCTCTGCAGACCGAGCCACCGAGGCGACCGTTATTTCCCCTGAAACCAGCGGATCCGCCATGGCAGAGAAATCAGCTTCCAGTCCGCCCCCGGGCGAGCCCGAGCCCGCACCGCGGCGCTCTCTAGTATGGAAGGCTCTCCGGGGGGTCCGCTATAGTCTCGACGACAATGGGCCCATTGGGCGAGTGCTTGCCAGTCGGGTTTATTGGACGCTCCGAGATCTGAGACTGATATGGCTCATCGTCCAGCCCCTTCTGTGGGTGGTGGAGAATCATTTTGGCAAATATTTTGTCAGAGACCCCACGGCTCGCCTCATGATGCAGCTCTTCCCCCGGCCTGGGGAGTACGGCCCGCTAGGGCAAGCCCTGCAGTCCGAGTTCATGAACCGACTGTGGGATGGGTTCCTCGTCTGGTGGTTCGTCGAGTTTGCAGTGCTTGGGTTATCTTCAGCGCTTGACAAGTACGTGGCGGAGCCTTACGAGATTGCGCAGAGAGAATACGACGAAGCGCGCCGGCAGCTAGGGGATACGTCCGATGACGATCAGAACCAGAGCCGTAGTCTTCTCGCCCCTATCGTGGGGAGCAGGCTGTTCCGATATCTGTATCTGGCCATGGCTGGCTGGCATGCGCTTCGAATGGTATCGGACGTAGGATTTGGCATTCACAACGCCGTTCAAACAGAGCTTGATGCAATGCCGCAGATGACACCGGCCCAGCTCGCTCGGTTTAATCCCCACCGCGACATACCTCCCGCGAATGAGCCAGCTCTTCGAGAACGTAAGGCTTTGATCCCCGGAACCTTGATTTTTTGACTACCATACTAAGCTCTGCTCGTTTAGTTGTATACTTCTCGCATGTCCTGAGAGACCTTACGCCGACCACGCTGCCTGGTGACGATTACCAACTCTACTCGGACATTCTACGCAGTCTGGAGACGCGACAAGACATGTCGTGGAGGATATTCGAGGAAAGCGACGTTGGCGCGGTACTCATGGCAGCAGCCAATCGCGACGGGTACGGGGCGCATCCCATCGCAGACGAGCCGTTTCTATTAAATGAACGCATCAAGGCACTTCACACTCACTGGTTCGAGCTTGCGCTCCTGCCGGACAAACCGGAGCGCTGGGAAGATAGTAGCGATACTACATCTGTGAAACCGTTCGCCCGAGGACGAGGCTTAGAGGGACAAAACGACGTGAAGCTCGATGCCGATGCCCATGAGGCTGATACGAACACCGATGACAGCTTTCAGCTGCGGCTGACGCAAGAGCAAGAGGAGGAAGCAACGAGAATCTACGCCAGGTGGAAGAAAGATCGCGATCGCAAGGTATCCTATCTCAAGCTCCATCCCCCGCGCCCGATGGCGTGGGTACCGATTCCCAAATCCCACATCGGCATCAAGAGTGCCTGGGACTCAGTACTTGATGGTCGACCTGTAGCAGCGGGCAAGACGATTGCGACGGGCAAGCTGGCCGGGAGCAAGCAATGGAAGCCCCTATTCAGATCGCTGAACCTGGAAAGAATACCATGGGACTGGCAAGGGCCCGGTGGGGAGGAGAGTGCGACAGATGAGGAGATCTCGGCCTCAATCGATGCTATGATGGCCGAGAGTGCGATACTTGAAGAGAGACGGGCCAGGCAAGCTTCTTACCAGCAAGAACTGAAGGAGAAGCTGCAGGCCAAGACGGAGAAGCTAGAGTTGTAATTTATTTTGCTCCTCTGGTTGACGCCGAAAAAGAACTTGTCATTTGGTAGTGAAGTTGTGTATCATATCACTGGAAATATTTGGCCTAGGCTATTGTAAACTACCGTAGCCACAGATTTATGTTTATGTAACGTACCTAGATATTAAGAGCTGGGGTGATGATCAAGGATACCCGAGTCGCGCAGGATGTATATCTGGACCTCAGGTATCTCACCCAAAGCTACTTCACGATGCATCTCGTTGACCGCACTACAGAGTGAAGGTAGAGGATATTGTTAGGTTGATCGGATTTAGCCTACTTGGCTGGTCCGTCATATATAAACCTCAGCTAAGATTAGCCGCGAGACCCCGGAGTAGGGGTAGAGACTGGTCATGGCGTGCAAGGATCCAGCCTTTGACGCGGGAACATGACGCATATTAAGAAATAGATATCTTACTCATCGCACCAACGATGAGTTGGTACCTGAGAATAGATTAATATAGTGTCATGTTAATAGATGGTTGGTATACAGCCTTTCGCAGCTGCAGGGTTCTGGAGGACAAAGCACTCCCGTCACAGACTGAAGTCGATTGCCGGCATGAGGCCTGTGGCCGGGGTGGGAGACATGGCAACAAAACGAGGTCATCCACCTTCGTGTCTGCTACGCAAAGACTTTTCCTCCTCTCTCGTCATCATACACTACTTCGACCATGATTTATCTGAAAATTGTGATGATGGCCGTCGCGGTCAGTCGGTCGCTTGCGCTCGCCGTGACCAAGCCTCCAGTCACCAATCCTCAAGCCATTGCAAACTGTAAGCTGAATAAAAATAAAGACTAGCCCTCTTGCTGTTCGAGATAGCTGATTCACCGTGGTCAGGTACGGCTACCTACTCGGTCCGGCCTGGCGACAACTGCGAGGCGATCCGCGACCGTTACAACGACACATTTTCGCTTGAGCAGCTGTACGTGCAGACTGAACCGTAACGAGAAGGAGCTGGACTAACCATTTTGAAGTTATTCCTGGAACCCCGAACTGAAGGTCAGCTTCATTGTGCAATCTAGTTTTCGAGCGCTCGCTAATAACTGACCGGCACAGTCTGATTGCTTCTTACTGCCGAACCAGGTCCTCTGCGTTGGGGTCCCCGGCACACCGGATTCAAAGTCGCCACACGCATGCCCGATACCATTTCAGTCAGGTCTCACGCCCAAGTGTAAGAGGTGCTATCAGATTACGAGCTGCGACGGCTGCAGCAGCATCTTGGACGAGTCCCGTATTTCGTTCAAGGACTTCCGTGCTTGGAACCCGGATCTGCTTCAGGACTGCACCAATTTACGGCTTGACTACTGGTATTGCACCGGTGTTTAAGTAGACGTGGCGTGCGGGAGCATCGGAAGCGAAAAATTGAGTTTGGAACCTGTAACAAGATGGAAGTCGTACATCTGTATCAAATAGGCGATGAGTCTGGCAACAGCCAGCAGATCTAACGTTGGGACGCCAACGAAGTTATTGGCACAGAAACCAGCATGCCTCCGTGACGAATTTGGCTGGAATTTCCTATTCTGCCATTAAACCTTTTGCTACATCTCATCCCGCAACAGTTCCGGATCTTGTACATCCATGCCTGGGAATTCCGGCTTCATTCGGCTCCCTCCTTGCTTCAACTTCATCGTCCTCAAATCTTTCCCCTGGCTTAGTCCTGCGCATACAATGGATTCTTCAAGCTAGCTACCTCCTCCTGCGACACATATCTATCTTCGTGAGAGGTCATCATGGCTTCCCAGTTCACGCAACGGTGCTGTGTGCGGTGCGTATTCAGCATCGGTCGCGGCATGGAAGGATCCCACTTAAACACCGCCAGCGCCTGCGTATCCGCCCGACAGATGGCCGCATTTCGCAAGGCCTCTAGACAATGATCAACGTGGACCATCTCATGGGCCTTCTCGTGCGCCGTGAGGTTGGGCATGTAATGTTCCCGCCACGACCAGTGGCGCAGGATCTTGACGCAGTGCAGCTCGTGGAAGGCACCCAACCAGGCTAGATAGCCGCCGCCGGGCAGCTCGACAGATGTCTGATCGTGCGCTTCCAGCTCCTCTCTGGTCACCCGCACGCTCATGTTGTTCATCAGGTTGTGCCAGGCCAGCTCGCTCTCCGGTCGCGGCTCGCCGCTGAACACGCTGCTGGGGAAGGGGTCGAACAGCCGCATTTCATACGTGACAGCTATCCCAGCAAATGCTAGAGGAGAATTGTCAGGGCGATGCAGCTCGGAGACAAAAAGACTCGGTTGAAAACCGAGAACTCACCATGGAGATCAGGCACGCTATCTGCAACAGATTTCCGGATCAGGGTCAAAGAGACGACAGTGTATATAGCGATCAGAACAGCCTGAGTGAAGACCGCGCACGCCCACCACCGAAGAGACAGGTTCCTATCGCTTATCTTATTCTCATTGATGCCATCATCATTCTCGCCATCGAGGAGCGGCTCATATACAACGTAATTTGACTTGGACATGTCGAGTAATTTTGTATTAAATATGCCTCAAGATAATGTGTTACAGCGAAAAGAGAGCAGCGCAGAGTGAAAGGGGCGTAGTGACCGGACCTGGATGTATTCGCAAAGGAGCCGGACAAATGACCAGAGACGAGGATATGGAGGTGGGAGGTTCGATACAGCATAGTTCCCTGAACTACATGCTACGTCGCTTTCCATCCTTCGTCCTATGTCGAAGGATTTTTCTTGTCCGTATGGTGTCGAGCGGCTGAGGAGTCCCAATGCTCCCCTACCTAAGAAATAAGCAGTGGAATTTTTCCCTGCGACGCGGGCGGAGGAATTACCCCGATAAAATGCCCGTCTATTCTGGTAGGATTTGTCCAGTGATTTGGATACAGATGAAATCAGAGCAAGGCCAAAAAAAATTGATTTTGCTATAAAGAGAACCCCTCAGACTCCGATCTAGATACGAGATTCTGGCACACAGCTTTCATTGGGTACTCAGACTCCTGAAAACTTCCCAGTCCTGCCCTAACATCATGAAGGCTGCTTTATATCTCATATTTGGCGCTGCCCTGACCGTCCTCTCTGCCCCAGTGGTAAAGAGTACGTTTTTTCACTAAAGAAGTAAACCCGCCAAATCTGCTAACGATGCCACAGGGGACGCCGACGACTCGATCGTTTATCCGGAGCCCGATGCAGACTCGGGAGTCATCTACCCAGATCTCTACGTTGATGATAAATAAGCGGGTTGAGAAAGGTTCTAGGGGAAAACTGATGATGGGAAATTTTGCGTCGTTTATGATTACGTTCAAGCCGCCGGAGTGTGATTAGGATTGTAGGATTGTGCTAGCTTCGCTATGTCGTCTCGTCTTGAATATACTGTGTTCAAACATATAACAAGGCAGTTTCTTGGGTCCCCGAACCCATTCAAACCTACCTCAAGTATAATATTGCGCGTCTCGTCAGCCAATTTCATGATGTGCTTGACTTCGCTCCCTTTGGGCTCGGCGAGGTCTCTCTCATCCGAGTGTCCATTTCACACCAAGCTCCATAGGCTTATACTGGTCAGCGAATGTGATGTATGAACGTCGGAGACCAAGCAGCCTTGTCTACTGAGAAGCATCCAGCTTGAAGAACGCAGCGCGTATGGTCGCGCAATTCCGCAAATCCGCTGTGCTCTGGATCACCGGCCCGATAGGCACGGGCGCTTAGGAAGCGGATGGCGTAGGCGGTTTCGGAGTGAGTCAGTAGGGCGCCGTACCCGAAGTAACCCCGAGGCCATACGCCCAAACTCGAGTATTTTTTTTCTTTTGGGCCCCGCTCCGGTCTCAACTCCGAGTGACTCGATCTTCTACACGTCAATAACCGGAGTCACGACAGTTCTGTACACTGGGTCACGACATTTTCGTATACGCCATGCCTTCAAGATCAGATATCACCCATTTTGGCGCCGGCCCAGCGGCTCTGCCTACTGAGGTAATTGAGAATGCTGCTCAGGCTCTTGTCAACTTTCAAGACACAGGTCTAGGCATCGCCGAGCATTCGCACCGGTCGGCGCTGGCTACAAACATTGTCAACGAGACCAAAGCTGACTTGGCATCCTACCTTGATATCCCGGATGACTATGAGATTATATTTATGCCCGCCGGTGGCTCGGGGGAGTTTTCTGCCATGGCTTATAACTTTGTTGGTGCTTGGGTGGCGCGCAAATACAAGGAGCTTGGTAACTCGGTGCCCGAGCTCCAGGCGGCTCTGAAGAATCTCAAGATGGACTACATCATCACGGGTGGCTGGTCCCAGAAGGCAGCGGCGGAAGCCGAGCGACTCTTTGGCCCTGAGTATGTGAATGTTGTGGCCGACAGCCGTACCGAGAATGGCGGCAAGTTTGGAACCATCCCCGACGAGAGCACGTGGAAGCTCTCCAAGGATGCGGCTCTGGTCTATTACTGCGCAAATGAGACAGTGGATGGCGTCGAATTCCCCGAGTTCCCCAAGTCCCTTGAGCCGGGCCCTGATGGCCCGATTGTTCTGGCGGATATGAGCTCTAACATTCTCTCCAAGACGATCCCGGTCAAGAACTTCTCGGCCATATTTTTTGGCGCCCAGAAGAACCTCGGAATAGCCGGTGTCACTGTTGTGGTCATCAACAAGCGCTTCCTCCCACCCGTGACAACTCAGCCTCCCGCGACTCTGATGAGGCAGCTGGGTCTGCCTGTTCCGCCTCGCATCTTTGAATACGAGACTATTGCGAAGAACAACAGCCTCTATAATACGCTCAGCATCTTCGAGTAAGTACGCACCCGTCTCAGGGTGAGACTTTCTACTGACTCAGTCTTTAGTGTCTATGTCGCGGGTCAAGTTCTGAAGAAGCTGCTGCAAGAAAATCCCAAAGTTCAAGGACAACAAGCTATTGCCGAGAAGAAAGCTCAACTGATCTACGGAGCTCTCGAGGCCCATCCTAGTGTCTACAAGATCATCCCCGATAAGGCGGTACGCTCACGTATGAATATCTGCTTCAGGATCGACGGTGGCGATGCTGCTGCCGAGGATGCTTTCGTGAAGGAAGCCGCTGCGCTGGGGCTGACCGGACTGAAAGGCCATAGAAGTCTGGGGGGAATAAGGGTCTCAAATTACAATTCTGTTTCTGTAGAGGGTGCGCAGAAGCTTGTCAGCTTTATCGACAGCTTTGCGTCCAAGGCAGGGCGCCAATAGGGAGGGGGTGAGCATTTTGACCTCGACTCGAGCCAAGCGAGTCTAGGGTTGAGGAGCGGACGACCCCTGGAGTGTCCAAATCTGGCTTCGGATTGTCTACATTGTTTGTCGTGGTGGTCGTGGTGTCGGGAAACTTCCTGAAAGAGATCAAAAATAAGCCATCACCGATGTGATGTCTGAACGTAGCGGAAAAATTACATCGAATTCCTGTTGTGGCTGTGTTGAACCCAGCGAGTGCGTGCGTATTGGCTTTCTGCTGATACGGAGTACTGTGCATATCAACGTGGTGTTCGAAGTGGCGCCACAACCATTACATTACCTAGGGGAGCTAGGGGCACCCCTCCCCCCACCAGCAGCAAAAAGTAAGCCTCTACAGGGATAAATAAGCTACCTGGCAGTAGCTTCCGGGGCCCCGTTTGACGCTGGAGCGGGATCTAATGAAGATGTCAAGTGGGGTGAAACGGGTTTATAGTACCTCTAGATGGCCAATAAAATAATAAGTAATTACCTATCTACAGTGGACGGCCGTCAAGGTGACAGCTCCTCCCTCACGGGAAAGAGAGAAACAAAATCAGAGAAACGAACAGGCTAGATTTTCGTCAATCCGGGCGACAATCCTCTCATTCGCCTGCGGCAAGAAAACCAATACGACGACCGACGGCTTCGGCACATCTTTCTCGTGAATTTCCATTATAGGTATCATTATGGCGACTGCAGCGGAATCGGTTCGCTCCACACCAAGAACTGTGCTTCTCGCTGCTACCATACTTGAGCAGACCACCAAAATAGAGTCTTACCTACAGGAAAATGGCATACCGAGTCCCTCTTTCGAGCCAGGCGCCACGCCAAAGCTGCCCCTCTCTCCGGAGCTCGAGACATGCCTAGGCGCTGCTCTCTCGGCCCTGGATGAGCTGAGCGCATTGCTGATGGGGCCTATGGCTTGGCTTCGAGCACAGATCGATCATGCGGTATAGCCCCAAGCTTCTATCATGAAACCATGCTCAAGATTTAAGAGACTGATAGCTTCTCAAACCAGTACGATATGGTGAGCCTGCACGCGCTGTACCGGCATCAGATACCGAACAAGTTTGGAGTGAACGAAGAAATCTCCATTGCGGATATTGCCATTCGATGTGGCCATGTCGATACCGACATACTAGCACGCCTTCTCCAGCACGCTGTCACCAACCGTCTACTTGGCCAGCCCCGTCCAGGATACATAGCACACTCAGCAATCTCGGCGATGCTTGCGGACTCTCCCCCCTTGATGGACTGGGTAGGAGCTTCGTGCGAGGATATCTGGCCGGCTGCGCCACGGGTTATTGATGCGCTTGCCAAGTGGCCCGGTCCCCCTCTGCCCAACCAGGCTGCTCACAACCTAGCCGAGAACACCTCTGTCCCTTACTTCCAGACACTTGCTCGCAATCCAGACCGTGCAAGACGCCTCGCGAGTGCCATGAGCGTCATGCAGAGCATGCCGGGCTGGGAGCCTGCAGCAGCTCTGGATGCCTACGACTGGGGCGCGCTCGGCGACGCTGTTGTGGTTGACGTAGGGGGCTCCAACGGCGCATTCGCTGCCTCACTAGCTGAGAAGTATGAGCTGCTGAACGTGGTGGTCCAGGATCTGCCCGACGTGATCGCAAGTGCGCATGTTAACTCGGCCCGGGTAACTCTGCAAGTCCATGATTTTTTCACTCCGCAACCTGTCCACGGTGCCGACATATATTTTCTCCGTCAGATCTTACATGACTGGCCGGATGCATTTGCAATGCAAATCCTGCAAGGTCTCGTACCTGCTTTGAAGCCAGGCGCGCGGGTTATTATTAATGACCACTGTCTCCCGGCGCCTGGTACCACGTCGCGACTCGAGGAATGGCAGGCCAGGTAAGCTAGCACCATTTCTTGTGTCTAACCGTGGATTCTGCGGTATCAACTGCAGTGGACTAAATCCGAACCAGGTGCCAAGATTTGGTCATGATGGCCATGTTTCACGGCAAAGAGAGAGCCGAAGCAGAATGGAATGAGCTCATCACGAGCGCAGACCCGCGGTTTCGTCTGGTATCGGTGACGCGCCTCCCACCCGGCCCACTAGCTCTCATTGAGGTAGTATGGGAGCCTGTTTAGATAGATTTTGCCCATTTTCTCTTGATGATAGCTGTCTTTCATGTCGAGTACTAAGGCCTCGGTATATAACCTTCCTGACTTCTGTCCTCTGATTCCCTATGTGTGTGTGCCTTCGTAGACTCCCATTCCGACGTCCAATCTTTCAACTCAGCCCAGTCAATGCACTGGTGCGTCTCCCCAAATCCGTGTACCCCGCCAGCCACTAAGTCCTTCACTTCCACCGTCAGGTCTGGGTTGCACATCAGTGCCTGTCGTAGGAGGTCGATGCAGTGGCGCACGTGCGGTGCTGAGATCATCATGGGCAAGCCACTGTCATCCAGCCGTTCTCCGGCGACAGCCATATCGTGGACGGTCCAGTAGCTTTCGCGGATGCCATTCTGTCCCTCCCTCTTCGTCAGCGTCTTACTACAGGCGCTGAGCTTTTTGTTTGTACTAAGGGTTTTCTCGCTCGGAGCTGAAACTTTACCAGACAATGAAGATAATGAAACACCGAGAAGGTCGACCTCTCTGGAGCGAGTGTTGGATGTGTGAAGTAGCCCTTCTGCTTGGGAAACAGCGCTTCCCAAGCCTCTTCCGACGCGACAGAGTTCTCCGCAAAAGTGCGGTTGTATGTGAAGATCCTAGGTGACATCTCAACTATGAGTTTTTTTCTTTATGATTAGATTCAATACATTTAACCAGTGAAAGCTCATTCGTTAAGTCTCTATTGGGCTTACGCGACAGGATGCTCCCAGTGGCACGGCTGGCTGAGAGGCGGCCGAGTGCAAAACTTAGGATAGCGAGCGACGCGCACAGAACGAGCCAGGACGATCTCTCATAAAAAGTTCGACCGGGTCGTTTCGACGATTCAATATCGCGTAAGAGCGAGTAATCCGAACTTCCAACTAGCCAGGTCATGATGCTCGCGCGCGGTGATGTCGCCAAAGTGGAGGTTTGCGGCTTGTTTACCCAGGCTCGAAAGGGAACAATGGAGCAAGATGCATTTCTGTAGTGCCATTCCATCATGCATACCTACCGTGGATTAAGTTATTGGGAAGGGATGGTGGCTGATTATCCCGTCAACTACGTTACAGTGGGCATCGCCGCGCACCGGCAGGGCACAGGCGACCGGTGGTCGTCTGCATGGCTTACTGTAGCACTGAGGCTGAAACCCCAGCGCCAGAACCAACTTTCCGAGGTACTGTGCATGAAATAAGCTGAAAAGTAAGCTAGCTTATGGAACAGAAGGGCATCTTCCAGAAGGATTGATGCTGGAATCATTCTCTAGGCCCTGGATCGCGACCTAATACCACATTACTAGGAACCAATATTTCCACAGTACACATGCACCTGCACACGAAAAAATGAGTGTATCTTGATTTGATCTCAGCCCAGCTGAGGATCATGCTATTTCTAGATCTACTTGACGTAAATGAGTCCAAGTACGATACCCGGAAGCAGTTTAGGGCCTCATCCGAAGCAGAGGATAGCGTCGGCCATCAGGGCCAAGTTGAGCAGCCAGTCTCAAAGGTCCCTAGGGCAAAAGTCTTCTGGAATTGCCACAAGGAAACGGCAGATGGGAAGGGCCAGCCCGGCGCGAATAAGGAAATCGGACGCATACAGGCCGATCTCGCCACCGGGCTGACCCCTTCATCTCGAACCCCTGAGCGGCAAAATCTACTTGCCTGTTGCACGAAGCAGAGGATTAGGGTCTCGGTATGCCCGAGACACGCTGCACATCTGCTCCTGTTTCTAGCCATTGCTTGGTACCCAGTGTTCAAGCTTTGCTCCTCCGGTTCCGTCCTAATGACGATCCATCTGTATCGAAAGGGGTAGAGTAGTCGAAGACTCTTGTCGCGGATTTATTGAGAATAGATAGTCTCGCCCGTGTATGGAGCCTCATTATGTGCCACCCCGGGTCATAGTGTTCATGAAGCCGGTCGGGTCGCGAATCGAACTTGTGTGGCCGATATCGTTGGAGACGGAGTGATTCGTATCAAAAAGTCTCTATTCCATACATTGTTAGCGAAAGTGTACCATAGGATGATCAGTAGCCGTACCTTCGCGCATTATACTCTCTACCCAAGATTGGTGCCTGTTCTGAGTGCATCGTGGCCATACTGACTGTGCGTGGAGCACTGGTAAGCGTGTGTGTAGACTGTCCGGCATAAATCTGGTATATATTCTGGTAAAGGGAATCGTTTGATCCCGTTGAAGTTGCTTTTGCCGATGTTGTATGTCGTGGTGGCGTAGATGGTGAGAAGAATGGTGCGTCCGACACGGGTGTAGTCTAGGCATCATACTTCGGTTATCAAATAGAGATTTTGATGCTCTCAATTCACGTAGATATTTATTGTCTAGGTATTGGTGATCGGAAGGAGCAACGTCAGAGCGTGTTCACGTCGTATTTGTACTTGTCAGATTGTTGGGCGAGATAAAACCGCCAGACCCAGCGGGTGGTCGAAGGAAAAAAGATAGCAAGAGTGCAGTAGTGGAGGATTGATGAGAAGGCCGGCGACGCGAGGGTATGTTTCTCGATTGTGTGCATTTCACTGACGAAGTCTCGGTGATAAGAACTCGCCGGCAGATGCCCACCACCAAACTATCGCCAAGAGCGTCATCATTCGAGGCAGAACGATAGATACATGCAGCCTCATGTCAAGATCTGAAGTCTGTTCCCATAGATATATAATTCAGTACGAAATGACTCTTCACCGATTAGATAAACCGACAAGAAACATGCCAATGTTTTCTTGGACAGGTCAGCTTCTGATTCACTTTATTACTGTCTAGCAGAACATTGATGCCATGTAGATCATTACTTTTGACATTATTTCATATATTATTTCTAATAAACTTGGTCCAATTCGGCACTTTCACAATCTATCTTCGAAAAACTCTTTCGCCAGTTCTCCCTCAAGCCACTTCTCACTTCTTGCCAATCACTTCTCGCAACTCAACAAGCATTCCAAGATACTTTCACAAAGCAGCTATCTTTTCCCCATAAAGACCAGCAAATGAACTATGCCTTTTGCCGGAGCCATCTGGACCGTCGATATCCCTTTTGCCGAAAACCCTGCTTTCAGCTGAAAGCTAATTGACCGTTCACCATGTCATCCGAGGAGGGAAACCCGCCATCGCTGTCGTTCTCGGGCTGAGGAATGAACATTAGCAAATACAATAACCAGACTGACGAGCCACTCTCGGACTTGTTCGCTGAGGAAGACGACGAAGAGGAAATCCGCCTGGAGCAAGCCCAGTGGAACGCTTAACTCGCGGACGATGTGGCATGGGCGTTGGAGGATCACCGGTTTTTGCAGATACCGGAACGGAGTTCCTAAACTCCATCACGGTGGCACAATACTATGTTTCCCAGGATGATTTCGGAAGACGATTCATGGCTAATGCTGTGTTGGGTTGATATGATGGAAATGGAACATTCCTAGCTTGCTGGATCCCTTACTTTGCATGCAATAAATGTTGGTTATATTTTAGACCACGACTCCTCGAGACATAATATGCTATTTTCTCTACTCAAGATGGATCATGATGTACGGCATGTTTGGTTCAAGGTTTGCCACAGGGCTGAAAACTATCCCCTGTGGTTGCAACATGTCAAGAACTTTGGGCCCGAGCATGATGCTCAGAATCACCAGGAGATCAGCTGGAATCAGCTAGAATCAGCCCGATTAGATCAGTGCATGAAAAAAAAAACTGATAGCATTAGACTAATGCATGATAAGACCAAGATGAATATTTCAAAAAAATGACTTCATCGTCGCAGCAACTGGAGTGATTCTGGACGACGAGGTGGGGCTACTGCAACTACTTATTGTTTTCTCCCGCCTAGAATTTTCAACTCTCCTTTTCTTCCTTTCTTCTCCTCAGAACTGCTTTAGTACTTGATCTTCACGAACACTACTCGACCAGTTTTTACGATGACTACCTTCGGGGTACTCGCTCTCGCGCTCCTCTCCTCCCTCTTCTCCTCCCTCCTCTCTTCCCTCCGCAAGGCTGGCACTTGCGAGGGTTTCTTTGCTCTCCTCGCCTCTCTCCTCGCCCCCCTCCGACGCCGACGCGTCTCGCTCCCCGTCGCCATCATGGCTCTTGCTTGGTTCGACCAGCTTGAGCTACTAGGTAACGTGATCCTCTCCCTCTTCTTCTTCCTCCTGCTTGTCGTTGCGAGCCAGGCAGTCCTCGTGCCTGCCTTGCCGCTTCGATGGCAGGGTTCTTCGTTAATCGTTAGGTACTGCGGCTTGTGTCGGTTCCTCCTCGGTGCCTGTGTGTATGCGCTCTTCTCGGCCGGATTTTCGAATGTCAACCATGTCAACGACTTGTTCCGAGACCCGTCTCGCGAGATGCTCGAGAGACGGCTATTCGATTCCGTAAGCATCTTACTCTCTTTTCATCCCATCTCCCCTCTCTAATCTGCTCTCTCCATGCGATCTGCTTCATGCCTTCCTTCCCGTATCTGCCCTTTTTCATCCTAGCAACTCTCTGCTTTCCCCGTATCCTATGTCCTCCCAAATCGATCGCCTAGAATACCACTCACACCGACTTGTCCATAGCTGGCCAAGAACGACAAGCAAACCAGGACCCTGGATACTCTTCTTCGTCAATTCGACAAGGCGGTCCGCCAATACGAAGAGAGACGACACCGGTGGACGACTATTGCACCCCCCGGACGCGCTTCCGCGGGTTTTGCGCCAGTTGCCCCGATTGAACGACCGATTGTCTTCAAGAAGTACGACGCGTACGACGATCCCTCGCTGCTTACCAAGCTCTGTAAGTTCATTTCTTCATTGGTCATTCGGTTTCTCTGTCCCTTTTATTCCCATCCGATGTTTTTGGTGATTTGGGGGGGGGGGGGGGGG
>FTLB01005949.1_pt1 | contig 14302 bp, 17 predicted proteins | sample 1658291 | NCBI WGS metagenome assembly FTLB01 (sample SAMEA3914812, study PRJEB12502) | metagenome | biome: forest; material: soil | place: Canada | collected 2011-07-07 | depth 0.1 m
TGGTCTCCTCGATGGAAAACACGGCGATCTGTTGATTGTCGGTCGCCTCGATCGATCACTACCGTCAGGGCATTGGAGATGTAATAAGAGGAAAATGGACCTGTGAGATTCTGTTGCCGATTTATGTCGACGGATGATGCTGACGATGGCTTTAGAGGCGATGGGAAAGTGGTATGCACTTGAATTCGCGCTCCTGCGAGTGCGCCAGACACAGAGCGTTAGCAACAAAACAAAGAACAAGCAGTCAATGAGTTACCTTGGTGCTTCATGTTTTTTTCAAGTACGAAGGAAACAGTCACAACTTTTCTACAGTAGCACTTCCCCATCCGAAGTTTTAGTGTTCCCTGCCCCAACTTAGGGGTGTCTGCTAGAGCCACCCGGTACAACACCTATATCGACCAAGGAGCGTATCGGAACGGATATGGCTTTGCAAGGAGTTACTAGACTTAGCGGCACTACTTTTGCTACCTTTTCCTATTGCTTTTACTTGTTTTCGTGTGCTTTTACTCAAAGATAGGGAAGGGACGTGGCGATCTCTGTGGCAGAGGCATATATTTCCTCCCTCCCGACTCTTCTGGAAGATGGGACTGAGAGTGAGTGAGTTACTTCCCAAGATATGCGGGCTAACCGACTAACTCCCTCATAGCCTCTGTATTTCAGTTATCTTCCTCTCGTTGTTCGACATCCGATGTAGCCCAAGATCTCCCACCTCATCATTCTCCTACACGCATTTCAAAATATTCCTTTTCGCCGTTATATTACTGTCGCGCATATAACCATTAGGCCAAAAGTGCAAAAGTGAAGCTCCACAGTGCATTCTGCACTAGATGGTATATATACTGTGTTTTGCTGCGTGACAATAGTGCCCAAGAAAAACAGACAAAACATGATGCTTTGCATTGCGAGCTTTTCCGTTTCTGATTTCAGGATTCTCACTAAACCCCCTGGTGCCCGTTTCGGGCTAAAAAATTGGACGCGCGATGCCCTGGATGGGAAAGAATTCGCAGTCGCCGACGGCGCCATTTTTGCTCACTGGTGCAAAATGTTTCCAAATACAGAGTCCTCGGAGCATCTCAGCCCTAAATTGCTCACACAAAATCCCTCTCAGGGCCTAGTGCCATCCATTTTCTCCATACCTCAGCATCCAATCAACAGCGTCGTTGAGTAGCCATCCACGGTTATGATTTTTTTTTTTTCCATGCGGGAGAGAGGAATGGGCCACGTGGGCCTACCAGTCCGCCGGAAATCCCGCCTCTCCCATGTCCCGTCCGCGGTTTTGGGCACAATTCCTAGTCAGGCAGTCAGTGTGCCAGGGCACGAGTAAAGCAAAGGACAGACCACATTGATCCGGTGGGGCTTTCCGCACCACAACCAATAAGGGGTATGTGAACCCTCGCAATAATGTAACCCTGGTTCCGAACTGGGCCTGCTACTCCCAGCACTAGGATCATTGTTCAGCTCAGTTTGCAGCCTCGTATCAACGGTGATGTCCTAGCGTCTGAGGCGGTACGGGTCCGCTCAGCCCAAGATCTTGATGGACCAACTCATTCTCATAGGGGTGACGATCTGGGACTGGCTTTGATCAGACTCTGCATATGTCCAGCACTGAGACAGTCTCAACGGTCGAGCATTTTCATTATATAATGGCCCTTCTCCTTCGATCGATTTTGGGCCATGATCTATAGCTCAGCATCACAGGCCGGATATTTTACCTCTTAATCTCCAGTTCCTCTTAACATCTCCGGCACGGTTTAATTTGTATCGAATTTGGATACAAGACAGAGTATTAGAGGGTCAATCTGCCAAGACAGCTTCCCAAAATCACCATGCGATCTTTCTTAACCGTGGCCATCTCCGGCCTTATCGGCCAGGCCCTGGCTGATTGCACGCATGACAACTGTCTTCGAGGTGCATACATATCCTTTTTCAAGCTGGTTGATTCACCCTGCTAATGCATCACAAAACAGCTGTCATTGGCAATTCATTCCCAGCCCGAAATGGTCTGGGCGACTGCAATTCATTCCTGGTGACTACTGTGACCGTACCAACCACGTTAGTACTACTCTCTCAGGGCGGACTATCTCCCATGTCACGTCAAGCTTCATCTCAGCCCTGCTAACCTGCATCATGACGTAGAACGTACACTGTCACCCAGACGACCTCTACCACTGTGCCTTATGACACTACCACGGTGGAGTCTTTTACCACTGCCATCACAGACACCACAACTGAGACTGAGCTGTTCTCTGTCACAAATACCAACACGGTCGTCCAGACTGACCTGTTCACTGTGACCAACGTCGACACACAAGTTCAGACCAACTATATCACCAGCTCTGTCACTAACACTGGAACTGTGACTGTCCCCACGACTCTTGTGGAATCCACGACTGCTACGGTTACTGTTACCAAGGGAGGCGCTCTCAAGCGAGGTGTGCAGCTGGATAGGCGCGATACCGTCACCGTGATTCCCACCAGCGTGCCAAGCTATGCCTGGTCTGCCTGCCACTCCGACGTTGCTTCATACGTCTACGCCTGCTCGTGCGTGGGTGCCACTACCTCGACGCTCTCAGTCACTCCCTCAGCTACCGTCACCGTGACCGTGACGAACACTGCCACGACTACCAACATCCACACCGAATCCACAACTGAGACAGACCTCTATACCCAGACCATCTCTACCTCCATTACCGAGACTGACCAGGCCACCGTTACTATCGGTACCTCTACCACCGCTACAGTCCTGTCCACTACCACTCAGACTACCGCCACCACGACAACCCAGACTTTCGAGGCCACTGCTACTACCCTCCAGACTGTCACTAGGATAAATACAGCAACTCAGACTGTCACGGCATGCGGAGCCACCCCGACGAACTTTTATCTCCTGGCTGTGGATGGCCCATACGCCGGCCAATACTACTATGCCGCAAACAAGGTTGGCGCCTACGCTCTTTACCCCTCTACTACCCAGAAGACCTTGTTCCAGCTCGATTCGCAGGGTCATATTTTCACCAACGACGTCACCTTTAGCGGCAGACCGGCGTATCTGGCTGCACCCAGCGGAAACGAAGGCTCGGATGTCATTCTCCAAGACGGACTCGGACCTAATGCCGGCGGCGGCGAAGCTATAATCTGCACCCGCACCGCGTCCACCAATGCGATCTCGTGCGCGATATATGGCATGACGCACTGGTCTATCTGGTTCGACGCTTCCGATGGCATTCTTAGTCTTGCTCGGGATGGTGCAGCACCATCTTACGCAACGTTTTTCGATATGGAGACTGCATGTGCCTAGATTCTTTATTTGAATAGTCTGTAGCAAGCTCTATAAGAGTTTATCGAAATTTATATAGGATATAGAAGGGATTAAGTTAAGAGCTAACGATAGAGTTTATTAAATGAATAAGTGGAAAAATTGAGCAACATCACTTGTCGGAGTGAGGGGTGGCCCTGTTACCTGGCGCCGGGGGGGAAGACACAGAGTGGGAAGGAACCCAACTGTTCCTCGAGTCCGTTTCCTCTGGGGGGCAACCAACAGGGGAAAAAAACCCAATAGTCCTGGTGCAAAAGACAACTCTGACAACTAATTGATAGTAACACAAGGCTCTTATCGTTATATAGAGATCACGCTTGAACTACAGCACCTAGTGACAGGAACAGGGCATGCAGAAGGAGACAAAGCCCTAGTGAAAGAAACGGGAGAGTGGAGGGGCAGGGTGATACACAGCTTGGATGTCGACTCGACCTTGCTTACGAAGCTGTGGCTCGCGTGGTATGAAGCTGGGAATATTCATGTCGCTGGGTACCAGAGAGGCATAGGAACACACCACGCGCTACCAATACATCCTACCGTGGCAATAAAATTCTGAGCACGAAGCTACACCTCGCTCGCAATAAATGAACTTGTGCCCGCATGAGGATTCACCCCTACGTCCAGGGACGGAAGCAAGTGACTAAGACTACGTCGTGCTGAAAGGATGTAAGGCTTGGAGTCACTATCCCCCACGAAGGCTCCATAATCGAGTACTCCGAGGACATTATCCCTAAAATATCTGACCTCTCCAGTATTACTTAATTTAAAGATTTGTAAATGATCGATTGCTCCCTTCCTCCAGTACTTGCGGCTTATGTTGGTATAAATACCGTTTTTAATCCCACTACCGAGCGAATGGTTCACCTATAGTAAGTTGCAGGCAAATCATACGAACAGATTCAATTCACCACCGCTGCTGCGCAAGAATCATCGCTGAGGCATCCTGGAGAACGCTAGCTATGTTTCTCAGCCATATATTCGCCCCCTCAATGTCATTCCCCTCTAGGGCTTCCAAAATGCCAGGAAATGCTACACCGTCGTAACCATACCACAGACCAGGCGCAAATATCTGTTACCGTACATTAGTCCTATTGGCGATTGCAATTGTTGGTTAATTTGGCGACGTACCATGTGTCTATACCACGGCCTGCCGGGTAACCCGTGGTTCTTATCCAGGAGAAATCTCCTTTCCAGATCGATGTACTTGTCATTTATCAAAGCTAGATCTGCCGCATCTTCGTCGCGTATGCCTTTAGCCTTCAGTTTGCGGGCCTTCAAGTCAAGATCTTGGGTGGCATTGGCGAATGCTCCAATAGCAGACTCTAGAATTTCCCATTCCAGTGGAACATCTGCCTCCTTCGCCCTGAGAGAAGTTAGATGTCTCTGTAATGAAGCAGAATATCCCTGGGCCTCAAATTGTATAAGCTTGCGGCCAGCAAGTCGCACGGCCAGCAGGCCAAATATTTGGGCCATGGCTCGGTGCTTCTTGAAGCCGATGTCCCCGAAATGCTCCAGCCAGTAATAGCTATCGTAATTGGAGTGATACGGGTACACAGATGTCCCCTGTCTGTTAAAGATCATATCAATAGATGGAATACCGAGGTGATCGAAAAACACGGTATAGTCACTTCCAGTACCCATTAGCGCGAGGCTGGGCTGGTGTAGCGCAGGGCTGCTCTTCTGTTGGTCATCCAGCCAATCGTCGAAAACCGTTTTGCTCTCATTTAGCGGAGAGGGCACAAGTTGCGTTACATCTCGAAGAACGTGGTCGAGCAAGGGGCTACCGGTCGCCCCGAGGACGTTTCCACCATTGGTAGATTCGTCAACATTGATGTCTACGTGAGTCAGCGTTTATTAGCATGGGCAGATAAACGTAGCGAGAAAAGGCCAAGAAAAGGAATTGGAGAAAAAAAGAACGTACAAGCAATACAATTTCGACTAAGTGAATCGGAGTTGTCTTCTCCCCATTCTGTCGATCCTACCAACCCGTACTCTTCGTTGTCCCACGACGCGAGTATCCTATTGCGCCTGTGTGAGTCCCCATTCCTCGGCGCCAAATCAGTGGAATGTCTCTCACATTGTCCGGTATGGCTTCCAACCTTGGGAGGAAAGTATCCCCAGGCCACGAGCGACTTCGTTCATAGCCGCACTGCCACTGACTGGATCAACAGCACCAGGGCACCACGAATCGTGGTGGTTTCCCAGGACTATACTCTGATCTGTTTCTCCTTCGATCGTGCCGATCACGTTGTATATAGGAGCGTATTTATAAGTTCCTTTCGGCTAACGGTCAGTCTGCTCTGCTTTCATCTCCACAAAGACAGGGCCGTCTTACCTTCGTTGAGCAATGATACCTTGACCAGGCTGGGGCCGGTGCAGTAATCAACATCGTCGATCTCGCCTTTCCAATCGCTATCTGCACCACCGATGTCTTCGGGTGCAAGACCACATCCGTTTAGGGCTGCTAGAAATGGAATGGCGTCTGCGAAGGAAATGGGTAGTGATGGTATCTTGGGGATGGCATGGGTTGGATCTACCCTCTTCGTCTCGTCTCCAGGCAAACTCGGAAATCCAGGCGTCGAGGGGTCACCAACCGCGACCGAGAAGAAGTCGACACTGCCCCTCTGTATGCTCTTGGGGTGACGAGCAGGGCCATGGGGATAGTGCTGGTATCCATTCTTGGCTGTGTACTCGCCGTCCTCCTGTGGGTCGTTATACATTATCACGGCTGCCGCGCCAAACTGCTCGGCGGCGCGAACTTTGAGGCCCCGGAACACCTTCGCATACTTGCAGATGACAATCTTGCCCTTCACCGACACACCTGCGGCCTCGAGAAGCTTGAAATCGGCGAGGGTGCCAAAATTTGCGTATACAAGCTCCGCGCAGGCGCTGCCGTTGGCGCTAAAGCCATGGAATGCCGGCAGAGACCTTGGGGGTGCCGAGGTGGGATCCTCAGACAGTTCATCCTCGGTCAGGCTCGCGGTGAACGCGATGCTGCCCCCGCCCTCGGGGCCATGCAGCCGGAGTGATGTCCTTACGGGAAAGTTCTGCAGGACATCATAGCGCACCAGCTCAGTAGGGATACCATACTGCCGCCACAAGTCACGAATACGCTCGGCATGCGCGAGGTCTCCAGCTAGGTGTGTGTCGGCACTGTAGAGCCTGGACCAATGCTGCAGCTTGTCGATCTGTGGGGTGCGCAGCATAAGCTGTTCAGCCGCGTCTTGGTTGGGAGTAACGTGCATTTCTGGATCAGCTGGTGGTCATGCAGGACTGTAGGAGCGACGCAGCCATTCAAGCGCTCGGTAACGGTTCCTGTAAATCTGCCATTCTCTGTCTTTTCTGCCTTCTCTTTAAATCAAGTCCCGTGATTTTTAGCTCAAGCCGATTTGCTTCGTCCGTAATACCAGCCTAGAAACTCCATAATAAAGCACTCTACCCCATCCTGGTGTCCGAGATCGGGTCAAAGTGTTCCCCAAATGGTTTCCCACACATGCATAGTGTAGATCTTAAGCCTATTTTGGAAGCCCCATCGCTACACCCCGCCTATCATGAAGCCATGCATCCAGGATGTCGGGAACCCACCCCTATCTTGCGAGAAGCAATAGTTAGTCGTTTATAATTTTTGCAGCTTATCACTTAGTAAAGGCAGACGTGCCAAGCACTTGCCCCGGGCCCAACTTGAGATGCGGCGGAACCAATACAGAGCTCATCGGTCAGATTAGGAGAAGCGCCTGATGAGAATGAGATATCATTACGGCCCAGTAACGCGATGGAAAACTGTACCCTTAGGTGATGGCAAGCATGGCATGCCAGGTCTTATTTTGTTCGTAATATCTCCAGCTACTGTAGCTATCCACAGATATCTACAATCACTCTGATGAACATCCTTACGCAGTCAAGAAAATCAGGAATGTCTACCTTCTCGTCCGGCCTGGTGTTGTATCTCCCTCCTGGCCCACAGACGACGCCTTCCATGCCTAATCTCTTGTACATGTGCCCGGCGTCCGATCCGTAGAAGCAAACTGGCTCCAGAACGCCGGTGGGCTGCTCGGAGCCCCTTACACTGTAGAAGGCCTTGTTCAGGCTTTTGACGATGGTCGAGTCTCGAGAGACCTCGAATGCGGGCATCGTGTCCTCTTTTCTCGGTTCAAGTTCGTAGGTCATACCGGGAAACTCAGCGATTGTCTTCTCAATGGTCTCGAGAAGCGTATCCAAGACATCTTCGCGGCTCTGCCCCGGCGCAAACCGAGCGGCACCGGCCATCTTGCACACGTCTGCCACCTGGGGCGGCCTCCACTCCGCAAGCTCTCGGCCCAGCGCGCCGTGGACGACACCGATCTGACACCGGCTGCACTTCTCGTGGTCCTTGCTCTTCGCGCCTCGGAATTTCAGGCCGTTGAGCTCAGGGATCAGCTTGCATGCCGCCATTATCGCATCGGCGGCCTCCTCCCGTGCCGACATGTGCCGCGTAACACCCAAAAGAGTGATGTCAAACACAACAGACTCGGCGTGCATGGTGATGGCTCTGATATCGGATGGCTCGCAGTTGATAAAGTAGTCGGCTTTTATCTTGTCTTGCTCGATGAGAGCGACCGTACCGGCACCCCCCTGCAGCTCGCCGACAACATATGTCAGAATGACGTCTCCACGGGGCTGCCAGCCATGAGCCCTCAGGCTCTCGACGGCACAATAGTACGCCGCGCAGCCCGACTTCATGTTGCTCACCCCAATACCGTAGATGAAATCGACATCGACCTTGCCCTCCCAGGGATCGACTGTCCAGCCCTCGCTCACAGGGTTGGTATCCAGGTGACCATTAAAGAGCAATGATCGCGGCTTCGTCGGCTTTTTGCCCTGGCCAACTCCTCTCCATATTCCCACGGCATTTTGGCGCTTTCCTCCGTCGAACGGGTGAACATCAGCCTCAAGACCGATCTCCTTCATCCTCTCCGCCATGAACCTGGTGGCCTCCAGCTCCCCATCGGTCATGGAGTAGCTCTTAATCTGGACGAGCCTGGAGAGAAATGACAGGCACCTCTCGCGGTCGATATCTGGAAGCTGCATGGTGATTGGCGATTCTAGGACGAAATCGGGAATTTGAACCTAACCCTCAGCCCTTCAGCTTTTCGGCGTGGTGCCGCTGATAAGGTGTGTCGGACTGGACCTGGCGACTTTCCCCTATCCCAGCCCTGGGATCAGCTAGTCGGGGCTAGTCAAGTAGCATCCACTTAGCGGTTTTAGTAGGCGCAAGTCAGACTGACTGGCCAGAAATCTCCCCACATCGTTGCAGAGCTGCTTAGTTTACTAATCAGCCTTAACGCGAGAGGGGTTCTCCCTACTCCAGCTATCGGCAATTATCCCCGGGTGTCTCGCGTAGGATATAGAAGACAGACGTCGATGTGTGACTCAAGTGGCCGGTCAACTGGATACATTTTCTATGTATACTGGTAAATTGCCCGAGTCAAGCAGTCTAAGAGTCTGTTCACGGCACAAAAGTCATACTTGTGGGGAAACAAAAAGCACAGATGCGAGTGTGAACTATGGCTGTTGCTCGTTCGGTTACGGTATCCGCATGGAACGAATCTACCTCACATCGACTGATGCACTAGTGACTGGCCAAGCAGCACCCCTGCTTCCGATATGGTCAGTCTGCCAGCCCCCGATCGGACCTCTCCCCCGACTTTTGTTGGAAATAGTACCGGATATACGCAGCCCACTTCCAATGTGACTTCCGGACTTTCATCCGTGGCTAAGCCGGAAGGGTCCGTTCTCGCTGGTTTATGTTTATCAGAGATAAGAGCACGGAGAACGACTAATCACCATGGCCCTGAGGAGGTCTCACCTGGCAGTCATGACATGGGCGCGCAAGAGCAGATAATAACACACACCCTCCGCCTAGAAACCCGAGTCTGGTCGAAGATACACAAAACTCTTGTCTCTCGGAAAACATGCCGTAGTGTTACTCTGCATCCAAAATCTTGTGCATCTAAATCATGAACGCCGACAACGAGATTCATCTGGCCGCGCGCCAGGCCGTCGACACCGTGGACGAACAGCCAGTCGACATGCTGAAGGGTGAGATCGCCGACGAAGGCTACGATATCTTCGAGCAAACAAATCGAGATACGGTGTCTGAGGAGTCAAGCAGGGCGGTCCGACGTAAACTCGACCTTCGACTGCTGCCTCTGATGTGCCTCCTATATGGACTGAACTACGTCGACAAGGTTGCCATGGGCTGGGCGGTCTTGTTTAACTTCCGTGAGGATCTCGGCTTGGTCGGCACCCAGTACTCTTGGGCGAGCTCCATGTTCTACTTCGGCTACTTGGTTTCTCAGTACCCTGCCAACTACATCCTCCAGAAATTTCCAACCGCCAGAGTTCTCTCCACTTCGGTGATTTGCTGGGGTATTCTCATGCTAGGGTGAGTGTGAGGCGTTGCCGCGGCTGCGTACTCTGTACAGTACCTGCCGCAATTGCGGAGAGCAGCGGCTTACAGATGTAACTTTCAGACACCTCGGACTCAAGAACTTTGCCGGGCTGATGGTCATCCGCTTCCTCCTCGGTGTAGCTGAATCCGTCGTTACGCCGGGCTTCGTCCTGTATACGTCCACCTTCTACACCCGAAGCGAGCAGGTGTACCGTACGATGGCCTGGGGCGCTATGCAGGGGGCCTTCTCAATCTTGTCCAGTCTGCTCTCGTTTGGCCTCGGTCACATAACGAATACTGTCTTGCGGCCGTGGGAGTACATATTCTTGGTTCTCGGACTTCTCAGCGTTATGTGCGGGTTGGGCTGGCTGTTCTTCATGCCGCAGACACCTAGCACGGCGTCCTTCTTGAACGAGGAAGAGAGAGCTATCGCGGTCCACCGAGTGGCCCAGAATATGATGGGCATCAAAGGCTACCAGTGGAAGCCGTATCAGATCTGGCATGCAGTCAAGGACCCCAAGACCTGGCTTATCATGGCGTTTGTGCTGTTCACTCAATTACCTAACGGAGGCCTTACGAGCTTCGGGTCTCTCGTTATTTCCGGTTTCGGATTTGACTCGTTCAGAACCTTGCTGATTGGGCTACCCTCTTCCGTCGTGAGCGCAGGCGGCATGCTTGTTTGGGGTACCTTCTCGCTTAGGTATCCCAACCTCAGGACATGGGGCATGATTGTCCCCTTACTTCCCGCCATTGCTGGCATCGCCGCTGTATATGGCACGATGAATACCGGGGCAAACAAGTACGGCCGCGTTGTAGCTTATTGGCTCATTAACTCTTACGCTATTACGGTGAGCTAGAGAGATCTTCCTCCTCCTCCTCTTCATCCTCTAGTATTAGTAAAAGCGAAGCTAGGAGTTAGCTAACAATATGCGCTTGCACAATAGTGGCCGTTTGCGCTCACAATAGTCGGCCAGAATGTCGCCGGCCATACCAAGCGTGCCATTACCAACACGATGCTCCTGGTTTTGTTCGCTGCCGGTAACATCGCCGGTCCTTTCTTGTTCCGCACGCAGGACGCACCCGGATACGTGCTCGCTATCACCACGATTTTGATCTCCTTTTGCCTCGCCTTCTTCAGCGGAATTGCCCTTCGGCTACACATGATTTTTGAGAATCGAAGAAGGGACCGTCTCTACGGTACGGTAGATACGACGAACAAGCTCGATGGCATGAGACTCGGCATGCACGACAGGACGGATTTGGAAAATACCGATTTCCGATACGTTCTGTGAACAGGAGCGTAGGATGTTACACACATAGGATTCTCTTGAACTACACTACATAAGTACATTTAAGTCTCAGTACTATAGCTAGTATTTTCTATTTTTAAATAGTTCACTTTATGTCTTTACAACATGGCTGTTAAGCTCCATAGCGAAGCTACAGGGTTGATAGAACGCCCTAGGAACTCCTTCACCATCTCCAGTTCGTTCCGGCTGCCTCCGTGCTCTAATATCCTCCGTCTATACCTGAGCCACGCAGCCTTATCCCGAGGATTTCGCGCGAATACCTCTTTAAATATATCATCCGCAAACACCTGCGCCCTATACCGGCTCAACTATTAGTATTCGGACCATCAGCGATCTGCGTGGACTTATATACCAGTTGTACGAGTAGTACCCAACATCATACCCGCCTAGGAGGTGTCCGAAGTGTGCATGTTGGTGTCCACGGTTGCCTCGGTCGGGATTTCGACAGAGGGTAAGCTCTTCGATTAGGTCGTTATACAGCGTAGCCTCGTCGAATTGCAGGCAAGCCTCGTGCGATTGAGGACTGTGCACGGCCATATCAAAACTTGCGGTAGCCCTGTGTGTCAAAGATGAAAATTAGCTGGAAGACCGCCGCCACAGCTTTGAATATTCATGTGCTTTGATTATTCATGTGCTTTGAGGAGATGAATGAAAGAGAGGAGGGCCCTGGTAACTCACACGCTAGAAAGCATCTTCCGGGCCCGATTCAGCGTACGGGCGTTCGAGAGCCCGTCCAAGAGGTCCGTGGGTATTTTTTTCGGTGGATTCGGAACGCCCGTATGGCTCTCTCGCCAATTGGCCATATAGACAGGGCTAAGCGTTGTATAGTGGCAGCTTATCTGGACCAGAACATCTTTCATCCAGGCCCAATTCTCAAGCATCAGGCTAGGCGTCTCCACGAAGTCGCGGCTCGTCCTCGCCCCACTAAAGCGGGCATACCTTGTTTTCCCTAGGATGTCGTGGACGGCATGGCCTAGTTCTAGTATTTGCATTTCCGATGAGTTCTTTTGTCATAGATAGCAGGGTTTCAATTCTAAGGGCATGCATACCGTGGAAAATAGCTTTCACCTCTCTATGGGTCAGGAGGCTAAACTCGGTTGACCCTGGGCGAGAAAAGCTGGCGAGCAGGACCGTGGAGGGAAATTTTCTGCTGCCGTCCTGCATTTGGAATCCCTGCGTCTGTCTGTCAGGGTACATGGCGCCAAATTTGAAAGAAGATAAAACAAAACGGGAAGCATGAAATGCGCTCACACTCTGCAAGGTGATGTTTTGTTCCGCCTTTGGCTTGTTTGGCCTCTCCAATAGATCGAGATAGAGGAATCCCAAAAACCGTCCCACCTCCCTTCCCCCTTCTCCGTCCCACACAGCCCAAAGCGATACATCCTCATGCCAAACATAGCTCTTCCTTTCTTCAATAGGAACTTCAGTCAATTTAAAGTCAAAGAGCGAAGAGAAGAGGTCCAGAATGGCCGGCACGGTACTTTGCAGGGGGAAGTATTCTGCAACTGACACTTGGTCTGCGCCCGATTTCTCTTCCACTAGCCTCGAGTAATAGTCCGAATCCCACGGTAGGATGTCTTCTGGATACAATACCTTGTCTGGTCCACCCCTTCTCAGATCCTCTCTCTTCGCGGCTTTCAGCCTGTCCATCTCCAGGCTCCCAAGTGGAAGTAGGCTTTCCTTGAGCTCCTGTAAAAAGTGGGTTACCTCTTCTGGTGATTTCGCAAGCCTGTGCTCAATTATGCGTTCGGCATGGCTCTTATATCCGAGTAATCGTGCGGCCCGGTCTCGTAGGGCAATGACATTTTTAAACAGTGGAACGTTCTCCGGCAACTTGTTCGCATTCGCGATATACATTTGCTTCCTAGTTTCCACGATATCGACGTATTTCATCACGGCATAATAATCAGCCGTGCCGAAGGAGACCAAATGGCTGGTAGCTGATGGTGTCATGTCATCATCGCGTGGTAGAGAAGCCAGATGTTGCCGTGGCATGCCGGAAAGCTGCCCAGTGGTGAACCAAAGGCCACCGTTCTCTTGCCGGAGATTTTGATGGAACTGGTCACATAGGCTACTTATTTTGTTCTTTATTTCTGAGTAATCATGCACTAGATCGTCGCTTATAGCAGAGGATCCATATCTTCCCTGCTCCTTGAGGAGTTCCTCTAGTAGTTTCGCTGATTCGACATCGAGAGGCTCATTCGTTGCAGCTATTGCTTTAATGAGAGGATGAAGACGGTTCCGGTGAGCTTCTTGAGTTGCCAAGCCGTCGGATGCCAGCTTCTGAGCGTCTATGGCAGCACGGCGTGTTGCCTCATCTGGGGAGACTTTGCGTAGTAAAGCAATCATTGCAGTATCGCCGCAAGCTCGGTTCTCGGCTTCCATGAGGGGCTCGATGACATTCTCAAGACAGGCTGTTGATATCGTTACCGATTCTATTACATTTTGGTGGACAGCCGCGGTATACGCGATGATATGATGCATGGCTGGAACTATCTCATCGGCGGCTAGAAGGCGAGGAGGTTCCTGTGGTAGAGGTCGCGCCATCCTTGAATATACTCGAAGGCAGTGTGCTGATATAATGTCGATTTTGGGCGAAAGTGGGTGAAGAAATCGATAACTGCCAGCTGCATTACCGATTGAGAAGGCCATTTTGTTCACAGGACGAGGGGGGGTTCGGAGCATATATAATAATTTAGGCATGACTTCCCATATTACATAGATTAATAACATATTCCGACCTCGGATCGGATGGATAATAGCTATAGTATATATCCACTGCTTGCCCTAGTTATTTTCCAACTTTGGCCAATCCCAGTGAACCTTCTTCCAACTCATAATCATCCCTTTTCGATCAATTTGGACACCTTCGTCGTTTAGGATTTGGATTTTTAGAGACAGCTTGGTTCCAGCTGGCTCGGCGAGGGATATCTTTGGTCCTGTTGGCTTGCTCTGCCGTGTGCTACCCTGTACGTGTCCGCTGGCTGATGTCGTGAAACTCTTCTTATCGATGCTCTCGCCATCAAATCCGGTGATGAAACCCGAATTGCCTACACACCTATGGCATGGTACTTGAGGCGCGAACGGATTGTTTCGTAAGGCATTACCGACCGCCCGGGGTGACGTGTTCAAAACGCGTGCGATGGCCCCATAAGTAGTAACTCGGCCTCGAGGGACTTCACACAGCAAGGCATAGACCTTTTGCTGAAAGTCTGTGATGGCTTCTTTCGACATATCCGTGTACAT
>FTLB01843372.1_pt1 | contig 14279 bp, 8 predicted proteins | sample 1658291 | NCBI WGS metagenome assembly FTLB01 (sample SAMEA3914812, study PRJEB12502) | metagenome | biome: forest; material: soil | place: Canada | collected 2011-07-07 | depth 0.1 m
GGGTTGGGGATCATCGATTACTGGCACTTTCTCTCCTGCTAGCTCTCCATCTCGCTGTCACACACTCTTTTCGAGCTCCTGCAAGAAAGGCTGACTGTCGCACTGCAGGCATTTGTGAATCATTCGGATGGATTCACTCTCCAATATGGGTAAGACAAGCAAGCCCCCTATCCTTCTCCCCGAGTGGACAGGGACCACCTAGCTGCAGTCGAAGTGCGCCAGGATTTGGAATCAAATCTGTCGAAAGGGGAGAAGCGCTGCTGGGCAACGGACTAATCGTATTCGGCCTCCTGCAGCAACCCCAGCAACTCGGCAAGGACCAATGCAAGCATATCATTGATCCGAGCGCACCTGGTGAGGATGAGCTGGGGCAGCTTGGTTGGTGCAGAGACTAGGCTTCCCTCCGTCCCGTGTCCCGCACCTGTACAAGTACTAGGCACACCAGCCGTACCGCTACCACGGACGCAAGTGTGACGGCATCGGGGCTAGCTTGCGAATCAGCGCAAGGTCGTGCGTGCTGCGACAAACGGCCGACATAACCATCACAACATGAAAAGAACACCGATTCTCAATAGTAAGAGGTGAATATAGAAAGAAGCCAGAGCACCACGAACCAAAATGTCTTTCTTTCTCGCAAGACCCTCACGAGCGTCCCGAGATCAACTCAATACGTGGCGAGGATCACCGCCGCACCGGAAAGGGCCAGATCTGGCGAGTAGAGCGCCCAAGGTGCGAAGACACGCCGCAGAAGTGTCCCTGTCACCAAGCCAGTCGACCGGGGGCTGAGTCCATCGTCTAAATTATTTATAAATTGCGAATTAGTAACCGCAATATGCTGAAGAGAACCCACGTACCTACATTTGTGCCATGGGCTCATGACAAGGCTACAGCACGTTGGGCTGCTGCGAGCCTAGCCCCAACCCACGTACATATAGCATAGCGGGAGCGAAGAATAGAGATAAGACCGAAGTAACTTCGTTCAGATGCCCAATAGACTTCTTAACCAGACTCATGAGTGTTCTGCGATAGACGATGGAAAGCAGATTGGCTAGGCATTCCACTTTGTCGGCCGTGGCACGATCCTCTGCTCTTACATGCCGCTCCTCATTAGAAGACTTCACCGGCATGCATGGCTTGATTTCCGACCTAGCCTAGGATGTCTCGCAACCGCCAATGGCGAAATTTGGCGCGAACCAAAATTCGTATGGGGTCATGAATCCGGTGATTCAGCCGTGCCAGCCAGCATAACCCTGACGCGAACTTCCCATTTCGAAGCTGGACATGAAAAGAAAGAAAAATAAAAAGAAAAGGTGAGCAGGGATCTCTTGACCGGGAGGGATAGAGGGTGGCGCTAAGGGAGGCCCAGGTTAGAGTCTCTATGCATTGGCAGAACAGCTCCTGCTGAGAGCATAGTGTCTGCTGGAAAAGCAATATAACTTGCAGATAGACTTGGGGCTACGTTGGACGTCCTCAAGTATCTACTTACTCGGCCGGCTGGAGAAGGCGGAAGGAAACGGAATACAGAGCAGCTGCCCTAGGAGCAAGGTCAGTGAATAGATACCGATCCACCACCCCGGCCACGCCACTGAGGACCTTGCTTGGTAGGGGCCGTTTCACCCACCAGGGTGGTACAGTAAAGTACCTTCCCCTCAGAGGCAGACACTGTGGTGGTAGGGTAGCCGCAAAAGCAACTCGTCGTCCAATTGGATGTGTCCGAGGACGCAAAAGAAAGGTCGGGCGAGGGTGGGTAGTTAGTTCGTTGACTGAGCGTACCTTGGATAGGAGGCGGTTTCCAGCAGCAGACGAACTGGCTGCCTTCTTCAGCCCTCCCTTCCAGACAGCCTGCTAAGAAAAGGGGACGCTTGCCATTTTTTTCTTTTCGATTCCTCTTTCCTCCTTCAACAACGTCCTCCTGTACGAGGCGAAAGAGCCAACTAAGCATCAAGCGATGGAGAAAGCTAAGATGGTCGTGGATCACCTTCATGCTAAGCAGCCTCCCCCGCCGCCGCCGGGGCCGCCGGGTCCGTCGAAACCTCGACCTGTCCGGCGGACCTCGCACCAGCCGGTGTTCCCATCCTGTACGGAATGTCAGCGTCGCAAGCAAAAAGTGAGATTTTCCCAGAAGGATCGATCAGGCGTACGGGCTTCTCGTGCTTACCAACATACTTCCTTCTAGTGCAGTCGTATCCTCCCTTGCATCCATTGCGCGAAGCGAGGAGCCTCCCACCACTGTAGGTATCCGAATATTAAAAAAGAAGACGAAAAGGACGACAGAAAAAAAGGCGAACCAAGTCGGTTGGAGGAAGGTTCAAGGTCAGTTCCATTTCGCGATCTCCCGCGACGACTCATGTTGCGGAGGCAATGTATTTATAGCATTTCCCAACAGCACGAGTAAGAAACGAGCATTGGACGTGGAAGACGAGGACAATTCTTGCCAAGATACTGATCCAGTACCATTCGATTCCGACGTGGCCTTGCTCAGCCTCGGCTATGCTCCTGGGAATACATGGGTTACCGGAGCTGCGAATTCAACGGTAATGAACCCGGCTGCCCTTTGGGCCACTTCTCAAGTAGCTGTTGTCACTAACGTGTGTGCAGATACCCGTGGAATCCGATGATGGGTGGGAAAGCGAAATGGCCAACGAGCTGAGAGAGGCTCTAGATACCATACCCATCGCCAGACACACAGGTACGCGTGGCTTTCCGACACCCAGGGTGGGTGCTTCTGGATCCAGAATTTCTGACGCAATGTAGACTGCCTTGTGGACAATTGGCTCGACAATGCCAACCATCATTATTATGCTCTATACCCGCCTCAGTTCAGGGCCCAGTACCAGGGTTGGTCCGCTGCCCGCAACAATGGAGAGACGGTTTCTGTAGAACTCACCAGCCTGATCGCACGTATCTGCGCCAGTTCGACCCAATTCCTTCCCTTGGATGGTTCTCTCAAGTTACGGTTGGAGTCGGAGCTGCGTGGAGGCGTCTCATCCTTCAATAAGAGGATGCACGCCGTCGCCAATAAGCTGAACAAGTGTATTCCGACAAGTAGAGGCACCATCATCCAAGTCCAGCAAGCCATTCTGGCTGCGTACTGGTACAAATGCGAAGAGCTGTGGGTGGATGCCTGGCATGAGCTGGGCAAGGCGATGTCTGTGGCGTACGAGCTTGGTAGGGTCGATATTCTACTTTTAGCCCATCCATTTTCTCTCTCTGTCTCTCTCTCTCTTTCTCTAGGAGTTCTTGTGCCAGTCTCTGAAGCGTTCTAGTTGGCTAACGTCATCCAGGTTTAAACGATGACTCCAGATCAAACGGGATGTCCGAGTTTGATCGCGAGATGAGAAGGCGTCTCTGGTCTCTTCTTTTCTTGTGGGACAGGTCAGTCTGCGATCTCTCGCGGCAATTTTTCCAGTGCGATGATTAACATCACTCAAAGTGCGATGTCAAGTTTGCTGTTCCGTCCGAGATTCATCAACGCTGCGGACAACGGCCTCGTGCTGCCGACGTTGAACCTTGAGAAGAATGCTGGCGAGGAAGGCTTCCCGTCACCATTCTCTCATATTAGGATTCAGTGCCAGCTGTGCCTCGATCTAGCCGCAGCGATGGATGGGGTCAAAAACGAGATCATTCCACTCCGCGTTGTGGTGAAGCTACGTGACGCGGTTGGAAAGTGGCTCCGAGATCTCCCGCCGGTGTATGCTTTGACGGACCCCGTGACCAAGTGGGATGCTGCCAACTCCTGGATTGTTTTTCAGCGCCGTTATCTCCATATGTTCGGATATGCGAATGTCTTCCATCCTCTGAAGCCGTACCTCACCATGGACTCGTCCCAGCCGATGGGCGAAGACGAGATGAAGCTGAGAGAAGCCGGTGTTGCTGCGGCACTGAAACTAATGGTAGCGGCGGAGAAGTTCTATCAGCACTTGTACCCAAGGGCTCCAAGGTTTCATTACGCCATTTTTTGCGTCTTCGATACTGCGACCGTTTTGTATTCGGCGCTCATCCATGACAAAGCCCGCAATCTGCCACAGCGCGATAGGTTATTCCAGCTGGTCAAGAAGAGCCTCGAAATGCTCGAGGAGCTCAACAGCCTTTCCGGAACGACCAATATCCTATCAACAACACTCAGGAGCTGGATTGGGAAACTGAGGTTTCGTGATCGCGAGGCAGCTGTCGCCAAGCGCCGTAAGGTCGCTGAAACCGGCTCTCAGGAGTCCAGCGGAACCGACGCGGGTAGCTCGCACAGCGGCAGCGGCAGCGGCTCACCTGGTGACAGCCACAGCTCCTTAGCATCCTCTCCTCCGGAGAGCAGCTATGAGCAGGCCATGGCATCTCTCGGCTCAAGCCACGACATGCTTCCCTTGAGGGTCGATGCGGTCGATCCGTCACAGTCTGTATTGCCGAACATCCTTACAGCTGAGCCCACGTTCTTTCCTCCGCCTGCGACAAGGGGTCTCCCGGTCTTCGATGCGATACCCCATTTCCCCGATGCTTGGCCGACCAATACCCATGTCAATCCTGTTATCGCAGCCCCTCCATCCTACCAGCTGAACACCGCCGCTGGTCAAGGCTTTGATTCCAACTTTTCTCTTCCTAGCCATCCGACGTTCGATGCTGCTGCGGGCCGCTTCGGCAGTTACGTCCAAACCTTCCCGAACGAGCTGTTGAACGCGATCCCGGATGGTGGCTACCTTGCCACCCACGATAATACTCCCATGGGATTTGCAGGTCCTCAGGCTCAGGTGCAAGCCACTTCTCTGGATTTTCATCCACCAAGCTGGTCCTCTGATTATCCGGCAGGAATCAGCAACTTCCACGGCGAAACCCCATTCTGGGCCGATCCCGGAGTCTTCGGAGCCGAACAACGCTTGAACCCTGAGCCGGGAACATTAGGCAGTGTCAACTTCAACCTTTCTGCGAGTATCGATCTGAATAATATGGATTCTCAAGGATCGCTGGCGCTGTGGAACTACTCAGTCCTTAACCTGAATATCAACTCCAATTCTGGCCCAAGCAGCCAGTAATTGCGAGCATAAATTTCCTGGCTGCTACCCGAGTTATCCGGAATAGGTGTCTTGTTCCTGCACAGAGGGGGAGCTTCGCACACTCGGAGTAAGTTCTTTCCATGGTGCGGACTTGTAACTCGTGAGGGGGAGAGCCGTCGACAGCGGGCAGGATACGGCTTGCGGTGAGCCGAAGTCAGGAACTGGATTGGTTGAGATATTGGTAGGCAGGATTAGGGGCAGAGAGGGATGGGTCCGTGCAGATTGAGATACTGGGGAGACGACAGTTGTATTCTTTTGGATTTGTTCATTTTGTGTTTCAGGGTAATATTCGATCTAGGCTGAGATACTGAATTAAAAAAAGTTAGCAGCTCATCGCAGCCCTCTCGTCGCTAAGGCTGCCCAAACATTTCTGGGACCCTATCCCTCTAGGGTGTCCCCTCACATAGGCAAGCGCCGCCGCCCAAAAAAGATCAACTTGGGCATCCGAACCGTGGCGTGGCTGCATTATCAAGTGTGCTTTGGGGGCGCGTGGACGTTAACCTTTCCGTGGTAAAGAAGCGTGCCTTGGCGATAGCACTGGTACGCATCGGCATCGGTTGTTGGGAGACAAGAGAGCTGCACTGATATACGTTGAAGCTGGCCACCAGATCCACATTCTGGCGCATCCCGAGGTTTCTGGATCCGTGTGAAGCAAGCCCGGAGTTGCAGTGATAGATATCTGCCTCATTGGAGAGCTCGCAAAGTCCTTGGAGATACGATCCCTGGCAAGGACAAGCCTCTATGGGCCGGGGGGAAAGCCAGCCTCCCCTGGTACCAGCTTCAAGTGCTCGGCGGGTGTGTATGTCAGCGGCTGTCCTCCCTTTCCACCCTTGATCTTCGGTGGCTGACGACGACCATAGAAGACTGAAGCTGATCATGGGCACACTGTCCAGCGGCGTGAATGCCGCATCTTGGAAGCGCAGCAGGGCGTTCGCGGCCATAGCGACTTAATGGATGCTTGGTTGGGTATTAAGGTCTCGTCGACCTTTTGGGGATATGGTGTACTGGTAGCCATGTGGTCGGAAGAGAGGACGAAGGTGGCCTTGGTTGGTACACTTTCGAGCTCCAGCCAACATCCATCATTCTATCCCGCTTTTCAAGTCGGCGACCACTCAGGACTGGCGCTGAGGAGACCCTTGAGGGCGTTCATTGTCTTGTTGGCGGAGGTACCTCTATGGATGATAATGCTCGAGTATGCGCCAAGGCTTGCGTGGAAGAACAATTATAGCAGCCTCTCATTGTCGGTATTCTCACTGCTAGAGCTTGCTGTTATATTCTTGGCGAAGCGAGGCACTGCCAGGTGGCATCTCGCCCATGGAGACGTAATTGTGACAGAAAAATGGCTATTTAAGAACCTGTGGTGGCAGCCTCAAAAAGGGGAGTGTCAAGAGTGAAAAGAATCGACGAAGGTCTAGACGGGGCGGCAAAGATAAGGTAGCCGATGAGCCCCGGGGGCTCCTAGGCATGCGGCAAGAACTTATTGACAGGGGCGCGAGGAGCATGGACGGAACGGCAAGAGACAACATGGGTGGAAGGGGAAACTAGGGTTAAAATCTTCGACCTGGGCTAGCAATGGCCCATCCGATGTGTCTTACAGTCTCGCGTGTTGAGCGTCCTTCGTACTCGCCATGTCCGACGATCTTGATCGCTCGTTCAGGCCCAGCTCCCCTTGAAGAGGTGCGCCCTAGGTGCGTCTCCCGATGGTTTTCGGGGTGGATCCCAGGTGCTGGTATTACTTCAGCTGTGGCTTACTGCACCTAAGGCTGCGGCATGCTGTACAGGGTAGCAAAACACCCATGTTGGCAAGAAGAAGAGGGGGTGGGGCGCCAAAGTGGTCTGATTTTTTATTTTGAGATGAAATAATGGCATGATGAAAGATCATGGGGTGAGAGTTGCATGGAGAGTCTCGACTCTTCGTCTGTGTTGCACTTGGCCATTTGCCGTTTTGGGCAGCCAGGCGTAATTCATTGGCCATCGGCGGCTAGTTTGGTGTTTGTCCCGTTTTGCGACAATCCAGCGGTTGGTTTATATGATTGGCGGAATGGGTCCCGAATGCGTGGGCTCTTTTATACCAGTATCTTAGATCTGTCGTGGACTCGTGGTATGGCTGTAGACCGGAGAGAAAAGGCGCAAACTAAAGGCCACGTGCCACGGGCGGCGTTGCGAGACTGCTGTAGGTAAGGTGCCTTGTCCTAGCGTCGGCGGCACCTTACCGTCCCAGAGTACATCTCAAAGCGTGATAGACACAGGATGTGTGTTTGAGAAGGCAGCCGTCTGGCGATAACCTCTGGTATGTGAGACGTGAGGTGCCTTTAGGGCGGTAGAGCGTCATATCGCTTCTGCTCTCAAGCCATGTAGGCCTCCGAGTTTCGCCATCTGAAACGGCGTCCTCTCGGTCACTGACGAAAAAAAAACCAAGTCCCTTATTCTGAGGAGCCTCTGGCACGGCACTGATGCTTTCCTAGCTACCTAGTCTGTGACCAGGTCGGTGACCATTTTTGTCCAAAGTACCTACAGTACGCTTTCCACGTCTGTCGATGAAGAGGGGGGGCGGTGGTGTAGCTGAGCTGATCTCCCCGTGGTTGGCCGCGTTGGTGACGATGTGCATTCATCATTTCGCAAAGGAAGCGAAGCCTAGAGGATGGGGCTGAGACTTAGTGATGTCCTTGCTCTTTTCGGCACGAATGAACAAAGTGGACGTAGAGGTTTGTTCCTTCCTCCATGGCGATAGACGAACACAGCACAGTACCCCATAAATTTCATACTTCCTAATTGCCTTACTTCAGGTCACTGAACAAGAAGGAACGACTTGCCGTCGCTGCTGCCGTTCTCTGCAAAAGTGCCCAAGACAGCTAAGCAGTATATGTCTGTGTGCTTTCTATCTCTGCATCTGTTTGCGATTCTAAGGATTGAAGCCACAATGCTTCGGTTGATCAAGGCTATGGAAGACGATAATTCTGAAAACTACATCCAGTATACACTGGATATGCCTTATCAACTAGATTAAGGTATTTATTATCGTAGGAATCAAATTATACACCCAGCTCAGGGTAGCGAAGTGGAGATTTTTGTCTCGGAGCTCGGGCCGATCGGGATAGACCATTCGGCTCTGGGCCCAGTCTCTCTTTTTTTTCTCCTATGCTTGCTCCTCTGTCTCTGCGATCGACCTAGGCGTGTTGACTGAGCCTTCCTTTAGCCCCTTGAACAGCTCGAGATCCTCAATGGGTTCGCAGCGTCTGCCCATTTCCGTCGCGAAGCATGCCAGCGTCGGACGGTTCCTAATTAGTCGCTGGTGCCGATCGGGTCCGGTTCCTGGTGCGGGGCTTATCGATACTCCACTCCGAACGCAGAGTTCTTTGCCGGCTCCGGAGGGGAGACGACAGCGTCACCTCGATGCAAGGCGCAGCTTTGGCACAGCACCAGCACGGCTCAACTCTAGATCTACTCCCCTCGTCATGGCGCAAGCGAAAGGACCCGATGGCGCAAGCCACACCTGGATTGGCAGCGCGGGTGCATCAGGCATCGACCTGCGAAGTGAGTAGCCCGTCGCCGTGTGCTATCCCCCTCCCTTGGTCTCGGCCTCTCCTCCTTCCTCTCCCGCGCAGGCACTCTCCCCACGGAGCTAACGTGGCGGTCAGGCGACACCATGACCACGCCCACGGCCGCAATGTTAGCGGCCGTTGAGTCCTGCACACTACTGGACGACGTCTTCCAGGAGGACCCAACGACTGTAGATCTGGAAGCCCACTGCGCTGCCCTGACCGGCAAAGAGAGTGGTCTTTTTGTCTTGTCCGGTACAATGGGCAACCAGCTGGGCCTGCGCTCTCTCCTGGTCCAGCCTCCCTACGGTGTCCTCTGTGACGCTCGCTCCCATGTCGTCGTATACGAAGCAGGAGCGTAAGTACGGCGGCGGTTCCTTCGTCTGTTGATGTTCCTGCTGTTCCTCGGCCGTGTCAGGCCTAGACATGACGGCTAACTGGCAACTTGGTATCCTTTAGTGTGTCTTTTCTGACCGGTGCTATGGTCAAGGCTGTGCTCCCCAAAAATGGCGTGTACCTGACTCTCGAGGACATCCAGGCTAACGTGTCGCTGGGCGACGATACCCATACATGCCCGACGCGCGTTATCAGCCTCGAGAACACGCTCAACGGCATGATCATGCCATTGGCTGAGATCCGCCGCATCTCGGCTTGGGCTCGCGAGCACGGCATCAAGCTGCACTGCGACGGAGCCAGGCTGTGGGAGGCCGTCGCGGCTGGTGCCGGCAGTCTGACAGAGATTGCGGCTTGCTTCGATACGATTACTATGTGCTTCTCTAAAGGCCTAGGCGCTCCCATTGGGAGCATTCTCGTCGGCGACAAGGACGTTATCAAGCATGCTCGCTGGGTTAGGAAGATGATCGGTGGGGGTCTACGCCAGAGCGGCGTCGTCACGGCGGCCGCACGCGTCGCCGTAGACCAGACGTTTGGGAAAGGACCAAATGGAGAGGGCGGTCTCCTGAAGGACACGCATATTTTGACTCAGCAGGTCGCTAAGCTCTGGACGGACCTCGGCGGCAAGCTCGTCCACCCGGTCCAGACAAACATGGTCTGGATCGACCTGGACGACGCGGGATGCTCCTCCGCCAGAATCGCGGAGCTCGGCAAGGCCGCCGGGCTGAAGATGATGGGCAACCGGATGATCATTCATTACCAGATCTACCAGAACAGGGAATTCGTCATTCCGCGTCTTGAGCACATATTCAAGACGATCTGGGAAGAAAGAGGACGTAATCCGCCAGCGGAAAGCAAGGGTACCGCCTCTATGTACCAAGCTCATTAAGTCCCCGGGCTGCGCGACATGGAATATAGAGAGAGAGAGAGGTAGTTTATATGTATATTCCGTCTTGCTATATCGTGTATACCAACGGAGGATAGAACCACGATCTCTCTTAATAGACCATCTATTATTATCTCGTTGTCTTACACGATATCGGAGAGCACCAGATATATTTCTTTGCCCAGCGGGCCATCAAGTCAAGAACAAGATAGGCGTGTGCGGAGAGCGGTCTATCAGTTCGCCGTTCTTTCTTTCTTTTCTCATCCTTTTTTTTTATTCTAATTATATGGCTTGGGTTTCCTCGCCTGCACACATGACTTACTAAAGTCATTCGGTCAGTTCAACGGGTCATGCATCCCCTGCAGATCGTTGGAGAAAAACTGGAACGCACAACGCAAGCAATAACTTCACCGAGACGGCACGAGCGTCGCGCCACCTTCCGGGCCGACTACGATGGTAGCTACGTCTAGGTTGACTCGTTCCTAGGAGCATGCGGCGTGGCCGAACTGCCAACCTATCCAAATAATTCTCGTCAAAATATCGTCACTGAGAGCTTCTTGCCAAGACCCGATGGAGTACCCAAGCATCATCGCATTGGCAGTTGGAGTGGTAGCGAAGCTACGATGCCCCACGGGAACTATTGTTTGCATCGAATTCGGGCCGGGTAATCCGTATTATAGCCATTCTGCCCAATGGCCATGATTTCGATTATATCTCAAGTTGGATGATAGATCCCAACAAAAATGTCAACACATCTTATCCCACTCGAGTCCTCCCCTCTGCTGGTCCAGAGGGGGCCTTTGACACATATCTTCTCCCCTCCAGAGGCTGAGACCTCCAATCCAACTCGCGGGTTTTGCCCCCTATAAGCTGACGTCAGGGCCTTGAAAACGCGGGGGAACGGCTTGGCCGTGGGCTTAAGCTCAACCAATCGCGGGATCCCTCGTCACTAATCTTAGGCCTGAATAGCCTGACTCGCCTGACAATGTCTGGATCTTCAGCGAAGCGGGTCCTTTCCGCTTGCCTTAAAAGTTTTGCGGGGAAATTTGCCCAAACTACTCGTGCTACTCCAAACCGTTGACAACCCTGTCAAGCCTCGTGGGAGACGGGCGTCCTTTTTTTTTCTGTTTTTTTTTTTTCTTGGAAAAGAAACTGGGAAACGGCCGAGATGTTGTTGGTGATGTCAGTAAAATGCAGGTGTCTCTTCTAGGGGATTTTCTACAGAACTTGTCACACTGGCCAATTGGAAACCTGAGAGGTACCTAAGCGTGCTAAGTAGTCGATCGCTTTGAGAGCGCGTCAACGTCGCCTGCTCTCGTCGACGTCTTGGAGTAGTACTCTAGCTTGCGCTGATCCACATTGAGGTATTGACAAAAACCCAACTACTTAGTAAGATCGGCACTCGCCCAGTGTCTTGGGTCCTGCGGGAGCTCTGGAATGACATTGTCCATACTTCCCGGACACTGTCACAACTTGGCCAGAACTTGGACAGGAGAGGGGGGGGCCAATGGCCAAGCTCCCCCGGTCGGTCCGTACCATTGTCCAATATATGAAGCGGCGTAGGGAAGCTCTGAAAAAATATGGCCCGTCGCCAGCCGTGTCTCTTGTATTTATATATTGGGCGATCATTAAGACCCTCTCCTCCCGCACTTCACTACAGACTACCGCGGACGCGTTGTGTTTCTCCCTTGCTCGAGACATCCCCAGCCTCGGCCCCAGTTCGACAGACCCAACCAGGTTATACAGGTCCGTAAAGCTTCCTGGGTTCGTGATGGCCTTCACTAGACTGGCTTCGGCCCTGGCCGTATCTGCGTCCGCTGTCCACGCACTGTACATCAATGGCTCAGTCATAGCTCCCTGCGACTCGCCGTTGTACTGCCAAGGAGATATCCTGAAGGCGATTCAGCTTGCCCAGCCTTTCTCCGACTCCAAAACCTTTGTTGATATGTACGTTCAAGAACTCTTATTTCAAGAAATGACCGCATCAGAAAGCCCTTAGCTGATGATAGTCTCCCAGGCCAACAACTCAGCCTGTGAATCAGGTTATTGCTGCGTTCAATCAGCTGCCGCAGCCTGTGAGCAACAACTCGGGCCTGCAAGACTTCCTGTCTACCTACTTCGCCCCGGCGGGCGGCGAACTCACAGAGGTGCCCAAGGACCAGTTGCAGACCAACCCTATGTTCTTGAACAAACTGAACGACACGGTCATCCGGGAGTTTGTCACTGCCGTCATCGATATCTGGCCAGACCTGACCAGGACGTACACTGGGGCGTCGAACTGCACTGGCTGCTCGGATAGCTTCATCCCTGTAAACCGAACCTTTGTGGTAGCGGGCGGCCGGTTCAGAGAGCCATATTACTGGGACTCTTTTTGGATCCTCCAGGGTCTGCTGAGGACTGGTGGCGCGTTCACTCAGATCTCCAAAAACATCATAGAGAACTTTTTGGATCTGGTCGACCAGTTCGGGTTCGTGCCCAATGGCGCGAGGGTAGGTTCTGCTCCGTCTTCGAGTTTGAGAATGCCCAAGTACTCTTGCTAAAATGGAAATCAAAAATTGCTAGGTATACTATCTCAATCGGTCTCAGCCTCCAGTGCTGTCCGAGATGGTTCGGACTTATATCGCCTATACCAACGATACGAGTATCCTTGCCCGGGCCATTCCCACGCTGATCAAAGAGCACAACTTCTGGATGCAGAACCGGACTGTAAATATTACCGCCGCAGATGGAAACACGTATACATTGAATCAGTAAGTCAGCTCCAGGGGTGATGGCCGCAGAGAGTCACAGAGCTTGGCATGACAGGTATCAGCAAGTTATGATGTATGTACTTACCAGTCTCTCCAGGTACCATGTCGAGAACACCCAGCCTCGGCCGGAATCGTACACGGAAGATTACATCACAGCAAACAACCACTCGTACTACGCCACCAGCGGGATCATCTACCCCGAGACCAAGCCCCTGAATGATTCAGAGATCGCGAATCTGTACGCGAATCTCGCCTCGGGTGCGGAATCGGGCTGGGATTACGGGTCACGATACCTGGCACGTCCCAACGACGCGGCGCAGGACGTCTACTTTCCTCTCCGTTCGCTCAACGTGCTGAACATCGTACCGCTGGATCTCAACTCGCTGCTGTACCAGAGCGAGCAAAACATCGCCCTGTTCCTCCAGGCCACGGGCAACTCCAGCGAGGCGGAGCAGTGGACCAGCGTTGCCGCCCAGCGCCAGACCGCCATCCACGCGCTGATGTGGAACGAAACGCTCTGGTCCTACTTCGACTACAACCTCACCTCCAACGGCCAGAACATCTACGTCCCCGCCGACAAGGACGCGACGCCGGCCGACATGGCGAACGCGCCGCCCGGCTACCAAGTGCTCTTCGACGTGGCGCAGTTCTACCCGTTCTGGACGGGCGCCGCGACGGACGAGCTGCGGCGCAACCCGCTCGCGGTGCGGCAGGCCTTCGCCCGCGTGGACGCCTACCTGACGGCCAAAGCCGGCGGCATCCCCGCGACGAACCTGATGACGGGCCAGCAGTGGGACCAGCCCAACGTGTGGCCGCCGCTGATGCACGTGCTGATGCAGAGCCTGCTCGACACGCCCGCGACCTTCGGCGCGGCCGACCCGTCGTACGCCGCGCTGCAGGGGCTCGCGCTGCGCCTGGCCCAGCGCTACCTCGACATGACCTTCTGCACCTGGTACGCCACCGGCGGGTCCACCAGCCAGACCCCCAAGCTGCAGGGCCTCGGCCCCGACGCCGTGGGCACCATGTTCGAGAAGTACGCCGACAACGCCACCAACATCGCCGGCTCCGGCGGCGAGTACACCGTCGTCGAGGGCTTCGGCTGGACCAACGGCGTGCTGATCTGGGCCGCCGACACCTTCGGCGCCCAGCTGACCCGCCCCGACTGCGGCAACATCACCGCCGCCCACGTGACCCCGGGCAAGCGGAGCGTCGGTCTCGGCCGCCGGGCCGTGGAGCTTCATGCGTCGGATGCGCGGTGGGTCAAGATGTTCGGCAGCCGAGCCTGGCGGAATGCGTAGTTGACTCATGTCGGTGATCATGTGGATCGACGACCCTTTCCTTGGTGGCTAGCCTGGCCGACGCACCGGCGGCCTAGGTACATCTACGACATGACTTGTACGAGCGCAGGAGTTACGGGAAAGGCAAGGAGCCGAGCTGTATGCCCGAAATATGGCACATACAGCCTATATGGTGGTATATATAACTGTGGCCCTTGAGAGCGACCACTTAATCTACGCGGATCCCTTCTGGAGGAGGCTAGCGACCAATCTACTGTTGTGTGCCTTTTCTATTTCAATGAAGCCATAATATACAATCTATTCACCACCACAGAGTGTCCAAGTAGAATCGGTGTAGAGGCTGAACAGTTGTTCGGGGTATTGTTGTAGCC
>FTLB01757136.1_pt1 | contig 14256 bp, 11 predicted proteins | sample 1658291 | NCBI WGS metagenome assembly FTLB01 (sample SAMEA3914812, study PRJEB12502) | metagenome | biome: forest; material: soil | place: Canada | collected 2011-07-07 | depth 0.1 m
TTGGACGGAGACTCACGGACAAGAGGCTGGAGGGATTCCGCCAGCTCGACCAGTTCCTGATCTGGCCCATCACCTCGGCACTCCAGGTGTGCTTTCGCATGCTGCACAACGGAGACGAGGACGTCTCGTCCTATATTAATTCCCTCCGCACGCTCTCGACCTCCATGAGAGAGCTAGTCGACCCGGAGCATATCGCCCCTGGGCTGCTGGAGAAAGCCGATGCGAGGGTTGCCGAGGCAGAGCGATCCACCAAGAAGACACGAGTTCCCGATGAGTAAACGGAGCTTTCCACCCTATGCCTATACCCGCTCCCATTACTCGCTTTTTATTCTTCTCTTCACTTTATTTACCTGTCGTGGGGCACGGGTCAGATGATAGCGGAAGGGATACGATGAAATGGAGGATTCCTGTCTGAAGGGTGATGAGTCGAGAATTATGCTACTATTACGATCCAGCGAAAAAGACAATCTCAAGTAATCGATCTAGCAATACAAGTAAACCTTACTTGGAGCCTATCAGCTCCAGGTACTGGCCAGCGATGTCCAACACCTGGTCCTCAAAGGACTTGAACGTGATTCCAAACGCCTTCTCCGCTTTTGCGGTGGAAATCTGAAGATGCGCAGTCTGGGGCCGCTCCGCGGTATCGACCTTGAAGATACCATCCGCGCACTGCTTGGGATACCGCTTCTTGATGATATCAAACGCCGCAGCCCACTCGATCCCCGTGCTGCCATGCGAGGTAGCGAGGTAGTCCTCGTTGCCGGGGACGCTTCGGCTCAGAGCGCGGACGTGCATGGTGGCGACGTCATCGACGTGCACCGTAGCGCCGGGATAGGCCATCTGCGCCGGGTGGCCCAGCGCCGGGGTGATGAGCACCGCGTTGGCGCCTTTGATGAAAGCGGATGGGTCCGTGGCCGTCTCGTCGCGACCCAGGACGAAGGTGGGCTCAATGTTGACTAAGTCGAACGGTGGATTGTGCTCGGCCATCCACTTCTTGGAAGCCTCCAGCGCGCTGGCCTTGGAGGCAGAGTAAGCTGCAGCCCAGTTCGGGAAGGGTCCCTCCGTAGTGGCACTGCGGTGCGACTCTGTTCCAAAGAGAGTAGAGTCAGCATTGTAAAAGACACCATATTTGACCAAGTTGGTCTTATTCAAGAGGCGTACCATCAATGGTGACTCCGGTGCCCGCGACGGAGAAAGATGCGATCGCTACAATGGAAGAGGTAATCACGACCCTCTCGATGCCAGAGACCTTGGCCGCCGACTCGAGCATGCCAACGGTGCCTCTAACAGCGGGCTGTATGTAGTTGGTCTCGTAGTCGGACTCGAACAAGTCAGGAGAGGCAAACGGAGACGCCACGTGCACGACATATTTCACGCCCTTGACGGCATCGTCGTAAGCTCCCGGTGCTGTGATGTCCGGGACGATGATGGACTCCATCTGCGACGCGTGTGGAGCAGCAGATTTCAGAGCCTTGATCTTGTCAAATCCAGCAGTGTTTCGGACTGCCGCGCGGACTTTGTAACCGGCCTCGAGCAGGAGAACCAGTACGCGGAAGCCGATGAAACCCGTGGCTCCAGTGAGCTGTATCGTTGCAAGAGTGTTAGCACTCTGTTGTACCTTCACATTAGGTATGAAAAGTAGGAGGTAAAGCTACTGACAAGAACAAGATCGCCAGCCATTTCTTGCAAGTGTACCGTGAGGAAGAGGTAGGTCTGTTTGGTGCTATTTGAGTTGAGGAGAGCTCGAGTGAGACTGCTATCCGATGCTTCTACTTGTAATGATCAATAAAATTACAACTAGGGAACGTGAAGCCATGGGCAGCGCTTTATATCTCGAGCTTCTTCCATCTTAAGTCCGAACCAGTTCATCAACTGCATATCCACGATCTTCCGCCGTGACCTGTGGTATTCAGATTTGTCAGACAGTCTTCTATCCTCCTGGAGATAAAAACACAAAGTCGAGTCGTTTCCCGCATGGTACGTGGCCTGCCGAACCAGATATCGCGGTTATAGGCTAGAACTGAAGGTTCAAGCATGGCTGTGGAGGTGAAGGACGTGGGAGCCAGGCCCCGACTGCCCGCAAATGGTCAAGTGCGAGACCAAGGCTTGAGGGCCTTGAAAGGGTAAAGCGGAAAATAAGACCCCTTGTAGGCCTGGAGCAAAGATGAAGAGCCAGGGGCTGACTGCCCAAAAGCGGAAATAAGTGGAAACTCCCTTGAGTCAGGGTATCTGACAAAGCCACTTGACCGAGTTGCTTGGGTCAAACTAATCACTGCACGGCATCGTTTTGGTAACTAAATTCCGACCGGGCAAACTGCACTTATCTCCATATCAAAATAAGCCGCACACGTCACGGCAGATTTCCCCAAGTGCCATCGATCAGGTAACCAAGCGACCTTCTTCAACTGGATCGTCGAGGTACTGATACAACGAGGACAGTTGCCATAGCCCAAAGCTGTTCGTCTACATTCGGATCTTCCGGTATCTGTTGCCACTGGTTGTGCTAAGACTGCGCGTTAACTTGATGGACGACCCCGAGCAATCATGAAAAACCCAGCCCAGCAGGGAGCATTTGCATTTGTCAGTTACGAGGGCCCGAAACTTCCAGGGGATCCAAATATCCGCAACCTGATCCGGCATCGCGCTTCCAGCCATACCGCGGCGGCTAGAAAGCGGAATGGGGGCTACGTGAAGCACAACACCCGGCAGTTCCCCATATGGCTGCCCAAGCCGGAATCGCGGGATGAAGAAGAGCAGGACTCACCGCCCAGGAGGGAGACCCCTGGTTCTACCCCTAAGGGAAACCAACACAGGGATACGTACGCCGATGGCTGTATAGAGGGTTTCACGACTTGCGACGACGAGGTCACCAGTCCCTACCAGCTAGAGAGTATCGTAAGGCTCGCCAGCTTCCTTTCCCACCCTTCAGATTGTTCTGGGGCTGCCGTGCGTCAAAATTACCCACTATTGAACCTGATCGCCCCTTTGACGGTGCTCCATCTCGGTGTTACCACACTGTGGCACTTCCGGCCCGACCTCTGGTGCATCTCGCAGACCCTCGCCAAGATGCCTAGGCGACCCGAATTCCGACCCCTCCTCTATTACATTCCCAGCCGATACGGGAAGGTGGCTTCGATTACTCATGCCACCGATTCTCTCCTCGCCCGGCTGGAACAGATCGTGCGGACCAGAGGTCGATGGTCTCCCGAATGGGACGCACTCTCTCTGAAATCGTATACCAAGGCATTGAGATCGCTTCAGGAAGCTATAGACGACGAGAGTCAAAGATTGATGCCCGAGACGCTGTGCGCCGTTGAATTATTGGCGCTTTTCGAGGTATGCTATGCCTATTCTTTTAAAATGCCTGTCAACCATAGTGCATCCCGCGTACATGGCCACTAACCTGTCGTCTTGCTTTGCGCGCTCAGTTGCTCAATGGCATCTCGCCATCCGACACAGGAACATGGATGCGGCATGCCCAGGGTGCTTCTAGATTGATCGAATTCCGCGGCCCCGATAGATTCCAGACGGATTTTGAGTTATCACTCTTCATGACACATGCGGGACCAATTGTACGTATCTTCAATGGGGTGCTGACCGCGACTCCGCCTCATAATCTCCGTGTCTCTACTGACGCGTGCATCCTTTCCCTTAGGTAACAGAGGCCTTTACGAATGCTAGGCCGTGCTTCCTCGAGGCAGAGCGTTGGCAACTTGTGATACAAGCGGCGGTTCGCAACGATGTGCTCGTGCCCCCAGAACAGGCCCTGCTCGTAATCGAGGTGTGGGCGGGCCTCGGCAAGGGTCCGAATCTGTTCAGGGCGGTCGAGGATCTCGTTCGATCTCCGTTGGCTTCGCCACCAGGGCGCGAAGGGCTTATTCGCGACTTGATTAAGGAACAAGAGCACCTCAAAGAGTGGCTGGTCTTGGCCGAGATATATCAATATGGCTCAGCGAGAAATATTCCGCAGGGCCTGGCCGACGGAGCCACGGCCCTGCTACGAGGCTACAAGAGCGGCAGGGTCCCTCCCGAGCAGCAAGTCACATGGCGGGTTCTGCAAGGGACCTGGCTGTTGTGCTTGCTAGTCAAGTCGCGTCTTTTGTACGCCTTGTCGCCGGGCTCGTTCCCGGAGCTGGAGGCTAATTGCCAACAACTAGCACGCGAGGTCCAATCGTCGGTAGCCGATTTTGTAAAATCGGCGGACGAGCGACTTACTGGTGGGCTTTTTACGTCGGAAATTGTCTGGGTGGCGGACTCGGTCATTGAGACGAGCGAGGCCTGGAGGCCAGCACCCGTCGACGCATCCGATGAGCGAGCTAGGGAGGATAATGGCATGATAGAAAGATGGAAACTTGATGCATGGTGCACGGCCATGGGGAGGAAAATCCGGTGACATCACACGAGAGATCGGACTCGGCAGCGGGAGTTAGCAGCTCGGAGGACTGGCGCAGCTGGAGAGAAGTATTGGGTCGAGCCAAACTGGGAAACGGAGCATCTACAAAGAGAGGCTCATTATCAGATTTATTACTGATTTAGCAAGGAAAGCTGCCATCAAAGTTATAGCCTGCTGTACGTAAACAAAGAAGAAAAGAAGAAATGGCTAAACAGCCAAGCCAACTGAATCCTGCTTACAGTTCTGGCCTGCCAATCTACCTGACGATATTAGTTATGAAATGTATTGAGCTTCGTTGCGTTTTCCACGCTACCAACATGGTAAATTTGTGGCTTTCGGTTCTCCGTACTGGTGCAGGATCAACGAATGTCAAATCCCTTGATCCAGGCCCAGGTCTAGACCGTAGTAACGCCAATTTAGTCGACATCCGAGCACAGAATTGGTGGATGCCAGGTTGGTTGACCCTCCCCGCCAAGCTGGAGCCACGCGCAAGTGTGTCCCCAAGGTGCGGCTGAACTGACTTCCTCCGAAATGGTCACGCTAGGCCCATCACCAAGCTGCGGTGAAATTCGGGCATGAAATCGCGAGAACACATCGAGCCTGGCTCTTCGAGCACGACGCCGCAAGATGGATCGTGAGTCCGAACCGACGCTGGAGGAGCTGTGGCGAGTCGCCAAGGTTCGATTTAAAGATCGGACCGGTCTGTCGCTCGACCAGCAGACAACAGGCACCTCGAAAAGCTGCCTTGACTTGGTCGAGAACACCTTGAAACCTGATATCAACCTCCCCTCTTCCGCCAAGAAGCCATCGAGAGCCGAGAAAGCGAAGCAGTCAGGCATTTACGTGATCAAATGCTTGAAACTACTCAGCGGGGTGGCAGCGCAAGGCGCGGATTTTATGGTAAGCTCGAATCTGACTTGGCTGGGGAAAATGCCTCGGTTGAGACACGCGTTGATGAATAAAATGATTCAAGCCATTTCCCGCATCCAGCCTCTGCTTCAAAGCGCTCCACATCCTTCTGAACATCCCGGAAGAGATGCAGCAGTTTCACGGCGCCTTGGCCGGAATGTTTGACGAGATCGGGCCGAGTCTGAGCATGTTCAGAATCTACGAGAGGACCAGCCAGTTCGAAGAAATCGAGCTGGAACTGAAGCACGCGATCCACAAAGTCATGATAAGCTTTGTCGATGTCTGTGCCGTGTACATCCAGCTGCGGAACACGGGGGGGTGGCGCCGCTTCTTGACCACCACCAAGGTAGTTTTGCTCCAGGACGATTCAGGCGTCAAAGCTGCCTTGGCCGATTTTCGGGCTCAGGTCAGCGCTCACAGTTCGATACAAGCCACGCAAGAGCTGAAGACAATCCTGGAAACCAACAGTGGGGTATCAAAACTGCTCAACGAAGCAGCCGAGACCAAGGAACAGGTTGGCAGGATCTTCTTCGACGTCGGGACGTTGAAGAACGCGGAAGACAAGCGAGAGTCGGAGAAGAGCAAGAAGGAACGACAAGAGAAACTGAAGAAGTATTTGGGTCTGCAAGATGGTGGCCTCAGTGCGTCTGAGGATATGCGCAACAAGCTCTACGATGGAATCGTTTCCGGCACCGCCAGCTGGTTCGCAAATCGCGACGAGCACCCCGAGTTTCACAGCTGGATCGAATGGAGCAACGCTGAATCCAACGCTCTGCTCCTCTTGACCGGTGACCAGAACACCGGAAAGTCGGTCATTATGTCGGCCATTGTGTGGAACCTGAAATCCAAATACAAAGGGGCCGCGCAGTCACTCAGGACCTTGATTACTTCCTACTTCTTTCCCACTTTTAGTGTTAAGAAGGGCGACGAAAGCAAGCGGCCGGTCGAAACGGCTTTAAAATGGATCGCGATTCAGCTCGCCGATCAGGACGACACGTATGCCGACAGCTTGGTGCAGGCATGTGAAAGACTGCCGGACGCCAGGCGATACCTCAAAGAAGCCACATGCGCAGACTTGTGGCAGTTTCTCCATCTTGATTCGCCCAAGCCCAACACGATCCAGTTTATTGTTCTCGATGGGCTAGATGGACTGCCCGATAGTTTTCGAGCAGCGCGAGACGAGCTGCTCGACATCATGAGGAGACATCCCAGGGAATCCCTGTCCAGAGTTCTTGTATCCATGAGGGGGTTCCCTGGGGAGGGCAATCAAAGAACCCCCAGTATTGATATCGAGAAGCACAGCTCGGAAGATCTTGGCAAGTACATCGACCACAAGTTGAAAGAGCGAGATCTCTTCCAAGATTTAGACGACGACTCTTTGGAGCTCAGATCTACTATCCGGAAAGGAATTGTCGGTAGAGTGAATGGGAACTACCTGAAAGCAGCGACCGCATTGGACCAGATCGAGATCCTCGTTGAGTCGAACGGATCTCGAGACGGCATCGACCGGATACTGGAGGATTGCAACAAAGATGAGAGAGCAATCTCGGAGACACTGATCAACCAGTTAGAAAGACGACTGAGGGCAGAGGAGATCGAAGAGCTCAGCGAACTTCTCGTATGGACTATATATGGGTGGGATACGTTCTCTATCGAGCAGTTGGAAGCCGCATTGGTGAGGAGCCTGATCTTCCATCTAGACCCCTTGCAGTAATACCAAGCTAACCAGGCTTGCAGTTTCTTCGCTTTCAAAAGTCTACGCTACTAAGGCTGAAAAAGAAGCTGGAAGGGAAGTATTCCGGCGTCTTCAACCTATCGGGTGGAGATTCGTCAGCCGCGACGGTACAAGTTGCTGACGGCTTAGCGGATTTGCTTCAGAAGGATCGAATGCAGATCCGCACGATGGACGACACCCCAAAGTTCAGCGCCACGATTACAATATCGAAAGCGGACCGCGAGAGCGTGCAGTCGTTCCTATGGAGCCTGGCCCAGGAAGCTGGCCGGGACAATTTTGGCTTCTACAGGCTGGCAACCGAGGGCAGCATGAAAGGCCACATCCAGGTCAACGAGATAAACGCGCACCTTGGCATTCTCAGGAGCACATTTAAATTCCTGGCCAGCGAGCCAGATACACGGACTGCGCGCATCGCACCGTACTTGCTGGGCCGTCTGCCCCATCATCTTGGCTCTCTCGAGGCGAGAAGGCTTGATGGACTCTCACTGGCAGAGAAGCGCGAGATTGGAAACGGACTGTGGGAGCTTTTCTCGTCCGGAGAAATCGTTGAAATTCACTGGGACAGCTGCGGGGACGTATATTGGTACGACAGGGAAAGCGAAGTGGCCATTTTCAGACGCTGGCTTGCGGATCCCGAGGTGGTTGGCCATCTGGGGAGATTTGCGCGAAAGCAGCTCAGGGATATCGAGGCAGATCCAAATCCGAATCAGGCCTTGTTATTCCAGATCACGAAAACGGTCGCATTTCAGTGGATTCGTCGCGACGAATCTGATGTTGGCAGACCGTTTCGATGGCTCCGTGGCTTCTTGGCATTGGTATGCGTTCCTATTCCGGATCTCCCCCTTCAAAGAGACCGGTCAGAGTACTAATCTAACTAGGAGCCCGCAACGGAGAGGGACGGAAGAAGCGAAAGAGACGACAAGACAATTAGCGAGGCGAGCTTCTCACGATTCAAGGACGATTCTGTCGCCGCGGTGGCCAAATGGTGCAAAGAAATGCTCCCCGTCAAGAAGGAGGACGACATTTGGTACGACCGTCTGGGGCAGACATACATATATTTGAACGATCATGCTCGCGCCATCCCAATGCTGAGGCGCGCACTGGAACTCGGGACGAAAAGCGTCAGACGTTACGAGCGCTTGGCGGTATCGTTAGCTGAGAGTGAGCAGTATTCGGAGGCCTGCACAGAGATACACGAGGCGATAAAACTGCTGGAGCGCGAAGACGCCGACAATGCCGAACGGAGCAATCTGTTCTTGTATCTCGCCGAATGGCAAACCGCGATAGATGAGCCTACCAAAGCTCACGAATACTTGGAGAAGGCACTAGAGCGCGAGCCCGACAATTCCAAAGTTCGATACTCTCTGCTAAAGCTTTATCTCGACAGCGACCGCCAGGGAGAGGCCGAGCAGCTTTTCGATGAACTTCTGGGACTCTCCGGAGGGCCACATGAGCCGGGACAACTGAGTAGAGTCCTTACTCACCTGTTCGTGGAAATAGCAGACGGCGACGAAAACGAATGGTTATTTGGCAGCTGTGCCTCTTTGGCGCGTAGGCACCCGTCCTACTTTAACGCCTTCCTGAACGAGATAGACCTAGCCATTGATATGGCAGTGAACGGTACAGGATCGTCGGAAGAGTCGATCGCATCATTGCTACGCGTCTACAAAGGCGCAGCCATGTACCATTTTAATCCAGCAAAAGCGCCGCTTGTCGATTCAGCTGTCGAGGCCTGGAACTCTTGCCTGCAAACCAACGGCAACTGGGTACATAACTGGCTGGCACACCCCAAAGCGGCGAGGCTGATCAGTGCACATCATTTTGAGTGCGCGAGGGCCGCTACGAACATCGACGACCAAACTGAGCACGTCAGGAAGCTAAGATCGATAACCTCGCAAGAATTCTCGCACGGTATCTCACCGGCAAAATCCTATCTCGCGTCCTACTACATGCTCAGCAATGATCCTAGATCTGCTCGCAGCATCCTTCAAGCCAGCACAGAGTCGGCCATTGGCATGCTGACGGACGAGTATGATTTTAACGACTGGGCGGGTTATAGGATGCTCTCTCATACGCTGCTCAAATCTGGTGATCTTCTCAACGCTCTTTCGGTGTTTTCGCTTCGACTTCCTCCACCGACCGAGGGAAACGTAATGAGATGGCTGCTTGATTTCACCGAGCAGCCAGCACAAGATCTGAGCTCGAATCTAATAGAACTGATGGAAGAGGACCATACGCTAGAGCTGTTAACGGACCAAATCAAGTTTATTATCGAGCAAGTGGATAGGAACATCGCCGAACTGGACAGCGCCAACCAATACGGAGACCTCACAACTGCCGCGACTACGCTTGGTAGTCAAGAAAAGCCGAAGGCAGCGAATGACATGAGCTCAGCCCCTACGAGTCTTCCTCCATCTCAGAGTAGCTCCGAGATTAGAAAGGCGTATGAAACCATCAAATCGACTTTGCTCGAAAAGACCAAAGATAGCAAGTGCACAGCATGCGACTACCCCTGCGACGGATGCGGTCAAGTATGGGGACCCGATAGTTCGGTCAATATCTGCATCTACTGCGACCAGGTTGGGTTCTGTGACGGTTGCCTCGAAAAGGTAAAAAAGGGGAACCTGGAGACAACAATCTTGTGGGGCTGGCTCTGCAGGGCCGACCACAAATGGCTGTACCTGCCCAAGGTTGGAAAGGAGGACTACATCCAAGCCCTGCAAGGCAAGGTACGAGTTGGCGGCAAGCTAGCCGTTGATCGCCGCGTCGGTGGGGAGCTGGTCGACTTCAACGAATGGATCACCGGTCTCAAGACCAGCTGGGCCTCATTCAAGGAAGAAAGCCCGGCGCCTTTGGTAGCTCATGGTCATCCAAAAGTCGCTAAGACCCTGGACCGGGCGCTTTCTTTGCCTTAATTTGGGATGCTCCGTCTCTCCTTGCGCCCCCAGTCACGGACTATGTCCAAATCATGCGTCTCAGCTGGCTGCACGGATGGGACTAGCCTGACACACGCATGCTGCTTAGATATCACCCGTAGTTAAGGGATGGCGGTAGTAAGAAGGAAGTGACATGGTCAATCAAAATGAAATGTGAATCCTTCATGAGCACTAATTACAATGGATCTACGTCTAAAAGCATGCAAATCTATTGGGTTCCGGTTCCTTGACTCCAGCACCCTCAGTTCTAATCCGTCAAGTCCGATTTTTGTTGGCCCCATGCCAATCTACACCCCAGGTGACATGCCTACCACTGCATCATTGATCTTCTATAGTTGAACAGGTCATTGCAGTCGCGTCTCTACCCGCATAGTCAGTCTGGCGGTCATTGGGCAAAACACTGTCGACAGACTTCTCAAGCGGTGACCACTTCTCCGAATAGCCTCTCGCGCTTCATCGCGAGGCCGACGAGGAGCAGAACACCGGCGCCCACAATATTCAGCGAGAAGGCTTTTTGTATGGCCTTGGTGATTGCCAAGGTGGCTGATAGCTTCAGCTGGCCGCTGAGCTGCTGGAACAAGGTGCTCTGGGCGCCGGCGACGGCCCCGACGATGTCTTGGTGCGAGAAGCCCTGGCCAGCCAAGACGGCCTCGAGGTTGGAGACCGCCGAGGACTGGAAGATCTGGCCGGCGATGACGAGCGCGATGACGCCTCCGCCAGTCTGCGCTACGTTCTGCAGGCTGATAGCGTCTCCCATGTCCTCGGCCGGTGCGTCGAACGTGGCAATGGCATAGCCGATCTGTACGGTCAAGCCAGTGCCGAAAGCGATCAGAACTGTCAAGCCGTAAATCGTCGCCTGGGAGGTGGCGGGGTCGAGGTACACCATGAGCAATGCCGTTCCAAGCGTCAGGAAGATGCCGGAGATGACGTAGATTGGCATGTACATCTTGACTGTGGATAGCAAGCGCCCGGCGCTGATATTGACGACGCAGTGGACAATAACGTAGGGTAAGAGGCGAACCGAAGCCATGATAGCGCTATCATTGTGGATGAACTGGAAGTAGATCGGGATAAAGTAGACGATGATAAATATGACCGTGATGTTGGCAGACGTTGCGATATAAAGCAATACTTGCGTGCGGGATTTTAGGATATGGCCTGGGAAAGAACGTGTCTCTTTGGTAGTGAAGACGGAGAAATATTGCTGCACGATGTAGAGTGCAAGTAGCACGCCAAAGACGACGAACATGGCTATGGTCCGGCCGTCATTCCAGGGCCATTGGCCACCAGCCATCGTAAGGGCCATCGTAAACGTCGTCCATATGCCGGCATTTAAAATAAAGCCAACGAAATCGAGGTTCGCCAAACGGGTACGTATTGAGGCTCCCTGGACGGGATGGATAGAAGGGAGGAAGATGAAGAGGATTGGGGCGGCCAAGGCACCGACAACCAAGTTGATGTAAAAGGCCCAGCGCCAGGTCGCCGAAGAGACAGAAAAGGCACCACCCACAACTGGACCCAGCACTGCACCCGACCCCCAAAAGAACCCAATCAGGGTTATATACGTCCCGCGCTCAGTAGGTTTTGTAAGGGACGAGTAGTAGTTCAAACAGCCCAGATATACTCCTGCTCCTCCAGCACCTGCGACGACACGCCCGACGATCAAAGCACTCATGCTGGGCGAGGCACCGCAGATGGCTGAACCAACTTCGAAGATAAGCATGCTAGATATGTAAGTCCATTTCATATTGAAGCTGTTCAAAACGGCGGTCAGGGGTAGGATCACGGCAACAGATCCCAGCGGGAATCCAGCGCCAACCCAGGCGAGCTGATCGATGTGCCCGAAGGTCTGGACAACAGAACCTTGTACGTCGGCAGCGATCGTTGTGTCAAGACCGTAGAGGAACGCGCTGATATATAGCGAGGCGCAAACGAGAAACCATCGCAGGCCTGTAATTGTCCTGGCACCTTCACTCGACGACGTGGCATCCCGAGCCTCCTGGCCGAACTTTTCAACATCGCCGGGATCGGCTCTGCTCTGTGCCCTGCTGATGTGAGAGGGAATCGTCTGAATCGGTAGTTCGAAGGGATCCATGAGGGTCGACGCCGCGTCAGTTGACGACACCGATGCTGGACTCGACATTGAAGCAACCGTGCGCATTGTATGTGAAGTTCGTGGACTCGAGGGAGTATGATATACGAAGCTTGTGCAAAGGATGGAGTCTGCTGTTGTTGCGGTTGGATCAGACGTGGAATCAAATAATGGAATATAGCTCAAAGCGATATTTGAGCAAGAACAAGGTATATCAAATAACATCTGCGCCAGCTGCAAGTTAATTAATAGATTAGCTTCGTGTCTTGGGCTATTGCCAACAGTATCGCGAATATATTATATACATATTTGTTTATTAATGAGGTTTTTTGGATTGCCATGCCTTTGGTATCGTTGCAAATTACGCCGGTATCATAAATTGGGTTGGTCATAAGCTCCGACGGATCAAGGAGGTAAAAAGCTCTGCAGCCAACAAGTTGTCTTGGTAATTGGCAACAGCTCCTATGAGGGAAGCCCCGCCCCGTTCGTCATTCGAACCAAAGGTATAGCGGCTGGCACGGCCTGCATCCGCTAAGTAAGCCGCAACGGCATACCATAGAGCTCAGATTATGGGCATCAGAGCCTTTTAACCCATGCCGGGATTGAAGCGAAGATGGTGGGCTCCCTCAAGGGCAGAACCAGTTCTTGAGGAAGCTCTTCCTCCATATTTGTAACTTCACGTCATGCCTTAGACGTTATCTTCTCACCCTCGGCGTGCAGCAGAGTGGATTAATGTTCCTCACGGGCACCAAAGTACGAGGCCGGCCGACAACGAATGGAGGAGGAGAGGGATCCAAAATCCCCTCAGGAAAGCGACGCAAGACACAGAAAGGATCCTATCATGATTGGATAGCTGGTGTCACGAGCCTTGCCCGTGGTGACTTCGCAAGTCTTCCAAGACAAGTCGACATAATATTGGCATGTCTTAAACGGCGAATCCGCAAAGCTGCAGCCAAAGTCTGTCGGCTTTTACACCAGTATTTTGCGTAGTCATCATACCTCAACTCCGCACCATAATGCACTGGCTGACCTAACTTAGATAACCGCCGTCCTGCTTCGGGGTTGGGCCAGACAGCACATGATGATTAGTTATCCACGGGAATTGAAAAGTTTCTAACTACACAGTCACTCATTATTCTTGCAAACTATCGTATATACCGAGTACTGTCAGTTTCTAGTCGGGATTTCTTTTGAAAGCTCCATAATAGTAACTGACGTGGCGAGCTGTCACGAGATGGCCTAAAGAATGATCATAGACAGTGCCATCAGCAATCAGAACCTTAAAGAGTTTGAAATATGCATTACTCTGGTCTCTGATATCGAAAAGGGAAGAAAATAAACCCTCGCCGCTGGTATTGGAGAGTGCGCCATGGAAATGGCCAGTTAATCCGATTAGTGGGAGCTGCTGTCTGGCTCCATCTGTCTCCGGCGCCTAGGTCGATAGGTTTAATAGAGAGAAACACAACGCAGAACTCTGTCCTTGCTTCGATACCTTACTATTACATGGCTATATCCACTGACCGCGAGAGCCGATGGTAAGGGGTATATTAACCCACGACATTCGCTGTGCATCAGATTTCGCCCTCAAACTACACAAGATTCAGAGCAAACTAAGACGATCTCAACCGCCCTTTCCAAGCTCCAAACCTTCAACGGAAGCCCAACGGCCGAGTTCGTGGTGTTGATACCCGAACATCACCCCGGACGTCTTTGTGATGTACAATGCTCTAGGTTTTACCATGATTCGATGATAGAGCAACTAAATACTGTATCTGGATGATCTGGGCCGAATGCCTACTGTGGAAGCTGGGCGCATTGTTGCATTCAGCTGCGAGCCTCGTTCAGCCGGCCTAGCCTGTTCCGCATCGATGCCAGATTTCTCATGCTAATCAGAGTACTAGGATGGTCGGCCCCGAACTTAGCCTTGGACTTCTCGAGTGCCTCCACCTGTAGCGCCTCTGCCTCTGCCCATTGGCCTTGGTTATAAAGCGTCGATGCCAAGTTGTTCATACTGGCTAGAGTATCGGGATGGTCGGCCCCAAGCTTAACCTTGCTACTCGCCATTACCTCCACCTCTAATACCTTGGCTTCTCTCCACCGGCCCTGTCTCGAAAGTATCAACGCCAGATTGCCCATGCTCGTTAAAGTACTGGGGTGGTCGGGCCCGAACTTAGCCTTGGACTTCTCGAGT